>Ga0326727_10010351_pt1 | contig 22261 bp, 4 predicted proteins | sample MB2enrmetagenome_FD_207643 | JGI IMG/M metagenome (GOLD analysis project Ga0326727, IMG submission 207643) | Lab enriched peat soil microbial communities from McLean, Ithaca, NY, United States - MB29MY | ecosystem: Environmental > Terrestrial > Soil > Wetlands > Peat | place: USA: New York...
CTCTGGACCAACTTGGCTACAAGGACCACCAATACGTTGTCGTTGCCCACGACGACAAGAAGCATTTCCATATTCACATCATGCTGAATAAGGTCCATCAGGGTGTCGGCGCCGGATCTCACAGTGTCCTTTGCCCCGCGCGTCCAACGGAAGGCGCGCTTCCATCCCGCTGCTCTGGCATCCGCATAACCTGATTGGGGATTTTACGAGATTGCACCAAGAACCGTGCAATCCTGCGGGAATTAAGTGGCAATTCCAATGCTGCTGGCCGAACGGAGGCATATTTACTTAAGAGTCATCCCTCCAGGTTACCCTCATGTGACAAGCATCACGCGAGAAGATTCCGATTGACTTGCAGACCTTGCGTGTGAGACAAACGTGGCAAATCACCCTCTTTCCAGAAGTGTGTTTCAGGTTTGACCATGGCTCGGGATTGAGCCTCGGCCGCCCCACCCTTTGATTTGCTTTTCTCCAGAACCCAGGTTTGAGGATCGAATGAAAGTCTCTTGTCCCGACCGCGTTGCTTTCCTGTCTCTTTCCGCAATCCCATTTCAAACAGATAGATTCAGGGTCCCAGCAGTCACAGTGCCGCTGGGTGCTCGCCCCTACGCTCATAAACTGCAGATTGCCGATTCAAATTCAGCCCCCGCATCGGGTGCGTTCGCTTTCTTGTCAACTACTCAGTGCATGGGCGCGAAAGCGCCTGCGGCCTTAAACATGAAAGTGTTTTGCTTAAACATGCAAGTCGCTGAGAACGGTTCAAAGCTGGCTTGCAGATTTGCTGGTACCACTGCTCTCTCAAGGAGGCATTTGTGATTCTTTCCCTCAGGCCTACCCACCTGTTCCTGGTTGCGGCTTGCGTATTCCAAGCTCTGGCAGTCAGCCCGCTTGCCCACAGCCAGGTTGCGCCGCCGGCGGTTGACTTTGGGACGGTGAACATTGGGAGCGCCAGTTCCGTGATTGCTGTACCCGTGACCTTCATCAAAGCGGCCACGCTGGGCAGTGTGACTGTATTGACGCAGAACGTGACAGGGCTTGACTTTGCCAATGCCGGCGGGGGAACCTGCACGGCGGGAACAAGTTACAATGCCGGCGCCAGTTGCACGGTAAATGTGACGTTTACGCCAATGTTCGCCGGAATCCGCTATGGCGCGGTGGTGGTCGATGACGAATCCTATAATGTGATTGCAATCAGTTATGTACGGGGCTTTGGCGTAGGACCGCAGGCGAACTTCCAGTGGACCGCGGCAAGCGCGACGCCAACCACCGCCATGGCGAATTCCCCCGCGGTCGCGGCAAATGCGAGCGGCAAAGCCAGCGTTACTTCAACCTCCGGTCCGTTCACCTGCACGTTCTCGAGCTCGACCGGTCAGCCGTTTGCTGTCGGGATCTGCACCCTTCAGACCTCCGCAACCAATCTGGCAGCCCAGACGATCACCTTCGGCGCAATTCCGGCTCAGGCGATCAATGCTTCGGTTGGGGTCACGTTAACGGCCACGGCCAGCTCCGGCCTGCCGGTTGGCTTCACGTCAAGCACTCCCTCCGTGTGCACGGTCTCAGGCTCGACGGCGACGCTGCTTTCCGCCGGAACCTGCACAATCCAGGCCAGCCAGCCGGGAGACGGCGTGACGTATGCGGCGGCGCCGACGGTGACGCAGAGCTTCACGGTTGAGTCCGTCAACCCGCTGACGGGCCAGAACTTTGGGACGGCGAACATGGGGACCCCTAGCTCCGTGGTCGCCGTGCCGATCACTTTCAACACTGCGGCCACGTTGGGCAGCGTCTCTGTGCTGACCCAGGGTGCAACCGGCCTCGACTTTGCAAATGCCGGAACGGGAACTTGCACAGTGGGAACAAGTTACAAGGCCGGCTCCACTTGCATGGTGAATGTGGCGTTTACACCCACGCAGGCCGGAACCCGCTATGGCGCGGTGGTGCTCGAGGATGGCTCGGGGAACGCGATTGCGACCGGTTATATGCAGGGCACGGGCGTAGGACCGCAGGTGAACTTCCTGCCCGGCGCCGAGAGCATGGTGCCAACCAGCGCCCTGGCTAGCCCTTCCGGAGTCGCGGTGGATGGGAGCGGCAACGTTTATATCGTCGATTCCAGCAACAACCGGGTGCTGAAAGAGACGCTTGCGGCGGGCAGCTACACCGAAAGCACGGTGCCAACCAGCGCCCTCAGTTGGCCCTCCGGGGTCGCGGTGGATGGGAGCGGCAGCGTCTATATCGCCGATTCCGGGAACAACCGCATATTGAAGGAGACGCTGTCGGCAGGCAGTTACGCCGAGAGCATTGTGCCAACCAGCGCGTTGGCTTACCCTTCTGGGGTCGCAGTCGATGGGAGCGGCAACGTCTATATCGCCGATACCGGCAACAACCGGGTGCTGATAGAGACGCTCACGGCGGGCAGCTACATTGAGAGCACGGTGCCAACCAGCATCCTGAATGGTCCCTCTGGGGTTGCGGTGGATGGGAGCGGGAACGTCTACATCGCCGACAGTGGCAACAACCGGGTGTTGGTGGAGATGCTCTTGGCGGGCAGCTACGCCGAGAGCATAGTGCCAACCAGCAGCCTCAGTTGGCCCTCCGGGGTCGTGGCGGATTGTATTGGCAACGTCTACATCGCGGATGCGGGCAACAACCGGGTGTTGAAAGAGACGCTCTTGGCGGGCAGCTACGCGGAGAGCACGGTGTCGACCAGCGCCTTGGCTTACCCCTCTGCGGTCGCGGTGGCTGGGAACGGTAACGTCTATGTCGCGGACACCGGCAATAACCGTGTGTTGGAAGAGGACTTCGCGGATCCACCGAGCCTGAGCTTCGCGCCGACGGCTCCCGGTTTGACTAGCATCGACAGCCCGCAGACGGTCACTGTGGAGAACGCCGGCAATGCTGCTCTGAACTTCCTTGTTCCGGGTGGTGGGAACAATCCGAGCATCTCGGCGAACTTCAGTTTGAGCGCCAGCGCGGCATCCTTGTGCCCGCTGGTGAGCGCCGGTTCTCCGGCGGCTGGAACGCTAGCAGCCGGCCAATCCTGCCTGTTGCCGATCAGCTTTACGCCCCCAGCGGCGGGCAACTTCAGCGGAACGCTCGAATTGACCGACAATGCGCTCAATGCGGCGGCTCCCGGGCAGGCGGCGCAGCAGAGCATCCTGTTAAGCGGAATTGGCACGGGCAGCACGCTGCAGACCATCAACTTTCCGGCGATCCCGGCTCAGGCTGCCAACTCTAACTTTGGGTTGACGGCCACGGCCAGCTCCGGGCTGCCGGTCAGCTTCACTTCAGCTACTTCCGCCATCTGTACAGTCTCAGGATCGACCGCTTCGCTGCTTGCCACGGGAATCTGCGCAATTCAGGCCAATCAGGCGGGAAGTGCCGTTTATGCGGCCGCTCCAACAGTGACGCAAAGCTTCACGGTCACTCTCCAAGCCCAGGCAATAACATTCGCGGCAATCCCGGCTCAGGCGATCAACATGTCGGTTCCGGTCACGCTGACAGCATGGGCCAGCTCGGGCCTGCCGGTCAGTTTCACGTCGACCACTCCCTCCATCTGCACGGTCTCGGGATCGACCGCATCGCTGCTTGCCATCGGGACTTGCACGATCCAGGCCAACCAGCCCGGAGACGGTGTAACGTATGCGGCGGCGCCCACGGTCACGCAAAGCTTCACGGTTGAGTCCGTCAACCCGCTGACGGGGACGAACTTTGGGGCAGTGAATATAGGAAGCCCAAGCGCCGCAATTGCCGTGCCCATCACCTTCACCGCAACGGCCACGCTAGGCAGCATCTCTGTGCTGACGCAGGGCGCAGCCGGGCTTGACTTTGCCAATGCAGGCGCGGGAAGCTGCGCGGTGGGAAAGAGTTACAACGCCGGCGGCAGTTGCGCGGTGAATGTAACGTTCACACCGGCATTCGCTGGGAGCCGTTATGGCGCGGTGGTGCTTGAGGATGGCTTTGGAAACATGCTTGCAACCAGTTATTTGCAGGGCACAGGCGTAGGACCACAGGTGAACTTCCTGCCGGGCGCCGAGAGCACGGCGCCGACCAGCGTTCTGGCTTATCCCTCTGGGGTCGCGGTAGATGCGAGCGGCAATATCTATATCGTCGATTCCAGCAACAACCGGGTGTTGAAGGAGACGCTTTCGGCGGGCAGTTACGCCGAGAGCACGGTGCCAACCAGCGCCCTGGCTTACCCGTCCGGGGTCGCGGTGGACGGTAGCGGCAACGTCTATATCTCCGATACCGGCAATAGTCGCATACTGAAGGAGACGCCTTCGGCGGGTAGTTACGCCGAGAGCACGGTGCCAACCAGTAGCCTGAATGGTCCCTCCGGGGTCGCGGTGGATGGAAGCGGCAACGTCTACATTGCCGACACCTACAATCAGCGGGTGCTGACGGAAACGCTGTCGGCGGGCAGCTACACCGAGAGCATAGTGCCGACGAGCGCTGTGAGTCCCCAAGGTGTCTCGGTGGACGGCAACGGCAACGTCTTCATCGCCGATTCCGCCAACAACCGGGTGTTGGTCGAAGCGCTCTTCGCAGGCAGCTACGCTGAGAGTACGATTCCAACCAGCAGCCTGAGCAGTCCGTCCGGGGTCACGGTGGATGGTAGCGACAACGTCTACATCGCCGATTCCGGCAACAACCGGGTGTTAAGGGAGACGCTTTCAGGCGGCAGTTACGCCGAGAGCACGGTGCCAAGCAGCGCTCTGAATGCTCCCTCTGGAGTCGCAGTCGCTGGGAACGGCAACGTATACATTGCCGATGGCGGCAACAACCGGGTATTGAAAGAGGACTTCGCCGATCCGCCGATCCTGAGTTTTGCGCCGACGGTGATGGGTTCGACGAGCAGCGACAGCCCGCAGACGGTCACTGTCGAGAACGCCGGCAATGCCGCGCTGAACTTCCCTGTTCCGGGTAGCGGGCTGAATCCGAGCATTCCGGCAAACTTTGCATTAAACAGCGGCGCGTCATCCTCGTGTCCGGTGGTAAGCGCAGGTTCCCCGGCGGCTGGAACGCTGGCAACCGGTCAGTCCTGCCTGTTATCCATCAGCTTTACGCCCGCGACCACGGGCAGCATCGGCGGAGCGCTGGCATTGACCGACAACGCGCTCAACGCGGCCGCTCCTGGGTATACGGCGCAAAACATCCTGTTGAGCGGCATTGGCACGGGCAGCACGCCGCAGACGATCACGTTTGCAGCGATCCCGGTCCAGGCAGCGAACTCGACACTGCAGTTGATGGCCACAGCCAGTTCCGGACTGCCGGTCATCTTCACTTCAATCACTCCCGCCATCTGCACGGTCTCGGCCTCGACCGCCTCACTTTTGACCGCGGGAATGTGCACCATCCAGGCCAACCAGGCGGGAAACTCCGCGTACGCGGCGGCTCAAACGGTGTCACAGAGCTTCGCAGTTAGCTTGACGGCCCAGACCATCACTTTTGCAGCAGTTCCAGCTCAGGCGATCAATACGTCGGTTCCGGTCGCTTTGATTGCCACAGCCAGTTCCGGCCTGCCGGTCAGCTTCACGTCAACCACTCCCTCCGTCTGCACGGTCTCAGGTTCGGCGGCGACGCTGATTTCCGCCGGAACCTGCACGATCCAGGCCAGCCAGCCGGGAGACGGCGTAACCTATGCGGCGGCGCCCACGGTCACGCAAAGCTTCACGGTTGAATCCGTCAACCCGCTGGCGGGCACGAACTTTGGCGCAGTGAACATTGGGAGCGCCAGTTCCGCGATCACCGTGCACGTCGCCTTCAACACAGCGGGCACGCTGGGCAGTGTCTCTGTAGTGACACAGGGAGCAACCGGGATCGACTTTGCCAATGCCGGCGGGGGAAGCTGCGCGGCGGGAACATATTACAAGGCAAGCGGCAGTTGCACAGTGAATGTGACGTTTACACCGTCGCTGGCCGGAACCCGCTATGGCGCGGTCGTGCTTGAGGATGGGTCGGGGAACGTGATTGCGACCGGCTATCTGCAGGGCACGGGGGTAGGACCGCAGGTCAACTTCCTGCCCGGCGCCGAGAGCACGGTGCCAACCAGCGCCCTGGCTGACCCTTCTGGGGTCGCGGTAGATGCGAGTGGCAACCTCTATATCGCCGATTCCTACAACAACCGCGTGCTGAAGGAGACGCTATCGGCGGGCAGCTATACCGAGAGCGCGGTGCCAACCAGCGCCCTGGCTTACCCTTATGGGGTCGCGGTGGATGGAAGCGGTAGTGTCTACATCGCCGATTACGGCAACAACCGGGTGTTGAAGGAGACGCTTGCGGCTGACAGCTACTATGTCGAGAGCACGGTGCCAACCAGCGCCCTCACTTACCCCTCTGGGGTCGCGGTGGACGGGAGCGGCAACGTCTACATTGCCGATACCTACAACAACCGGGTGTTGGTCGAAGCGCTTTCCGCAGGGAGCTACACCGAGAGCACGCTTCCAACCAGCAGCCTGAATAGTCCCACTGGAGTCGCGGTGGATGGGAGCGGCAACGTCTATGTCGTCGATGCCGGCAACAACCGGGTGTTGGTGGAGACGCTTGCGGGCGGCAGCTACAGCGAGAGCACAGTGCCAACCAGCGCCCTGAGTTATCCTGGATCGGTAACAGCGGATGGGAACGGGAACATCTACATTGCCGATTCCGGCAACAACCGGGTGTTGAAGGAAACGCCTTCAGGCGGTAGCTATACCGAGAGCACGGTGACAAGCAGCGCCCTGAATGCTCCCTCCGCAGTCGCGGTCGCTGGGAGCGGTAACGTCTACATCGCCGATTCCGGCAACAACAGGGCATTGAAAGAGGACTTCGCAGATCCACCGAGCCTGAGCTTCGCGTTGACGGCCCCGGGCTCGACCAGCAGCGATAGCCCGCAGACGGTCACTGTCGAGAACGCCGGCAATGACGCGCTGAGCTTCCCAGTTCCGAGCAGCGGGAACGATCCAAGCATTTCGGCGAACTTCAGTTTGAGCGCCAGCGGGGCAAACGCCTGCCCGCTGGAGAGTGCCGGTTCCTCGACTGCGGGGACGCTTGCGGCCGGCCAATCCTGCCTGTTGCTCATCGGCTTTACGCCCCAAGTGGCGGGCGTCTTGAGTGGCACAGTGGCATTGACCGACAACGCGCTCAACGCGGCCTCTCCTGGGTACGCGGCGCAGAGTATTCTTCTAAGCGGCATTGGCACCGGCAGCACGCCGCAGACCATCACCTTTGGGGCGATCCCGGCCCAGGCAGCGAACTCGACCCTTGGGTTAACGGTTACGGCCAGTTCGGGGTTGCCGGTCAGCCTCACTTCAACCACTCCTGCCGTCTGCACGATTTCAGCGTCGACGGCTTCGCTGGTTGCTGCGGGAATCTGCACCATCCAGGCCAACCAGGCGGGAAATGCCGTTTATGCTGCAGCTGCGGCGGTCACACAGAGCTTCACGGTAAGTCCACTAACCCAGACGATCACATTCGCTGCAATCCCGCCCCAGGTTGTCAATACGTCGGTTGCGGCTGCGCTGCCAGCCACGGCCAGCTCCGGCCTGCCGGTCAGCTTCACGTCGACCACTCCCGGCATCTGCACCGTCTCAGGCTGGGCGGCGACGCTACTTGCCATCGGAACCTGCACCATTCAGGCCAGCCAGCCGGGAAATGGTGTTTATGCTCCAGCCCCCATGGTCGTGCAGAGCTTCACGGTTGAGTCCGTCAACCCGCTGACGAACACGAACCTTGGGACGGTGAACATAGGGAGCGTCAGCTCCGCCATCGCTGTTCCTATCACCTTCAACACAGCGGGCACGCTGGGCAGCATCTCTGTGGTGACGCAGGGCGCAACCGGGCTTGACTTTGCCAATGCCGGCGGGGGAACCTGCACGGCGGGAACGAGCTACAACGCGGCCGGCAGTTGCACAGTAGATGTAACGTTTGCACCGACGCTGGCCGGAACCCGCTTTGGCGCGGTGGTGCTTGAGGATGGTTCCGGAAACGTGATTGTGACCGGTTATTTGCAAGGGACAGGTGTAGGGCCGCAGGTCAACTTCCTGCCGGGCACTGAGAGCACAGTGCCGACCAGCGCCCTGGCCTACCCCTATGGGGTCGCGGTGGATGGGAGCGGCAACGTCTATATCGTCGATGGGGTCCAAGTATTGAAAGAGACTTTTTCGGCGGGGGGGGGGTACACCCAAAGCACGGTGCCAACCAGCACGCAGTATCCTGGGGCGATCGCAGTGGATGGGGCCGGCAATATCTATATTGTCGATTACGGCAGGAACCGCGTGTTGAAAGAGACGTTTTCGGCGGGAAGTTACACCGAGAGCACAGTGCCAACCAGCACCCTCAATTATCCCAACGGGGTCGCGATCGACGGGGGCGGAAATGTCTACATTGCCGACACCTACAACAATCGGGTGCTGATAGAGACGCTGTCGGCGGGCAGCTACACCGAGAGCACGGTGCCAACCAGCGCGCTGGCTTACCCTTACGGGGTCGCGGTGGATGGGAGCGGTAACGTATACATTGCCGATTTTAACAACAACCGGGTGTTGTTGGAGACGTTTTCGGGCGGCAGCTACACCGAGAGCACAGTGCCGATCAGCGTTGGGGGGCCCTCTGGGGTCGCAGTGGATGGAGGCGGCAATGTCTATATCACCGATGGGGGGCAAGTATTGAAGGAGACGCTTTCGGCGGGAAGTTACACCGAGAGCACGGTGCCAAGCAGTGCGCAAGTCCCTTCTGGGGTCGCGGTAGATGGGAGCGGCAATGTCTATATTGCCGATACCGGCAGCAACCGGGTACTGAAAGAGGACTTTGCGGATGCACCCAGCCTGAGCTTCGCGTTGACGGCCCCTGGTTCGACCAGCAGCGATAGCCCTCAAACGGTCACCGTCGAGAACGCCGGCAATGCGGCGCTGAGCTTTCCGATTCTCAGTGGTGTGAACAATCCAAGTATTTCGGCGAACTTCACTCTGAATAGCAGCGGGGCAAACGCGTGCCCGCTGGAGAGTGCCGGTTCCTCGACGGCGGGGACGATTGCCGCCGGCCAATCCTGCCTGTTGCCCATCAACTTTATGCCCCCAACGGCGGGCAACTTCAGCGGAACGCTCGTATTGACCGACAATACCCTCAATGCGGCCGCTCCTGGGTACGTGGCACAGAGCATTTTGTTAAGCGGCACGGGCATGGGCAGCACACCGCAGACCATCATCTTTGGGGCGATCCCGGCTCAGACTGTCAGCACAACCCTTGCGTTGACGGCCACGGCCAGTTCCGGCCTGCCGGTCAGCTTGACTTCAACCACTCCCGCCGTTTGCACGATTTCGGCTTCGACAGCTTCGCTGCTTGCTATCGGAACCTGCACCATCCAGGCCAACCAAGCGGGAAGTACGGTTTATGCGGCGGCCCCGACGGTCGCGGAGAGCTTCACGGTCAATGGACTGGCCCAGACGATCACGTTTGCACCAATCTCGGCTCAGGCGATCAATACGTCGGCTCCGGTCACTTTGACAGCGTGGGCCAGCTCCTACCTGCCGGTCAGCTTTACGTCAACCACGCCCGCCATCTGCACGGTCTCAGGTTCAACAGTGACGCTGCTTGCCCTTGGGACCTGCACCATCCAGGCCAGCCAGCCGGGAGATGGCGTGTGGTATGCGCCGGCGCCCACTGCGACGCAGAGTTTCACGGTTAAGTCCGTCAACCCGCTGACGAACACGAACCTTGGGACGGTGAACATTGGAAGCTCCAGCTCCGCGATCGCCGTGCCCATTACCTTCAACACAGCGGGCACGCTGGGCAGCGTGTCTGTGGTGACGCAGGGCGCAACCGGGCTCGACTTCGCCAATGCCGGCGGGGGAACCTGCACGGCGGGAACAAGCTACAAGGCCGGCGGCAGTTGCACGGTGAATGTCACGTTCATACCCACACTGGCCGGAACGCGCTATGGTGCGGTGGCGCTTGAGGATGGCTCCGGAAACGTAATTGCAACCGGTTATCTGCAAGGCACAGGCCTAGGACCGCAGGTGAACTTCCTGCCGGGTACTGAGAGCACGGTGCCAACCAGCGCTCTGGCCAGTCCTTCTGGGGTCGCGGTGGACGCTGGCGGCAACGTCTACATCGCCGATACTTACAACAGCCGAGTGTTAAAGGAGACGCCTTCGGCGGGTAGTTACACCGAAAGCACGGTGCCAACCGGCACCTTGGCTTACCCCTACGGGGTCGCGGTGGATGGGAGCGGCAACATTTACATCGCCGATACCGGCAACAATCGCATATTGAAGGAGACCCTTACGGCGGGCAGCTACACCGAGAGCACGGTGCCAACCAGCAGCCTGAATGCTCCCTTTGGGGTTGCAGTGGATGGGAGTGGCAACGTCTACATCGCCGATTCTGGCGACAACCAGGTGTTGATGGAGGCACTGACAGCGGGCAGCTATACGGAGAGCACGGTGCCAACCAGCAGCCTGAACGGTCCCTACGGAGTTGCGGTGGACGGGAGCGGCAATGTCTACGTCGCGGACCAGAACAACAATCGTGTGTTGATGGAGACGCTTTCGGGGGGCAGCTATGCCGAGAGTACGGTACCAACCAGCGCGTTGGGCCCCATCGGGCTTGCCGTGGATGGACGCGGCAACATCTACATCTCCAATTATTACTGCGTTTCCGAGCTTTACGGATACGGATGTGGTTCAGCAAACAGCAATGTGCTGAAGGAAACGGGTTCCGCCGGCAGGTACACCGAAAGCATGTTATCAACCAGCACACTGAAGGCTGCCTTTGGGGTTGCAGTGGATGGGAGCGGCAACGTCTACATCGCCGATTCCGGCAATAACCGCGTGTTGAAAGAGGACTTCGCGGATCCGCCGAGCCTGAGCTTCGCGTTGACCGCCCCTGGTTCGACCAGCAGCGACAGCCCGCAGACGGTCACTGTCGAGAATGTCGGCAATGGCACGCTGAACTTCCCGGTTCCGAGTAGCGGGATGAATCCGAGCATTCCGGCGAACTTCACTCTGAGCAGCAGCGGAACCTCCGCCTGCCCGCTGGTGAGTTCCGGTTCCGGGGCGGCGGGGACGCTTTTCCCTGGCCGTTCTTGCCTGTTGTTCATCGGCTTCGTGCCTTCGGCGACGGGCGCCTTGAACGGAACGCTCGTATTGACCGACAGTGCGCTCAACGCGACCGCTCCCGGGTATGCGGCGCAGAGCATCCTGTTAAGCGGCACCGGCACGGGCAGCACGCAACAGACCATCACCTTTGGGGCGATCCCGGCTCAGTCTCTCAACTCGACACTCGCGTTGACGGCAACGGCCAGTTCGGGGCTGCCGGTCAGCTTCACCTCAAGCAGTCCCGCCGTCTGCGCGGTATCGGGATCGACCGCTTCGTTGCTTGCTCTCGGGACTTGCACCATCCAGGCCAACCAAGCGGGAAGTACCGTTTATGCGGCGGCCCCGGCTGTCATACAGAGCTTCACGGTCAATCCTGCTGCCCAGACGATCGCCTTCGGCGCAATTCCGGCCCAGATGTTGAATGCATCGGTTGCGGTCATACTTAAAGCCACAGCCAGCTCCGGGCTGCCGGTCAGCTTCACTTCAACCACTCCGGCCATCTGCACGGTGTCGGGATCGACCGCTTCGCTGCTTGCCGTTGGAACCTGCACCATTCAGGCCAGCCAGCCGGGTGACTATCCCAATTATTCCGGTTACACGAATTATCCCTATGCGGCGGCTCCGACAGTCACGCAAAGCTTCACGGTTGAGTCCGCCAATCCGCTGACTGGCCAGAACTTTGGGGCGGTGAACGTTGGGAGCGCCAGTTCCGCGATCCCCGTGCCCATCACCTTCAACACAGCGGGCACGCTAGCTAGCGTCTCTGTGATGACGGAGGGGGTACTCGGGCTTGACTTTGCCAATGCCGGCGCGGGAAGCTGCGCGGCGGGAACAAGCTACAACGCCGGCGATAGCTGCACGGTGAATGTGACGTTCACGCCTATGCTCGCAGGAAGCCGCTATGGTGCGGCGGTGCTCGCGGATGGCTCCGGAAACGTGATTGCGACCGCTTATCTGCAGGGCACTGGCGTAGGACCGCAGGTGAACTTTTTGCCGGGAACCGAGAGCACGGTGAACTTTTCCCCTTGGCCCTATGCCGTCGCGGTGGATGGGAGCGGCAACGTCTATATCGCCAGTTCCGACGGTCTGTTGAAAGAGACGCTTTCGGCGGGCAGTTACACCGAGAGCACGATGGCAACCAGCGCCGTCAGTTACCCCGCTGGGGTCGCAGTCGATGGGAGCGGCAACGTCTACATAGTCAGTTACGCCTATTACTACGGATACGGAGGATACGCAAGCAGCGTGTTGAAGGAGACGCTTTCGGGGGGAAGCTACACCGAGAGCACGGTGCCAACCAGCGATCTGGTTAGCCCTATTGCGGTCGCGGTGGATGGGAGCGGCAACGTCTACATCTCCGTTCCCAACGGGGTGTTGGTGGAGTCGCCTTCTGCGGGCAGCTACACCGAGAGTATGGTTCCAACCAGTGGATCCTCCGGTGCGATAGCAGTGGATGGGAGCGGCAACATCTATATCGCCGGTTCCGGCGGTTTGTTGAAGGAGACGCTTTCAGCGGGCAGCTACACGGAGAGTACGGTGCCGATCAGCGCTGGGAGCCCCTCTGGGATCGCGGTGGATGGGAGCGGCAATGTCTTTATCCTCGCCTCTAACCCCAATACGGGCGGCACCAGTGTGTTGAAGGAGACGCTTTCGGCGGGCAGCTACATCGAAAGCACGGTGTCAACCAGCACGCTTAGGTTTTCCTCCGGGGTTGCGGTGGACGGGAGCGGCAACGTATACATCGCCGATTCCGGTAATTACCGTGTACTGAGAGAGGACCTCGCGGATCCACCGAGCATGAGCTTCGCGTTGACGGTCCCTGGTGCAACGAGCAGCGACAGCCCGCAAACGGTCACTGTCGAGAACGCCGGCAATGCCGCGCTGAAATTCCCGATTCTCAGTAGTGGAGACAATCCAAGCATTTCGGCGAACTTCACTCTGAATAGCAGCGGTGGAAACGCCTGCCCACTGGAAAGCGCCGGTTCCTCGACGGCGGGAACCCTTGCAGCCGGCCAATCCTGCCTGTTGCCCATCAGCTTCGTGCCATCGGCGGCGGGCGCTTTGAGCGGAACGCTCGTATTGACCGACAATGCGCTCAATGCGGCCGCTCCGGGGTATGCAGCGCAGAGCATCCTGTTAAGCGGCACTGGCATGGGCAGTACGCAGCAGACCATCACCTTTGGAGCGATCCCGGCCCAGACTCTCTACTCGAGACTTGCGTTGACGGCCACGGCCAGTTCCGGGTTGCCGGTCAGCTTCACTTCACTCACTCCCGGCATCTGCGCGGTCTCGGCTTCGACCGCTTCGCTGCTTGCTCTCGGAACCTGCACCATTCAGGCCGACCAAGCGGGAAGTGCCGTTTATGCGGCAGCCCCGGCTGTCACAGAGAGCTTCACCGTCAATCTAGCAGCCCAGACGATCGCATTCGGACCAATCCCGAACCAGTTTGCAAATACTTCGGTTTCGATCACGTTGACAGCCCGGGCCAGCTCCGGTCTGCAGGTTAGCTTTACGTCGACCACTCCCGCCATCTGCACGGTCTCGGGATCGACCGCGACGCTGGTTGCCTCCGGAACTTGCGCCATCGAAGCGAACCAGGCGGGAAATAGTTTTTATGCCGCAGCTCCCATGGTCACGCAAAGCTTCACGGTTGAGTACGCCAACCCGCTGACGAGCACGAACTTCGGCACGGTGAACATTGGGAGCGCCAGTTCCGCGATTGCCGTGCCCATCACCTTCAACACAGCGGCTACGCTAGAAAGCGTTTCTGTCTTGACGCAGGGCGCAACCGGGCTCGACTTTGCCAATGCCGGCGCGGGAAGCTGCGCGGCGGGAACAAGCTACAACGCCGGCGATAGCTGCACGGTGAATGTGACGTTTACTCCCATGCTCGCCGGAACCCGCTATGGCGCGGTGGCGCTCGAGGATGGCTCCGGAAACGTGACTGCGACCGCTTATCTGCAGGGCACCGGCGTAGGACCGCAGGTGAACTTCCTGCCCGGCGCCGGGAGCACGGTGCCAACTAGCGTCCTGAATAATCCTTCTGGGGTCGCTGTGGATGGGAGCGGCAACGTCTATATCGTCGATTCCGGCAACAACCGGATGTTGAAAGAGACGAATTCGGCGGGCAGTTACACCGAGAGCACGGTGCCAACCAGCGCCCTGAATAATCCTTCCGGGGTCGCCGTGGATGGAAGCGGCAACGTCTACATTACCGATTCCTACAACGACAGAGTGTTGAAAGAGACACTTTCCGCTGGCAGCTACTCAGAGAGCACCGTGCCAACCAGCAGTCTGAGTGTTCCCTCGGCGGTCGCGGTGGATGGAAGCGGCAACGTCTACATCGCCGATACGTACAACAACCGCGTGTTGATGGAGACTCTCTCGGCTGGCAGCTACACCGAGAGCACGGTACCGACCAGCAGCCTGAATGCTCCCTCGGCGGTCGCGGTGGATGGAAGCGGCAACGTTTACATCGTCGATTCCGGCAACAACCGGGTGTTGGAGGAGACGCTTTCGGCGGGCAGCTATACCGAGGGTCTGCTGCCAAGCAGCAGCCCGGCTCAACCCACTGGGATCGCGGTGGATGGAAGCGGCAACGTCTATATCGCCGTGAAAGCAAGCTTCGGTATGAATTGGGTGTTGAAGTTGACCCCTTCGGCAGGAAGCTATACCGAGAGCATGGTGCCAGCCAGCGGCTTGGCTAGCCCTTCTGCGGTCGCGGTGGATGGGAGCGGCAATGTCTATATTGCCGATTCAGGCAAGAATGTTGTGTTGAAAGAGGACTTCGCGGATCCACCGAGCCTGAGCTTCGCGGCGACGGCTCCGGGTTCGACTAGCAGCGACAGCCCGCAGACGGTCACTTTCGAGAATGTCGGCAATGCGGCGCTGAACTTCCCGATTCCGAGTGGCGGGAACAATCCAAGCATCTCGACGAACTTCACTTTGAACAGCAGCGCAGCAAACGCCTGCCCGGTGGAGAGTGCCGCCTCATCGACGGGGGGCACTCTCGCTGCCGGCCAATCCTGCCTGTTGTCCGTTAGCTTTACGCCACCAGCAGCGGGTGCTTTCAGCGGCGCACTGGCCCTTACCGACAATGCACTTAACGCGACCGATCCCGAGTATGCGGTACAGAACATCCTGTTAAACGGCACGGGGACGAAGGCGATTCAGACAATCAACTTTGCGCCGCCAGCGTCACCCGTGACATACGGCGTCTCACCGATCACGCTGTCGGCAACGGCAACGTCTGGGCTGCCGGTCACTTTTAGCGTGACTGGACCGGCGTCTGTAAGCGGGAGCACACTGAAGATCACTGGTGCCGGCTCCGTTGTGGTGACAGCGAGCCAAGCGGGCGATGCAAACTATTTGGCGGCAACAGCAGTTTCGTACACGATTACGGTGAACCAGGCCGTGCTGACCGTGACCGCGGTATCGCTGACGATCAACTACGGCCAGACGCTTCCGGCCTACACGGCAACCTATAGCGGCTTCCAGAATGGCGACACAATCGCTGTGCTGAGCGGAGCTCCATCGCTGACAACCATTCCGGCCGCGCCGAGCGCCGTGGGACAATACACCATCACCGCGGCGCTTGGCACTCTGAGCGCGACTAACTACAGCTTCATCTTCGTCAACGGCACGCTGACGATCAATGCGGCGGTTGGGACCGTCACGGTTACTCCAGCTTCGTTGAACTTTGGCAACGTGGTGGTCAATACGACCAGCGCCGTCAAGACCGTCACACTCAAAAACACCGGAACGGTCCCCATCAGCATCAGTTCGCTCACCGTGGCGCCGGGAACTGCATATGCCATCGCCGCATCGCCATCGACCACCTGCGCCGGCACGCTGGCCGCGGGGGCCAGTTGCACTCTGGCGGTGACCCTGACGCCGGCGTCGCTGGGCGCGCAGACGGGCGCTCTGACCATCGCTTCAAATGCCAGCAACAGCCCGCAGACGGTAACGCTGAGTGGGACGGGAATCGCCCCGACGACGCTATCGGCAACGGCGGTGGCCTTCGGCGACGTGGTGATCGACGAGAGCAGCGCCATCAAGGACGTTACACTCAAGAACAACCAGGCGGTGGCGCTCTCCATCGCTTCGCTGTCCGTGTCGGGCAGCGGCTTTGCGTTGGATCCATCGACGACCTGCACCGGCACGCTGGCCGCGGGGGCGAGTTGCACGCTGGCGGTGACCCTGACGCCGGCGTCGCTGGGCGCGCAGACGGGCGCTCTGACCATTGCCACCAACGCCGGCAACAGCCCGCAGACGGTAGCGCTGAGCGGGACGGGAATCGCCCCGACGACGCTGTCGGCCACGGCGGTAGCCTTCGGCGACGTGGTAATCGACGAGAGCAGCGCCATCAAGGACGTTACACTCAAGAACAACCAGGCGGTTGCCCTGGCCATCTCTTCGCTGTCCGTGTCGGGCAGCGGCTTTGCGCTGGATCCATCGACCACCTGCACCGGCACGCTGGCCGCGGGGGCCAGTTGCACGCTGGCGGTGATCCTGACGCCGGCGTCGCTGGGCGCGCAGACGGGCGCTCTGACCATCACTACCAACGCCGGCAACAGCCCGCAGACGGTGACGCTGAGCGGGACGGGAATCGCCCCGACGACGCTTTCGGCCACGGCGGTGAGCTTCGGCAGCGTGGTGATCGACGAGAGCAGCGCCATCAAGGACGTTACGCTCAAGAACAACCAGGCGGTGGCGCTCTCCATCACCTCGCTGTCCGTGTCGGGCAGCGGCTTTGCGCTGGATCCGTCGACGAGCTGCGCCGGCACGCTGGCCGCGGGGGCCAGTTGCACTTTGGCGGTGACCCTGACGCCCGCGTTGCTGGGCGCGCAGACGGGCGCTGTGACCATCGCTACAAATGCCGGCAACAGCCCGCAGACGGTGACGCTGAGCGGGACGGGAATCGCCCCGACGACGCTATCGGCAACGGCGGTAGCCTTTGGCGACGTGGTGATCGACGAGAGCAGCGCCATCAAGAACGTTACGCTCAAGAACAACCAGGCGGTGGCGCTGGCCATCTCTGCACAGGCAGTGTCGGGCAGCGGCTTTGCGCTGGATCCGTCCACCACCTGCACCACGACGCTGGCCGCGGGGGCCAGTTGCACGCTGGCGCTGACCCTAACGCCCGCGTCGCTGGGCGCGCAGACGGGCGCTCTGACCATCGCTACAAATGCCGGCAACAGCCCGCAGACGGTAGCGCTGAGCGGGACGGGAGTCGCCCCGACGACGCTATCGGCAACGGCGGTAGCCTTTGGCGACGTGGTGATCGACGAGAGCAGCGCCATCAAGGACGTTACGCTCAAGAACAACCAGGCGGTGGCGCTGGCCATCTCTGCACAGGCAGTGTCGGGCAGCGGCTTTGCGCTGGATCCGTCCACCACCTGCACCACGACGCTGGCCGCGGGGGCCAGTTGCACTCTGGCGGTGACCCTGACGCCGGCGTCGCTGGGCGCGCAGACGGGCGCTCTGACCATCGCTTCAAATGCCAGCAACAGCCCGCAGACGGTAACGCTGAGCGGGACGGGAGTCGCCCCGACGACGCTGTCGGCAACGGCGGTGGCCTTCGGCGACGTGGTAATCGACGAGAGCAGCGCCATCAAGGACGTTACGCTCAAGAACAACCAGGCGGTGGCGCTCTCCATCGCTTCGCTGTCTGTCTCGGGCAGCGGCTTTGCGTTGGATCCATCGACCACCTGCACCGGCACTCTGGCCGCGGGGGCCAGTTGCACGCTGGCGGTGATCCTGACGCCGGCGTCGCTGGGCGCGCAGACGGGCGCTCTGACCATCACTACCAACGCCGGCAACAGCCCGCAGACGGTGACGCTGAGCGGGACGGGAGTCGCCCCGACGACGGCAACGCCCGTGTTCAGCCCAGCGGCGGGAACCTACAGCGGATCGCAGACGGTGACCATCTCGGACGCGACAACTGGAGCGGCGATCTATTACACGACCAACGGCGCGACGCCATCGACCAAATCAACGCAGTACACGGCGGCAATCACGGTATCGGCAACGGAGACCATCAAGGCAATCGCAGTAGTGACCGGCTACACAAATAGCGCGGTTGCCTCGGCCGCTTACACCATCGACTAGTCCGGCGCTCTCGACAAGAGGTTACCGGACTCGACACAAATTGTTGCTATTTGAAAGGACCACGCCATGCGCAAGCCCGAGAGAAAATGGTGGAAGGCAGTTGCAACACGCTTCTTCCAAGCCATGACGCTTATTGCTCTGATCTCCGCCGTTGTCTGCCGCTCGCAGAACGAGGCAACCGCTTGCTTCCCCGAGAATGGCAATCCTCCAACAATTGGAAATGACTGCGGGATCAGCTTCTCCAGCCCTATGCCCTGTATGAATGGCGGCGTCATGGCGCCGAATACCACTTCCACCATGTATATCAGGGGAAGCATTCCTACAAGCGGGGGCTGCCCGGATATCTTTCTCTTTGCAGCGGATTGGGATGGTAATATGTGGAGCTTGGGTGGTGCACCCGATCCATACGTGAGTCTAAGCAATTTCCAGTACCTGAGTCCAACGCTCTCCTCGTTCACGCTATCCATTGGCGGCGCCCCTCCCGGGAATCAGCTCCAAATTCAGCTGTATACAGCCCGATACAGTATATATACATATGATTTTTCGATCGAGCCCCCTGCGCCCCCAATGCCGCCGGCGCCGTCCCAGCCCAACCCCAACTGCCCGACGATAACCATCGCCTCCGTAACCCCCAGCCTCTGGATGGAGGGAGTCGACAACCCGATCATCATCACCGGGTCCGGCTTTACCTCCGCGCCCGAGGGAGATTGCGAGGCGACCCAGGTCTCCGCATCCGTGCCCATATCCAACATTAAGATCGTAGACGGAAGCACGATCACCGCCGTCGTGACTCCCCCGGCCATCGGACCTGCGCCGCAACCGGCAGATAGGCGGGTCGCCTCACCGGCGGTCGCCGCCGACACAGCGCTCGCGGCCGGCAACACCACGGTGACGGCCTACCTCATGTTGTTCGGCACCGGGCCAGCCGAAGGATCAAACATGGCGTGGACTACGGCGCAGCTTCTTCCCCCCCCCACGATCTACTGGAACGGTAACCCCATCAGCAAGAACGACGGAACCACTCCGCCGACCCAAAATGCTGATGTGGGCTGGCAAATCAACCTGACCACGACGCCGACATCGCTCCCTTACCCTACGGTAATTACAAGCAGCGAATGGTCGGTGGACGGAACCAACATTGGCGGCTATACGCCAACCCCAGCAACCCCAGCAAGTTACGCCACGGCGTCGGTCACGCCCACGGCCACGACACAAACAAACCTGAAGACCTACTGGGTATTTCCAACGCCGAACGGCGGCCAAAACTTTCAGGTCAAATACCACTATTGCGTCGGCATTACCGGTCCCGGAAACCCATGCAGCGCGGATGCAATCGCAATCTTCAATGTCAAAGGGCCGAAGGGCGGAGTCAACCCCGACCCTCCTCAGGTGAACGGCTGGTCGGTCACGCCCGTTCTTGGTCCAAAAGAAAAGGGGGGGGCTAGCTTGCAGTACCTAATGTTTGCCCTGGGCGTTTCCGGTACGATCTCCAACTGGTCTGGAACCTCCGGCATTTCGTTTGACCCCTCCTCAGTGAGCAATGTGCCAAGCGGCGGAGGCACAATTAACTGGGTGCAACTCTTGTTGGAAAACCAGACTATACAAACGACAGCCACAAGCACCCTTCTTAGACCCGTAGGAGTCGGTCTGGACAACAGATACTTTTACCCTGCCGTCCGCAACGGCATTGCCTACGATTCCCCGGCGACTGGGCTCCAAAATGGCGAAACCAGAGTCGAACGGCAGTTTATGGCGGATATGTACGAGATGTGGACATCATCCTCATCAAAAGGCGCGGCTCCCATTCCTGTACCCCTTGGGTATGTCCAGTGGCAGATCGACGGCACCGCGGCACTGAAAAACAATAAATGGTCGCTTGATAAGAACGCGTCAACGGGAACGGCTAACAAGTTCCACCCCTTCACCGGCTCAGTTAGCACGGCGGACGACGGATACCCGACATGGACCAACGTCGTCCTTAACAAGTGAACCTAACAGGGACAAAGGAGACAACGATGAAAATGAAAAAAGAAGTGCTCGCATTTTTTGTTGCGGTAGTCGCAGTTGCTGGGAATAGCAGCGCTGCGCCCACCACCGGCAGGCACGAACCGGACTTCACGCTGACAATCTCGACGAAGGAAGAGACCGTCAGGACTCAAAAGGATATGGACGTCGTAGTGATTGTGGAGGAAAAAAACATATCGAACCATGCAATCAGTATCGGGCGGCCTAGCCATCCGGGTTATTGGTATGGGATGACCGTTCTGCTCGACGGTCGTCCTGCGCCGACCACGGAGTTGTACCAGAAACTCATCACCCCAAAGCAGTACGGTCCTGACGATGTGATTACGGCCGACGGCTTTCCCGGCACGCTTAAGCCAGGTGAATCCGAACGCTTTGAAATCCACTTGACCGAGTTCTTCGACCTGAGCACTCCGGGCACCTACGAAATCACCTTTACAAGGGGCACAGACACAGGGCAGCCCGACAACGTCGATGTCAAGTCCAACACCATCACCGTTACCGTGCTTCCGGCGGACGATCCGCCGCCCGCACAGCAGTAAGAGCCTCCCACGGACCGCCGTCTCCAAAGCGGGGCGCTCTCCCCGTTCCAAGGCGGGCGGAGATTGTCTACGCGGAAGAGCATGGGAAGGAATGAGATGAGAAAGCTAGCTTTGTATCTCCCCTTGACGATCTTCGCCGCGCATGCATTCGGCATTTGTTTTGCCCAGGAGGTCAAGAAGCCGGAGCCTACATTTACCTTGTCGATCGAAGAGGATAAGGAGACGACGCGGACAAGTCCAGACCTTCATCGTTTGCTGGTCCAGTTTACCCGCGTAGCCATTGGGGTCGAAGTCGAGAGGTTCCACGAAGAGGCAAAAGGGATGTACGAGATGATCGTTCTGCGGGATGGCGTTCCCGTTCCGGAGACAGACGCCATGCGGAATCTTAGAGCGTATCGACGGGTCGATAACAACCCCATGATAAGGCACCCGCGATTCCTCGAGACCGGACAGAGCTGGACGACCCCTTTGGACGTGAGCGACTACTATGACATGAGCGAGCCAGGCACGTACCAGGTCACCGTGACGCGGGAATCCTTTCCATTCCCAAGGGACCGAGCCTACAGCACAACGGTCAGATCCAATACCATCACCATCGTTGTGCCTCGGAGAGTTGGCGGGCAATCTGCCCAGGCTGGCGAGAAGCCCAAGCCCAGATTTGCGCTGACCCTTTCGGCAGAGGATCCCGACGAAGTGCCGCCTACCACTCTTAGCGTGAAGCTGGAAAACATCTCAACGAGCGTAATAAGGGAAGCCAAGTGCTGGCCGCTTATGGGGATGTACAATTTGTACGTCTTTCGCAACGGCGACCCCCTAGAGACGAACGATGATATGCGAAAGCTTCAAAGCCGCAGGGCTGCCGTCGCCTGCCCAGGGAACGAGACCCTGAATGAGATCAACCCCGGAGAAGCTGATGTAGTAGAGATTCCGATTGGTAACTTTTACGATGTCGACAAACCAGGCGCATACGTGGTTTACGTCACTCGGGAGACATATCCGTATAACCCCGCGAAGAGCGTATTGGTCGAGTCCAACTCCATCAGCTTTGTTGTGCCCGAGCCGCTGCCGGCCGCTGCCACGCCGCCCGCGAATGACGCCCAGCCAGCGCAGCCACCTGAACAGTGAGAGACTTACCCTCGCGGGCCGCCCGTGGCGAGATTCCTGACGCTCCTCCGGTAGGTTCGGGCTAATTCACGGTAACGTTGAAGGTGGCCGTGACGGGAGTGACTTGGGGGTTGCCGGTTCCGGTCACCGTGAAGGTATAAGTGCCGGCGGTCGTTCCCGCGGTGGTTGAACCTCCAGGCGGTTCCCAGAAGTCGCCGCAGGCGGCCAGGCCGCCCAGGGCCGCCATCAGCGCAACCGCACCCAGCATCGAGCGCCAACCGCGCCGCCGCGCCGGAATCCCCAGGAAGATCAGCAATGCCAGGACCGCGCCGCCGCCAACCCATCTCCCGTCTTTATCGCGCAGATAGGGATGCACAAGCCGGCCGGTGCTGGCCGCGGTCGTGGTCACCGTAACGG
>Ga0326727_10010353_pt1 | contig 22255 bp, 19 predicted proteins | sample MB2enrmetagenome_FD_207643 | JGI IMG/M metagenome (GOLD analysis project Ga0326727, IMG submission 207643) | Lab enriched peat soil microbial communities from McLean, Ithaca, NY, United States - MB29MY | ecosystem: Environmental > Terrestrial > Soil > Wetlands > Peat | place: USA: New York...
TTTTTCTCGGGGCTCAGACTGATCCCGGTTTCCGTGTGGATCAGCGCGCGCAGCCGTTCGAAATCGGACGCCGACAAGCTTTCACTCGGCACATCCTTCTTATCGGCAGGATCGCCGCAAATCGCAGCACGGTCCGGTCAGGCGCTTACTTCCGCCAGGGGCCGGTTGACCTCGGCGCCATGCAGACTGGTCAGCTCTTCCGTGGAGAAGACGCGGTCGATATCCAGGATCATGATGAGCTGCGCGTCGCGCTTGCCCATGCCCTTGATGAAATCGGTCCGGATTCGCGTGCCGATTCGGGGAGGAGGCTGGATCTGATCGGGCTCCAGATCGATCACTTCTTCCACCGAGTCGGCCAGCGCGCCTATAACGTTGGATTCGCCCTCCACCATCATTTCCATGACGACAATGCAGGTGTTCACCGTTTTCTCGGTTTCCGACATCTCAAAGCACAGCCGCAGATCCACTACGGGCACCACATTGCCGCGCAGGTTGATCACGCCGCTCATGAAATCGGGCGTGCGCGGAATTTTCGTGATGGTGGTGAAGTCGAGCACTTCCCGGACCTTGGCGACGTCGGTGGCGAATACCTCGTTGCCCAGGCGGAATGTCAGGTATTGCCGCGTTTCCGTAATCTCCGTAACGCTCATGATTCGTTTCCTTTCCTTTGGAGGTGACCGGCGCGGCTCCGGGTGAACCGCGCCACATCCGCCTAATAGCGCTCAAACTCCTTGTCGAGCGGATCGCCCGCCTCTCGCATTTTGAGCGCCACGCCCGGCTTTCGAGCCGTCTTCGGCGCCGCCGGCGCAGCGGCATGGGCCACCGCATCGCGCAGCTTCCCTACCGATGAGACCGGCTTCGCCGCAGTATGCACCGCGGGCGCGTGTCCCGTGTCTCCCGTCCGGAAGAACCCGAGCGCGGCCATCAGTTGGTCGGCCTGCCCGGTGAGTTCCTCGGTGGTGGAAGCCATCTCTTCGGCTGCCGAGGCGTTCTGCTGGATCACTTTTTCGAGTTGCTGCAGCGCCTTGTTGATCTGCTCCGCGCCGGTGTCCTGTTCCTTGCTGGCGGCGGTGATTTCCTGGACCAGCTCGGCCGTTTTCTGGATGTCCGGCACCAGTTTTTCCAGCATCTCCCCCGCCTTTTCCGACACCTTTACCGTCGTTCCCGAAAGCTGGTTGATCTCGCCCGCCGCCTTCTGGCTGCGCTCGGCAAGCTTGCGAACCTCCGCCGCCACTACGGCGAATCCCTTCCCGTGCTCGCCCGCGCGAGCCGCCTCGATGGCCGCATTCAGTGCCAGCAGGTTCGTTTGCCGCGCAATCTCCTCAATGATGGAGATTCTGCTGGCAATTTCCTTCATTGCCGCGATCGCCCCCAGCACGGACTTGCCGCTCTCCTGGGCGTCACTGGCGGATTTGGTGGCGATTTTGTCGGTCTGCTGCGCATTGTCGGCGTTCTGCTTGATGTTGGAAACCATTTCCTCCATCGAGGAGGAGGCTTCCTCGGCCGATGCCGCCTGCGCGCTGGCGCCGTTGGATACCTCCACCGAGGAGGTGCTGATCTGCTGGCTGGCGGAAGCTACCTCGCCGGCGATACTGCGGATTTCGGTCACCGTGCGGGTGAGACCGGCCACCATGCCGATCAGAGCCTGCATCAGCTTGTCCTGAACGGATCGCTCCCTGACGGCAACTGTCAGATTGCCCTGGGCGATCTCTTCGGCGGCGTGCGTGACATCGTTCAGCGCGCCGATGAGCGCGTTCAGGTTGTTCTTGATGGTGTTGAACTCGCCATGATAGGTGTCGGTGATCTGTGGCGGCATATCGCCCTTGCTGATGCGATCCACGTAATTGCCGGCGACATTGAGCGGCATGATCACCGCGTCGAGGATGGCATTTACGCCGCGCACGATATTTGCATAGGCGCCCTGAAATTGATCGTGGTTGCCGCGTTCCGTCAGCTTTCCTTCTTTCGACGCCTCGGTCAGGCGGGCCAGCTCCTTCTGCAGGGACTGCAGGACCACACCCACATTGTTGATGGCCTGCTTCATCTTTTCGTGGTCGCCCTTATAGGTCTGGGCAATCAACTCGTCGATTTTCCCGTTGGAAATCTGGGCCAGAATCCGGTTCCCTTCGCCGATGGGCAACAGGATCGCATCCAGCATGGCATTCACGCCGCGCACGATGTCGGCGTAGGCCCCGTGAAACTGCTCCGGCTTGCCCCGTTCGGAGAGCTGTCCTTCTTTCGACGCGTCGGTAAGGCGGACCAATTCCTTCTGCAGAGTCTGCACCACCGCGCCGACGTTGTTGACGGCCTGCTTCATCTTTTCGTGGTCGCCCTTGTAGGTCTGCGCGATCAGCTCGTCGATCTTGCCGTTGGAGATCTGCGCCAGAATGCGGTTCCCTTCGCCGATGGGCAACAGAATCGCGTCGAGCATGGCATTCACGCCGCGCACGATGTCCGCATAAGCGCCCTGAAACTGCTCCGGCTTGCCCCGGTCGGTGAGCTGTCCGTCTCGCGAAGCGTCGGTGAGGCGCATCAGCTCTTTCTGCAGACTCTGCACCACTACTCCGACGTTGTTGACGGCCTGCTTCATCTTTTCGTGGTCGCCCTTGTAGGTCTGCGCGATCAGCTCGTCGATCTTGCCGCTGGAAATTTGCGCCAGAATCCGATTGCCTTCGCCGATGGGCAACAGAATCGCGTCCAGCATGGCATTCACGCCGCGCACGATGTCTGCATAAGCGCCCTGAAATTGTTCCGGCTTGCCCCGGTCGGAGAGCTGTCCCTCTCGCGAAGCGCCGGTGAGGCGCATCAGCTCTTTCTGCAGACTCTGCACCACTACTCCGACGTTGTTGACGGCCAGTTTCATTTTTTCGTGATCGCCCTTGTAGGTCTGCGCGATCAGCTCGTCGATCTTGCCGCTGGAGATCTGCGCCAGAATGCGATTGCCCTCGCCGATTGGCAACAGAATCGCGTCCAGCATTTCATTGACGCCCTGGAGGATCTCCCTGTGCACGCCATCGAACTGTTCCGGACGGCCGCGTTCATCGAGACGCCCCTGCCGCGAGGCGTCCACCAGGCGCAGGATCTCCTGAGACACGCGATGGAGTTCTCCCTCGCCGTTCTTTACCGCGCCGCCGCGGACGTCGCGCGCGCCAGGGATGGGCTGGTCCAATACCGCCGTCCCGCCGTCCGCGCGGGTTTTGCCATTGGCTTTATGTTGCATGAATTCTGGTTTCCTTTCGTGTGAATGTATTCCCGGGCAGGGGTTCCTGATTTCGCAAACCGCGCTCGCGCGCTCGCCGCCCGTGCGAACGGCCTTCCCGGGACCCGGCCTGCACGGCGTTCTGCACCAGACGGTGCGGATCGAGAATGAGGGCAACCGTTCCGTTGCCCAGAATGGTCGCGCCCGAGACGGTGGGAACGTCGCGGTACAAGCGGCCGAGGTTCTTGATGACGGTCTGATGATTTCCGAGCACTTCGTCCACGGCCAGCCCGTAGTGTCCGTCCTCGGTTTCCACTATCATGATCTGTTCCCGCTCGGGCTGCGGCCTTTTCATCGCGAAGAATTCGCTCAGCCGGATGTACGGGATGGTCTCGCCGCGCACGCTGGCCAGGTGATTGCCGCTCGCCTGCTCGACGTCCTGGCGGGTCAGTTCCACGCACTCGAGGCTGTTGGCCAGAGGCAATATGAAGTGGGTGTGGCCGACGCGCACCAGCAGGCCGTCGATAATCGCCAGGGTGAGCGGGAGACGCAGGGTGACGGTCATGCCCGCGCCGGGCTTGCTGGCGATCTCGATGGAGCCGCGCAGCGCATCCACGCTGCGGCGGACGATGTCCATCCCCACGCCGCGGCCGGACACGTCGGTGACCTCCCGGGCCGTGGAGAAGCCGGGCATCAGGATCAGTGAAAACAACTCGGATTCCGAAAGCTCGGCCGGCGCGTCGATCATTCCCTGCGCCAGCGCGCGCGCCCGCACGGCCTGGGCATCCAATCCGCGCCCATCGTCGCTGACCTGGATGAGCACCTGGGCGCCCGAATGCAGCGCGGAAAGACGTATGGTCGCCGCCGCCTTCTTGCCCGCGGCCTGGCGCGCTTCCGGTGTTTCGATGCCGTGGTCCATGCTGTTGCGAATCAGGTGCACCAGCGGATCGTTCAGTTGATCGATCACCGTTTTGTCCAGTTCGGTGTCGCCGCCCTCGACCACCAGATCGCATTGCTTATGCAATTCGATGCTGAGGTCGTGCACCAGCCGCCGGAATCGGTCGAAGGTGTTGCGCAGCGGGAGCATGCGGATGCTCATGGAGGTCTCGCGCAGCTCGGAGGTCAGCCGGTCGATCTCTTCGGAGACGGAAAGGATGTCGGCGTCGTCGCGGCGGGCGGAGAGCTCGCTCAGCCGCGCCTGCACGGTGACCAGTTCGCCCACCAGATTGACCAGTTGGTCCAGCTTCTCGGCCGAAACCCGGATGTTCGAAGGCGGCGCGGATCCGCGGACGCCGGCTATGGCTCCGGCAGCGCGTTTCCGCCCGGCGGTGGACGATGCCGTGACGCCGGCAATCTCCGCGGACGCGGGCTCCACGCGCAGTTCGCAATCGTCCTCGACAAAAATGAAAACGTCCCCGATCGCCTCCCGCCCCGCCGCCGTCCGCAGGACCATGTCCCAGGCCACGTAGCAGCGCTCCGCATCCATTTCGCCGAGCGGCGGAATCGCAGTGGCATCCAGCCTGATCTCAAGCTCTCCCAATTCCCTCAACTCGCGCAGGAGCAGCAGGGGATTGGTCCCGTTCAGCAGCAATCCCGGACCGGGCCGAAAGTGTATGAGCCATTCGACGGCAGCGCTCGATTCGCCGGCGTACCCGTGGGGGGCCGGTTGTGAGGGCACGGTGGCCGGCGGCGATTCGGGCGATCCGGTTAATCGAAACAGATCGTCGAGCAGACTCTTCGAGCGGTCTTCATCCACTACTCCACGGCCGGCCGCCGCATCCAGCATGGCCTTGATCTGATCGCTGGCGCCGAGGGTAAGGTTGATCAGTTCTGCCGTAGCCGTGAGCTGGCCTTTGCGGAGCCGGTCGAAAACCGATTCCAGCTTGTGAGCAAAGCCGGCGATGTCGTCGAAGCCGAACATCGCGCCGGAGCCCTTGATGGTGTGCAGGGCCCGGAACGCGCGAGCGAGGATGTCAGGATCGTCCCGTTTCTCATCCAGCTCCAGCAGAGCCGATTCCAGCTCGCTGATCAGTTCGCGAGCCTCTTCGTGGAAACCCTGCTTGAATTGGTCGCTCAACCGGCTGTCCTCATAACCCCGTCAATACGGATGTGTTCGCCAGGCCGGGCATCCCGTCAAAACCGGCCGACCGGACCGCGTCGATTGCCGCATCCGACCACTGGCAAGCCACTCCCGCGCTCTTCCGTTCGGCGTCGCGCGCGGCGGCCCACAGCAACTGCATGGTAGTGATGTCGATCTCCTCGGCAGCCGCAAGGTCAAGATCCAGATCCTTTCCCGAAGCGAGCCACTCCATCAAGAACGCCTTCAACTCCGTCGCGGAGGCGATGGTGACCTGAGCCTCCAGCCTGATTTGCCAGCGAGTTTCCTCACGTTGAATACTTATCGGCACCGGGCCTGCCAGTGATAGTAGTTGATCGCGGCGGGATAATTCTCGCCGGGAGGAATCGAATTGCTTGAGGATTACCGGGCGGGCAGACGGAAGTCGACGTTGCGCTGCTGGTTGAGCAGGCGGGACATACGGCGATCCACCAGGTCGAGTGTTGCCTGGTTAATGCTGTGGTCCATGTTTACGTACTTCAGCGTATTGCCTTCGGTCCAGTAGGCGAGTGCCGGCACGATGGAGTGATCGAGGAAAGCGATCAGGTAGATGGTCGGCTGGTCCTTCTGCGAAGGTCCGGCAGCTTCCGACGGTTCCACTGGCGGCGGACCGGGAGCCTGATACGCGCCCATCTGGCCGGAAGAATCGGGAACTTCCTGTACGGTTGGGTTGGCGTGATCGGGCACGAAGTTCTGGTTGATGATTACCGTGGGAGCTGCCGCCGACTGCGACTGGTCGGGCGAGGGCCCGTAGCTGGAATAATCGGGACCATATCCGTAATCGGGACCGTAACCATAGCCGTACCCGCCGTAAACCGGCACGGCATAGTAGAGCGGCGCTGCAACGGTACGCCGACCGTATCCACCGTTGCCGCCATGTCCGCCCCGGCTCCCTCCCGAATGGGCGGCCACCGGAAGCGTCGAACTATAGCCGGTAGGTCCGAGTCCCGTGTAGCCGGAGGTGCCGGGCTTCCCCGTTTGCTGCGCGAAACAGGAAAACGCCATCAGCGGGACAACAGCCAGGAAACGGGATGATCGCATAACACCTCTCACTTCGCGACCCTTAGAGATTACAAGCTCTTCAAGTTGGATGCAAGGCCGGTCAATGGCGTTCCAGGGACGCGGCCTTTTCCAGATCCGCCGCCGCGCCTGCCCGGTCGCCAATGGCCTTTTTGGCGGCCGACCGGTTAAGAAATGCATTGGTATATGCCGGGTTCAGCCGGATGGCTTCGTCGAGGTCCGCGATGGCGTGGGTATAATCGCCTGCGCGAACATACGCATAGCCGCGCGCGTTCCAGGCCGTTGCAACATTGGGCTTGAGGCGGATTGCCTCGCTCAATTCGGCAATCGCCTGGGGCAGCTTACCTGCCGCAGTGAGTTCGCGGCCGCGCTGCTGATGCGCTTCGGCACTCAGGGCAGGTCCTGAGGTACCTGGTACTGGTGGAGCACTCGTTGGTGGCGCGGGGACAGGTGCGGTCACAACCGGGCTTCGCTCTCGAACAGCGGCGGGCACGGAGGCGGGCGGGGTGGGCACCGGCGGTTGTGGAGCTTTGGCCGCTGTGGTGTCCGGTTGCACCGCCTTCGCCTGCTCCTGGGCTTGCGTCTGCTTTGCCGCTGTTTCCACCTGGGCGAGCAGGTCACGCGCCTGCACGAAATCCGGCCGCAGCCGCAAAGCCTCGTTTAGATCGCTCTTTGCCTTGTCGTACTCACCGAGCAGCGCATAATCGTTTGCGCGCGCGAACCAAGCCTCGGGCATTTCCGGCCGCAGACGGATAGCCTCGCTTCGCTCGGCGAGTCCTTTATCATGCTGGCCCAATTCGTGATACGAACCACCCAACGCGATGTGCACCTCCGGCAGATCGGGCCGCAGGCGCACTGCCTCCTGGCGGTCGGCAAGCGCATCCTGGGACCGGTTCATCTTCACCAGAACCGCGGCGCGCGCCAGATAGTTGTAGGGATCTTTGGGCGCCAGACGGATGGCGCTGGTGAAATCGTCATACGACTGCGGCAACTGATTGCGCTTGAGATTCACCGCGCCGCGCAGCGTCCAGCCTTTCGGGTTGTCGGGCTGAAGGCGAATCACCGAATCGAAATCGTCCGAGGCGCGCTCAAAATCGCCCATTTGCCCATAAGCGAAACCGCGGTCCATGATGGCGTCGGCGTAATCGGGCCGGTAGCGGATGGCTTCATCGTAATCGTCGATGGCGTCGCGGTATCGTCCCATGCCGGCGTAGACATTCCCGCGTTCCTTGATGGGCACAGGATCATCCAGACGGAGGCGGATGCCGCGCGTATAATCCTGGAGCGCCTCATCGTTGTGGCCAGTGGCGTGATAGAGCGCCGCGCGGGCGTTGTAGAGCGCGGGGTCATCCAGGTTCATGGAAATCGCGCGCGTGTAATCGGCAAGAGCCTTGCCGGAATCGTCGAGCTTGCGGTAGCAGTCGCCGCGCAGATGGTACGACTCGGCATCGGTCGGGTCGAGCTTCAGGGCGGTATCCAGATCCCTGAGGGCGTCGTCGATATGGCCCTCGGCGTATTCGAACCGCGCGCGCTCCCGCCATGCCGGCCCGTATCCAGGAGCGGCGCGAATCACTTCATCGAGCAATGCGCGAGATTGTTTCGAGTCGCTGGTTTCGAGGCGGACCGCTTCCTGCCAGATTCTCTCCGTGTGCTTGTCGAGGATGGAAACGGGTGCGTCGGCTGCGCTTGCCAGAAGCACGGCGAGGGAGCAAAGCGCGAGACAAAGAAATGTACGATTAGCCGGATACGCTGGCACTTCGTTAACTCATGGTAGCGCGCACATCTGGCCTTTCGACGTGGATATAGTGTATACGTGCCGCCGCCAGGAGACGCCGCCGACCTCACCAGCGATTCCCGGTTCGGTCCCTGGCGTGTCATCCGCGAACTCGGCCGAGGCGGTATGGGCGTTGTTTATCTGGCCAATCGTACCGATGAGCAGTTTAAACAGGCTGCTGCATTGAAAGTCCTGCGCGGCGATTTCCAGGAGCAGGAGGTTCTCAGCCGCTTCCGGCATGAGCGGCAGATTCTCGCCCAACTCAGCCATCCCAACATCGCGACATTTCTGGATGGCGGATCGACGCCGCAGGGCGAACCGTACATCGTGATGGAGTACATCGAGGGCGAGCCGCTCCATGCCTATTGCGACGCGCACAATCTGTCGGTTCGCGACCGCATCGGCCTGTTTCGCCAGGCGTGCGCGGCCGTGCAGTACGTTCATCAGAATCTCATCGTTCATCGCGATCTCAAGCCCGGCAATTTTCTGGTGACCGCCGACGGAACGGTGAAGCTTCTCGATTTCGGCATCGCCAAGATCCTGCGGTCCGATCCGTTCGCCAACACCATCGATGTCACGGTGGCCGGGCAGGTGATCATGACGCCCGGCTATGCCAGCCCCGAACAAGTCCGCGGGCAGCCGGTGACTACCGTGAGCGACGTTTATTCTCTCGGCGTGGTGCTTTACGAGTTGCTTACCGGAAGCGGACCGTATCGGGTCACCAGTTCGGCGATTCACGAGTTGGCGCGGGCCATTTGCGAGAGCGATCCGGAAAAGGCCAGCACCGCCATCGGCAAGCCGGGCACGGATCCCGTCGAGATCAGCCGCCATCGATCGACGGACCCCGATCGGCTGCGCCGTGCGCTTCGAGGCGACGTCGACAACATTCTGCGGAAGGCCATGCAGAAGGAACCCGCACGCCGCTATTCCTCGACCGAGCTGTTCTCCGAAGATCTGCGCCGGTATCTGGAAGATCTGCCGGTAAGTGCGCACGAGGATTCGCTCGGCTATCGCGCTCAGAAATTCGTTCGGCGGCATCGGATTCCTGTGGCTGCGGCCGCCGTCGCCGCGATCTCGCTTGTTGCGGGAGCCGGTCTCGCGCTGTATGAAGCGCACGTTGCCACACGCCAGCGGGCGCTGGCCGAGCGCCGCTTCCAGGATGTGCGCAGCCTTGCCACCACTTTTTTGTTCGACGTTCACGATTCCATCCAGAACCTTCCCGGCTCCACGCCCGCGCGAGCGCTGATCGCCAGGACGGGAACTGAGTATCTTGACCGGCTGGCTGCTGAATCGCGCACGGATCCGTCGCTGCAGTTGGACATTGCCGAAGGCTATCTTCGAGTGGGCGACGTGGAGGGGAATCCCTTCGTGGCCAATCTTGGTAATTCCAAGGAGGCGCTCCGGGACTATCAAAAAGCTCTGGCACTGGCGACGGCGGCCGTGTCGATGGAGCCCCGTGATCCGAAGGCGCGAGCGACTCTGGCAAAGGCGGACATCGCTCTGGCCGGGCTGCTGCCGTTCGAGGGCACGCCGAAAGACGCGTTGGAGCCAGCCAATCAGGCCGTGAAGATTGCCAGTGAATTGGCCGCTGCCGCCCCTCACGACCGCGACGCGCAGATCCTGCTTTCTCACGCCTACGAATCGCGCGCGGACGTGCTGGGTGGGCTGCAGAACCTGAATCTCGGGCGGTTGGACGATGCCATTCTCGATTACGAGAGCGCTCTGGAAGCGGTGCCTGACGACCCGTCCGGCGGCGTTGAGGCTGCGAAGATCCGCCGCAGTCGCGCCGTGCTCACGGTCAAACTCGGTGACATGCAGTACCGCAAGCGGAACATTTCGGATGCGCTGTTCCGTTACCAAAACGCGCTGCGCATGGCCGAGGACGCAGCCACCGTCAATCCGAACGACTGGCGGTCGCAGGATACGGTCGGGGTTATCCTTAGCAAAATCGCCTCCACCGATATCGTTCTGGGCGACAACAATGGCGCCCTCGATGCTTTTCACCGGGCAGAGAATATCGATGCAGCCGGCCTCCGTGCCGACCCGAACAACACCCGCGCTCGCAGCGCCAGCCTCGTCGTGCAGAAGAACCTCGGCGATCTTTATTACTACAACCTGCACAACATGCCGGAGGCGCTGAATTGCTATCGCCGAGCGGCCGATTTGCTGGAGGCGCAAAGCCAGGCCGATCCGGGCAACGTTGCTTCCCGGCAGCGCTTGTCGGAGATCCTGACATACGTTGCCAGCACCATGCTCGCCACCGGGCAGAGAGATGAAGCGCGGCACGAGGCGCAGCGCGGGCTGGCGATTGCGAAAGAACTGGCCGACCGGCCCAACGCCACTGCCGATCAGGTCTACAATTACGCGTGGCTCGGAATGACGGTGGAACCCGCCGATCTGCGCGACCCTCGCACCGTGCTTCCGTATGCGCTCAAAGCGGTGCAGATGAGCGACGGTTCCGATGAATACAGCCTGCACGTGCTGGCCGAGACGTATGCGGCGATGGGCGACTATGCAAAAGCCGTTGAAGCCGGAGAGAAAGCTGTGGCGTTGTTCCCGCCGCTACAGCCCGGTCGGCCCAAACCCTCTCAGCAGGAGACGATGGAGAAGAGCCTCGCTGAATATCGAGACGTGTTGGCAAAACAGAACAAATAGGAATGCGTGAAAACAATCGAACGATACGAATAAGGACCCTGCTCGCGGCTGCCGTGCTTGCGTGGGCCGGGTGTGTGCAGGCCCAAACCCATTGGGTGGGATCATGGGCCGCTTCTCAGCAATGTCCCGAGCCGTCGAACGCGCTTGCTGAGGATGATTTACGCGATGCCACGCTCCGTCAAGTTGTCCATTTGTCCATTGGCGGGCCGCAACTGCGTGTGCATCTCTCGAACCGCTTCGGCACGGCTCCGCTACACTTCACTTCGGTTCACATCGCTCAGCCGATAGATCCTCCATCCGGGAAGATCAGTGCCGCGACGGATAAGGCGCTCACGTTCTCGGGCCGCGAAGACGTGATCATTCCCGCGGGCGCCGATTACATTTCAGACCCGGTCGCGTTCCCGGTGGCCGCGCTGTCGGACCTGGCAATTACGCTTCACATCGACACTCCTCCTGCGACGCAGACGGGACATCCAGGATCGCGCGCCACGTCCTGGCTGGCGCACGGAGATCTTGTTTCCGCTGCGGAATTACCGGCCGCGAAGAAGGTGGAGCATTGGTATTTCATTTCGGCTGTCGATGTGGCCGCGCCCGCGAACGCAGAGTCCATTGCGGCTCTCGGGGATTCCATCACCGACGGCCATGGCGCCACCACCGATGGGAACAACCGCTGGCCCGATGTCCTTGCCCGGCGTTTACAGGGTTCGCCGGCAACGCAGACGCTGTCTGTTCTTAACCTCGGCACCGGCGGGAATCGGTTGCTTCTGGACGGACTGGGACCTAATGCTCTCGCGCGGCTCGATTCGGATGTGCTCGCGCAGGCGGGAGTTCGTTACCTGATTGTTCTGGAGGGAGTGAACGATATCGGCTCGCTCGCTCGCACGGGTGAAGTTCCGCCCGAGGCGCATGACGCGCTGGTTGGCGGCGCTATCGGCGCCTATGACCAGATTGTCAGGCGCGCCCACACGCACGGCATTCGGGTAATCGGCGCGACCATTCTGCCGTTTGTCGGTTCCGAGTATTATCATCCCGGCCCACCGAGCGAAGCAGATCGACAGACGATCAATCAGTGGATCCGCACTCCTAGCCACTTCGATGCCTTCATCGATTTTGACAAGCTCACACGAGACCCGGAACATCCCGACCGCCTGCTCCCCGCATTCGATTCCGGGGATCACCTTCACCCCTCACCAGCCGGATATGCGGCAATGGCCGAGGCGATTCCGCTGTCATTATTCGCGTCCCAGACCGTGGCTGCCAGCATCGCGCCGCGCATTGCGTTTACATTTGACGATCTTCCGGCTCACAGCGCTCTGCCTGCCGGTGAGACTCGCCTCGATATCGCCACGAAGATCATCGCCGCGCTGCGTGACGCTCACATGCCGCCCGTGTATGGCTTCGTGAACGGAATCAACGTCGAGAAACAGCCCGCCGATGCCGCGGTGCTTCAAGCGTGGCGCGCGGCCGGTTATCCGCTGGGCAATCATGCCTGGTCGCACATGAATGCGAACACGAACTTGCTGGAGGCTTTCGAATCCGATGTCACGCGAAATGAGCCGCTGCTGAGCGGTCTGATGAAAGACGAGGATTGGCACTGGCTCCGTTTTCCCTATCTCGCCGAAGGCGATACGCCCGAGAAGAAGGCGGCCATTCGGGCCTTTCTGCTGCAACGTGGCTATCGTGTCGCCGGCGTGACCATGAGCTTCGGTGACTATCTGTGGAATGAGCCCTACGCCCGCTGCAAGGCGAAAGGGGACAGTAAAGCGATCGCGTTTCTCGAGAGCAGTTATCTACAGGCCGCCGAGGACAGCATCGGCTTCTACCGCGAGCTTTCCCAAACACTGTACGGCCGCGACATTCCTTATGTGCTGCTCATGCACATCGGGGCCTTCGACGCGGAGATGTTGCCGAAGCTGCTGGACCTGTATCGTGCCAAGGGCTTTCAGTTCGTGACCTTGGACGAAGCCGAGCGCGACGATTTCTACCGTGAAGATACCGATCTGCGACTGCCCCCCGGCCCGGACATGCTCGAAGGAGTTGCGGCCGAACGACATGTGCCGATTCCGCACCACGATCCCGACCCTGATCTGGATAGCGTGTGCCGCTGAGGCGGTTCCAGTAACGCTCGGCCTGTCGACCGATATTCCTGCTCTGCTGAACCGCCGGCTGGATGACACGGCTGCGCAGCGCAACAATTTCCAGGATACACATACCGGGCTGACTGCGTGCAGCACACCACCATCGGCGGCCAGCCGACGCTCAGCGCGGTCGCCGATTACGTGCGAACCGGCCAGCACATGACTGAATCACTAACATGGGTGGACGGCGAAAAAAGCCAGGTGGCCTTTGTGGGCCGCATCCCCGCGTCCGACCTTGCCGATTTCCAGGGCCGTTTTGATGAAGTGATTCACTCGGCTGTGGTGCCCTAAAGCGAGCTGGACTGAAGGTATTATCCCCGTTACTTCCGCAGCCAGATTCGCGTGGAGCCGCTGACTCGCGCAGCTCACTTCGCAGCGAGTCGCGTCTGGCGTGAGTATCGCAGGCAGGGCGGTTCACGCGCCCGGATTCTGGCCGATTTTCTGGTGGGCGCTCACGCGGAGCATCAAGCCACTCGCCTGCTCTCGCGAGATCGCGGCTTTTACAGAAAGCTGTTCCCTTCGCTAAACCTGATTGATCCGAGCAGGAGCAAACAGGATGATCGCTGATTTTGATCTTCTTAAGGTGTGGTGCGCCCGGCAAGACTCGAACTTGCGACCTTCTGGTTCGTAGCCAGACGCTCTATCCAGCTGAGCTACGGGCGCGCGAGAAGAACTCTTTTGATCCTACCATTGCGCGCGAGAGCCTCGCGAGCCGTGATCCAGTGTCGTACTCCGGCTCGGTGGTGCGTTGTTCGCGCCCGTACGGAATCAGGTTTCCGGATGAAGCATGGTGTAACTCTTGTCTTTTCATAGCCAGCTATATCGGACCAAACAAATCCTATATAATGTAACCGAGATGCCCAAGGTCACCATCGATGGCAAGACGGTGGAGTTCGAGTCTGGCAAGCTCCGCTACCACGAGCACGGCAAGCCCGAATCGATTCTCGATGTCTGCCTCAACTTCGGTATGCAACTGGAGCACGCCTGTGGCGGCAACAACGCCTGCACCACTTGTCACGTCATCGTGAAGAGCGGGGACGACAACCTCAGCGAGATGGACGATGATGAGGCTGACCGGCTGGACATGGCGCCCGGCCTGACCCTTCACTCTCGGCTCGGTTGCCAATGCGTGGTAAAGGGCGATGTGGAAGTTGAGATTCCTTCGTGGAACCGCAATTATGTGAGCGAAGGCGGCGGGTCCATGAATCTTGGCGACGCCATTCCGCCTCCGCGCATGTCAGCCACACTCACCGCCGAGAAGTCCTGAGAGCGGACCCGCGGCGACAGCCGCGTTCGTCAGCTCAAGATCCAATTAACGCGACTCGTCGTCGCGTGTCCTGGTGAACGTGAGCGCGGCGAAGCTCACCACACTGTGTTCGTCGATGTTCCACTGCTGGTAACGCGCGAGCTGACCGCGCGCGCGGGGCACTGCTCGCAGGAACGTGTACAGCGGCGACGACCCGCACCATTTCAGGTCGTCGTGATTCTCCTGCACCAGTGACCAGAAGCCATCCGCATCGGCGTTGTTAATGCAATCGATACGCGCGCGATCGCGCCGGGTCACTTCGGTCATGTGGTCCTGATCCGCCCGCGCCACTAACGAATCGCCATAGCGGCGGCCCATGTGGGCCATATCGATGCCCAGAATCCACAACAGCCGGTCGCGTTCGCGTTCGGCTATTTCGGCCAGTTCCCCCAGAAAACGGGCCACGCCATCGTTCTGTTCCGGCTTGCCGCCCTGGTAAATACTGCGCGCGTACGGGCCGCACAAAATCGGCAGGATGCGAATCTTCGGACCGTAGAGGTATTGCAGAAACAGCACCTGAAACTCAATAGAGTGTTCAATGGCGTGGCAGTAGTCTTCCATGGTTACCGCCGCACCGCCTTTTTCCGCCAGCCGGTTCACCAGATCGATTTCGGTGATCGCCTCACCCAGCGGCGTCACGAACGGCTTGCGAGTCAACCCGAACTTCTCCGGCTCGCCATAGTGCGAAGTCCCCAGAATCACGAAAATGCGTTCGCCGTGATCGGGCGAGAGCTTGCTATACGCGTCGCGATACGATTCCCATCCGCCGAACGGACTCACGTGCGGAGCGGCAATGCCTACCAATCCGTCGGCTGCCGCGGTCAGCGCCTGCGATCCCATGTACACGTCGAGTTGTCGGCGCGCTTCGGCGGGCTCGTCGGGATACGCCGACCCGGCATGACGAGCATCGCGCCGGTCCGCGCCGGCGAACTGTTTTATCGATGCATTGCGCAGCGCCAGGAATCGATCATCGATCAAAAAGCCGGCCTGGCTAAGCGTCTCCACCAGATGCTTCTCCAGTTCTCCCACCTGGATTTCGCCGGTTGCCTGCACCAGGCTCTGCCGCAGGTCGAGCTCGGTCTGCTCGCCATCGAAGCACGCGAGGCTGGCCACCAGAGGCGGCGGAACCAGCAGCATCGAATCGCTGAAGTGGTAGGGATCGCGAATGAACAAGCCGGGCCGTTCGGGATCGGGAGAAGGGGTGAAATCCAGTTCCATGCGCAGACGCGGCAACTGGTGAGGCATTATCATCAATATCGCATGGCAATTCTGGTGACCGGTGCAACGGGCGGGCTGGGGCCCGCAGTGGTGAAGGCGTTTCTCGACGGTGGGGCCGCCGTCTTCGGTGTGGCGCCTTCGTGGGATGGGCGCAGCTTGCCGCCGGGAAACTTCCATCCCGTTGAGGCTGACCTGACCACGGTGGAAGGTTGCCATCGCGTGGCAGAGCGTGCCCGGCCTGTGGATGTGCTGGTGCACGTCATGGGCGGGTTCGCCGGCGGGACACCCGTGGGTGAGACCACCGACGATGTCTGGAACCGCATGATGGACCTGAACCTGCGCTCCGCTTTCTATATGATCCGCGAGGTGTCGCCGCCGATGCTGGAAGCGGGCAGCGGCCGGATCGTCGCTGTGGGATCGCGCACAGGCGTGGAACCGGCGGCCAATCTCAGCGCTTACGCCGTCTCCAAGGCGGCGCTGCACACGCTGATCCGGACTGTCGCGCTGGAAGTGGCGGGCAGCGGAGTGACCGCGAACGCGGTGCTGCCGAGCACCATCGACACTGCGGCCAACCGCAAAGCCATGCCGCGTGCCGATTTCACGAAATGGGTGAAGCCGGAGGCCATTGCTGAGGTGATCGTCTGGCTGGCCTCAAGCCAGGCGGCCGAGGTGAACGGCGCGCTGGTTCCGGTGTACGGGCGGGCGTGAGAGGAGGCGCATGAGACTTCGGACTACGTTGTTGGTGATGTTGGCTTGCGCAGCCCTTTGTCGGGGGCAAGAGGTTCGACCTCGGAACGCGGGCCCCGAGGTTCTGACGATGGGAGTTCGCGAGTCCATCCATGTTGATATACACGTGAACACGTCAGATGAACAACTGGTCGTCCCCCCTATTGTCAGGTCGGAGAAGAAGACGACAAGACCCTCTGCTACAGTCGCGCCCATCTTGAGGTCGCAGGCAAGGACGGTTGGCGTCCAGTAGGCGTGAGATACAGGGAGACGGTGCTGGGCGCCCTACTACAAAGGAGTCAGGAGATTGCTCCAAACAGCGGGCACGACTTCACATTCGTGTTCAGCAAGGACGTCTTTGCCGTCGAGCGGAGGCAACGATTGAGGGTCGTCTTTGATGCGTGGCACGATAACCAATCGATGAACGCGGGTGTGCAGGTCATCAAACTAACCAGCCCTGTATTCTCGTGCCCGTAGCGGGCGCGGAGAGCGCCCGGCTCTCGCTACAGATACCGCTCTTCCAGTATCGCTACGTGATGTGCAACATGGCCGGCGGTAACGTAAGCCAGCGCCCGCACGGTGAACGGATTTCCGCTGGCGACGCCCGTTCGCGACCACGCCTCCTCGGAGAGATTCCGGAAAAAGGCCAGCGTGGCCAGACGAACCACGCGGAATTCCTCGATGTGCCTGGCCCACGAAATGTCGTCAGCCTTTGCGCTGGCCACGGCGATGTTTTGATCGAAGCTGGGCAACGGAGTGTCGAAGCCGCGAGCGAACCAGAATGCCCGCGAGACGAAGACGCGCTCACAGTCGGTCACATGACTCCATGACTCGCGGATGCTCCATTTGCCCGGCGCGTAGCGGTGCAGCGATTTCTCCCCGGAGATACCCGCCAGAAACGCGGGAAGCTCTTCCGACTGCCGCTCGAGAGTGCCGATGACATCGTCACTCGCGATGCGGTCGATATAGGTGAAATAGTAAGGTGCGGCCTCGTCGCTTCGCGGAGGTTGCGTCATTGGCCCAATTTAGCAAATGCCGGTCAAACGCTGATCACCGGGCAGGGCGATTGCCGGATGATGCCGTATGCGTTGGCGCGAAGCCGTCCGCCCAGATGCGCATCGGTGCTGCGGCCGATCACCACCAGGTTGGCGCCTTCCTCCTTCGCGGTGCAAGCGGTGCAGGTGATGGGCGAACCGGTGCACGTCTTCACTATCGCCTTCGTCCCGAATTCTGAGCATAAACCCGCCAGTTGCGCGGCGGCCATCTCTTCCAGCTCGGAGAACCACTTCGGGTCGACGGAGTAATCGGTGGGCAGAAAAGGCATCGGCAGCGCATGTAAGACGATGAGTTCCGCGCCAAAATCGGTGGCGAACGAGGCGGCCCATTCGAGGACCCGCCGGCAATCCCGTTTCAGATCCACTGCGCAGAGCACGCGATCAAAACGGATTTTCCCGATCGGAGGGGCTTCCTCGAGGTGCACGCCGGTGAGCACCGGGCAGGACACATCGTGCAGTACTTTGGATGTTACCGAGCCGATCAGCAGCCGCCGGAACACGCCGTAGCCGTGGGTAGGCATGGCGACAAGCCCCGCGCCGGACGCGCACGCCGACTCCACAATCTTCGCCGCCGGATTTCCCTCCACCACCATGGTGGTCACCGGCGTTTCCGGGCATGCTTTGCGGGCGAACTCCTCAAGCCGCATCTCGTGTTGCGTCCTCCACTCGGGCAGGACGGGTTCGAAAGCGGGCAATTCCAGCCCGGCGCCGGGCACTCCGTAGCTGGGAGTCTCGATAACGTTTAGCAGGTTGACTTCGGCGTTGTACCGGGCGCCCAGCTTGCACGCATAATGGACCATGCCGAGCGAACGGCGGGAGAAATCGACAGGCACCAGGATCTTCGAAAAGAGCATAGCGCCTCCTTCTACCCCTGGTTAAGGGCAATTCAGGAGCCATGGCGCGGCGGTATTGATTACGCGGGGACCGCAGTGTCATGCGTGAAATTCCTCGCCCGATGCGCGAGGTGCCGCAAAAATAGCGAGAACTGCCAGCTCCGCGCCACTACTTGGGCGTGACTCTGAGTCCCCCCGACCGTGCCGCGCGGCAACGCGCCATCGACACCGCCCTCAGCCAGATGGACAAGCAGTTTGGGAAAGGCAGTGTACTGCGCCTCGGCTCGCGCAACACTCTGCCGGTGACGGTCATCTCCAGCGGTTCCATCTCGGTTGACGCGGCGCTGGGGGTCGGAGGGTTTCCGCGCGGCCGGGTGGTGGAGATCTTCGGGCCCGAATCGTCGGGCAAAACGACATTAGCGCTGCAGGTGATCGCCGAAGCGCAAAAACTCGGCGGGACAGCGGTGTTTATCGATGCCGAACACGCGCTGGACCCGGCCTATGCCAGCAAGCTGGGCGTCATGGTGGACGATCTTCTGGTAGCGCAGCCCGATCACGGCGAGCAGGCGCTGGAGATCGCCGCCGCGCTGGTCGGGTCCGGCGGAATCGACGTCGTCGTGGTGGATTCGGTGGCCGCCCTGGTTCCCAAGGCCGAGCTCGAAGGCGAAATGGGGGACAGCCACATGGGCCTGCACGCGCGCCTGATGTCGCAGGCTCTGCGCAAGCTGACCGGGGCGGTGTCCCGCACCAACACCTTGTTCATCTTCATTAATCAGGTGCGCGAGAAGATCGGCGTGATGTTCGGCAACCCGGAGACCACCACCGGCGGGCGGGCATTGAAATTCTACGCCTCGATTCGAACCGAGGTCCGGCGCGGCGCCGCTATCAAGGAGGGCGACGCGGTGCTGGGCAACCGGACGAAGATCAAGATTGTGAAGAACAAGGTGGCTGCGCCTTTCCGCGACGCCGAGGTGGACATCCTTTACGGTTTGGGCATCTGCCGCGAGACCGATCTGCTGGATGTCGCGGTGGCCAACAACCTGGTGGAAAAGAGCGGTTCGTGGTACAGCTTCCACGGCGAACGTATCGGCCAGGGACGCGAAAACGCGCGTGTTTTCCTGCGCGAGAATGCCGCCGTGCGGGACCAGATGGATGCCGAAACGCGTCGTGCGCTGGGCCTGACCGGGGTCGATGCGGCTCCGGATGAAGCGCCGAAGCCGGCCGCCAGCGAGAAGGCGCCGGCGGCTCTCAGCGCGAAGACAGCCTGAAAACGCGCGACCGGCGCACCGGCCCGACTGCAAAGCCGCGAAACGTTTTCCCGGCCGATCGGACCGGCCGCAACATTTCACAAGCGTCCTGTTTTGGAGGTTTTTGGCTCCGATAAGCCCCAAACCCCTGCCAGATGGGCTCGCGGGAGCGCCCGCTTGCAAAAAACAGTGCAAAACGGTAGTTTTTTGCGTCTTCTCTCTTTACAAGCGCGCGACGCGCGGCTATGATTCAGGTGTAAACAAAACTGATGGGTTTTGTTTCAGCCTCCGGGCAGAGACGAATAAGGAGAAGAGACATGGCAGCAGCAACGAAGTTAACGCAATCGCAGGTGATCCGCGAACTGGCTGAGTCCAACAACGTTTCCACAAGGGTCGCCAAGGAGTTCGTGACCAAGTTCGCGGACCTGGCGGTTCGCGAGACCAAGAAAAACGGCGTATTCATCATTCCGGGAATCGGGCGCCTGGTCAGAGTGGACCGCAAAGCGCGCATCGGACGCAATCCGGCCACCGGGGAAGCGATCAAGATTCCGGCGAAGAAAGTAGTGAAGTTCCGCGTAGCCAAGGCCGTGAAGGACGCGATCGTCCCGCCGAAGAAGAAGTAGCTTTTCGACCGGCGCAGAAAAACCGAACCCCGCGAGAGTGCATCGCGGGGTTTAGTTTTTGAAAATCGTCAAATCCGAGACGGTCCGTCGTGTGAAGCCCAGCCCGCAGCCTTATCCCTGCTTCTTGGACTCGGCGTCATCACTCTCGGTCTTCACGGCATTCTTGAAGTTCTTGATGCCCTCTCCCAGTCCTTTGGCCATCTCAGGAATCTTTTTGCCGCCAAAGAACAGCAGGAAAATCACCACGATTACGAGGATGTCCTGAGGGCTGAAGAGATTGCTGACCACGAGCGGCGGGAATGCGGTGGCGCTGAACATGTGGCCTCCTTATGGGCTGATACACTCACATTGTAGCGGAGTTCATGGCCAGGCAGCGTAAGTTCGACCAAAAGAAGGAAGTACGGCGTCTGGCGCGCGAGCGGGTGGGCCCCGTCCCGGCCAGCCGGGCCATCCAGCCAAAAACGCGCCGCAAAAAACCAAAACATCCCAAACCGCCCGGCGAAGGCGAAGACGTGGTATAGCATGCGGCTGGGTTCGGTCAATTACTACGATCTTCTGCAGATCAATCCCCGCGCCGAAACCGAAACCGTGGAGCGGGTTTACCGGATGCTGGTGACCCGGTACCATCCCGATAACCGCGAAAGCGGCGATCCCGAACGTTTCCGGCTGCTGCAGGAGGCGTACGACACTCTCAGAGATCCGGTCCGCCGCGCGCGTTATGACGCCGAACTCGAGCAGGGGCAGGCCTCGCCACTCGCGATCTTTCTGGGCAAGGAGTTCACCGACGGAATCGACGCCGAGGCGAAGATCCGCGTGGGCGTTCTTTGTCTCCTCTACAGCAAGCGCCGCGCAAATCCAGATTTCGCCGCGCTGTCTCTGCTGGACATGGAAAACCTGATGTCCTTCCCCCGCGAACGGCTGCTCTTCGCCATCTGGTATTTGCGCGCCAAGCGCTACATCTCGCAGGATGACCGGAGCAGTTTCATCATCACCGCCGAAGGCGTGGATTTCCTGGAGAGTCAGTTGCCCACGAATCAGATCCTCTACAAGATCTTCCGTGCCTCCGAATCGGGCGTCATGGTGTACCCGAAGGCGCTGGCCGGCAAGATCGGTTGATTCACATGACCAGTTGAATCAGGGCCTGCTGCATCTGGTCGTTCGTGGTCAGCAACTGCGAGTTCGCCTGATAGGCTTGCTGGTAAACCATCAGGTTGGTCAGTTGAGTGCTCATATCCGTGGTGGACTGCTCGAGGGCCGACCCGGTTATCTGCGTATTCGTGTCGATGGCATTGCCGAAATACGGAGCGGCGCCGTTGGCTGAGCTGAGTGCCTTGTATCCCATCGTGTTCGGTGTGGCCGTGTAATCGCCGCTGCCGAGTGCGGTCATCGAATCCGGATTTCCGATCGTTGCGATGGCCAGTTGCGCCACATTGATGGTGCTTCCATCGGCGCACTGAGCGGTGACTAATCCGCCATCCGCAATGCTGTACCCGGTCACGGGGCTTCCGTCAGTCCCATTCTGTCCGAACACGGCCGCTGCTGAAGGTGAAGCGTACTGGGTCAGTACGCCGTTGCCATTCGCGTCCGTCAACGGCATGGCGATGGTCTGGCCGTTGTAGTCGATGTCGAATGACGCGGGCGAAGTCAGTTTCCCCTGCGCATTGAACTGGACTTGCTCGGAACCGGGCGTGGCTTGGCCATCCACCTGAGCAGTCAACGTCCAGACGCCGGGTGTAGTGCCACGGGTGAAGTTCAGCGTAAGCGTGTGGGTTGTGCCGTCGGCGGCGTCTATGATCTGGCTGAACGATGTTTTGGCGCCAGCCGCAGTTGTGGAGTCGAGATTGGCCTGTACCGTAATGAGCGAAGTGGGCGCCGGGTTGTTCTGCGTGGGCAATATGACCAGACCCATCGTCGCGCTCACTTGTCCATTGGCGTTGATCTTGTAACCCTGCACGGCATTCCCGGTTTGCGACAGGAGCACAGTATTGCCTGCGCCGTAGTTGCCGAGCTGAAAATCTCCGGCGCGCGTGTACACCGGGCCGGTGGCGCTCTGGGTGACAAAGAACCCATTTGGATTATTGGAGATGGCAGCATCAAGTGGCCCCTGGGCGGTTTCCACCTGTCCCTGCTGGAATTCGTTCAACGCCACGGGATCTGACGTACCGAGAGCGGTGGTCATACCGGGTATGTCCATTTCGCTGGCCAGCAGATCGCTGAAGGTGGCGGACTGGCTCTTGAACCCGGTCGTGTTGATGTTGGCCAGGTTGTTTGCAGTGATGTTGATCGCCGAGCTGTTCGCCTGCAGTCCCGTCAACGCGGTTAGATATGCACTTCCCATCGCGATA
>Ga0326727_10010355_pt1 | contig 22254 bp, 11 predicted proteins | sample MB2enrmetagenome_FD_207643 | JGI IMG/M metagenome (GOLD analysis project Ga0326727, IMG submission 207643) | Lab enriched peat soil microbial communities from McLean, Ithaca, NY, United States - MB29MY | ecosystem: Environmental > Terrestrial > Soil > Wetlands > Peat | place: USA: New York...
GGTCGTAAATCCCGTACGGGATGGCCATGCCTTTTGCCTGGGAACGGAAATCATGGTCTTGCACCAAGATGGGGGCGCGGCTCCACACCTGACCCGGGTTCTTAAACTGGCCCACCAACTCCTTTTTCTTGGTATCCACGCTGATGATCGGATAGCCGCTCCGGGTAAACTCGTGCCGCTGGTGGTTAAGCAGGCTGAACTGCTGGTCGCGGAATGGGCTGGGATTGGGGGAAAGACTTTTTCGGTTGGTGTGCAGGGCGTAATCGACTTCGTCCAACAAGCGCCGGATCGTGTTCGGACAAACTCGCAAGCCCAGGCAAGCCAGTTCCTCGCTGAGATCGCGTAACCGTTTGCCCGTCCACAAACCCCGCCACCCCATCGGGTCGCCCGCGGTGTCCTCCCGCAGCAAAGCGCGAAGCCGGCTCAAGATTTTAGGCGTTTTTTTCCACCGCAGGTCGGCCGCCGCCCCGTTGCCGGATCCGCTCCCGCAGTACTTGGCCGCTGAGCAACTCGTGTTCCCCGCGGGCAACGGTGTCCACGTCTAATCCAAAGCGTTGCGCGGTTCGTTGCTGGCCGCCATAGCCGCACTGCAGACTTTCCAAGCCGGCGTAAAGTCGCCGCTGTTGCTCGTCCAGCAGACTATAAAACAACGCTTTGACTGCCTGCAGGTCATCCCGGGTCTCTTGCTGGGCCTGCCGTGTGGCCCACTGCTCCTGCCGGCGCGCTCGATCCAGAGCGCAATACAGATAACGGCCCTGCCATTCCCGGCGGAAAAGCCGCCCGGTCTGAACCAGTTGCCGCAACGCATCCTTGGCGCCGACCTGAGCCACCGCTTCTAGTTCCGGCACCTGGTAACCGGCCGCAGACTGGGTGACGAGCGCCTCGGCCGTGTTCACGAGCGTGCCCCATCGCGAAAAGTGGATGTCACGGTAGGACCACAGCCCAAGGCCATCGTATTGGGCGACCGAATCCAGCGTGTAATAGGTGCCGCCGTGGGAATAGCTGCTGCGGTAGCCCAACGGGGTCAGCTTGCGCAGGACGGTATACGTGACGTCACTGCCCAAGGCGCTTTTGAGTTGCGGCAAGGTGGCGACTTTTTGGGCGTGCAGGAGGCTCACCATTTGGTCGGACGAATAGCGTACGGTATTCATAATATGAATTTGACGCCTTTTATCGTTTTGTAGAGCGTCATATTCACATTTTCATCCAGGGAAGCTTAAGAGTATCAAGCGCATGGGGAAACCCGTTTTACTTGAGCGCAAAGCTGGCTTCGCCTCGATTCGCATGCGGGACCAGCTACAACATTTTGTTGATTTGCCGCCGTACTATCGGAAATTGTTTATGCACGAACCCTTAACCAGCAGCACTGCCGAGATCACCAGTCCATAGAGATTTTTTGCCATCGTGGTAATTGGCGATTCCATAAATCTTAACGGCGCATGATTGGGCAAATACTCACCCAATCAAAGTTTTTCGTCCATTTGGAATGTTCGTCATCCGCCAATTCAGCGTCCATAGATTCGCACCCGTTTCAAATGCAGAAAGTTGACATCACGCAGTCCGACCTTCACATAACGAGCTTGCTGCGGCTGATCCAACTCAAAGCTCCAGACAGGTTTAGCTGTGCCAGCATTCCAAACACAGCGCCAATGCACGGCGTCGTCCGACAACCACATGGCCAGACTGGCGGCGCGATCTTCGATATCCTGACGGTCATCGGCGCGGTTGAGGATTGTCGCTCCAACGATTTCCCGTTCCCGTTTCAGGTCGATCTCGACATTTGCACCCGGCTCCGATTGGGTGTGAAAAGCAAGGGCGTCTTGCCCGTCTCCGGCCTCAAGGAGCAGGCCTGAACCTAGCTCGGGGTCAAATTTTGAACTGGTTTTGTAGGAGCCGTTGGCACTAATGAGGGTCACGCCGGCCAACTGCTTCAGTTCGTCCTCGGAAACGTCGCGAGCCGTCTTCAGCACTGCAGCTTCGCCGGTGTGAACATTGATCGTCCAGTCGCATGGCTTGGGCAGCCAGAGTTTGCCGTCGCCGATTTGGAGGGGCGTCCACAAATACCGTGAATCCCACTGGCTGTCTGGCTTCCATAGGTCGGCCATGAAAATCACGTTGGTCGCCTTCGTGCCGCTGACTTTCAGCAAAAACGAGGATTGGGAGCCGTAGGTCTTCGTTTCCGCTGGCGCGATGTCCGCGAACGCAGTCCACGGGCCCGCCAGCGACTTGGCCGTGGCATAAACATTCGGATTCGGCGCCCAAGACGACAAATGCGAGCCAACAATGTAGTACAATCCGCCGTAATGCGCCAAGGCAAGGCCCTCCAGATGTTCCGGGATCAGACAGATGTCCTTGGCGATTGACAGGTGATCATCAGAGAGTTTAAGAATGTGAAACCCGTTGGGCCGGTCCTCCGAAAGCAGGTAGGCTGTCCCGTCGTCATCTATAAACTGGCCGATGTCGCGGCTTTCATGATCAAGCGGCCGGAAACTCGTGAGATATTGGTAATCGCCGTCCACCGTATCACACTGGAACACCGCGACGCGTGCGAGAGCATAACCTCCATCGTCGAGGTGCGTATACATGACGAATTTACGCGTTGCGGCGTTGTAGAAGACCTTTGCCCGTTCCAGCACCCAACCGGCGCCGAGGTGCTCCGGATCGGCAAGCTGGACGACCTGGTGGCAAAAGTGCCAGTGGCTTAGGTCCTGTGAAGAGTAACAGGCAACATAACGCTTCCCGGCGTCATTGTCCCGCGAACGATCCTCGCCAAACCAATACCAAGTGTCGCCCAATTTAAGGATCCCGCCACCGTGCGCTTGAATGTGTTGCCCCCGGTCGTCCGGCCAAACGTCGCCGGGTTTAATGGTATTTGCCGAAGAAACGTCGCCTTGGCCCAGAACCGCGTTAAGCGCCCCGACCGGCGATTCAGCTTGGCCAACGATGCGATAGCGCTGCGGTTGGCCATGATCGGGGCGGTCAATCGTGCCGTCCGGATGCACGGTCACAGCCGCCCATTTGCCTTGTTCATAATCAAAGGTCGTGCCGTCGTCTTCGCGCAATTGGCAGGATTGCGGGTTGTCGCCATACGTGGCTAGATGGACCTTGAACAGAATGTTGCTGTTCAAAGTCACCACCGGTTCGGCCAAAGGCAGCAGCGTGTTGTCGTGAACAAAGATCGGCGGGTGTTCCGCCGTGGCCGTCACCGCCAGCCGTTGTCCGCCCGCTACAGGCTCGCCCGTCCAGAAATCGCGCCACGTGCCGACAGGCAGATACACCATACGTTTCCACGATTGCATCGGGTTGCCGGTCCTTTGCTCGAAGGACACATCACGCAGTTCGAGACGTTTAGCTTCTGACAAGCGCTGGAAGTATCCCTTGGCGACCGAAAGACGATAATGGCCGTCAGCCGGCACGTTGAAATGATACATCAGTTCCGTCCATTGCTTATCATCCAGTTGGATATCGTCCTTATACAACTCCCCCACATCCGTCTCATGATCGTTCTCGACCCGTCGCAGGCGCATGGCCATGTGTCCAATATCGCCACGCGCCAGAAGACGGGCCACGCACTGGCCCGGCTTGAGGTCAAACTCCATCGAGGCCCCGGGCAGGCCATCGCCGTCGCCGGCGATGTCCAACGAAAGGACGCCTTCTTGAAATTCCATCCGCACCCCGGAATCAGCCTTGAACTGATTCGCTCCGGCCAGCGCCACCCGATCCAACTCGGAAAACGCATTCTCATCGGTCACCGGCGCGACCAGCAAATCCGGACCCAGCATCCACTCGTCATCCAAGTGCCAGACGCTGGCATCCTCGGGCCAGTCGGCGACCAATGGGCGTACGGGCGCAATGCCCTTGTCGTGGTAGTCGCTGTAAGCTTGATAAAGATACGGCAGCAGTGCCATCCGCAGGTTGTTGAAATGGCGCGCGAGCTTCGAATAAGGATTTTCGTCTGGCAGCAGTTGGTTCTGTTCGCTGGCGGAAATGCTCGGCTGTTGCCAGATGAGATGCGGAAACTGCCAGCCATTATAAGTCATTCGGGCCGAGAACGCTGCAACTGCAAGCCGCAAGGCCCAGTCCCGTTCGTCAGCTGCATTCCGCACTTCCGGAGTCCAGAGGATCCCCTGCACTCCGGCACTCAGGTTGTATCGGATAAAATCTTCGAACTTGTATTCGTCGCTGTAAACCGCCATTGGCAGCGCGGCGGACCAGGCATTAAGAGCCCGCGTCAAGGAGAAGGTCCGAAGGTTTTGCAGCTTGAAGCCATCGGCGATCGCCTGGTTGCCGAACCGCCCAAGCTCGTTTCTCAATTGATCGCCCGTTGCCCCGCTCGGAAAGGATGCAAACTCGGGAAACATCCATTCTTCAAACGCGCCACCGTTCCATGAACCATCCACTTCGTCGAGCTTGAAGCCAGCCACGCCGCGCTTGATGAAGTTCTCGACGAGAAAGTCGCGATACGCCGCGCGCACCGCCGGATCCGCAACGTCCGGCACCACTCCGTGCCACACCTCGAAATCGCCAATCCGATTTTTCAATTGCGGAATCAGTGCCGACGAGGGGTCAATATACATTTGGCACCAGAGGTTCAGCGGGTAACCTTTGGTCCGCATCTGCGCCGGGAAATCCAAGGGAAACTTCTTTGTGTCCCAACGGTAAGAGGACGAGTAGGCATGGGTCTGCCAACCCGGCTCAAGACTCGCTGAGGTCATGGGAATTTTCTCGCGCTGCAGAACGTCGCAGCCGGCGAGCACACCGTTCGCATCCATCATGGTGCCGAAGATGTAGCACGGCCCGAGACCCGACATCGCTGGGAGGCACCCGCCGCCGGAGAACAAGTTATAACGCGCAATGGCATCTCCCATCCGCGGCCCGGCAAACAAGTAGATGTCCACGCCATGGGCGGATGGCACATCAATGTAAATCGAGGCGTTGGCCGTCGGTTTCTCCGCCGCGTAAAGCTGCTGCACGTCGGTTTGCGCGGCGCGTTTCAGGGAACTTTCAGAAACGTCCGACGCATTGGAAATACGCTGTTCCTCGGCGACCGAAAAGGTCATGAATCGCGCACTGTCCACCAGCACGCCGTAGCCCCCGGTGCTCACATAAAATGGAACCGGCGCATGGCCCCCACCTTTCCGCGTGTCGCCAGCCGTCGTAAACAAGGTTTTGCGCCAGCCGTTCTGAATCAGATTCTGGCATTGCAGGCCAAGCCCATAGATCACCTCGCCCGCTTGAAACGGCACTTCCACACAGACGCCACGGGTGGTTTCGGTGACATGGATGTCCGCGAGCGGAAACGGAACCGCCCCCGTCGGCATCGCCTTGAGTCCCGGCAGATTGGCTTCCGGCCGCGCCAGGGAGGGCACGATTGTCTCCGGTTTGCCAGCGCGAACGCGATATACACCCGGCGCGACCTCGGCGACTTGGGCTTGGATCTTCTCCAATGATCGTGCCGCCGCGCGCCATGGCGCGCCAGCCAGCAACGTCATTGTCAAAAGCACAGAGAGTATAACGCACTGCGTCGATTTCATTTTTTGTTTCCGATCTTTATGATGGTGAACGTTTACGGATAGGTCAGCCGGAAAAAGACATTGCTACTGGCGCCAAGCGGCGCCAAGAGGTTCGTCACGGTGTCGGACCCTGGATAAGGGAACCAAGCGTTGGTGGCCGACAAACCGATGGCGTTGGTTTCCAGACGCCAGCCCAAGTGATCCGGTGGCCAACTCAAGTGCACCATCCCGCTGAGAACCGCGGCGTTCATCCTCGGCGGCATGAGTGCCGTAACCGATTCAACAATTTGGAAACCGCAGACTTTCAAGCGCGCGGCGCTGTTGCCGTCGGTGATGGTGTTTCCCAGATCGTCCACGCCTTGGCCATTGCCCAAAGCACCAAACCACACGCGGGCCGAGGAATTCGTCAGAGAGGCAAACACCACATAATTGCCCCCGTTAATGTTGCCAAACGACGTTCCACCCGGGGGGATGGAAGTGGTCGTGGATTGAACATACCCGCTCCCGCTCGAGTTGGGCTGCGGCACAATATTCCCACTGCTGTCCACATCCTTGAGGTAGCAACGATTTGTCCCGCCAGGAGCGTTCGTAATCACAAAAAAACCGCCGCGGGCGTCTGATGCGCTGCCGCTAGGGCTGTTGTCGGTGGCGGCATAGCAGTAAATCTGGTACCTCGCGAAGGGGATGCCGGTGATGTCCAGATAACCATATTGCGAAAAACCGCTGCAATTCCAGGCGTCATTGTAGTCCAAGAACATCTTCGTGTCGTTGGTATCGCCGCCCACGCTGTAGGTCCCCACGCCGCCCCCATTGCCCGCCGGATGCAAGGTCACACTCAGGCCGGGAACGATGTCGCCTGCGGAGTTTGAGACCGTGCCGCTGGACAAGGTGATGTTGCCCGACGACCAATTGTTGCTGGCCACCAGATTGTTCCAGTTGTTCGTCCGGACACCGGGCGCGCCGGCGTAATCTACAGCATCAAGGAAATCCTGGCTGGAATTCTGGGGTGAACAAAGGTTAAAGCTGATGACCTCCTGGTTGAACAAGTTTGTGGCGAACGGACTGATGCCCAGTTGGTAACACGCTAGATAGGTGTAACCGCTCGCGCCAATGGCATTGGGATTGGCATTAGTGGGGTTTCCAAAATAGAGGGTTTCCCACCAGTCCGGCAATCCGTCGCCATCAGTGTCAATCCCGGAATACCGGTAATCCACGGTTTTGCCATTGGCATAGAGCCTGGTGCCCTGAGCGCTGATGGCCGACCCTGTTGGAAGGACGACGATGACCGCCGCCGTATCCGGCGTCAGGGTCAAAGCAATGGAACCGGTTGTGCCGATCGCCAGAAATTGTTCGTTCACGATGTCGAGCAGATCATTGGTTCCGGCGCCATAATTCACCGTGAAGGTGGCATTGGTCGAATGCGGATTATAGTAGAGATAGGTAGGAAAGGAAGCCGCAAGGAAGTGATCCGTGGCCCGCAGGTCTAGTTGCAGAATCATGGGATCTGAGGTGCTGCCGACGATGGCCGCCAGCAGCCCGACGTGAGAAGCGCCGTATAGCGCGAAATCCGTCACCCCCCCGGCGGATACAGTCGCGTCACCGGTGGCATAAAGATTGGTGCCGTTCCAAGATGCCTTTAGCCCCTCATACGAGATGATGTCATTGGTCCCGTTCAACCACCACGCGCTGCTTTGCTGATTGGTGGGCACATACGTCGAATAAAAAAGCCGGGCGTTGTTGGCCAGATTGAGCAGCCACTTGCCCAGATCATGCGCATAACGCTGGTCGTAACGCGCGACCGGCGCCAGCGCGCCCGCCCATTCAAAGGTATTCATCGTAAACGCATACCCACCGTCGTCATTCTGACTGCCGATCAGGCCGTTCACATCGCACCCGCCCCAGTTTCCTATCATGACGCCCCACGCCGGGCGCGCATAACCATTCCCGTCAAAACACCAATTCATGAACTTGTTGATGTCGTAGTTGCGGCCCAGTTCGGCGTTCATCCGCGCCGCCGCCAGCACGCCGTAGGGTAGCAAGGTTTCATAGACAATATTGCTCGTGGAGTTCTGCATGAACTCCAGGCCCCAGTCGGCCGCCTGAAGGAAGTTAGTATCGCCGAAGTCGCGCCAGGCCATGTATTCCAGCCACGCCACGCCCGCCGCTCCCTCCGGCTCGACCCATCCGCCCGTGTAGGGCTGCCCGCCTGGCCAACTGCAACCCAAATAGTTGAAGTCGGGAGCGCTGCTGCGGCCCGCGCCCAATTGCAGACACGCATCATACCAGTTGGTCGCCGCGGCGTAGAACAGGCCGTTCATGGTCTGGGTTCCGGCTCCGTGACTCAACGGAATGGCCACGTTCGCCGTGGCGGGATAATGGTCCACCAAACCGACAAACAGAATATGGGGAAGAAGACAATACCAAAAATCCATCTGGGCGGAATTCGCGTAAAAGGCGTTATTGAAAAATACGTTCACGCTAGTATCGCAATACTGGCTCATCATCAGCACCCAGTTGGTGCCGTTCTGGTTGCTCTTGTCTATGCCCAACAGGCTCGCCCCCAGCACTGCCGCGATGGCATTGATGGCCTCTGGCTGGGAGTAGCCGGTAAACCCCACATAACTGGGCAGCGCAAACCAGGGCAAATTGAAATTTTCATTAGCGTAGTCGGGTATGATCAGCGGCAGGTCGGTGCCGCTCAGATTATAGTTGAAGACAAACGAATCATAATTGCTGGCGACCTGTTTCCAATCCCGCATCAAAAACGGACCGGGAATGTTGGGCATTTCTTGCACCATGGTGATCGCCACCGGGTTGGTAACGAATACCTGGAGGGTGTTGGTCTGATAGGTAATCGTCAGGATGGCAACGCCATTGCTTGAGCCGGCGGTGAGGACGCCATTGGTGCTCACGCTGAAGAGGTTAGTGTTCGAAGAAACATAAATTGTTTCAGGCAGGGTGGTGACATTGCCCCCCACGGTGCCGTCAGTGAAATCCGCCAACACAGTCAAGGCATAATTCATGTCCGGCGACAAATCCGGTGCCGGCGATTGCAAATAAAGATTTGTCGCCGTCAGGCCAATCAATGACTTGACGATTTGAAAGCCGCACACTTTCAAGCGCAACGTTCCGGTATCGCCGTTGGTGAAAGTGTTGCCCAGATCATCCACGCCACCGCCGCTGCCACCCATGGCCCCAAACCAGATGCGGGTCGAGGAATTCGTCAGGATGGGCTTAAACACGACATAATTGCCCCCATTGACGTTTGTCCAGGACGACGACCCCGATGGGATGAAGCTGGTCTGCGATTTCACATAACCATTTCCGCTCGTGTCCGGCTCTGGCACCAGATTCCCATTGTTGTCCACATCCTTGATGTAGCAACGCGCCGAACCGTCGGGCGCGTTGGTAATCAACCAAAAACCGCCGCGCGCGTTTGCCAGACTGCCGTTGGGGCTGTTGTCGGTCGCGGCATAGCAGTAAATGCTATACCTTGCGTAAGGGATGTTCGTGACATCGATGTAACCATAATTCGCAAAACTGTTACCACCAAAACCATCGTCGTAATCCAGGAACATCTTCGGGTCGTTCGTGCCGCCACTGTTGCCGTAATTCACCACGCCGCCGCCGGCGCTCGACGGATGCAACAAAACCCTCATGCCGACAACGACATTGCCCGACGAGTCCATGACCGAACCGGCAGACAAACTGATGTCGTCTGCGGAACCATTGGCATCGGCGACCAGATTGTCCCAGTTGTTCGCCCGCGCGCCCGGCGCACCGGCGTCGTCGCCAGGATACATATAATTCTGGCTGCCGGACGAGGCCACGTTGAAGCTAATGATGCCGCCTGCGGACACGCTGAATGCGCCGACACAGGCAAGCATCAGCGTGAAAAGCACAAAACAAGATGCCAATGGCGCTGCCTTCATTTCTTTCTTCGATATTGATCGATGGTTAACTTCTGGGCGGAAATCGTCTTAATGATTATTCGGTGCTAAAGCGAGTTCTCTCCAGTGTGGACCGCACCGAGCAAAAGAGCATTTCGGCGCCTCGGATTTTTTCAGAGGGGCCATTCGGATCAGCGCGGATAGTCGTGCGTTTTCATCCATGTGCAATCCGCGTGGTCGCTGCTTGTGTCGGCCTGCCCCGCACTTGTGATCGTCAGGGTTTGTGAATCCAACCACTTGTGCATCTCCCCGTGACCATCAGCGAAGGAAAAGGCCGTCGTGGTGCCATGATAAAACGCGGGGGAATTTATCCATGACCAGCCAGAAAACCCGGCGTCTATCGGCAGGTTGGGACAGAAACCAAAATGCCCATCGTCTAGCGTTGGGCCTTCTTCGCAGAATACGATCGCGTTAGCCGTTTGCTTTATGTCGGTGCTCTTGTGATTGTCCACGAACGTCGTATTGCCGTTGGCATCCTGCGATGCCTCACTGGGGTTACACAACCCACAGTTGTCGTCATTCATCCATCCAGAAAGCGAATAGCTCCTTACCCGGTCAGCCATGCCAGTCCCGAACTTTAACTGGGTCGTGTCAGCCGGACAATGGTAAACCGTGAGCGAATTGACAAACGGATACAATGTTCCCACTTTAATATATGCTGTATTAACCCCGGCATCAGGCACACTTTTGACATCGCCTGGGCACCAATAATCCGACGTCGCTGGTGGAGTAGTGTTTTCCACATAACCGTTAGGGTCTCCCCGCCAGTTGTTGATCAGTTTCTCCTGATCATCGCCAGCGTACATGACCCAGCCGAGGGTAAGCTGCTTAAAATTGTTCAGACAGGAGATCTGCAAAGCCTTCCGTTTTGCCTTCGACAACGCCGGCAGCAGCAAGGCGGCGAGAATCGCGATAATGGCGATAACCACCAGCAGTTCAATGAGAGTAAAGGCCCCCAGCCCGCGATCACGCGGACAGAACGTTGATTGCTTTGCATCAGATTGCATGGGAGAAAACATTGCTCGACTTTTCATATCTGGAATTTCGTTGATGCTTTTTAATGGCCCTGGTTGGGCGCATACAAGCGTGGCTTTGTATTGAATGATATAACCACCCCGAAAATCGCGCGTTCAATTGTCATCAATCTCGTTTTTTTAAACATGAGCCAAATCCAGAAAGCGATTGCTCCCGGCATGACCCGCTTCCCTCCAATCCGACCCCGACGACTGGATTTCGAGGTCTCCCAAAAGCCGCCTGCCGCGATGATGTTTGCCATCGCGGCAGGCGATTGAATCCTGCTGCCTGTCAGGGGCCAGCCCCGGACTTATTGCAGTCGGTAGAACGCCTTCGTCCCGCTCGTCACGGGAATCACCCATTTCATCTGGGTGGGATCATTCGGATCCACCACCGGCGCCGGACTCGTCACCTGGGTCCAAGCCGCACCGGAACCCAGCAACGGAGAAGTGTAGAGGTTGAAGCTACTAGCGGACGCCGGCCAGCGGACCACCACCTGCCCACTCTCAAGTTGCACCGACAGCACTGGCGGTACCGGCGGCATCAGCAGGACATCACATGAGTTGGTATCCACGCCCGACGGCGGGTTCCACGGATTGCCCGAATTGTTCGTCCCACCCATAAAGCACTGCGAGTTGTAGTCATTATAGACCTCCAGCGGCTCGCTGCCGAACTTGTACCCCGGCTTCACCGCCGCCAGGAGGTTTCCACCCGGCTGCAAGCCGGTGGCGACATCGGCGGCGACATCGGCCCAAGAAATGGCAGCTTCAATCACGCGATTGTGGGCACTGAAGTTTCCCGAAGTGGCAATTCTTGCATGAGCCAGACCAGCCAAGTCCAGGTTACCGCTCTCATTGGCTCGCCCATAGAATAAGTTCGTCAAATCCAAGGAGCTGAATCCGAACCACGGTTGGAAGTCGGCGTTGCCCTTGACCACCAGAGTGCCATTGTCGGTTGTGCCGGCAGTGTTCTCGAGATCGATCCAAAAGGCGGCGGTATCAAAGCTCCAAGGATTGGCCTGGTAGGTTGGCTCATCTGGAGCCTCCTGTTGGCTGGCAGCAGTCACCAGATTTGTGTTTTCCCGCACCAAAATATACAGATTCGTATAATCCCAAGCATACTGGATGGTTAGACCAAGATTGCCCGGCCGATACGTGTTAAGCTCTGAAGTGTCCATATAGACCGGCGTGGCGCCCAATCCGCTCCAATGCGCCGGGTTGGCGTCCACGGGCAGCCCCGGCGCGTAAGGCGCGTTCAAAACCTGCGCCAGCGACGGTGTCACCGTCAGCGTGTCATTCATGGACTGCACGGTTGTGTTGCCGTCATAAACCGCCACGTAATAGCTGCTGGTGTTGGTCACGCCGCTCAAAACTAGCGTGGATTGCGTCTGTCCACTCAGACTGCCCATCCCCGCCTGATACCATTGGTAGGTGTAGTTCCCGGTGCCACCCACGGGTAAGGCAGTAAAAGTCACGGTCGAACCCGCCACGACTGTCGCATTGGTGGGCGTAATCGTAGCCGCGAGCGGCTGCGACGCCACCGGTGTCGTCGTCACCGTAAAGCTGTCGGCGTAGATGTAACCGCTGCCCGTGGCGCTGATGTAAGCCACGATCTGACCCGAGGGGACGGCGGAACTGGTCGTGAACGTGAACACATTGCCCTCGCTGCTGGGCAGCGTCGAGGCATAGACAAACTCACCTGAAGCCAGCGATGCCTCATGAATCACGCCCTCGGTCGCCCCCGGCAAGCTCCCGCTCACCGAACTCCGCAAACCGAAGGTCATATCCTCCGTCGCGCACCCGCCCGCCACATTCACTGTGTAGGTCGTGTTCGGCTGAAATGCAATGCCCAGGTTCTTGGTAAAGCTGCCCGCGCCAGACCCCAAAATAATCTGGTCGTTGACCCCGGTGATACCCGGTTGATTCGTGGCAAACCCGGCATAGGTTGCCAAATCAAGAAAGGCGCCACCGCTGAATCCAGTCACATTCCAATCGATGTTTCCGGACGCCAAGTCCCAACCAGCTCCACCGTTTGCACTTGGGCTGGTAAGATCCTCACACACCGGCGGCTCGAAGCTGTCGAAAAAAGCCTGCCCGAACTGGGGGCTTGAAACCGTTAAACTGGCGTTTCCGCTGTCCACCGTCGTGTGGCCATCGTTAACCGCCACATAATAACTGCTGCCGCTCATATTGGTGGCCACGTTGCTCAACACCAGCGTAAGATTTGTCTGCCCCACCAGACTGCCCACCCCAACCTCATACCATTGGTAAGAATAGACCCCGCTGCCACCCCACGGCACGGCACTAAAGGTGACTACAGAGCCCGCCACGACCGTCGCATTTGCCGGCGAAATCCCCGCCGTCAGCGGCGGCGGCACCGAAGACCCCACGATCTGGAAGCCGCATATTTTAAAACGCACTATTGAGTCGCCGCCGGTAGGGTAGTTGCCAAGATCGTCCGTGCCCTGGTTATTGCCACTGCCAGGGCCGTTGCCAATGGCGCCAAACCAGATACGGGTCGAGGAATTCGTCAGGAGGGAGTCAAACACCATGTAATTCCCACCATCGATATTTGCCCAGGTTGCGCCGGAGGGGAAGGAAACGGTGGTAGATTGAACATAATTGTTCCCATTCGCATCCGGTGTCGGCTCCTGGTTCCCATTGTTATCGGTGGACTGAATGTAGCAACGCACCGAGCCGCCGGGCGCGTTCGTTATCAACATGAATCCACCACGCGGGGTGCTGCTGTCCGGTTCGTAATAGCAATAAATTGTGTAACTTGCGAAGGGTACGTTGGCCAGATCAATATAACCATAATTCGCAAAACTGTCGCCGCCTTGGGCGTCATCATAGTCCGAGAACAGCTCAGTGTCGTTCCCGCTACCGGTGCTGCCATAGTTGACAACGCCGCCGCCTGTGCTAACCGGATGAAACCTCACACTCATGCCACTGATCAAGTTGCCCGCCGAGTCGATCACCGAGCCTAAGGGCAGGGAGATGTCGTCCTCTGAATTATTGGCATCGGCCACCAGGTTGTTCCAGTTGTTCGTCCGCACGCTGGGCGCGCCGGCGTAGTCGCCAGAATTAAGAGCATTCCCGCTGGTGGGCGACACAAGGTCGAAACTGATGATGCCCGCAGCCAGCCCGGACTGCAAATTTGCCACCGTTAAAACGGCGTTTCCGCTGTCCACCGTCGTGTGGCCGTCGTTAACCGCCACATAATAGCTGCTGCCATTCAAATTCGTGGTCACGTTGCTCAACACCAGCGTGAGATTCGTCTGCCCCACCAAACTCCCAACCCCCGCTTGATACCATTGGTAGGTATAGACCCCGCTGCCACCCTGGGGTACTGCAGTGAACGTCACCGTTGAACCCGCCAACACCGTTGTGTTTGTCGGCGTAATCGCCGCCGTCAGCGGCGGCAACACCGGCGAATTAACGATTTGAAACCCGGCCACCTTTAAGCGCGCGGCTCCGCTGCCATCGGTGACCGTGTTTCCCAGATCGTCCACGCCTTGGCCGTCGCCCAAAGCGCCAAACCACACGCGGGCGGAGGAATTTGTCAGGACAACGTTAAACACCGCATAATTGCCACCGTTAATGTTGGCAAACGACGTTCCACCAGATGAGATCGCAGCCGTCATGGATTGAACATATCCATTCCCGCTCGAGTCAGGATCCGGCACTATATTCCCATTGTTGTCGACATCCTTGATATAGCAACGCGTCGCACCGCTAGGGGCGTTCGTAACCACAAAAAAGCCGCCCCGGGCGTCTGATGGGCTGCCGCCGGGGCTGTCGCCGGTGGCGGCATAGCAGTAAATCTGGTATCTCTCGAAAGGGATGGCGGTGATATCGAGGTAGCCATATTGCGAAAAGCCGCTGCAATTCCAAGTGTCATTATAATCCACGAACATCTTTACGTCGTTTTGGTTGCCGCCGCTGCTATAGGTGCCCACGCCGCCACCATTGCCCGCCGGATGAAACGTCACGCTCATACCGCTGACGACGTTGCCCGCGGAGTCGATCACCGTGCCACTCGACAAGGCGATGTCGTCCGACGACCAATTGTTGTCGGCCACCAGATTGTTCCAGTTGTTGGTCCTCACATCGGGCGCGCCGGCGTAGTCTCCAGCGTCAAGGTAATCCTGACTGGAGTTTTGGGGGGAACAAAGGTTGAGGCTGATGATGTCCTGCGCCTGCCCGATGAACGCGCCGGCACAGGCAAACATTAGTGTTATGACAAGCCGCGCAATTTTTGCGGCTCCAAGATACGGGTTTGGTTTCTTTCTCATGTTTTTTTTGGTTGTATGTTAACTGACCGATCTTCAAATCACGCGCTTTCTGTTAGCAAGTTTTCACATTTTAACTTTGGCGCATGGCTTCCAATGGTGCTGGTTCGGCGCATACAAGTGGATTGTCGTCGATACTACAACAATCGCAAAAATCGCGCGTTCAATTATCATTACTTTCGTTTTTTGAACATGAACGTTGGTGTCTGTTGAAGGCTTCCGGCCTCAGGCCATGAAATTCACGCCAGCCGCGCCCTCTTCGTATTTTTTCATCGGATCCGTCAACGTGGCAAAGCCCGCTTCCGCATCGCTCAATCCGGCAAACAAACTGGCCGTGCCATCACCATGGCGGACCAATCCGCCGCTGAACATTACATCGGCCAAGTCGGGCCGTTTGGCGGGGCCGGTGGGAAAATCGGCCCGTTGGGCGATGAGTTCGGGTGCGGTTGCCCGCCCCGTGACCGGATCAACGCAAAAAGCCATCGGGTAATAGTGGCGATGCTCTTTCGGGTCGAAGAAGGCGATGTGCCCAAGGACCCCAAGCAGCCCGTTGTCGAGGCAATGCGCTTGATTGGCGCCGAGCCACTCGTCTTCACGGCATTGCCTTTCAAACAACGGCGCCGCTTCCATGTCTTTCGCGGTGATGGCTTCCAGATTGTCCGCCACGAAGAAGCCAATCTGGCCCCGCCCGCCCTTCTTGCCCTGAGGACGAGTGAATACCCCGATCCGCTCATTCGCCAACTCCACCAACCGGATGTCTTTCATTCTGTCCGGTCCAACTAGAAACCTCTTCAGGTTGTTCAAGGAAGTGCCCCGGTAAAACTCCATCCGCCAAATGACGCTGCCATCTGCGGAGGTGATCGGGAAGCGGACTCCGCCCAAAACCAACTCTTTGCCGATCCAGACGACGCACGGGTCTTGCAGACCGGGAAAAGTCATTGCCCCAGGAATCGGCTGCCAGGCACCGCGGGCTTCGGCGAACAATACAATCTCGGAAAGCTCCACCTCGCGGCTTTCAACGCGGCCAGCGATCACCTGTTTTCCATCCATTTGGAAAGGCGCGGTGATATTGTAGACATCCCGTTGCCCGACACCCTGGAATGTCAGTTTTCTTGCGCTAATTTTTCGTTCCGTCTGATTCAAACGGGAAACCAGGGAAAGACAGGAATCGGGCACGCGTGCTCGTAAAGCGGTTGTCATAGTGTTCGAACCGACGATAGTCGAACCCAAGACTTGGTGCGTTTGATTATTGACATTAGCGCTTTTCAAACGCTGGGCGGCGGCCGGTGGGAATCTTGATGGTCTTGCTATCAAAGATGAAGTGCCTTGAGAAGCGAAGACCGTCTGCTATTATTTTCGCGTGCCCCCAAAAATTATTCCGCTGGTTGGAACCGGTCCGTGGGCCTCGTCCACCGGCCAGCGCGGGTATTTACGCGAAACGTACGAGGGGCCGAACCAATTGTTGCCCGAGTTGGAAATTTTCGGCTGGCTGCGATTTCACAATTCACTGCCCGGCGCGCTGGAGCCGGACCGACACCCCGGAGCATTTGAGATTCATTACATGGTTCGCGGCCACCTGCGTTGGTGGGTTGGAAAAGAGACGGACCAGCACGATTTCAACACCGGAAAAGTGTTTGTCATCCAACCCGATGAACTGCACGGCGGCGAGGAAGGCTCGATCCAGCCCTGCGAACATTACTGGCTGCGCATCCGGTTTCCTGAGAACGAACCGTTGCCATCCCTGACCGCGGCGAACACCAAAGTGTTGCGGGAGGCATACCAACAAATCAGCTACCGTACCTTTGCCGCCTCGCCCGAAGTGAAGGAATTTTTGGAGCGCCTGCTGGAAGAACACCGCAACGGGCGCTCCGAGGAGTCGCTGCTGATGGCACGCTCAATGTTGCACGCGTTGTTGATCACGATCCTCCGTGACCACAAACGCCATTGTCATGCCGCAAAGTCGCAACCGCTGGTTACCTGGCATGTACGGCGTGCGCTTGAACTTTTGGAGAAAAAACAGTTCCAGTCCGAGGCCGTCTTGGATTCCGTGGCCAAGGAAGTCGGATTAAGCCCCGCCGGACTCCGCGCGCGCTTCAAGGCGGAAACCGGCTACACCTTGCACGAGTACGTTATCCACCGGCGAATCGAGGAGGCCCGGCGGCGGTTGTCCGATACGACGGAAGACATCACCGCAATCGCGCATGCTCTGGGGTTCTCCTCCAGCCAGTATTTCGCCACGGTTTTCGGCCGCTCCACCGGCATCACGCCCGGCGAATATCGTGACTTGCATCAAGAACAGCGGACGGTAAAACGCGGCAGATAGCCTCCGCCTCGGAACCGCAGTTTTTAAAGCATTCCGCCTCCAAGACCGGTTTTAGAGTCGAAAGAATTTCGGCTACGGAGAATTTCGTGGCGCAAATCACGCTGTCCGCGGCCCCATAATAAACCGTGACCACGTCGCCATCCACCAGATGGCCATTGCTGAACAACACGTTGCCAAAGAACCCGTTTTGTTCGTAATGGGCGGTCGGTTCCATGATCGGCTCGCGGCTGCGCGCCAGCACGCGGGTGGGATCATTCAAATCCAAGAGCAAGGCTCCCAAGCAATACCGGTTGTCTTCATCGGCACCGTGGTAGATGACCAACCACCCCCGATCCGTCTTTATGGGCGCGGCTCCAGCACCGACACGCACGCTATCCCACGCCCCCGGCCGGGTTCGCGCGAGGCAAACATGGTTGCCCCATTGCAGGAGATTGGGCGATTGCGCGAGCCAGATGTAATTGCCCCCGATCTCCGGACTGCTCGGACGGTGGAGCGCCAAAAATCTTCCGTCCACGAGTTCCTCGAAGAGCGCGCAATCTTTGTTGTGTGGCGGAAAAATGAGGCCATGCTCTTGAAATTGTTTCCAATCCCGCGTGGAACGCATTCCAACCGCGACCCCGTTCGGGGAGACCGCCGTGTAGGTCAGATAATATTCGCCATCCACTCGCGAGACCCGGCAGTCCTCAATACCGAAGGTTTCAAATGGCCCGTGTCCATGAATCGCCGGATAGGACTTGTCCTCGCTGAAATTAATTCCATCGTCACTCGTGAGCATTCGCAAGTGCGAGAGCGTGGTCAGATAATGCCGCCCATCGTAACGTAGCACGCGTGGATCAGAAGTATCCAGACGCGCGTCTTTATGGTTAAATTCCAAGACCTGCGCCTCGCCCGACTCGGAAAGAACGGGAACGGAAACATAGCCTTCACGCTGCACCGGGCGTTCCGCCACGCGCACGAGCAGGCAAATCTTGCCGTCAAACCGGAAAACGCCCGGATTAAGGAGACACTCCACCTGCCAATCTGGCCGGCTTGGTGGCAGGCCGTTTGGCCGGAGCAGAGGATTTTGCGGAAAACGCCGCGACAGATCACTCGGATTGCACATGATTGACGTTATTTCAAGATCGAAGCTTGCCAATAAAAGAATGCCGGTTAATTAACCATTAGAAATGGCTTATCATTAGCGCAGCGTGAATCGCTGGCCAACGGCAACAAGGGCGGCCGATATTCACCGGCCATGATTCCATCCCAATGACTGGACAAATCCAGTGCGCGGCCCGGCCGGACCTTAAAAGGCGGAATCGCAAATGAATGACCTTGGGATGAAGCCAATCCGACCGGCTGACTGACGACATAACGCAAGGTGATCGGCGATCCATCAAACACTTTCGTGACGGTGAAAGTCAATTTACGGGTTGAGCGGTCGGCAGTGACGGTCCCCCAGAAGCGAGGGAAATAAACAGGCAACTCGACGCGCGTTTCGTCCGGACGCAGCACCGGCGCGAACATAATCGTGTCGGAGGACAGATCGAGACCACTCCCCGACAGCACGTCGGTGATGAACCATGTCACCGGCGCGGTCATGTACGTCAGTTCGCCCGGCCGCCAAAGGTTTTGGGTCCACGTCCAACCGTTGCGCAGATTCACCAATTGAAGGTGCCGCAAAACATTCAAGCCGTCGTCCACATATCCCGCCTGGATAGCCGCCATCGCGGTATAGCTCTCCTCGTAAAAAGGCCAGCAGGTGGAATCCGCATTGGGATCATCCGGCCGACGCGGATCATTCATGGCCTTGTTCTCCTTGACCTGCCAGACCTTCGGAGCGTAAAAATCCGGCGAATGGGCAATGTTGGATTGCAACTGCGCCAGTACAGAGGACTGGACGTCCGACATCGAAAAAACGTCGCCCCAGCCCATATAGCGACCCAAAAACTGGCCGGCGAGCTGGCCGCTGAACATGATGTCGTCGCGCCGATGCGAGCCGTCCAGATCCGCACCGTAGGCGAAGAAGCTTCCGTTCCACAAAGCGCGTTCGGCATCCACGGCGGAAGCCTCGGCCTGTCCCCTGCAAACTGCCGCCTCTTTCGTTTGGCCCAAAGCATCCAGCAGAACCGCGCCCGCCCGCAGAAAGGCCGGATAAGTGCTGGCATTATAAGCGTAAATCTCCGGATGCCAGAAGTCGTCGTAAGTGGTCGGGCCGGTGATGATCTGGAAATTCTTGCTTTGAATGCGGGCACGAAGATATGCCAGGCTGCGGTGGATCTGGGCGTCGAATGGCTTGAGCCATTGGAGGTCGCCGTGCTGTTGCCAGAATTCAGCAAATTGCAATAGCCAGCCGCCGGTATTGTCCACCATGCAATTGTCCGGCACCGGCGTCCGCCCGTCGCGTGTGTCCAACCCGAAAAAGTAATGTCCATCGAAATGAAGGATCTGCCCTTCACCGCCGGGGTTCAGCCCGAACAGTTCAAGATTGGCACGTTCGAGCTCGGGGAAGAACTTGAAGCAAAACGGATGCGCGCTGATCTGCTGATCCATCGTGCCGGCCAGTCCGCCCATGCCGCCCTCCATCATGGTATATTCACCGGCCTTGTTGAGAATTGAATTGGCATAAATTGTGTAGGCGCTGTTGATGATCTTGAACTTGAGCCAATCGGGGTAAGTGCTGTCCAAAATCGGTCTCTGCCATGCCAGTGTTTCCTTATAAATGCGTTCACGCTCACGAGCAGCGTAGCACACCAGATCCGCAACCGTGGCAAAGTAATTCTGATAGTAGCGGCCATAGTCGGAATTGCCAAAATAGGTCGCTGGGTCATCTTTAGCCGGGTCAATCTTCAATTCCGGCTGGAACCACGCCACCGCAAAGCGCACCACCCGTTTTTCCCCCGGCTTGAGCGTCACCCGCACAGAAACCGCGCTGGCCATCTCGTGGGTCCCGGCCAAATCGAACAGCGGAACCGTACCGGCGGACTCACCGAATTTTCCGTCCTTGCGGAAGTTTGCCCAGGCGGCAGTCGCATCGTCCACCCGGTAGGCCGGCAGCGCGGAGATTTCCGCGCCGGCGGATTTCTCGGCAAGCAAGACAAATTCGTTGTTGTAATTCTGATAGGTTTTCAACACCGGCCGCAACGGCTCACTGAACTGCCGGATGCCGGCAAAATGTCCGACGCTTAACGGTTCGGCCCGCGTCGGCACCCGCTCTAGCGGAACCCACCCCGGTTGGCCGTCCTTCCGAGCCTGCTCGAAAGCATTTTCCTTGCCCCACACTGTCGAGCTAGCCCGCAGCAAATCCAGGTTAGTCACATCAACTATGTCCCGCCCGATCACGTCCTGCCAAGAGAAGGCCACGGCAACCCGCTGCGGCGTTGGGCCAGGGTTGTTTAAGTCCACTTCAATCCACGCCAACGGCAGGCTGGAATCCTTCACGTCATGCGGCACGAGTCCCGACCAAACGCAAACCAACGCGTCATCGTCCACCTGGCAGGCAGCCGTAGGAAACAAACCGCGATAAATTGTCTGTTTGGCCACCGTCATGCCGGCAAAATCCGCGCCGCGCTGCAGCAACTTTGCCTGGCCGTCACGCCAGACCGCTAGAAATGTTCCGGGTACCTGCTCAATTACCGGCGACTGGTCGGCGGCGTGCCAGTTGTTGATGCATATACGCGTGAACCGGCCATCCGGCGTGTAATCAAAGCAGCCGACGCCAATGCCGCCCAACGGCACGCCGCTGGGACCTTGGTGATTTTTCAGCGCGAGATAATCGAAGTCGTTCTTTCCCCTGAGTTGGGCATCTGGCGTGGCTGCCATGGAATTGTACTTGGCCGCACCATAATCAACTACATCCTTGGCCATTGCGGGCGCGGCCCTGAACGCCAGCGGCAGCAAGATCACCCCAGCCACAAATGTTTTGAGTCGCATCCAACGGTTGCGCAACCGTTTGTCTTTTAACAGGTTCCCAATTAGACAAGACGGTTGAGGAGGGTTATTCATGACTTTTAAGGGATTCAAGGCTGCAGCGGGCAATCAAGTACATGATGGTGGACTCGCCTCCTTCATTCTGACTTGCTCCAGCTACTGTCAGACCATCGCGGCAGCCTCCGGAAACGGGGTCGTAAATCGCTACCTCTTTGACATTGTTTCCCAGAAACCACTCGAAGGCTTTCCCGCCGCAGACGGCATATTTTTTCTCGCCGGTAATCCGGGCGGCGGCGACACAAGCTTCCACAATTGAAGCGGCATCAATCGGCTGTTGGTCAAATAAGGCGGGATGTCCACGTCGCGGAAACCAGCCCTTATTGCCGATGGGGCGAAGCTGATTGCCATCCGGTGAAAAACAAACTTTTAATAGAAAATCCAAACTTTCCAAGCCCACTTGGCGGCACTCTGCGCTGCCCGTCGTCTCGTATGCCAGCAACAGGGCCAGTGGAAAACGCCCCGTGTCATACGTCATCGGGGTGTCAAACCATTTCCAATCCGCGCTTTGGTGCTGGCGGTAAGCCGCGAGGTTTTGCTCCACCAAGTCTCCCAACGCGGCCTGAGGCGCGCCACCGGGAAATTTGCGAACATAAGCAGCCAGACCTTGAATGGCACAGGCCTTGGCAATGGGATATTCGCCCAGCTTTTTATCGTAGTCAGTCAACATCCGTTCAAAAAGTGCGGCGGCAGGCTCCGCGATGCTTTTATCAGTGTGCATGGCAGCCGCATAGCCCAGTCCCCACAAAACCCGGCCATAGGAGTCTCCACTGGCCAGCATCCGGCCTTGCCGGTTCCACAGCTGTCCGTCCACGCGCAGACTCCTTTGCAGGTAGTGCAAATAGATTTTGGCCAGTGGCCGCGCATCCATTTTGCTCGTCACGCCTTCGTATTGCGTGACTGCGGCCAGTGCTCGGCCAACATCTTCCGCGCAATATCCGTTTTCATGCCAGGGAATCGCTCCATGTGCGAATTCGTGGATGCCATTGGTGTCGGTGAGCGTTTGCAGATGGTGCGGTGAAATGGGCGGCAAAATATCGTGCGCCTCCTGAGCAACCACGAACTGGCCAGGCACCGCCAACACAAGGAGTGTGACAAGCATCCGCAATGAACCCCGGCAAATCCGCGAGAATGCCCGAAACTTTTTGTGGACAGATACCGCCTGGCCGGACCGATTGCGGTTCCAGCACTTCACTC
>Ga0326727_10010356_pt1 | contig 22252 bp, 18 predicted proteins | sample MB2enrmetagenome_FD_207643 | JGI IMG/M metagenome (GOLD analysis project Ga0326727, IMG submission 207643) | Lab enriched peat soil microbial communities from McLean, Ithaca, NY, United States - MB29MY | ecosystem: Environmental > Terrestrial > Soil > Wetlands > Peat | place: USA: New York...
CGGCCGGTGCGGGCTCAAGGGTCTTTCGATCTGCAGGAACATCCTTCACGCCGCAGGCATCCATCGAGAACAGTTGATCGAGTCCCAGATTGGTCAACAGGTCGTGATTGCGCTCGTTCAGGTTGATGACATGAAGGCTTCCCTGCCCGATCTCCCGCAGCCGTAGCGCGATCATCGCGAGAGTCCCCATGAACGTCGAGTCCATGACCGGACAGTTACGAAGATCGACTACAAAATCCCGATGGCCGCGGTTGACCATCTCTTTCGAAAACTCCTTTACGCCCGCGCTATTTAGGAACGAACCTTTCCCTTCCACCTTGATCCACACGATCTTGTTGGAGGTTCCTACGAGAATGGATGACGGTATGCTCACCTCAATTGTTTGTCCCTGGGTTCTCGAAAATATACGGAGTCCCTGTTCCGGCTGTCAAACCGCGCGAAAAAGCCGCGCTCCCGCGACGTGAACCTCATGATCAATCCCAAAGATACGATTGAGTGAGACCGACGATTTTTCCATCAGCGATCAATAGCGCGCGCCATGCGATAACTCGGCCATCCTGAAGATAATCGTCGCCAATCACTTGGAATTTGGTCTCCACGGTACCCTTTGGCTTGTCGTAGGAGGCTTCTTTCGCCTGGACGTAGGAGCCGAGGTTTGCCTGCCGGTACTCGAACCGCACGGTGACGGGTCCCGGCTGCTTCGTGCGCCAATAGAACGCGTAATAATGGCCGCGCACTTCCAGCCGGTCCAGCCCCGTGACGCAGCCGTAATTGATTCGCTGTCGCTCGAAGGTGATCATCGGATCCTGCGTCGGTTTGTTGAACTTCGGTTCGTTCAGAAACTCTTGGACTTTCCGGAATTGATACCGGTCGTCGAGTGCCAGGGGGAGCACGTTTGCCTTCTGCAGGCGGATCTGCGGAGGCGAGGGCGCCGTCGCAGCAATAGCCGGTGCCAGGCTCAAGAGGATGAGCGGCACAGTCGCCACGGCCAATATTCTTCTCATGGCCGGGAATAGAAGCGTGTGGCGGAGCCAGTGTCAATCCGCGGGGTGGGATATCGGGTGCGGCTGCTGGACCAACGGGATCGCCCTGTTTAAAGTACGGGATTGATTCCCGTCCGCTTCCATCGCGGTCTTGAGCTGCCCGAACAGGCCCTCTGGCTCGATCCATGGGAACGCAAGCTGTTCGCATTTGTCTCGCACGCGCATAGCGATCACATCGGCCATCATGCCGAGACCATTCTATCCGCGCCGACGGCGCGCCTCATGCGGGCTCGACTGGCAGGAAAGCGAATCGAGCATGTAATGGAGTTCGGCGTGAAGAAAGTCGTGCGCGGCATGGATGTGACGCTGCTCCCTGCCGGCCATATTCTCGGCTCCGCGCAATTCTTCCTCGAGAGCGCCACCGGGTCGCTGCTCTACACGGGCGATTTCAAACTCCGCCCGGGGCTTTCCGCGGAACGGACGGAATGGCGGCATGCCGATACGCTGATCATGGAAACAACCTTTGGCATCCCGAAGTACCGCTTCCCGCCGACAGAGGAGGTGATGGCCGGGATCGTCCGGTTTTGCGCCGAGTGCCTGGAGGAGGAACACACTCCGGTGCTGCTTGGGTACTCGCTTGGGAAGGCCCAGGAAATCCTCTGCGCACTTTCCCTCGCCGGAATGACACCGATGCTCCACAGCGCGGTTTACAAGATGACCGAAATCTACCGGGAGCTGTGGCCGGGATTCTCTTGCGATTTCATCAAATACGAGGCGAACGCACTGTCCGGCAAAGTGCTGATCTGCCCGCCCAGCGCCGCCCGCACCGCAATGGTCGCCAGCATCCCGCGGCATCGGACCGCGATCCTGACCGGTTGGGCCGTAGATTCGGGCGCGAGGTTCCGCTACCGCTCCGACGCAGCATTCCCGCTTTCCGACCACGCCGATTACAACGACCTCATCCGTTACGTGGAACTGGTCAAACCGAGCCGTGTGTTGACGCTGCACGGCTTCGCCTCAGAGTTCGCCGCCGACCTCCGCAGGCGGGGCGTCGAGGCCTGGTCGCTTACCGGCGAGAACCAACTCGAACTGCAATTCGGAGACAGGGAACGGCTAACATAGACGCGCAGTTGCTTTGTCTCTCGTCCGTCCCTCCGCCTTTGCCCAAACGGCGTCCCGCCCGTTCTGCAAACACCGTATCGCCCCCTCCCGGCGCATCTGTGCGAGCGTCCGGTTGATCGTGGCTTGGCTGATCCCCGGACACGCGCGCTTTACTTCCCCGACGCGGAATTCCTCCCCCAGCCGGCGCACGGTGTCGACGATCATCTCCCGCTTCGCCCCGTGGCGCACGGTGATCGCTCCCACGCGCTTCTCAAACTCCCGGTAACATCCCAGCATCATCACCCCCAGGAAATATTCCCACCACGGCACAAGGCTGTGACGGCCTTGGTGCCAGCCCTGTGAGGAAGCGAGCAGCGTGTCGTAGTAAGACCGCTTTGTGCGTTCGACCATTTGTTCCAGGCTGATGAAGCGGCCCACTTCGTACCCCGCCTGGTAGAGCAGTAACAGCGTCAGCAGCCGCGCTGTCCGGCCATTTCCGTCCAGGAATGGATGGATGCAGAGGAAATCGAGTACGTACGCGGGGATGAGTAGAAGCGGTTCGATCGCTCCCGCCTTGCGCGCCGCCAGGTAGCGCGCATGGAGTTCCTCCATCGCTTCGGGCGTCTCGAGCGCCGCCACTGGCTTGAAGCGCACCCGCCGCGTGCCGTCGGGCTGCGCCTCGGTGATCTCGTTGTCCACGTCTTTCCACTCTCCCCCTTTGCCCGTTGAGAATCGGTACAAATCCTCATGCACCTGGAGCACGAACGCCGTCGTGAACGGCAGGCGCGCCGCTTTCACGTGGATGTTTTGGAGCACGTCCCGATAGCCCGCGATCTCCTGCTCAGGCCGGTTACGCGGCTTTGTGCGTCGTGCGACGATCTCGGCTATCCGCTCATGTGGCGCGGTTACGCCTTCGATCCGGTTGGAAGATTCCGTGCTTTCGATCTGCGCCGCGTGCTGGAGCGCCTTCAAGACCTGCGGCGACTGTTCGGTATATAGCTGTTGCCGCCCCTTGTATTCGCCCAGCTGGCGGATGGTCTGGAGCAGCCCTTGGGAAAGACGCTGCCGCTCAATGACGCCGTCGAGGAAGGATCGCATGACGCGTTAACATGATCATTTCTTTTAAAATGATCAAGTTAATGTAATCACGCCTCACTTCGCCCCGGCTGCGCACTTCGAGTACACCAGCGGGTTCTGCTGCTCGTTGTCGAGCACGTCGCCCACCGTCAGCGACTTGAAATATCGCTCCGGCAGGACGTTCTGCTGTCCGTTGAAGGTGCTTCCTTCCGGCATATAGGCGCAGGTCATCGCGATCCGCCTGCCGCGGGTCATGTTCGCGCCGGCTCCGTGGGCCACCAGTCCATTGTGGAAGCTGCAATCCCCAGCCTTCATCGGCGCAGGTACCGGATCGATTTCCGCCATCTTAGGGTACATCTTGAAAAGCCCGGCCAGGTTCTGCCCGATATCCGTCAGGTCGAACGTCGCCATCCGGTGCGTTCCAGGGATGAAATACATGCATCCGTTGAACGGCGTCGCGTCCTCGAGAGCGATCCATACCGAAATCGCTTCGTGCGAATAGAAAGACCAGAACGGGTCGTCCAGGTGCCACGCGGTCGGATTGCCGAACGGTTCCTTGATGAGCGCCTGGTCGTGCCAGACGCGCAACCCTTCGACCCCGGCCAGACTGCAAGCCATGCGGCCCAGTTCCGGGTTGAGCATGTACCGTTTGATGGTATCGCTCACCCGCCAGAGGTTCAGCCGCTGGGTGAATACCTTCTCGTAATACTCGTCGCCCTCGCCCAGGTCGGCCCCTTCCCCGGCGATCTTCCGTTTGCCGAGCGATGCCACCGCGTCGACCACCGCTGCTTTCAGTTCGGCGACTTCCTCGCTCGAGAGGAGTCCGGGAAAGGTAAGAAAGCCGTCATCCTGATACTTCCGAATTTGCGCCTCAGTAATGCAAGTATTCATAGGGGAGCCGCTTTGTAGCAAAAAAGTGCCGGAATAGAACGCCAAATGTATATGCGAGAAATCTGGGTTCGGCCCCCCCCGATTCCGTCGCGCTTGCGCATCGCGGCTGGGCCGGTTACGTAAATCCGCGTGCAAAGCATTATCGCCCACGCCCCCGGACGCGTAGAGCTCCTGGGCAACCACACCGATTACAACGAAGGCCTTGTGCTCTCCGCCGCGATTGACCGCGGCGTGACGGTCCGGGGAGGTCCGCGGAGTGACGATGTGGTCAAGCTCTCTACGCTCGAGTTGGAAAAATCCGTGGAGGTGCCGGTCGCCGCCATTGCCCCTCGGGTGGGAGAGGATGCCTGGGCCAATTACGCGCTCGGAGTCGTGCGGATCTTTGGCAATCATGGCTACGAGACGGGCGGATTCGAGTTGGACATCGTCAGCGACCTGCCGATCGGCGCCGGTCTCTCGAGTTCGGCGGCGTTTGAGGTGGCGATCGCGTCGTTCATGAAGAAGCTCTTCCTCTGGCAGATCGAACCGCTGCAGTTGGCGAAGCTCTGTCGCCAGGTCGAAAATGAATTTGTCGGCGTCAATTGCGGCCTGCTCGACCAGGTTTCTTCCGTGTTCGGAAAGAAAAGCAGCGCGATCTTCCTCGATTGTCGCGCGGAGACGGTCGCCACCGTCCCGTTTCCTGATGACGTGGCTCTCTTGATCACCCATTCCGGCGTCAAGCACGCCCTCGTTGGTGGCGAGTACAATGAACGCCGCGAGCAATGCTTTGGCGCCGCGCGGAAGCTGGGTGTCCCCGCATTGCGAGATGTCACGTCTCCGGTCCTCGAAGCCGCTCGCGAGAGTTTGTCGGACCTCGAATACCGCCGCGCGGCGCACGTCGTCGGCGAAACCGAGCGCGTCAGCCAGGGCGTCGAGTTTTTGCGCATCGGTAACGTCCGCGGTTTCGGCGAGCTGATGTTCGCTTCGCACGAGAGCTCCCGGAGCAATTTCGAGAACAGCACCGCCGAGCTGGACGCCTTGGTCCATATCGCGCGTGAGGTTGAGGGCGTCTACGGATCGCGTCTCACTGGCGGTGGCTTCGGCGGCGCGACCGTCTCGCTCATCCACGCCGCCGAGGCAAAGCCGATCGCGAAGACCTTCGAGAAGAGATATCAGGAACTCACTGGCATCGACTGCCGCACCTACCTCTGCGAGATCGACGACGGCGCCCGGTAGCGCGCGACCGGGAGTGGCATTCCCCTCCGGGTCGCGTATAATTAAACCCTCCGTATGGACCGACTGGAAAAAATCACCGACGCCATTCTCGCCTCTTACGAGAGCGGGGGCGGCATCAATAACATCGATGGGAGCAACCTCCCCTCGAAGCGCGCCATTGCGTCCATCTGCGAGGACCTGCTCCAGATTCTCTTCCCGGGATTCCACGACCAGGAGCCGATCCATTCCCATCATCTGCGGCGCGCGACCAGCTACCGCGTTCAGAGCATTGCCGACCGCCTCGACGAGGAGATTTGCAAGAGCCTGCGGCTCGACCGGCCCGATTGCCCGCAGATGGAGTCGGAGGGCATCCTTTGCCATCTTCTTCGCCAGTTGCCCGCCATTCGCGAGCTTCTAAGAACCGATGTCGAGGCTGCATTCAACGGCGACCCCTCCGCGGCCAGCCGCGATGAGGTCATCGTCTCCTATCCATTTCTGGAAGCCGTCGCGATCCAGCGGATGGCGCACGTGCTTTACGAGCAAAACCTTCCGCTGCTCCCGCGGATCATGACCGAATGGGCTCACGCACGCACAGGAACGGACATCCATCCGGGCGCGAAGATCGGCGAGTACTTCTTCATCGATCATTGCACAGGCACCGTAGTCGGCGAAACCTGCGAGATCGGTTCTCACGTGAAGATGTACCAGGGCGTCTCTCTGATCGCGCGGTCGCTGGCCGGCGGCCAGGCGCTCCGCGGCACCAAGCGCCATCCGACCATCGAGGATAACGTGACGATCTATTCCGGGACGACGATCATGGGCGGCGATACCGTCATCGGCGCAGGAAGTACCATCGGTGCGAATGTCTTCCTGACCCATTCCGTTCCGCCGCGTTCGCTGGTCTTTTACGAGGAGAAACAGTTGAAGATCCTCGACAAGGACCATCGCGTCGCGACTGCGGAACCCGACTGGATTATCTGAGAAGTTGCGGCGGCTGAATTTTCCCCGTTGAACCGCTCCGCGATCTACCTCGATTACAATGCCACGACGCCCCTGGCGCCGGAGGCCATGGAGGCCATGCTGCCGTATTTGCGCGAGCATTATGGGAACGCATCGAGCATCCACGGACTTGGCAGAGCCGCGCGCGCCGCCGTTGACGATGCGCGCGATCGCATCGCTCTGCTGCTTGGAGCGCGAGCCCACGAGATCATCTTTACCGGTGGCGGAACGGAATCCGACAACCTCGCAATCCTCGGCCTGGCGCGCGCTTGCGCAGAAAGAGGACGGCACCTGATTACAGCCGTATCCGAGCATCACGCGGTCCTTCGGGCATTCGAGCATCTGGAACGGCATGAAGGAGTTCAGGTGACGTTTCTGCCCGTGGACACGGAGGGGCGGATCGACCCGGAACGCGTCCGGAAGGCGATCACGCCGGACACCACGGTTGCGTCCTTTATGACCGCGAATAATGAGACGGGCGTGATCCAGCCGCTGGAGGAGATATCCGCCCTTTGCCGGCAGCGCGGCGTTCTGCTGCACTCCGATGCCGTGCAGTCGTTCGGAAAGGAGGGGATCGAAGTTTCGCTTTTCGACGCCGTGTCACTCGCGTCCCACAAATTCCACGGACCCGTTGGGGCCGGGGTGCTCTGGCTGCGGTCCGGCGTTTCGATTCACAGCATCCAGCACGGCGGCTCCCATGAAAACCAACGCCGGCCCGGCACGGAAAACGTGGCGGCAATCGCCGGAATGGCGGCCGCCGCGGAGCTTGCTCTGGCGGAGATGGACACGGAACGTCCGCGGCTGGCCGCGCTGCGGGAAAGGCTCTGGGCGGGCATCCGCGCCGCGTACCCGGAGTCAGTTCGCAATGGCCGGCCCGAGGCGACGCTCGCGAATACGCTCAACGTCAGTTTTCCGGGGCTCGACGGCGAGGGGCTCCTGATTAACCTCGACCTCGAGGGCATTTGCGCATCGAGCGGATCGGCGTGCATGGTTGGTTCGATCGTCCCGTCGCACGTGTTGACGGCGATGGGACGTCCGCCAGAAGTGGCGCAGGCGACTGTGCGCTTTTCGCTCGGAAAATGGACGACGCTCGGGGAGATTGAGCAAACCATTGCCGCTCTCCCGGGCATCGTGGCCCGGCTCGAGGAACAGTCCCAGTGAACGCCCGCCAGCTCGATTTTATTGCGGTCCTCGAAGGCCTCATCGCCCCGTTCCGGCCTGCCTCGGAGCTGACGGCTCGAAAGCTTCCGCCGCGTTCCACGACGGCGCAACTGCCTGATCTCGAGGAAGCTGCGCGGACGCTGCTTCGCGAAATCGGCTCGATGGCACTGGCTGCGGAAGTGCGGGTGCAATGGCATCCCCGCCTGCGAACGACCGCAGGGCAGGCGCTCTACGCAAAGTGCCTCGTACGCCTCAATCCCAAGCTGCTGCAATTCGGGATGGAGGAAGTCGACAAGACGTTGCGCCATGAGCTGGCGCACCTCGTCGCGCGGGCGCGCGCCGGACGGAGGCGCATCGGGCCGCACGGTCCGGAATGGCGGCGTGCCTGCAAGGACCTCGGTCTGGCCGATGAAAAACGCTGCCACGATCTGCCGCTGCCCCGTGTGCGCCAGCGCCCGCGGCATCGCTACCATTGCGTGCATTGCGGCCGCGATTACGATCGCGTCCGCCCTTTCCGCCGCGCCGTTGCGTGCCTTGAATGTTGTCGTGCTCATGCCCGTGGCCGGTACGACGAGCGTTTCCGCCTCGTGAAAGTGAAGCCGCGTTCCTAGAGCAACTTCGTCGCAGCCTCCAGCGCAGCCGGGAGCTTCGCGATTTCCTTCCCGGCACCGCGCGCGTTGTCCGGACGCCCGCCGCCTTTGCCGCCGACGATCGGCGCGATCTGCTGGATGATCTTGCCGGCCTGATATTTTTTGGTGAGTTCCTGCGAGACGGAAGCCAGGAGAGCGACCTGGCCGTCGAGCGCGCCGGCGAGGACGATGACGCCTTCGAATTGCCCCTTGAGCGAATCGGCAATCGTCTGGAGCTGGTCGCCGGATACCGCCCCGAGGTTCTCGATGATGGCCGGGGTGCCGTTGACCGACCGCGCCTTGCCCAACAGATCCTTTGCGAGACCGGACGCTTGCGATTGCTGGGCGGCCTTGAGCTCTTTCTCGATTTGCTTTTGCTGGGCCAGTAGAGCGTCGAGTTTCTTTTCGATTTCCCCGAACGGTGCATTCAGTTTGCCGGCCACAGCTTTCAGACGTTCGGCCTCGTTGGCGGCCGCGTCGTACGCCGCGAGGCCTGCCAGCGCTTCGAACCGCCGCACGCCGGCGGCAACCGCGCCCTCGGAGACGATGCGGAAAAGCCCGATCTCGCCGGTGCCCCGGGTATGCGTTCCGGCGCACAACTCCATCGAGTAACCGCTCAATGAACCCGGCAGCCCGCCGATCTGGACGACGCGCACAACGTCGCCGTATTTGTCCCCGAAGAACTGCATGATATCGGGCCGGCCTTTGATTTCGGCAAAGGGGACCTCCGTCCAGGAGACCGGGGCGTTCTCAATGATTTTTTCATTCACGAGGCGCTCGATGTCGCGGACCTGCTGCGGCGTGAGCGCGGGGCTGTTGAAGTCAAACGTGAGTTTCTCCGGACCGACGAAAGAGCCCTTTTGCGTGGCGTCCGGGCTGGTGACCTCGTGCAACGCCCAGTGCAGCAAATGAGTGACGGTGTGATGCCGTTGAATCGCCTGCCGGCGGTCCGCCCGCACAGAAACACGCACCGCTTCGCCGGGCTCCGGCGCGCGTCCTTGCGCCACCTTAGCGCGGTGGATGAAGAGGCCGCCTTTCTTTTGCGTGTCGACGATTTCCAGCCGGCCCAGTTCCGCGCGGTCGGGGCCGGGAACGTGAAGCAGACCGGTATCGCCGACCTGTCCGCCCATCTCTCCGTAAAGCACCGTCCGGTCGAGGATGATATTCAATTCGCCGGTGTTCTTGCCGGGCGTGACAAGTTTCACACCCGCTTCCGTTTCAAAAAAATCATAGCCGAGGAAATCCGTCGCATCGAGTTCGAGCGATTCCTCGGAAATGGTGATGACTTCCTTCTTTTGCGCCTTGCGCGCGCGGTCGCGTTGCTCTTCCATGAGCGCTTCGAATCCCGCGACATCAACGGTGAGGCCGCGTTCGCGGGCCATCAATTCGGTAAGGTCGAGCGGGAAACCTTGCTCGTCATAGAGCCGAAAGGCGAAAGCGCCAGAAATGGCGGTCTGGGGAGCGCGAGCATCTTGCTCGCCCTGTCCGGCATCTTGCCGGACAGCCTCCGTCGCCGCCCCCCGATCAGACCAGACCCAGAGCCACTTGTATCCATCTTCATCCGCCTTTACCAAGTTCTCTGCCCGCGGATTATCGCATATATAGAGAAACTTTTCCTCCACGTCCCCATCCGAACGCATCAAACGGTCATGGTACTCTTTTTCCCAAACCTGCCTGCCTTCGGAATTTTCGATCTTGTTGATCTCCTTGGCAGTGAATGATTTCAACGAGTGCATCAACTTGTCCAGGCTCCAGAACACTGAGTTCCCTTGCTCGTCGGTTTTCTCAATCCACGGTTGAAAGAGGATGTGAACGTGATCTGGCATCACGCACGCCACGAAGAGATCATATCGCTTCTGGTCGAAGTGAACGATCGCGTCCAGCACCACCGAACGTACTGCGGGGGGCAGCGTGTGGCGGTCATGGGTGGAAAATGCGACGTGGTAAATTCCGTGAGGGCGTTCGTAGTGCGGAAGACGGCGTTTCCAATAGCGGACGTCACGACAGCCATCCGGCAAGATGCCGGATGGAGCGGGCCGGAGGCCCGCGCTCCCCAGCAGATTTGCGACCTCGCTTTCGAAGAGCGCAATGCCTTTATCCAGCGTCTTGTTGAACGCCTCTTCCTCGCGCTTGATGACATCCTCGACTTGCTTTTGCTTGGCGCGAAGCTCGGGGAAGACGTCGCCCATCGTCCGGGCGAGAACGGCCACGAGTTTGTGAAAAAACGGCTCCGTTAGCCCCAGCGCGCGACCGTATCGCACCGCGCGCCGAAGAATGCGGCGCAGCACGTAATTACGATCGTTGTTTCCCGGCTGGATGCCGTCGGCGATGGCGAAACTAAGGGTCCGAATGTGATCGGCGATTACGCGGAAGGCGATGTCGATTTTTTCCTGGTCGGTCGTGCCAATCGAACCCGCGGCGGGAAGGCTCGATGCATATCTCTTTCCGCTCAGGCGTTCGATCTCATCAAAGATCGGGCGAAAAATATCGGTCTCATAATTCGAGATCGTGCCGGTGAAATCAGAAAAGTCCTTCGTGCATTGCAGGATGGAGGTGACGCGCTCGAAGCCCATGCCGGTGTCGACGTGCCGGGCGGGCAGAGGCGTAAAGGTCCCATCCGCGTTCGCGTTGAACTGGATGAAGACGAGGTTCCAGATTTCGATGCACTCCGGGCTACCCTGGTTGACGAGGCGGCCTTTGGTAGCGCCATCGGGGGTCAAATCGACGTGCAATTCCGAGCACGGCCCGCACGGGCCGGTGTCGCCCATCATCCAGAAATTGTCCTTCTTGTTGCCATTGACGATGTGGACCTTTGGGTCGAGTCCAGCCTTGTGAAAGAGCGCGCCCCAATGGTTCCACGCTTCCACGTCGAACTCGCTCGGATCGCCCGGTCCCGGGTTGTAAACCGTCGCGTACAGGCGCCAGGGCGGAAAATTCCAGCGGTTCACCACCAGCTCCCACGCCCACTCGATGGCCAGCCTTTTGAAGTAATCGCCGAACGACCAATTCCCGAGCATTTCGAAAAACGTGTGGTGATACGTGTCGAGGCCGACGTCCTCCAGATCGTTGTGCTTGCCGCCGGCGCGGATGCATTTTTGGGTATCCGCGGCGCGCGTATCCAGGGCGGGAATGACGTTGGCCCACTTGCTGACATCAGGGAGCTTTTTGCCGAGGAAGATCGGCACGAACTGGTTCATCCCGGCATTTGTGAACAGGAGGTTCGGCGAATCCGGCAACAGGCTGGAGGAAGGCACGATGGTGTGCTGTTTCTCTTGAAAGAAATCGAGAAATGATTGGCGGATTTGGGCGGATGTCATGCGGCGCAGCGGGATTATTTTGGAACCACGGAAAAAATGGGAGGGTATTTGTTGCACTCAAACCGGGTCGAGGGCAAGGCGGCGGAGTTGTTGGGCGCTTCTCGGGAGATTCGTTTCGGATGGGAGCCTGCTGTTTTTGACCCAGGCATCGCTCTTTTCCCAATCCGCGAAAAAAATCCGTTAACGGTTGAATTTTTCGAGTGCCGCTGCCTCAAAGGTCTCTCGGGCGTAGGCGCCTTCGCCGTGGAAGAGGGCTTGCTGGACGAGCCAGCCGAGGATGAGGCCGCTGGAAAGATCCGCTTTCGTATTCGTCCCATAAGCGCCGCCGTGGCCGAATGATTGTCCATCTGCGACGAACCCGAGCCCCTGGCCCTTTTCCCAATTCTCCGGCGTGTGTCGGCGGGTCATTTCACAGACAGTCTCAGGCCTCAGGTAAGTGCGGCCGTCGAGTGAGCCGTTATTGACCATCATGCGGTAAAACAGCGCGAGGTCGTGAGCCGTTGAGAAAAGGCCGCCGGCGGGCATGGGATGGCGCTTCGCGCCATTGGCGAGGGGATAGAGGAGCTGGTCGATGGGGATTTTTACAAGGCGCCCGTCTGCAGGGTCGGCGGTATAGGATTCGGCCAGATGGCTGGTCTCCTTTGCGTCTGGCCAGAAAGTGGTATCGCGCATCCCGAGCGGCTGAAAGAGACGCTCGTCGAGGAAATGCTCGTACTGCTGGCCACTGATCACTTCGATGAGGCGCCCGGCCGTGTTGTAGCCGGCGTTGCTGTAGAGAAAGGCGGAACCTGGTTCAAACTCGAGCGGGCACATGGCGTAACTGTGCACGGCGGTCGCGAGCGGCAGGAGGTCGAGCGTCGGCGCCTCGACGCGGCTGCGGAATGGAAGCCCGCTCGTATGCAGGAGCAGATCCTTGACTGTCATCGGGCGGGCGGGTCTCCGCAGGAGGACTTCGCCAGCTTCTTTCTTCGTTGCGACCATTATCTCCGAGAACTCCGGCAGATACTTCTCCACGGGATCGTCGACGGCCAGGTTGCCTTCGTCGGCGAGCATCATGAGAGCGACGGCTGTGATCGGCTTCGTCTGCGATGCCACCCAGAAGAGCGTCCCGGGCATCATTGGCTTGCGAGCATCAGTATCCGCCCAGCCGATGGCGTCGATGGCGAGAATCCCCTCTCTGTCGGCGACGAACATGACGGCGCCAGCGATCTCGCGCCGGTCGATGTATGGCTGGATGGGTCCGGAGAGTGGGTTCATTGGCCAGGGAACATGACGGCGACCGCCGGACGAACTCAAGCAGCACCGTGGGTCGCCGCCGGGAAATGCTCGGTGAGGGCTGCATCGAGGGACGCGACAGTGTTCAGCAGCCCGGCGGAGATGTCGCCGGTCTTGAGATCGGCGGAAAGATTTTCGGCCAATTTCATCCAGAACGGTTCCCCGCAACGCTCGTGGATGAGGCTATTGCCGACAATGGCGAACTTGTGGGTCCGTGGCGCAATGTAAACCAGCGCCGCCGGACGGTATTCGTGGAGGCGGTTGAAGCCGAGCTTTGCGAAGCGCTTCTGCGCCTGCGCCAGCGCATCGTCGATGGCGCGGTGCGAGACGTATACATAGATTTTTCCCGAGGTCCGGCGTTCCGCGGCGGCGATCGCGGCAATGAGGCGGGGCTGATCGATGAGGCTGTGAAAGACTTTAGGGTGCATGGTTACCAGCCTCCGCTTGCGCCGCCGCCGCCGCTGGAACCCCCGCCGCCGGAGAATCCTCCACCCCCGCCAAAGCCGCCACCCCCGGAGGACCCGCCGCCGCCGAATCCACCGCCCCCGGCAAGATACCATCCGGCGTACCGCCCGATACCATCCGCGCCATAGATCATCCCGCGTGTCCGCCGAAAGATGCTAAAAATCATCAGCAGGCCGAAGGCGATAAAGACGAACACATTGGCGGAATTGGTATCTTGCCCGGCGGAATTATCGGCGACGGTATGCCCGGTGCCTTTATACTCGCCCTTCGTGGCGGCGATCATCGCATTGACTCCCGCGCGCAAGCCGCCGGCGTAGTCGCCGCGCTTGAAGTAGGGCGCCATCAGATCGTTCAGAATGCTGTCGCAGGTCACGTCCGGCAGGGCGCCTTCCAGGCCGTACCCGGTCTGGATCCGCATCTTGTGATTCTGGACGAAAACGAACAGCACGGCGCCGTTGTTATTTCTCTTCCGGCCGACACCCCAAGCCTGGAAGATGCGGTAGCAATAATCATCCAGCCCGTCCGTCGTCTCCATCTTCGGATAGACCGCGACTATGATCTGGTTCGACGTCTCTCGCTCGAAGTCCTCGAGTTGATTGTTCAATTCCTCAGCCGCCGTAGCATCCACGACGTGCGCCTGGTCGTTGAAATATCGCGCCGGTTTTTGCGGGATATCGTCCGCCCGCGTCACCACCGGCAGGAGCAGCAGGCAAGCCAGCATGCCTGCCCGGGCGACAACGACGTAGCGGGACATCATCGCGGCCTACTGCGCCGGCGCAGGGCTGGCGCCGCCGAAGTTGAAATTGACCGTCGGCGGCTTCTCAGACCCGGCGGTCGATTGGAAGTACGGCTTGTACTGGAATCCGGCCGCCGCCGCGTAAAGGACCGCGGGGAACGATTTAATGGCCGTATCGTAAGCTTGGGTCGAGTTGTTGAAATTCATGCGGGAGACGGAGATCCGGTTCTCCGTTCCTTCCAGTTGCGCCTGGAGACCGCGGAAGTTCGCGTTTGCCTAGAGTTCCGGATACCGTTCGGACACGACCAGCAGCCGGGAGAGCGCGCCGCCGAGCTGATTCTGCGCGCTCTGGAACTGGGCAAACTGCTGCGGGTCCGTGGGCGCCTTGGTGGGATCGAGCTTCAACTGCCCGACCGAGGCGCGAGCGTTGGTGATCTCCACCAGCGTGCTCTTTTCAAAATTTGCCGCGCCGGCGACGGTGTTAACGAGGTTCGGGATCAGGTCCGCACGGCGTTGGTATTCCGTCTCGACCTGGGCCCATTTGCTATCGACGTCCTGCGAGAGTTGCACCAGGTGATTGTAGGCGCCGCAGCCGGCGACAAGGAGGAGCACGAAAACGAGGACGAGAATTCCGAAGCATCCGAGGGCATACTTGGCCATGAATGGGTTGTATTCGACCCTCCCCCCGTGGACAAATGAAAAAGCGACCCCGGAAACCTGTGTCCCGCACGCATCCGCCGCCGCCCTGAGACAGGATAATACAGTTAACCCATGACCAGGCTCAGCGACGACCCTCTTTGGTACAAGGACGCCATTATTTACCAGGTCCACGTAAAAGCGTTTTATGACACGAATGGGGATGGGGTGGGCGATTTCCGGGGCCTGCTGGAAAAACTCGATTACCTCCAGCAACTGGGTGTCACGGCGATCTGGCTCCTGCCATTCTACCCCTCGCCGCTCAAGGACGACGGGTACGATATCGCCGATTATTTTTCCGTCCAGCCCAGCTACGGGACGCTGGACGACTTCCGCCAGTTTCTCAACGAGGCGCACCGGCGCGGGCTGCGCGTCATCACTGAGCTGGTCATCAATCACACCTCTGACCAGAACCCGTGGTTCCAGCGGGCGAGGCGCGCGCCGCCGGGGTCGCCGCTGCGCGATTTTTACGTCTGGAGCGACAATCCAGCGCGCTATGCCGAGGCGCGGATCATTTTCAAGGATTTCGAGCATTCGAACTGGACCTATGACCCGGTGGCGAAGCAGTACTTCTGGCACCGGTTTTACGGCCATCAGCCGGACCTGAATTTCGACAATCCGGCCGTCCACGAGGCGGTGCTGAAGGTGCTCGATTTCTGGCTCGATATGGGGGTCGACGGCTTGCGGCTGGACGCGGTTCCGTACCTCTACGAGCGGGAGGGGACCAATTGCGAGAACCTTCCGGAGACCCACGCGTACCTAAAGTCGTTGCGGCAGCACATTGATGACCGCTACCGCAATCGGATGCTGCTCGCCGAGGCAAACCAATGGCCGGAGGACGCCGCTGCATACTTCGGCGACGGCGACGAGTGCCACATGAATTTCCATTTCCCGCTCATGCCTCGGCTCTTCATGAGCATTCAAATGGAGGACCGGTTCCCGATCATCGACATCCTCGATCAAACGCCGGCCATTCCGGAAAATTGCCAGTGGGCAACATTCCTGCGCAATCACGACGAGCTGACGCTCGAAATGGTGACCGATGAGGAGCGCGACTACATGTACCGCATGTACGCGTCGGACCCGCGCGCCCGCATCAATCTCGGTATCCGCCGCCGGCTCGCCCCGCTCCTCGGCGGATCGCGACGCAAGACGGAGCTGATTTCCGCGCTCCTTTTTTCGCTGCCGGGGACGCCGGTGTTGTATTACGGCGACGAGATCGGGATGGGAGACAATTTCTTCCTCGGCGACCGGAACGGGGTCCGCACGCCGATGCAGTGGAGCCCGGACCGCAACGCCGGCTTCTCCCGCGCCAATCCCCAGGAGGTTTACCTGCCGGTAATCATCGATCCGGAGTACCATTACGAATCGGTCAACGTGGAGAACCAGGAGCGGAATCTTTCGTCGCTCCTGTGGTGGGAGCGGCGGGTTATATCGATGCGCAAGCGGTTTCACGCTTTCAGCCGCGGCACCACACAATTTCTTCCCGTCGAAAACGGAAAGGTCATCGCCTATATCCGTCAATTTGAGAACGAGACGATGCTGGTGGTGGCGAATCTCTCTCGCTTCGCCCAGGTCGGGGAGCTGGATCTATCGACGTTTGCTGGACAGACCCCGGTCGAAGTATTTAGCCGCAACCATTTCCCGACCATAAAACCGCAGGTGCCGTATGTCCTTACCCTCGGCTCGTACGACGTTTACTGGCTCGCGCTCCAGGCGGAGAGCGCCGCCGCTGCGATTAGCGTGGATTACACCGTCCCGGTTTTGAGCGCGCCGCCCGGGCTGGATATCTTGCTCGATGGCGTGCTGACGGAGAGCTTCGAGACGCGCATCCTGCCGGATTATCTCAACGCCGCGCGGTGGTTCGGCGGCAAGACACGCGGCATTCGCACGCTGCATGTGGTCGAGCGGATACCGGTGGGCATGGAAGAAAATCCCGCGCAGGTCATCCTGGCGGAAATCACCTATTTCGATGGCGGCGTGGACACCTATCTCCTGCCGTTGCAAATCGCCGCTGGCGCCTCAGCCTCAGCCTCGGCCATCCGCCAGCACGCGCCGTATGCCGTCATAGCGCAATTCGCCGCGGATGAAGCGGGGCACGAGGCAGTGCTTTTCGATGCGGTCCATGACGAAAAATTTCGCGCCGCGCTCTTTGAACTTATGGCGCATGGAAAATCCGAGCACGCCCTCCAGGGTCAGGTAGCCGGGCATCCGGGCGCCGTACTCGCCGGGGACCCGCTCCCGGTTTCCTCCCGCGTCCTCAATGTCGAGCAGAGCAACAGCTCGATCATTTACCAGGATCGCTGGTTCCTGAAGCTCTACCGGCGGATCGAGGAAGGGATCAATCCCGACGTGGAGATCCTCCGGTTCCTAAGCGAACGCCAGCATTTTGAGTATGTCCCTCCGTTCGGCGGCACGTTGGAATACTGCCGGCCTCGTGGCGAAACCCGAGTGCTCGGCCTGCTGCTCGGCATGGTCCATAACGAAGGGGACGCCTGGGAAAAAACCCTCGATTCCCTTGGACGCTTTTACGAGCGCGTTCTCGAGGTCCGGCCCGATCCCGCCGGCGTCCCGCCCCTCTCTTTCTTCACGCCCAATGAAAAAGCGAGCACGCTGCTTACGGATTTGATTGGCGGCATTTATCCCGAGCGCGTCCGTCAATTGGGCGACCGGACGGCGCGCATGCACTTTGCTCTGGCCGCGGACGATGGGGACACGGGCTTCGCACCCGAGCCGTTTACCACGCTCTACCAGCGCTCGATTTATCAATCCATGCGCACGTCGCTACGCCGTACGATGACGCTCCTCCAGCGGCGCCTTCCACACCTCGAGCCGGAGCACCTCCAACTGGTCGCGGAGATCGCCGCCGCAGAGCCGCGGATTCTCGAACGGATGGCCAATCTCCTGCGCCGCAGGATCCGGTGCTCGAAGATTCGCACGCACGGCGATTTTCACCTCGGCCAGGTCCTCAACACGGGAAAGGATTTCGTGATCACGGACTTCGAAGGCGAGCCCGTCCGGTCGCTGAGCGAGCGCAAGCTCAAGCGCTGCGCCCTGCGCGATGTCGCAGGTATGCTGCGCTCCTTCCATTACGCGGCGCATACGGCGCTCTCCATGCGACAGCAGACCGTCCGGCCCGAGGACGTGCCGCTTCTGGAGCCCTGGGCCGAGCATTGGGCCAACTGGATCGGCAGCGCCTATCTCCAGAGCTATCTCCAGACCGCCGACGGTGCTCCCTTCATCCCGGACAAACACGAGGACACCGAAGCACTCCTCGACGCTTTCCTCCTCGAAAAAGCCGTCTACGAAGTTGCCTACGAACTGAACAACCGACCCAAGTGGATCAGCATTCCCTTGTGGGGGATTCGGCAAATTCTGAGAGATCGGCCGGTCACGTGAACCCCCTTGCTTTTTAATCTGCGGAAATCTGTCAATCTGTGGTTTAGAAAATCCGCCCCTCCGTCTCCCCTCGCAAAACCCCTTCCCATTTCACGCGCCCTTCCTTAGCGTTGACGGCCACCGGAAACGCGATCATGTCCAACGGCTTTCTAGCTCTCGTCCTCCATGCGCACCTGCCTTTTGTGCGGCATCCGGAGTATGACGAATTTCTCGAAGAGGACTGGCTGTTCGAGGCGATCACGGAGACGTATCTGCCTATGCTCCAGGTACTCTGGCGGATGGCGGACGAGGGAGTGCCCTTTCAGCTCACCACGTCGCTTACGCCGACGCTCTGCTCAATGCTGCGCGACCCATTGCTTCAGGATCGCTATGTCCGCTACATCGAGCGCGCCATCGGACTGGCGCGGGTGGAACTGGAACGCACCCGGCACGATAACCGGCTCAACGAGCTGGCCCGGATGTACCTCGAGCGGTTCATTACCTGCCGGAATCTTTTCGTCGATGGATGGCGCCGCGATCTGCTGACTCCGTTTGCGCAGCTCCAGGAGCACGGTGTGCTCGAGATTATCACCTGCGCCGCGACCCACGGCTTTCTGCCGCTGATGGCGAATTTCCCGGAGGCGATGCGCGCTCAGATCCTCATCGCCCGCGACCATTATCGCGAGACCTTCGGCCGCGACCCCGTCGGCATCTGGCTCCCGGAGTGCGGTTATGTCCCGGGCCTCGAGAACATTCTCCAGGAGGCGAATCTGCGGTGGTTCATCATGGACGCGCACGGGCTCATGTTTGGCAGCCCCCGGCCCCGTTACGCCATATACGCCCCGGTCTTCACGCCGAGCGGCGTGGCTGCGTTTGCACGCGACCGCGACTCCTCGCGCCAGGTCTGGAGCGCGGAGGAGGGTTATCCGGGTGATCCCGCCTACCGCGACTTTTACCGCGACATCGGGATGGATCTTCCTATCGAATATTTGCGCCCGTATCTGCCGGAGGATGGGATGCGGAAATTCTCCGGGATCAAATATCACCGGATTACCGGGCGGACCCGGGACAAAGACATCTATCACCGGCCGTGGGCCATGGCCGCGGCGGATTCGCATGCGGGGAATTTTATGTGGAATCGGCAGCAGCAAATCCGCCACCTGTGCGAAAACTCCGCGATGGATCCGATTGTCGTGAGCCCATTCGACGCGGAACTTTTCGGGCATTGGTGGTTCGAGGGGCCCGAGTTTCTGAATCTGTTCATCCGCAAGGCCGTGTATGACCAGCACGACTTCCAGTTGACCACGCCGGGCCGTTACCTTGTCGATCACACCACGCTCCAGATGCTGGTGCCGAGCGCCTCGAGCTGGGGGCACAAAGGCTATTGGGAGGTCTGGCTGGACGAGAGCAATTCCTGGATTTACCCGCACCTGCACGCCGCCGCGCGCCGGATGACCGAACTCGCACGCCACTACCGCGAGACCGCGACGCCTTTCCAGGATCGCGTGCTGAAACAACTCGCGCGCGAGCTGCTGCTGGCCCAATCGAGCGACTGGGCCTTCCTTATGAAGACCGGCACGGCGAAGAATTACGCCACGAAGCGCACCAAGGATCACCTGTTGCGCTTCACGCGTCTGTACGATCAGTTGCGTTGCAACGACGTGGACGAGGCCTTCCTGAAAAACTGCGAGTGGCGGGACAATATTTTTCCGAATCTGAACTGGCATTATTACGCGTGACCCCGGTCCGGCCGTGGCCGGCTTGAAATTGAACTTGAACCTCCCAGGCAAATCGGAAAACAGATGGGCTCGCGCCACGCGCAATTCTTTTCAAATACTCGGCTTCCTCGCCGCGGCATCCGCTTTAGCCCAGGAGATTGGCCCTTCGCCCACGTCTGTCCCTTCCGTCTCCGCGACTCCGGCTCCCGCCGCGACGCCTTCCGCGAGCCCGAGCCCCTTGGCTTCGCCGACTGCTTCCATCGCCACACCGAGCCCTTCCGTGGCTCCCACCGCCACTCCCTCTCTCCTCAAGAAGGGCAGCGTGAAGCTCCAATTCCTCCCACCGCCGATGGAGGGCACGATCTCGCTCGGAATATACGACCACGCCGGCAAACGGGTCCGGACGCTTCACTGCGCCGCGAAGGGCAACGAATTCGTCGCCGCACTGGACGGCTACATCACCTTTTGGGATGGCCTTGACGACGCTGGCCAGCCACTCCCAGCGGGCCATTACAGCGCCAGCGGCTACATGGTCGGCGCGGTGAACGTCCAGCACCTTCCCTGGCCCGCACCGCCATCCGTTCCGATAGCCAGCGGCTCCGGTCTGATTCCTGGTTCATCGCCGACGCTCGCCGCAATACTGGCTGCGCCGGGAACGCTCGCCGCCGCGTTGCCGAGTCTGAATTTTCCGAATGGAAAGCCGTTCGTTCCGCAGTCGAAAATTAGGGTGGCGCTGGTCGGCAATCCGCTCGACCGTGACCGCGCTGGCAGCGCGGAACTCTCCGCCGGATTTGACGCCGCCGGAAGCTGGCTGGAACTAGCCGACGGTCTCCCACTCAAACAAATCAGCACGACACCGAATTTAAAATGGGCCGTCCTTGGTCGAGCCACTTCCTCCGGCCCGATTGTCGTCTTCCAGAGCGACGGTTCGAACATTCAGGAATTCATCATCACAAAAGTTTCCAGCATGATGGAGTTCGATTGCGGCGGCTTCGATTACACCCCGTCGGCCAGGTAGGACGTGGTCAGAAAACCCCGGGTACGACGCGCCACCGCGTCTTCGAGTAATACTCCGTATAACCCGGTAGATTTTTTAGAAGAAACCTTTCTTCATCGAGAAGCCGCCATATTAGGAACGGCAACATCGCGACGACCACGAGCAATCCCCAATACGATCCGAGTGCGATCGGCGTCGCCACGGTATAGAGAAACGCTCCGGCGTACATCGGATGGCGCACGATAGCGTATGGTCCCGTCGAGATGACTATATGATCCGCGGCCAACTCGATTCTTGCAGAAGCGAACGTGTTCTCCTTGTAGACGAGATAGATGATGTAAAACCCAACAGCTGCGACCATGTCAGATGCGATGATCACTGTCGCGGGTACGTTCGACCAACTGTAACGATAATCGAGTGCCGGGACTACCAGCAGCGCGAGGAACTCCACCGACAGGAAGAACATAATGACTTTTTGTGTGCGCTCCTTCTCCGCGTTGGGGCCTCCGGTCAACCGCCGCTTCAGCAGCGCCGGGTCCTTTTTCGAGAGATAAATCGTAAGCAACGCCGATGCTCCGAAGAATATAGCTAGGTAACCCCACCCCGGCCAATAGCGGATCGTACCCGCCGGCAGGAATAGCAAAGCTCCCATCGCCACGGCGAGAACGGAAATCGAGAGCCACGCCTTTCGATCGAGGGCATTCATTGCACGGAAATCTCCTCCATGCTCAGTCGTTTACCAATTGGGGAATTCTAACGCGGGAGGCGAACACTGCAAACACCGCAATTAGAATGAGATCGGCACATATTTTCTCCAGTGATCGCGCATGCACCGCTCCGAGTAGGGCGAGCAATGCCAGCATCAGATCATCTCCCGCGGCGAAGAGTACGCATCCGGCAACCGACGCTTCGCGGTGTTTCCACAGCCACCGAAAGATCAGGAAGAGTGCCAGCGCAAAATATCCTTCCAGCGCCGGTGGCGAAACCTTTGCCCCCGACATGAGCACGGGAAGTAATAGCAATAATAACGGTGCTCCCGCTCCGCGCAAAATCAGTTTCCACCGAGGCGAATTCATATCGCAAATTCGCGCCCATTCAGAAATCCAGGTTGCTCCCCAGGCAAGCAATCCGATGCAGCCCATCAGGAAGGCAAAGTGCGGAACGCTTCCCGCGGGATGACCGGGTGAGTGAGTAAAGAATATGGCTGCACTCAGTAACGCCGTTACGGCGAAGAGCCAAAGGGCGCCCCGGCGGCTTAACCACCGCTCCTCCCGGTGATCGGGAAAGAAATAGTAGGTCATCAGGATCGGGTAACACAGAGAATGAAACGCGTGCCAAACGGTGATCGTGATCGCCCAAGGCACGGATATCCCCCAGCATCGACCATAGTTATCGAATGTCCCTATCGGGACGTGGGTGCTTAAAAAGTAAGTTTTTGCGAGGATGCCCTCATTAACTATCCCATACGCAAATCCGAGGCATAACATCCCGGCCAATCCCATCCGTTTTGTGCAAGCCCATTCCCGCAGCAGTAAAACCGGAAATCCATATCCGATCGTAGCTAGAAAGAAATAATTCAGCGGCTTAAAAAATACGGACGGCGGCAGATTGTTACTAAGCAATTCCGTAAGAAAC
>Ga0326727_10010362_pt1 | contig 22239 bp, 23 predicted proteins | sample MB2enrmetagenome_FD_207643 | JGI IMG/M metagenome (GOLD analysis project Ga0326727, IMG submission 207643) | Lab enriched peat soil microbial communities from McLean, Ithaca, NY, United States - MB29MY | ecosystem: Environmental > Terrestrial > Soil > Wetlands > Peat | place: USA: New York...
GGACGTCGTGACGAGCCGCGGAGCCCCGGAGGGGCGGGAGCGGCGAGCACGCGAGCGTCAATTTTTCCCATGGATGGGAAAATTGACAGCGGTCCCCGGGGGTGGACTCCCGCCCGGCGCCAAGCGCGCCGAAGCCACGCAAGACCAACCATGAAACCAACCGAACCAAAACACGTATCTTAGCAAGCGAAAACCGTCACGCGCCGGACGATGCGGCGCATTCTCGACCACGATAAGCGGCAAGGCGAAGGCCGGACCACGAGTCCGGCGTCGCGCGAACCAAAAGGACGCGCGTGCAGATGGTCCACGAAGGTCGGAACAGAGGAAGAAAGCTTTATGGCTAAAGTGGTCGGAATCGACCTGGGCACGACGAACTCCGTCGTGGCCGTGATGGAGGGCCAGACGCCCACCGTCATCGCAAACTCTGAAGGCAGCCGGACGACCCCGTCCGTGGTCGCCTTCACCAAGACCGGCGAACGGCTCGTCGGGCAACTGGCGAAGCGCCAGGCCGTCACCAATCCCGAGCGCACGATCAAGTCGGTCAAGCGCGAGATCGGAACCGATTTCAAGTTCAAGGTCGACGGCAAGGACTACACGCCGCAAGAGATCTCGGCGATGATCCTGCAGAAGCTGGTCAACGACGCCTCGACGTACCTCGGCGAGCGGGTGACCAAGGCCGTCATCACCGTGCCGGCATACTTCGGCGACGCGCAGCGCCAGGCGACCAAGGACGCCGGCCGCATCGCGGGGCTCGAAGTCCTGCGCATCATCAACGAACCGACCGCGGCGGCGCTGGCCTACGGGCTCGAGAAGAAAGGCAACGAGACCATCCTCGTGTGGGACCTCGGCGGCGGCACGTTCGACGTGTCGATCCTCGAAGTCGGCGAGGGCGTCTTCGAAGTCAAGTCGACCAACGGCGACCCGCGCCTGGGCGGCGACGACTACGACGAGCGCATCGTCAAGTGGATGGTCGAGCAGTTCCGGCGCGAGCAAGGCATCGATCTGAGCGCCGACAAGCAGGCCATGCAGCGCCTGACCGAGGCGGCCGAAAAGGCCAAGATCGAGCTGAGCACGATCGTGCAGACCAACATCAATCTGCCCTTCATCACCGCCGACGCCAACGGCCCCAAGCACCTCGACATGACGCTAACCCGCGCCGAGTTCGAGCGCATGACCGCCGATCTCACCGATCGCATGGTCGGCCCGTTCAAACAGGCCTTGGCCGACTCCAAACTCGACGTGTCGAAGATCGACGAGATCGTGATGGTCGGCGGCTCGACGCGCATGCCGCTGGTTCAGGAACTGGTCAAGAAGCTGACCGGCAAAGAGACGCTCAATCAGTCGGTCAATCCCGACGAAGTCGTGGCCATCGGCGCCGCGATTCAGGCGGGCGTCCTCGCCGGTGAAGTGCGCGACGTCGTGTTGCTCGACGTCACCCCGCTCTCGCTCGGTCTGGAAACGCTCGGCGGCGTGTCGACGCGCTTGATCGAACGCAATACGACGATCCCGACCAAGAAGTCGCAGATCTTCACCACGGCCGAAGACGGCCAGACCTCGGTCGACATCAAGGTGCTCCAGGGCGAACGCGAGATGGCCGCCGACAACGTCAAGCTCGGCGACTTCCGGCTCGAAGGCATCCCGGCCGCACCGCGCGGCGTACCGCAGATCGAAGTGACCTTCAACATCGACGCCAACGGCATCGTCAACGTGTCGGCCAAAGATCTGGGCACGGGCAAGGAGCAGACGATCACCATCACCGCGTCGACCAACCTCTCCAAGGACGAGGTCGATCGCATGGTGCGCGAGGCCGAAGCCAAAGCCGGCGAAGACCGCGCCAAGAAAGACGAAGCCGAGATCCGCAATACGGCCTCGAGCCTCATCTACTCGACCGACAAGTCGCTCAAGGAAGTCGGCGACAAGCTCGACGACGCGTCGAAGGCCGACGTCGAAGCAGCGCTGACCGAACTGAAGCGCGTGAGCGAGAACGGCACCGCCGCCGAGATCAAGGCTGCGACCGAAAAGCTCCAAGCCGCTTCGTACAAGATGGCCGAAGCGCTCTACCAGAAGACCGGTGCGGCCTCGGCCAACGGCGCCGCGGCGGGTGCGCCGGGAGCCGACGGAGCGACCAACGGTGCGGGCGCGGGCGCTCCCACCGAAGACGTAATCGACGCAGAGTTCAAGGAAGCGAAGTAACTCCGTGGAGACCGAAGCCTCCAACTCCTCACCGGCCGGTGAGGCGCCGCTGGGCGACGCTCCGGCCGTGACGAGCGACGACGCGGCGGCCGAATTGGCCGCCGCCAAGGCGCTCGCGGAGGATCGCTACCGCGAACTCCAATACGCGCGCGCCGAGATCGACAACGTGCGCAAGCGCGCCGAACGCATCGCCGCCGACCGGCTCTCCGCCGGCCGGCGCGCCCTGCTCGGCAAGTTTCTGCCGGTGATCGACAACCTGCAGCGCTCGCTGGCCTACGACGATTCCGAAGGTCTGCGCGGCGGTCTCCAGGCCACGCTCAAAGGCTTCGAGGCCTTGCTCGAAAGCGAGCAGGTCCGCGTGCTCGACGTCGTGGGCAAACCGTTCGATCCGCGTTTGGCCGAGGCCATCTCGACCCGCGAAAGCGCCGACGTGGACGACGACATCGTGATCGAGGAAGCCCAGCGGGGCTATTCGCTCGGTGAGGAATTGCTGCGGCCCGCGCTCGTGGTCGTGGCCAAACGGGTTTGAACTACAAAGACTACTACCAGCTCCTCGGCGTCGCGAAAGGCGCTTCGGAAAAAGAGATCAAGTCGGCGTATCGCAAGCTGGCCCGCAAGTGGCACCCCGACGCGAATCCGAACGACCCCAAGGGCGCCGAGGAGAAGTTCAAGGAGATCACCGAGGCCTACGAGGTCCTCGGCGATCCCGACAAGCGCAAGAAGTACGACGCCCTCGGCGCCGATTGGCAGCGCGTGTCCCAGCAAGCCGCGGCGCAACAGCGTTACCGCAGCGAGCGGGGCAGCGAGCAATTCTACGACACCTCGCAATTCGGCGGCGCGAGCGGCTTCTCGGATTTCTTCGATCAGTTCTTCTCGGGCGTCGGCCGCCGGCAGACGACCTCGACCTTCGCGCGACGCGGCGGCGACCTCGAGACGACGATCGACCTGACCCTGAGCGAAGCGTTCAAGGGCGGTAAGAAAGCCGTCAACTTGGAGATCGAAGACGCCTGTCCGCGCTGCGGCGGCAGCGGCGTGCTCAACAACGCGATCTGTCCGCAGTGCCACGGCACCGGGCGCTTCGTGCAATCGAAGCGTTTCGAAGTGACCGTTCCGCGCGGGGTGCGCGAAGGCCAGCGCATCCGGCTCGCCGGCCAAGGCTCGGCAGGCAGCGGCGGCGGCCCGAACGGAGACCTCTATCTGGTGGTCAACATCGCGCAAGGCGAGGGCGGCTACGAGCGACGCGGCGACGATCTCTATCTCGATCTGCCGGTGAGCATCTACGATCTGGTGCTCGGCGGCGAAGTGCGCGTGCCCACGATGAGCGGCGACGTCACCATGACCATTCCCGCCGAAACGCAGAACAACAAGCGCATGCGCCTGGGCGGCAAAGGCATGCCCAAGCCCAAGGGCGACGGAAACGGCGATCTCTACGTGCGGCTCGTCGGCATGCTGCCGACCAAACTGAGCGAGAAGGAACGCAAACTCTTCCGCGATCTGGCCAAGCTCGCGGGCTCAGTCTCGCGCGACGCGTAATCCGACGTAAGCGCGGCGCTTGCCGCGCTCGCGCTCGCTGCCCGCGGTAAACGCGAAGCCCGCGCGCAGCGGCACGACCACGTCGGCGTCGAGATCCGTCTCGCGCGTCGACCCGCCGCTGCTACCGCGATCGATCGCGTCGAAACGCAGGCCGCCCGGCGCTTCGTACGAGAGCCACGCGGTCGCGCGCGCGATCGAGGCGCCGGGCGGATACGCCGAGAGCGCGAGCGCGGGCGTGTACGGCGCGAGGTCGTCGTGCAGCGTCCAGGCGCGCAGGCTCAGGCGCGGCGCGATCTGCCAGGCCAGCGAAAGTCCCAAACCGCCGAGCGCGTGCGCGGCGAAACCGGTCACGTTCTCGCGAAAGAGCGACGCACCGAAACGAAAGCGCCGGCCGTCGTCGTAATCGAGCGAGCCTTCTTGCAGCGCGCTGCGTGCGAGCCCGTAATCGCCTTGCGTTTCGTCGTACAGTTCGTATGGCAACGGCTCGCGCAACGCGCTCGAAACCCCCGCGCGCAAAGCGAAGCCCCCGCCGAGCGATGCGTTGGCGCTCAGCGACGGCAGGGCGACCGTCTCCGTCGAAGTGGATTCGCCGGCCGCTCGTAGGCTCGCGTTTTCCAGGCCGATGCCCGCATCGAAGCCGAGCGGCCCGTCGTGCTTCGCAGCGACGTACGCAGTTTGCGACCAATACGCGGCGTTCGGCGGCCCAGAGAGATAGCCGTCGTACTCATCGTCCCCGAAGCCGGCCGACGCGCGCCGCACGAGCGTGCCGTAGTCGTATTCGACCCAACCGGGACGCGCGACGTCGAGCCGGGCTTCGAGCGCCCCCGCGCTCGTGCCGTAATCGGGGCCGAGGGGCGCGACGGAATAGAGCGCGTGCGTTTCGAGCGCGTCGATCGCGACGTCGGTCACCGCGCGTTGTGAGGTCCGCGCGTACGTGAGGCTCGCGAGCGCGCGCGAGCGATCGTCGCCGAGGCTGAGGTCGGCCGACTGTTGCGCCGCAACTCCGACGACGGCGCGCAAGGTGCCGCCGCCGAGTTGGCTCGAGAGCGCCGCGTCGAAGCGCTGCCGCGCGATGCCGTCGTCGTCGCGGCTTTCGGCGAGCGCCGCGTCGACTTGGCCGGCGCGCGCGCGGGCCGCGAACGCGTAATCTTGGCCGAGATCGAGCGCGGCGTCGCCGCCCGCGCCTTGCGCGAACGGGTCGAACGCGAAGATGCCGCCCCCGGCGTAGCTGCCGTAAGTAAAGGCCTGCGCGGCGGGCGTCACGTCCACCGCGCCTGCCGAGCGGGCGGGAAAAGCGTAGAGTCCCGGATCGCCGGTGGCGGGATCGTAGGCCGGGACGCCGTCGTCGAGGACGAGGCCTTCACCGTTCCCCAGGCCGCGGTCCGACAGCGCGGCGACCCGGCCGCCTGGCGCTTGCAGCGCCACCACCCACGGCGTCAGCGCCACGGCCTGAGCCGGATCGCGATAGGGCAACGCGGCGAAGTCGGCTGCGTCGGGCGTCCCGCCGTCGAGCGCCCGAAAGCGGGTCACGATCAGCACGAGGGGTCCGCCGGTCGTCTTTGCGTGGAAGGGGGCGCAGTGGAGGCAGCGCACCTCGACGTCGGCGGCCGCACCGTCGAGCAACGCGGAGAACGTTCCATCGCGCGAGGTCTCGGTCGTCCCGACGATGCGGCCCGCCGCATCGCGAGCCACGATGCGCGCTGCGGGCGCTTCCCCGCTCTGGTCGCGGACGCTGCCGGTGAGCAGCACCGCCGTCTGGGCCTTCGCCGGAACCGTGGCGAAAAAGAAAAGCACCGCCCCCGCGAGGGCGAACGCCGCGCTCACCCCGAGTGCTTTCAGCACTTCTTCAGGTTTTCGACGTAAGGGAAGTACGTGTCACCTCATTTTGCCCGGGTCGCGGCTCCGGTCGCGCTGGTCGTTCTGATTCTCGGCGGGGCAGGCCTCGCTCGGGCATCGCTCGACGAACTCGCGGCCGCCCAAACGCTTTCCGGCGCCACGCCCGAACTGCTCGGCCCCATCGACGCCGGCGGCCGGACGGGCTGGGACTGCCCGCCCGAACGCGCCGCACGCAGCGGCCGCGCGCACGAGGCCCTGCTGCCCGACGAGACCGGACGGTAGCGCATGCGCAGCCTCGCGCGCGCCGGCGTGGGAACCGCTCTGCTGGCCGTCGCGCTCTTCGTCGTTGCGATGCCGCGGGCGCAAGCCCAACCCTATCCCGGCGCGCCGCTGCCCCGCACGACCGACGCAAAGCGTCTGTTGGCCGACGCGCGGCGGCGCGAGTGCGCCGAACGCGTGCGCCTCGCCTTCCAAGCGGAACTGCGCGGTGAGTGGGCGCGAGCGGAGGCCGAACTGCGCCGCGCGTTGGCGCTCGAGCCCGGCGAGCCGCTCGCCTCGACGGCGCACTACGACCTCGGCTTGGCCGAAGCGCGGCTGGGACGTCTCGACGAAGCGCGCGCTTCATTCGCGCGCGCCGTCGCGGGCGACGGCGACTTCGTCGCCGCGCGGGTCAACCTCGTCGCGGTCGACCTGATGCGCGACGATCTCGCGGCCGCGCGGGGCGACGCCGACGCGCTGCTCGCCCGCGCGCCGCAGTCCGCTCGCGGCCTCTACGAGAGCGGGCTCGCCGCGCTGCGCGCGGGCGACGCGACGACCGCGCTGCGCGACTTCGGCGCGTTGTTGGCCCGCGATCCGCAATACGCCACCGGCCGCTATCAGTTGGCCCTGGCCGAGATGAAAGCGGGCCGCTTCGACGACGCCGAGCGCGATCTGCGTTCGGCCCTCGCGCTGGCGCCGGCCTTCGCCCGCGCGCGCTTCGCGTTGGGTGCGGTGCTGCTGCACGCGGGCAAGCGCGCCGAAGCGCGCGACGCCTTTACCCGCGCCGCCGCCGACGCGCGCGAGCCGGCGCTGCGCTCGCTGGCCGCGTCGTTTGCGGACGAGGCGCGCTGATGCGCGTGCTCGTCGTCGAGGACGATGCGGCGATCGCCGACGCCATCGCCAAGATGCTGGCGCGCCAACGTTTCGCGGTCGAAGCCGTCGGCGACGGCGATGAGGGCTTGGAGCGCCTGCTGCGCGGCGCGTACGACGTGGCCATCGTCGACGTGATGCTTCCCGGCCGCGACGGCTTCGCGCTCTGCAGGGCCGCGCGTTCGGAAGGCGTCGGCACGCCGATCCTGATGCTGACCGCGCGCGATGCCGTGGAGGACCGCATTCGCGGGCTCGACGCCGGCGCCGACGATTACGTCGCCAAACCGTTTGCCGAAGACGAACTCTCCGCGCGACTGCGCGCGCTGCTGCGCCGCGGCGAGCGGCCCCTGCATGCGAGCCTGCAGGCCGGCACGCTGCGCATCGATCTCGGCGCGCGAACGGCCAGCGTGGGCGAGCGCAGCCTCGAACTCGGCGCCACCGAGTTCAGGCTCTTGGAACTCTTCGCGCGCAATCGCGGGATGGCGCTGTCGCGGACGCAAATCCTCGAAAAGCTCTGGGACTACGACTTCCAGGGCTCGAGCAACATCGTCGACGTCTACGTCAGCCAACTCCGGCGCAAGCTCAAGGCGTCGGGCACCAACGCGCAGATAACGACCGTTTGGGGGATCGGATACAAACTCGTCGCGGGGAAGCCGAAGCACGCGCCGCCCGCAAGCTGACCGTCGCCTACCTCGCGATCTTCGCGGGGACGATCGCGGCGCTCAGCCTGCTGGCCTTCTTCTTCGTCGACGCCGCCTATCGCGACGCGTACGAGCCGGCGCTGGGCACGCCCGCCGCCGCGGCTGCGCTGGCCCACTTCAGGCGGGGCGTGGCCGGCACGATCGCGCTGTGCGACGCCGTCTTGATCGTCGGCGTCGGCCTCGCCTCGTACGCGCTGGCGCGCGCCGCGGTGCGCCCGCTGACGCTCGCGCGCGAACGCGAGGCGCGCTTCGCCGCCGACGCCGCCCACGAACTGCGCACGCCGCTCGCGGCCATCGCGAGCCTCGCGCAAGCGGCGCGGGAGGGCACCTCCGAAGAACGCCGCGCGGCGCTCGAAGCGATCGCCGACCGCGCCTTGCGGGCCGGCGCGTTGCTCGGCGACCTGCTGACCCTCGCCCGGCGCGGCGATGCCGACGTGCTGCAGCGCGAACCCGTCGACTTGGCCGGCATCGCCACGCGCGTCGCGCGCGACACGAATAGCGGCGCGGTCGCGCTCGACGTGCGGGTCGCCAGCGCCATCGTCGACGGCGACGAGCGGCGGCTCGAACAACTCGTGCGCAACCTGCTGGCCAACGCGCTGCGGCACGCCGGCTCGCGCGTGAGTCTGAGCGTGGCGCCCGACGGCGGCAGCGCGCTGCTGCGCGTGGAGGACGACGGACCCGGCGTTTCGCCCGAGGTCGTGCCCCGGCTCTTCGAACGCTTCGCAAAGGGCGCGGACTCGCCGGGAAGCGGTTTGGGCTTGGCCATCTGCCGCTGGGTGGCGCGCGCCCACGGCGGCGAGGTCGCCTACGAAGGCGGCTCGCGCTTCTGCGCGCGCCTTCCGCTCGGCCGCTACCCCGCGGCAACCCCGGAGCCTCGGCCCGGGTCGAGTTGAAAGCATGATGAGCGGCGGGCCTCCGGTCCACTTGATGTGGTCGAGCCAGTTCAATCCCGACAAACCCAAAGTGCGCGGCAAGATCCCTTGGCGCCGCACCGGCGCGTTTTTCTTGCCCTACTGGCGCCAGGAAGCGACCGTCCTCGCCTGCATCTTGGTAGGCACGACGCTCGGCTTGGCGCCCCCGCTGTTCACCAAGAATCTGATCGACACGGCCCTGGCCCATCGCGACGTGCATCTGCTCTGGCTCGACGTCGGCGGCATGGTGGCGGCCGCGCTCGTCGCCGCGCTGCTCGGCGTTTACCAGGGGTACCTGAACTCGGTGGTCGGCGAAGGCATCATGCGCGACATCAGGACCAGCCTCGTGTCGCATCTGCACGGACTGCCCATCTCGTTCTTCACCAACACCAAGACCGGCGAGATCATGAACCGCGTCTCGAGCGACGTCGACAACATCGACAACGTCGTCACCGGCACGCTGGTCACGATCGTCACCAATCTGGCCACGATCGCCACCACGATCGTCACCATGTTCGTGTTGGATTGGAAGCTCTCGTTGATCGCGCTCGCGGTCGTGCCGCTGATGATCCTTCCGCTCTCGCCCGTGGGACGGCGCATGTACGAAGTGCGCAAAGAGACGCGCAAGAAGCGCGACGAGATCGAGAGCATGACCCAAGAGACGCTGTCGATTTCCGGCATCACGCTGATCAAGTCGTTCGTGCGCGAGAAGTTCGAAGCGGCGCGCTTTCGCAAGACGAGCACCGACCTGATGGGCCTCGAGATCAAGTTGGCCATGGTCGGCCGCTGGTTCATGGCCGCGATCACCGCGATGGTGATCATCGGACCCGCGATCGTCTGGCTCGGCGGCGGCTACCTCACCATCTATCAGGGAATGACGGTCGGCACGATCGTCGCCTTCGTCGCCTTGCTCGGGCGGCTGTACGGTCCCGCCTCTGCGCTGGCCGGCATCCAAGTGCAGATCGTCAGCGCGCTCGCGGTCTTCGAACGCATCTTCGAATACCTCGACATGAAGCCCGAGGGCGCGATGCTCGCCGAAGGTGCGAAGGGTAGCGAGACGCCGAGCGACGTGCGCGGCGAGATCCGCTTCGACGACGTGCACTTCTCCTACATCCCCGAGCGCGCGGCGCTCGACGGCGTGACCTTCCGCATCGATCCCGGACAAGTCGCGGCCTTCGTCGGGCCGTCGGGCGCGGGCAAGACCACCATCACCCAACTCGTGCCGCGCTTCTACGACCCGCAGAGCGGTCGCGTGCTGCTCGACGGACGCGACCTGCGCGAACTCGACTTGCAGTGGCTGCGCTCGAACATCGGCATCGTCACGCAAGAGACGTACCTCTTCCACGACACGATCGCCGCCAATTTGCTCTACGGCCGCACCGACGCGACGCAAACGCAACTCGAAGCCGCCGCGCGCGCGGCCAACATCCACGACTTCATCGTCTCGCTGCCCGAGGGCTATCAGACGATCGTCGGCGAGCGCGGGCACAAACTCTCCGGCGGCGAGCGCCAGCGTCTGGCCATCGCGCGCGTGCTGCTCAAGGATCCGAAGATCCTGATCCTCGACGAAGCGACGAGCGCCCTCGACTCGGAAAACGAAGCGCTGATCCAGGAGGCATTCGTGCCCCTGATGCGCGGCCGCACGAGCTTGGTCATCGCGCACCGCCTCTCGACGATCGTGTCGGCCGACGTGATCTTCGTGGTGGAAGCGGGCAAGATCGTCGAGAGCGGGACGCACGAGATGCTGCTGGCCCGGGGCGGCACCTACGCGCGGCTCTACCACACCCAATTCGAGCGCGGCGCGGTGGCGGTCGGCTGAGAAACGCACGGCGCAAAAGACCCAACGCGGCAAAGCCAAAGACCTAGGGCAGGCCGGGGGGCTGCGTCGGCGCGGCAGGGTACACTCAGTTCGAGCAACCGTCAGTTCGAACGAGGGACGCCCCGACCCGGATGAAGTCGAACACACAGGACCCGGGTTTACGGGTCGAGGGTCTCCGAAAAGCCTTTGACGGCCGGCGCGCCATCGAGGGCGTGTCGTTCGCCGCGGATCGGGGAACGGTGCTGGGCCTGCTCGGACCCAACGGCGCCGGGAAAACGACGACGTTCCTCTGTCTGAGCGGCCTGCTCCGGCCCGACGGCGGCTCGATTGCGTTCGGCGGCCGCACGCTGGGCGCCGAGCGCGCGCGAGCGATCTCGCTGATTCCCGAGACGCCCGAGTGCTTTCCGATGCTGACGGTGTGGGAGCATCTGATCTTCGTGGCCCGCAGCCTCGACTTGGCCCCGGCCTGGCAGCGCGAAGGCGCCGCCCTGCTCGAACGCTTCGGCCTCGGCGAGGCCCGCGACGTCCTCGGACGATCGCTTTCGAAGGGCATGCGCCAGAAGACGCTGATCGCGGCGACCGTCTTGGCGGGCGCGCCGGTTTTGCTCTTCGACGAGCCGATGATCGGCCTCGACCCGCGCGGACAGCGCGAGTTGCGCGAGTTGATCCGGACGCTCGCCGCCGAAGGCAAAGCCGTGCTGTTGAGCACGCACCAGATCGAGACGGCCGAAGCGCTGTGCGATCAAGTCACCATCATGAAGGCCGGCCGCACGATCGCGAGCGGCGCGCCGGGCGATCTGCGCGGCCCCGCGGGGGCGCGTTCGCTCGAAGACGCGTTTCTCGAGATCACCGCCTGATGCGGGCGCTGCTCGAACTCGAAGCCCGCTACACGCTCAACCAACTGCGCCTTCTGCTCCGCTCGCCGGGACGGCTCGCGATCTGGATTCCCTATCTCGTGCTCGTCGTCGGACTCGGCGGCTGGCGACTGAGCGCCCCGCACGTCGCGGGCGGCGACGTGGTCGGCGGCGGCAACGAGCGCGCTTTCGCCACGCTCTGCGGCGGTGCGTTCCTGGCGGCGCTCGGCTTCGCGCTGGCGCGGCACGCGGCGGGGCGCATCCAGGCCTTCCGCTGCAACGCCGAGGCGCTGCTTTGTCTCGACGCCGGCATTTCGCAGGCCATGCTCGCCGCATGGCTCCAAGGACGCAAAATCGCCGGCGCGGCGATGCGCTGGATCTCCACGCTCTTGCTTTACGCCGGCGTCTTCGCGCCGGCCGGAGCGTCGTCGGACGAATTGGCCCGCACGATTGCGGCGGGCGTCGTCGTCGCGCTGATCCTGGCCACGCTCGAGATTCCGGCCTATCTCGTCGGGCGCAGCCGTTTCGGCAATTCGCTGGTCGTCGCGGGCTGGGCGCTATGCATCTCGGGATCGCTGCAGGCGCTCGCGGGCGTTGCGGGTCTGGGCGGACACGGCGCGCTCGCGGCGCACATGCTGTACGTCTTCGGTTTCGACAGCGGCAACGCGGTGCGCTCGGTGCTCACCGGCGGCACGGGCCCGTTCCTCGCGTTCGCAGCGCTGCCGTTGCTTCCGACGGCGGCTTTGGCCTTGATGGGCCGCGATGCGGTTTCGGAACTCTTCGAAGGCACGATTCACCGCCCGGCGCGTTTGCGCCGGCGCGAGCCGCAAGCCGACCCGAACTACGCGGTCGCGACCGGTAGCGCGCTCCCGCCCGCCGGTCTCGGCGTGCTGCTCTGGAAAGATTACGTCGGGCTCAAGCGGACCGGCGGCTTCGCGCGCATGATCGGCGCCTTCTTTGCGTGGGGCGCCTTCGGCGCGGTGATCGCCGGGGCGCTCGCCGCCGGCGGCGACAGCGATCTGGCGCTGGCCCTGATCGCGCTCGCGATCCTCATCGTCGCGCTCGTTCCGGTGGCCCTCACCGGCGGCATCGGCGAAGACCTGGCCAGCCCGTTGTGGTGGCTCGCCCCGGGGTCGCCGATCAAACGCCTCTCGATGTTCACCTTTGCGCGCGCCTGGCCGGGTGGTCTGGCACTATCGGGGCTGCCGGTCGCGCTCGGACTCGCGAGCGGCCATCCTGCGGTTGCGCTGCTCGGTCCACCCGGCGCACTGCTCCTGTGGTGGTCGATGAACGCGCTCTCGCTCGCACTCTACGCCGCGTTCCCCGGACGCTTCGACCTGCGCGGACCGCAGGGCTTGGTGCGCATGGTCGCTGCCGTCGGCTATCTGTATCCGCCGCTGCTCGCCTGCAACGCGCAACTCGGCGACCCGCTCGCGGGCGCCAGCGCAGCCGCCTTCATCCTCGGCTTACAGGGTTATCTCGCGCTCGGCTTCGCTGCGCGGCGCTTCGCCCGCGGCGGAGTGGCCGTCGCCCGCGCGGAGGAAGTCGGCTAAAACTCTACCGGGGCGCCGGTCGCCTTGCGCACTTCCTCGACGGTGACGCCGGGCGCGCACTCGCGCAACTCGAGGCCTTGCGGCGTTACGTCGAGCACGGCCATGTCGGTGATGATGCGATGCACCACGCGCGCGCCGGTCAAGGGGAGCGTGCACTCCTCGAGGATCTTCGGCGAACCGTCCTTGGCCACGTGCTCCATCATCACGATCACGTGCTTGGCGCCGTGCACCAGATCCATCGCGCCGCCCATGCCCTTGACCATCTTGCCGGGGATGATCCAGTTGGCCAGATCGCCGTGCTGCGAAACTTGCATCGCGCCGAGGATCGCGACGTCGATGTGACCGCCGCGAATCATGCCGAACGACGTCGCCGAGTCGAAGTACGACGCGCCGGGCAACACGGTCACCGTCTCTTTGCCGGCGTTGATCAGATCGGGATCTTCTTCGCCGTCGTGCGGGTAGGGCCCGAGACCGAGAATGCCGTTTTCGCTTTGCAGCACGACGTGCACGCCGGGCGGCAGAAAATTCGGGACCAGCGTGGGCAGCCCGATGCCGAGGTTGATGTATTCGCCGTCGGTCAGTTCTTGCGCGACGCGCGCGGCCAGTTGTTCGCGGCTCAGAGGCATCTTTACGTTCCCCGCTTGCGCGTGGTCACGCGCTCGATGCGTTTGCCGCCGCTGCCGACGGCCACGACTTTTTGCACGAAGATGCCGGGCGTGTGCACGCGCTCCGGGTCGATCTCACCCGGTTCGACGAGCAGTTCGACTTCGGCGATGGTGATGCGCCCGGCCATGGCGCAGAGCGGGTTGAAGTTGCGCGTCGCCTTGTGATAGATCAAGTTGCCGTGCCGGTCGCCGACGCTGGCCCGCACCAGCGCGTAATCGCACACGATGCCCTCCTCGAGCACGTACTCCTCGCCGCCGAAGCGTCGCGTCTCTTTCTTGGGCGATTCGACGGCTACGGTACCGTCGGGATTGTGCCGCCAGGGCAGGCCGCCCTGGGCGACCCACGTGCCCACTCCGGCCGGCGTGTAGAAGGCCGGGATGCCGCTGCCGCCCGCGCGCAGGCGCTCGGCGAGCGTCCCTTGGGGCACGAGTTCGACCTCGAGTTCGCCCGAAAGATATTGGCGCTCGAATTCTTTGTTTTCGCCGACGTAGGAGCCCGTGGTGCGCCGGATGCGCTTGGCGTCGAGCAGCACGCCCAGCCCCCAGCCGTCGACCCCGCAGTTGTTCGACACCGTCACCAAGTCGCTCGCACCCTGTTCGAGCAGCGCGTTGATCAGGTGGAGCGGGATGCCGTTCAAGCCGAAACCGCCGACGGCGAGCGACGCCCCGTCGGGAATCTCGGCGACGGCCTCCGCCGCGGAGGCGACCGTTTTGTCCATACGCACTTACTCTGCGCCTCCGGAGTCAAACCCTCCGCACCCGGAGGAGCCCCGACCCGCGGCGAATACGGAAGGGTACAACCTCGTTAGACCGGAGCGACAAAAATGGCAGTCATCGCACCACCCGGCGCAGCCTCCGACGAAGAGGCGATGATCCTTCAGGTCGTCCGCGAGCTGGTGGCCGAAAGAGTCGCACCGCGGGCCGCCGAAATCGACGCCAAGGGCGAGTTCCCGTGGGACATTCAGAAGCTCTTCGCCGAGAACGATTTGCTCGGCATTCCCTTCCCGGCCGAATACGGCGGCCTGGGCGGCTCGTTCCTCACCTACGTCAAAGTGGTCGAGGAGATCTCGAAGGCCTGCGCCTCGAGCGCGCTGATCGTCGCCGTGCAAGAACTCGGCGCGCTGCCGATCATCATCGCGGGCAGCCACGAGCAGAAGCAAAAGTACATTCCCAAACTCGCCTCGGGCGAGTGGACCGCGGCCTACGCGCTCACCGAACCCTCGAGCGGCTCGGACGCCGGCACGATGCGCGTTCGCGCCGAGCGCAAGGGCGACAAATACGTCATCAACGGCAATAAGATTTGGATCACGCACGGCGGCGTCGCCGACGTGATCGTGGTCTTCGCCGTCACCGACGCAACGAAGGGTCCCAACGGCATCAGCGCGTTCATCGTCGAGAAAAACTTCCCCGGCTTCAAGGTCGGCAAGCTCGAAAAGAAGATGGGCATCCGCGGTTCGCCGACGGTCGAACTGATCTTCGACGACTGCGAAGTTCCCGTCGAGAATCTGCTCGGCGAAGAAGGCACCGGCTTCAAGACGGCCATGAAGGTGCTCGACAAGTCGCGCCCGGGCATCGCCGCGCAAGCCGTCGGCATCGCGCAAGGCGCGCTCGATTACGCCGCCAAGTACGCGCAGGAACGCATCGCGTTCGGCAAGCCGATCGGGCAGCAGCAGGGCATCCAGTTCATGCTCGCCGACATGAAGGTCGAAACCGAAGCCTCGCGCCTCTTGCTCTACGAAGCGGCGCGCAAGTGCGACGAAGGCTCGCCCGACCTGACGCTCTACGCAGCCTTGGCCAAGCTCAAAGCCGGCGACACTGCGATGAAAGTCACCGTCGACGCGGTCCAGATCCTGGGCGGCTTCGGCTACTCGGTAGAGTATCCGGTCGAACGGATGATGCGCGACGCCAAGATCACCCAGATCTACGAAGGCACTCAGCAGATCCAGCGTCTGGTAATCGCGCGCTCGCTGGTCGGCAAGTGGAAGCCCCCGTCGGGCAACGGCGCCTAAAGCTTTACACCCGGCGCAAAACGGCCAGGAACGAACGACCGCCGCGTTTCGTTATCGGAGCGCGGCGGTTTTCTTTCGGAAAGCCGAACGCCTCGATGCCGAAAGGAGGTGTACGATTTGAAGAAGATGCTCGCGTCGCTCGTTGCGTCCGCGTTTTTGATGGCAGCCCCGGCCTTTGCGGCCCCCACGGCCGCTCCCAAGATGCCGGCCAAGACCATGTCCAAGATGGCCCCGAAGTCGAAGTCGATGTCCTCGATGAAGAAGACCGCGCCCAAAGCCAAAGCCACGCCGAAGTCCAAGTAACGGCTTTATTCGTACATTGAGAACCCGAAAGCGCGACGTGCGGTCGCGCTTTCTTTTTTGACCCGTCAGCCGCCGAGGCTGATCGAACTACGGCCCAGCAGCGCCGGAATGTAATGGCCGGCAACGTAGGAAATGCCGAAGACGCCCGCGCCGAACGCGACGATCTCGAGGCCCTTGACGAACGGATTGCGGCCGGCCAATCTGCCGGCGAACGCGCCGATCGAAAACAACGCGACGGCGGCCAGCACGAAACCGACGACGATCGCGGCCGCGTGGTCGATCGGGAACAGGTAGGGAACGACCGGCAGCGCGGCTCCGATCGCGAACGACGCGCCCATCGAGAACGCCGAACCGAGGCTGCCGCCTTCGGCTTCGCGCAGATCGATGCCGAACTCGTCGCGGACCATTTCGTGCAGCCAGATGTCGGGGTTCTTGGCGAGTCGCGCGACGATGATCTGGGCCTCTTCGTCGGTGAAGCCTTTGAGCCGGTAATAGGCGAGCTGCTCCTGGTACTCTTCCTCGGGCATCTCGATCATCTCGCGGCGCTCGAACTCGACCGCGTTTTGGACCACCTCGCGTTCGGCTTTGCCGCCCAAATACTCGCCGACGCCCATCGAGATCGCCCCGACCAGCAGCGAGAGAAAGCCGGTGAGCAGGATCGTCGCCCGGTCGCTCGTCGCACCACCGAGGCCGCTGACGATGCCGAGCGTGGTCAGCACGCCGTCTTGCGCGCCGAACACGACCTCGCGAATGCTGCGCTGCCGTTCGAGTCGTTGCCGTTCCGGCGTGTCGGGAATGCGCGCCGCGTGCCGGCCCTTGGAGGCCACGTCGACCATGCGATTGTCGACGTCGATCGCAAGCGAGTTGCGCTCTTCGCTCATCAGATGTCGCCCTTCGCAAGGTCGCCCGGCAGCCCTTCCGCCGCGCGTGTGGAACTTTCCGTCAAGATGGATACCCCCGACAATCCCAACCCCATCGTTGCCATGGCCATGCGCATTAGAGCCCGCAAAGAGATCGAAAGCGCCCTCGACTCGGTCGCGACGGGAGAGCAGCGATCGCCGGCCGAGGCGGACGCCACCGCGGCGCTCGAAGCCTTCGGCGACGCCTTGCGCCTGGCGAGCAAACGGCTCAACGCGATCTTGGGCAAGAACGGCGTCACCTTCGTGCGCCTGGAACGTCCCCTGCGTCTGCGCGTCCGGTTTGCCGAAAAGCGCGTCAGCCTCGACTTGGACGCCGCGCGCCAGTTGGTCATCGTCCGGGGCGAGGGGCTCGACGGCGAGTATCAGTTCGACCCCGGTGCGCCGGCGCCGTCGCTGATCAACCTCTCGCGACTCTCGACCGAGTCGGGTTACGGGGAAGCCCTGACGGCCTCCGGCGTCCTCAAGACGATCGCGCGCGACGCGGAGTTGCCGCGGCCCGCGCACTTGGACGGGCCGGGGCCGCTCTCGTTTTAGCGGCGGCGCCCAAGGCCGCCGCCACCAGCTTCGCGCTGGGGCAGAGCGTCACGACCGGGCAGCGCCCGCACTGCGGGATCGGCGCTTTGCACACCGCGCGCCCGTGCAGGATCAGCCAGTGGTGCGCGAAGCGGAGTTTTTCCGGCGGCACCAGCTTGACCACGTCGTCCTCCACCTGGCGCGGGGTCTTGCCCAGGGTGAGCCCGAGCCGGTGGGCGACGCGGAAGACGTGCGTGTCCACCGCGAAGGCCGCCTCGGCGAAAGCGACCGACAGCACCACGTTGGCCGTCTTGCGCCCGACGCCGGGCAGGGACTCGAGCGCGTCGCGGTCGTCCGGCACCGCGCCGTCGTACCGTTCGACCAGCCCGCGCGCGGCGGCGATGATGTTCTTGGCCTTCATGCGGAAGAAGCCGCACGACTTGACGATCGCCTCCACGTCCTCTTGCCGCGCCGCCGCCAAGGCTTGCGGCGTGGGATAGGCGGCGAAGAGCTGGGGCGTCGTCTGATTGACCCGCGCGTCGGTGCATTGCGCGCTCAGGATCACCGCGATCAATAGGGTAAACGGCGAGCTGTAGTCGAGCGCAGTCACCGCGTCGGGGTAGGCGGCCTCGAGCGCCGCCAGTTCGCGCAGCGCGTGCGCCCGCGCAACCTTCTTAGCCGGAAATGGAATCGAAACGGACACATGCCGTTCTTCAAGACCAAAGACCCGACGGTCCCGCCGGGACAGAGCCTCACCGACGGATTTCCGGTACTGCACGTCGGCGACGTGCCGCGTTTCGATCCGGCCACCTGGCGCCTGCGCCTCTTCGGGCTTTGCGAAAACCCCTTCGAGTTGAGCTTCGACGAACTGCGCGCGCTGCCCAGCGCCGAATGGCGCGGCGACATCCACTGCGTCACCCGTTGGTCCAAACGAAACACCCAATGGCGCGGCGTACCGTTCAAGTCGCTCGTCGAGCGCGCGCGGCCCCTGGCGGCCGCGACGCACGTAATCCAGCACGCGGAAAACGCCTACACGACGAACCTCCCGCTCGAAGCGATGCTCGGCGACGACTGCCTCGTCGCCTACGAGTTCGACGGGCAAGCCCTCGAACCGATCCACGGCGGCCCAGTGCGCATGCTCGTTCCCAAACTCTATTTTTGGAAGTCGGCGAAGTGGATCAACGGCATCGAGTTCCTCGACCACGACCGCAAGGGCTTCTGGGAAGTCCGCGGCTACCACAACGACGCCGACCCGTGGAAGGAAGAACGCTACAGCGATCTGCCCTCGTGGTTCGGCTAACGCGCCTCGCTCAACCGCCGATGTAGGGCACGGAACCGGCGATCGCGATCAGCAGCAGCACCGCAAAGGCCGCCGCGCCGAAGAAGAAATACAGCGCTATGACCGACAGCGTGAACCACACGCTCCGGCCCGGCGGCACGTGCATGTCGGCGTTCGCGCCCAGGAACAATAGGTAACCGCTAAAGCCCAAGCCGGCGCAGAGGATCGCGTCGGCAATCTGCGCGTTGGGAATGAGAAAGCCCAACTGGGCCAACCACATCGGGGTCGAGGCGTAAGCAACCCATTTGAACGCCGCAAGCGGGTCCTTCACTCCGCCGAAGCGCTTTACCAACAGGTCCGCGAGCCACGCGACGAGATACACGTTTACGACGTAAACGACTATCTGAAAGACGGCCGACCCGATCGCCGGACCGCGCTTCATCTGAACGAGGTTGTACTCGATCGTGACCAGCGCGCCGGCCGCGACCAGAGGCAGCACGTACTCGAAGAGGATCGCGCGACGCGACGACGGTTCGGCGGCGATTGCGGCCCATTCCGCGTTGGGCCGCAGGATCAGGCCGCGCGCGTGTCCCAGCAGCGCCACGCTATCTGGCGAATCCGCCCGTCGCGATCGCAGCCGAAGCAAAGAATAGCGCCAGCAGCGCCGTCACCAAGAACGTGACGATCGCGATGGCGACGATGTAGACGAGCACCACCACGATCGTGAAGCCCGCAGCCTTTTCCGTCGCGACGCGCATGACCGGGACGGTGCCGAGATACAGCGTGTACAGGCTGTACAGCGAGGCGACGAGCACGATGAGCCGGCCGAACACGGGCAACACCAGAAAGATGCCCGCAACGAAACGCGCCGTCGACGAATAGGCGACCCACTTGAAGGCCGCGAGCCGGTCGGCGGTACCGCCGAACGACGGCGCGACGGCCGCGGCGATGAAGGCGACGACGAAGACGGCTACGATCTCGAGGATGAACTCGAGCACGGCGGCGGTCATGGCGACCAGCACCGGCTCGTGCGAGAAGATGACCGCACCGGCGAGCGACAGCACCGGACCGATCAAGGCCAGGGGCACGACGTAACCGCGCAATACGTCGGTGATCGAGCCGCTCTCGGCGGCGATAACGGGCCACTCTTGGGCGGGTTGAGCGATCATCGCGCGGACGCGGTCGGCGAGTGCTGCCACGGCGGCTCCTTCGATTTTCGGTCCCGGGTTTGTAGGACTAGTTAGCCACTTGGGGGTCGCTAACTCCTCTAGCCAAGCGACGTATGGGGTCGCACCGGCTCACGGCCCGGGGCGGTTACCGTCGCTCGTCAGTCGGAGAGGCGGATCGCATCGCTCGCCACCAGTCCCTCGCGCCGCAAAGCCTCGACGGCGCGTTCGACCGCACCGGGCGCGTGCGCGGACAGCAACGGCACCAATTGCCGGTCGAGGTCGAGCAACGAGATCGTCTCGCCCGGCGGCAGCGCGCGCAATGCGTCCAGCACGCGGCCGCGCACGTACCGCGTGGTGGCCGCAAAGGGCAGGCGTTGCTGCGGACCGGCCGTTGCGGCCTTGGCTCGCGATGCCGCGAGCAGGGTGGCCGAGTCGAGCGGCGCCGCCGCGCAACCGGCGCGGAGCGGGCAGACCAAACACTTCGCGACCCGCGCGCCGCAGAGGCTCGCCCCGAGATCCATCAACGCCGAATTGAAGGCGAAGCCGGAACCGCGCGGCAGCGCGGCCAGCGCCGCCGCGTCGAGTTCGCGCTCGCTCGCGCGGGGCGGATGCTCGAAGCCGAAGTGCGTGCGGTGCGCGATGCGCCTCACGTTGACGTCGGCCGCAACGACGTCGGCATCGAAGGCGAAGGCCAGCACCGCCCGCGCCGTGTAGGCGCCGATGCCGGGCAACGCGCGCAGCGCAGCCTCGTCGCGCGGCAACGCGCCGCCGTATTCGGCGCAAACGGCGCGCGCCAGTTTGTGCAGGCGCAAGGCGCGCGAATTGTAACCCAACCCTTGCCACGCGCGCACGACGTCGGCTTGCGGCGCGGCGGCCAACGCCTCGAACGAGGGGAAGCGGGCGACGAAGGCTTCGAACGCCGGAACGACGCGCTCGACCTGGGTTTGCTGCAGCATGAACTCGCTGACGAGCACGCGATAGGGCGAGCGGTCGACGCGCCACGGCAACGCGCTGCGGCCGCTATGCGCGAACCACGCGAGCAGCGCCCGGGCGTCTAGCGAGACGACACCTGGGCGATCGCCTTGCCGATGCGATGGATGCCCTCGATCAAGTCGCTGCGGTCGACCGGCGTGATGGCCAAGCGGAAGTTGTGATCGCCGCCCGATGCCGCGAAGAACGCCTCGCCGAAGAGGAACGTCGCGCCGTGACGCTCCGCCGCGTCGAGCAAGACGCGCGCGCGCATCTCGCGCGGCGCGGTCGCCCAGAGATAGAAGCCGCCGGCGCCGTTGGCCAAACGCATCGACTTGGGCCAGTGCTCGCCGATCGCGGCCCGCGCCAGCGCGCGCCGTTCGGTCAATTCTTCGCGCAGACGCGCGACGTGCGGATCGTAGGCCCGCGTCAGATAGTCGCAGACGCTGGCTTGCACGTAGAGGCTGGTGGCCATGTCGAGCGACTGTTTGCGCAGCAGCAGCCGTTCGTAAATCGTGCGCGGCGCGGTGAGCCAGCCCAAACGCAACGAGGGCGCGATCGTCTTGGAGAACGTGCTCAAGTACACGACGTAGTCGGGCGAGAAGGCGACCAGCGGCGGCGTCGGCGACTCCGCCAACTCGCCGTACGGATCGTCTTCCACGATCGGCACGCGCGCGCGTTTGGCCAGCGTGACGAGGCGCTCGCGGCGGTCGGCGTTCATCGTCACGCCGGTGGGATTGTGCAGCGAGGGCATCGTGTAGATGAAGCGCGGCCGGCGCGTGCGCAAGATCGCCTCGACGTGATCGACGCGCATGCCGTCGTCGTCGACGGCCACCGGAATCGCGCGCAAGCCCGCGATCTGAAAGATCTGCAGCGCGCCGGGATAGGTCGGCTGCTCGACGATGATCTCGTCGCCGGGCTCGGCCAGCGACTGCGCGACCAGCGCGATGCCTTGCGTCGAGCCGGTCAAGGCGAGCACTTCGCGCGGTCCGATCGAACAGCCCCGCGCCCGCATGCGCGCGGCGATCGCTTCGCGCAACGGCGCGTGGCCCTCGGAGTCGCCGTAACTGAGCACGTAGTTCGGATCGCCGGCAACGCGTTCGAACGAACGCGAGAGTTCGGCCAGCGGCGACGGCTCGACGGGCGGAACGCCCTGGACGAACGAGATGCGCTCGCCGTGGTGCGCGGCGGCCAGTTCGCCCAGCACCTGCGGAAACGAGCCGACCCGCCACGGCGGCAGGGTGATCCACCACGGCACGTCACCCCCGCGCGGCTGCCCGCTGCCGGCGTTGCGCGCGACGCGGGACCCGGAGCCGACGCGCTGTTCGATCAACCCGTCGGCAGCCAACTCCCGGTAGGCGTGGACCACCGTGCTGCGGTTGACGTTCAGGCGCTCGGCCAAGGCGCGTTCGGGGGGCAAACGCGCAGCCTCGGGCAGCTTTCCGGCCAGAATCGCCTCGCGCAGCTCCTCGTAGATCTGCTGGTAGATCGGGACGATGCTGTCCCGGTCCACGGTCGGCAGCGCGGAGGACCATCCAACGTCACGCATTGGGTGGCCCTTCGGCGCAGCATTGGATGGTCCCGTTCGCGGCGGGGAGCGTGCGGCGCCAAACGGGAAGTGCAGCTTTCGGGCGCGGAAACGGGTCTCATCACCGGACGCCTCGCGACCGTCCATTGTCGTTTCGAAAGGGAGTTTCCGTTGGCTGACGTGCAAGTCGATGCAATCGTGATCGGGGCGGGCCCGGGCGGGTACCACGCCGCGATCCGCCTCGGCCAACTGGGCAAGAGCGTGGTCTGCTTCGACCGCGACGAGGTCGGCGGCGTCTGTCTGAACTGGGGCTGCATTCCGACGAAGGCCTTGCTCCACGTGGGCGAGGTCGCGCG
>Ga0326727_10010365_pt1 | contig 22234 bp, 21 predicted proteins | sample MB2enrmetagenome_FD_207643 | JGI IMG/M metagenome (GOLD analysis project Ga0326727, IMG submission 207643) | Lab enriched peat soil microbial communities from McLean, Ithaca, NY, United States - MB29MY | ecosystem: Environmental > Terrestrial > Soil > Wetlands > Peat | place: USA: New York...
CCCGCCGCCTCGTAGGGCGCCAACAGGGGCTTCAGCATCTCCATCATCTGCTTGCGTTCCGGGCTGGTTGCCAGCGCGGGATCGAGCCAGTAGTCGTACTCCGCCTTTGCCATCCGCACCGTGGCATTGGGGAAGGCGCGCTTTCCATCAGCGGTGAGCAAATTGCTGACATGGTCAAAGTGCATGTGGGTGAGCAATACCGCCTCGATCGATGCCGGATCAATGCCCGCCTGCTGCATCTTCTCCAGTAAATGCCCCATGGAGCCACCGAATGCGTCGCCTTTGGAACCGGCATCGATCAGGAAGGTGTGTTTGCCATTGCGCACCACAAAGGCGTTCACCGAAGTCTTCACCGGAGCAGTGCTGCCGAGCAACTCCTTGATTCCAGCCTGGTCGATTCCCTTCAGCAGACCCGTGTCGAGATTCAGCCAGCCGTCCTGGAGCGCGGTCACCTCCGCCGCGCCAATGTGGAAGCTTTGAAATCCATTTGGTTCCTGCGCCGCTAACCCCAGCGGAACCAGCAACGCCAGCAGCATTACCGTGAACATTTTGTTCATCTTGTTCCTCCTGTCCAAACAACGTTTATGCAGCAAGCACCTGACCGCGGTGCGCTGGATTGTGCATTACTGCGGGCATATCGTCTCCTTATTTGTAATCCCGACCAGCCGCAGCCGTGAAGTCGCACATCTTGGCCTTTTTGTATCCCACTGCGATGATCTCTGCAGCCCGTTCGAACTCCAAAGTCTTACACACGTTCCTGGGGATATCGATGACGATATCCGGAGGATAGGCGGCCAGCTTGAGGCGGGCTATGGTGCTCTGCATGGCTTCGAAGCCCTGAGTGGCGATTTCGTACGCTCCCCAATCCCGGCTGCCACCGCTAGGCGTGGATGGATGAAGGGATGGTTGGAGGCGGGCGATGAAGTTATTGATCTTCTCACGCAACGGAGACGGAGGGGATTGCGGGGCGGCAGTCACGACAACCGGCTCACCCGGAGTTTCATCGGACCCGTTGAGATTGACGGCGATGGTGATGCCGGTTTGATCGCCAAAGGTGGGCGCGATGGGCACGGGATTGAGAACCCCTCCATCGACCAGATCGACCCCCTGCAACTTGAAGGGAGTGAAGAAGAGAGGAATGGCGAAAGAGGCGCGCATGGCATCGTAGAGACTGCCGGAGCGTATCCATACCTCCCTCTGGCCTTTGAGGTCAGTGGCGACGGCAGTAAATGAAATGGGGAGGTCTTCGATTAATTTTTCGCCGACCAGGCCTTTGAGGGTGTTGATGATCTTCTCGCCTCTCACAAGCCCGCTCTTATCCCAGGAAAGATCGAGCAGGGTGAGGACATCGACTTTGGTCAAGGCGCGCACCCACTGCTCATATACATCCAGTTTGCCGGCAGCGTAAATGCCGCCGATAACAGCGCCGATGGAGCATCCGACGATGGACTTGATCTTGAAATCATTTTCTTCGAGCCAATGAATGACGCCAATGTGCGCCAAACCACGAGCGCCGCCGCTGCCGAGAACCAGGGATACGGTCTTGCTGTTCTTAGTCGACATCTTCTCACCATATGCCTTTCACTGATCTGTCTATGCAGCTTTACTGAAAGGTTCGATAGCTGGGAGTTTCTTGCGCTTGGCTTGCGCGAATTCATAGGACGATTGCATATCGAACCAGAAACTGGGATGCGTTCCCAGCGCCGCCGAGAGGCGCAGCGACATCTCCGCTGAGATGCCCGCGCGGCAGTTGAGAATCTTGGAAAGCGTCACGCGCGAGACGTGAAGATGCCTGGCTACATGAGTGATGTTCATCCCTTCCAGGTATTCCTGAAGGACCTGGCCGGGGTGCGCCGGATTGTGCATTTCCGTGGGCATATCGTCTCCTTAGTGGTAATCGCGATAATCGAGCAGAATGGCGTCTTCACCTTCAAAGGTGAAGGTCAAACGGTAATTTCCGCTGACCCTGATCGACCAGTGCCGTTCGCTGCCTTGCAACCGATGCAATCCCCACGAAAGCGGGGTTGCCAAATCAGACGGCTGTTTTGCTTCGTTGAGCGCGGTCATTTGCAGTCTCAACTTCTGCGCATGATGCGGTTGAATTCCGGCCTTGCTGTCAGTCTTGTAGAACTTCTCAAGTCCGGCGTGGCGGAAGGACTTGATCATCTATTAAGTATAACGCTACAGTTTACGGCTGTCAAGGTAGGTTCAGAGGACGATTCCCAGGTCCGAAAATCCGGAGCTGGGGCACCCGGTCATTTTGGATGGTCAGACCTGCACCACCCGCCGACGGCAAAATTACGCTTGTATGGTACAACAAGTGCCCAGCAGAATCCGTGTTATATTATCTGCAAGCTACGTACAAAACCACGGATGAGTTCTCCGCCATAACTTCTGCCGGAAGCCAGGTCTTGTCCGCATACAGGCATTAACAAAGTTACAGGAGGATACAATGGCAAGCGATGATGATGCCGCGAAAATGATAGTGGAGCAGGCAGAGAATAAGCTCCGTGCGTATGATGCGTCTGGCGCGTTTACCCTTTATGACTCAGTGTTGCGTAAACCTGATGTTTCGATGGAGGTGAAATTCGCTGCGATGCTTGGTGTCATGGCGATCAAGACGATTCAGGGCGAGGGAACAATTGAGGTACCCGGTGTGCGCTTCGAGTACTACATCATGGACAAAGTCTTCTGCGAGAACTGCAAGGAAAAGACTGAGAACACAAGAAGGAGTGGAAGCACGCAGTACCTAGCCACTACAATCATCGATCACTGGTTTGCCGAGTGTAAGAAATGCGGGAAGCTGAAGAACATTGCATTCGAAGTCCCGAAAGACTCACCCTTCGACAAGATTGGATGACTCTCGGTAGTCGCTCACGTTCAGGACCTCATTGAGGAGCCTGCCGGACGCCCCAGGCCTCGGTTAGAAGGCCTGGGGCGTCAGCCTATTTGCCGGCTTCTTCGAGGAAGCGGATGACCGATTCGATGCCCAGCTCGAAGTTCTTCAGATGGAACTTCTCGTTGGGGGCGTGGATGCAGTCGTCGGGCAGGCCGAATCCCATCATGACGCTGGGGACGCCGAGATGACGGTCGAAGTCGCCGACGATGGGGATGGAGCCGCCCGAGCGGATGAAGACCGTGTCTTTGCCCCAGACCTCGTGGAGGGCGCGGGTAGCTGCCTGGATGTAGGGATTGTCAACGCGGACCAGGCAGGGATCTCCGGCGCTGATGAGACGGACCTCGACTTCGACGCCGGATGGGGCGATCTTGTTTACATAAGTTTGAAAAAGCTCGAAGGCCTTGGCGGGAACCATCCCGGGAACCAGGCGCATGGAGATTTTGGCAACGGCTTTAGCGGGGATGACGGTTTTGGCGCCGACGCCGATGAAGCCGCCGGGGATGCCGTGCACGTCGAGAGTGGGCCGTGCCCAGGTGCGCTCCATGACGCTGTAGCCGGGCTCGCCAACAAGGGAGCGGGAGCCGACTTCGGTTTTGCGATAGTGCTCTTCGTCAAAGGGCAGGCTGCTCCAGGCTTTGAGTTCCTCGGGGCTGGGAGGGATGATGCCGTCGTAGAAGCCGGGGATGAGGATGTGGCCGTTCTCGTCCTTGAGTTTGGCAATCATCTGCGCGATGGAGACGAAGGGATTGGGGGCCGCACCGCCGTACATGCCGGAGTGCAGATCGGTTTTAGCGCCGCGGACTTCGAGTTCGGTGTAGATCATGCCGCGCAGGCCGACGCACAGGGTGGGCAGGCCGGGGGCGAAGAGCTCGGTATCGGAGATCAGGGCAAAGTCGGCCTTCAACTCGGGTGGTTTGGATGCGACAAAAGCGGCAATTCCCTCCCCTCCCACCTCTTCGTCGCCCTCGAAGATGATGCGCACGTTGAGGGGCAGCTTGCCTTTGTTAGCGGCCATGAGCGATTCCAGGGCCTTGATCTGTGCCCAGATCTGGCCCTTGTCGTCGCACGTGCCACGGCCGTAGATGTTGCCGTCGCGCTCGGTTGGCTCAAAGGGCGGCGAAAGCCACTCGTCCAGTGGATCGACGGGCTGCACATCATAGTGGCCGTAAAAGAGGCTAACAGGCTTGCTGGCGGCGTGCAGCCAGTCTGCATAAACCAGCGGATGGCCTTCGGTTTCGATGAGGCGGGCGTGCTCGAAGCCGATGCGGGTCAGCTCGGCAGCCAGGGTCTCGGCGGCGCGACGGCAATCGGCCTTGTTCTCGGGCAGGGTGGAAATCGAAGGAATGCGCAGCAGGTCCTTGAGTTCCTTCAAGAAACGGGGTTGGTTCTGGCGCGCGTAGTCTACGGCGGGTGAAGACATAGGTGTGCTCCCTCTCAAAAAGAAATCCGACAGAGGAGAGTATAGACCGTGGAGGCGCCTCTCTGCGTAAATCGGGAGCGCGGCCTTACTTGTGCTGGATGGTCACAAAAACTTACCGCTCACCCCAGCTAAGCTTGTTGCGCAGAGCCTCAAAGAAGCCGCCACTACTCATGCGGACGAGGTTGACAGCGTGCGTGGACTTGCGGCAGCGAAGCTCATCGCCGATAAGCAGCTCGATGCCCTTCTGGCCGTCGACGGTGAGCAGCGCCGGATTGACGGCGCCCTCTACGCGGACGGTGAGCAATGCGTCGCCACGGATCACGATGGGCCGGAGGGTGAGCAGGTGGGGGCAAATGGGCGTGACCACCATGGCGTCCACGTCGGGGGTCAGGATGGGGCCGTTGGCGGCCAGAGTGTAGGCCGTGGAGCCGGTGGGGGTGGAGACGATGACCCCGTCGGCGCGGAAGCGGGCCACGCTCTTTCCGTCCAACTCGACGGCGAAATCGCCCATGCGGGCGATGTCGCCCTTGGAGATGACCACCTCGTTCAGCGCTTCATAACCGGAGCGCAGCGCGCCGCCTCGCCACAGTTCTACATGGAGCATGGCGCGCGTATCGAGAGCATGGCAACCTTCGCAACCGCTGTGCCAGCTCTCCAACGCCGGATAGAGATCGGCCAGGCGAACCTCGGTCAAAAAGCCGAGAGAGCCAAGGTTCACGCCGAGGATGGGGGTGCCGGTTGAGGCAAAGATCCGTGCCACAGACAGCAAAGTTCCGTCGCCGCCCAGGACGATGACCAGCGCTGGCGCCTGCTCGGGCATGCGCGCGCGATCCATGGCAGGCGCAGCTGTGGTGTACTGGCCGCCCTCCAAGTCTAGGAGCGGCTCATAGCCGTGCTGGCGCAGCCATGCGATCAGTTCCGGCAGCAGCCGGGCCAGCTCTGTTTTCTCGGGTTTGCAGACAATCGCGACGCGCACCATGCGGTATCAGTGTAACGGACCACCTGCGGTGGGGCCAATCTCTACCTGCGGTGGGGTCCAATCCTCCTGCGGCGGGGCCAAACTCCACCTGAGGTGGGGCTGTGAGGATGCCAGCAGGCCGCGCACAAAGTTAGTGCCTGTTTCTGGTGTTTGCGTGTATATTGGCTAAGCACTCTAAACCGGGTGCAATTCACCACTGTGCGGCGAGCAGGCGTCAGGGATGCAGCGCTCGGCGCGTAACTTGGCCAACAACCAATAATGGAGGATGAAGATGGATTGGTATTTGATGGTATTGAAAAAGTATGCCCAGTTCAGCGGAAGGTCGCGCCGTAAAGAGCTGTGGATGTTCGCGCTTTTCAACATGTTGATCTTCCTTGTGCTGGATATCCTTGGCATCGTACTCAGGGAGAATGCGCTCGGCAAAATCATTCTCGGCCTGCTGGCTATTTATGCGCTAGCCACCTTGATTCCAGGTTTGGCGGTCTGCATACGCCGGCTCCACGACACAGACAAGAGCGGCTGGTGGATTCTAATTTGTCTTGTTCCCATCGTCGGTCCTGTGGTCCTGCTCGTGTTCTATGTGCTGGACAGCCAGCCGGGGGCGAATCAATATGGCCCCAATCCCAAGGGGGCCTAGCCGCTTACAGCGATTAACTATCTGAAATGCGTAGTTTCATTCGCAACTCCGCCCCCTGGGCGGAGTTGCGGTTTTATGGGGTTACCATTCGACACGCATAGAGCAAAAACTCCTGGTTTCCCTCCGCGCCGGTGATGGGCGAGGGAATGCTGTCGACCACCTGCCAGCCCAGCGAGCGGAGGCAATCCGCGACCCGGTCGATGGCCAGTTGGTGCGCCTCGGGATCGCGGACAATGCCTCCCTTGCCTACGTGGCCGCGCCCGGCCTCGAATTGGGGCTTGACCAGGATGACAGCTTCGTTGAGGCCCGGCGCGGCAGCAAAGACCGGGCCAAGGAGCAGCGTAGCGGAGATAAACGATACATCCATGACAAGCAGCGTGAGGTCAGGAGTTCCATGCTGTGCATTCAGCGAATTCGGCGCAAGAAAGCGGGCGTTGGTGCGCTCCAGCAGGCGGACGCGCGGGTCGTTGCGCAGCATCATGGCGATCTGGCCGAAGCCGGTATCGACGGCGGTGACGTGAGCGGCTCCGTGCTGGAGGAGGCAATCGGTGAATCCGCCCGTGGAGGCGCCCACGTCCAGGCAGGCGCGGCCCTGGACGTTGATCTGCCATTGAGCCAGCGCCGCAGCCAGCTTTAGCCCGCCACGGCTTACGTAAGGCTGGTCTTCACCGAGCAAACGGATGGGAGCGTCTGCGGGAACAGCTGCTCCGGCTTTATCCACCTTTTGCTCGCCGACCAGAACCCTGCCAGCCAGGATGAGCGCGCGCGCCCGCTCGCGGCTGGGAACCAGGCCTCGCTCGACCAGTAGAAGGTCCACGCGAATTTTTTTGCCGGCGGCCATTCTCTTCATCGTTTCACATGCCGGCCAAAACAGCCCCACTCCGCCTATTGATCTGGCCCTTGATTGTGTTGGACTTTCCACCCTTGCGCCCGACCACCCCAGCGACGAAGACCTGTCGCTGGGGACCCCGGTGAAGCGCACGGATGGGGTACGGTATGTCAGTGTTTACGGGCCGGATCAATCACACACAATAACAGCCAAAGGAGCCTTCCCTTGCGGGAAAAACCTCTTTGGCTGTGGTGTGCAAAGTTCCGGCAAATGCGCTACGGCTGCGCCCGGCAAGCGGCAAGCGATACCAGGGACGCGGAGCCCGGCAGGTTGCAGGGCTGGCCATAACCGGGAATCCGGCTCCCGGCGTTGTTGTTTCCGCTGGCGCCATTCTGCGTGCTCACGCGCACATCCACGATGTCGCCCTGCAATAGAATCGTCGTGTCAATAATGTCCGGATCAGCGCCGCCGGTGCTGATGATGGTCAGAAAGTTACTGTTCGGCGAAGCGACGTAGACCTTTCCGTAGGTCGAATTCTGGTTGGAAACCACGGTGCGCGGGTAGCCTGTGACGGGCAGCGTCTTTTCTACCGTGTAGCTGCTCAGGTTGGCGATGGTCACCGTCTGATCGGCCTGGTTGGCTGTATAGGCGCGGCTGCCATCGTACAAAACGGTCACGCTGGCGGGGTTGTGACCCACTGGAATGGTGTAGGTGGTGCCAAAACCGCCGGTGATTGTACCGCAGTTAGCGTATGAATAAACACCGTTTACCGTGCAAGATGGATTTGAGTAAGTGTTGTAGTCATTGCCGTACTCATCCAGAGTGACATCGATCACAGTGATCGTTCCGCCATCATAATCAGCCACGACCAGCAGGTTCCTGGCGGCATTGTACTCGGCATAGACCGGGCCGGCGGTTACGGGCATGCCGCCGCAGGTTGGGTCGGCTGCCGGGTTGCAATTGGGTGGTGTGCCGGAGCCAGGAGTGATATTGTTCAAGGCTTTCATGGCAGTAGTCGAAAGCGGCAGTGTGGGATGGCAGGTCACCGTCTGGCCGGCCTGGTTGAGGAATGGCGTGCAGGCATCCAGCGTTCCATACTGCGCGTTGATCACCGAGATGGTGTCGCTGCCCCGGTTGAGCACGTAGAACCGAGCGATATCGTTGCTTTCGACGGCATAGACCGGACACTTGCCCACCGTAATCGGCGTGTCAGTGGTATAGCTGGCGGTCTCGATTGGCGTCACTATGCCGAGGGGCTGGGTGGTTGGCGAGTTATTGCACTCCAGGCCAGTAGGAGTGGCAATGTTCTGGCTCAGGGCAAAGAAGCGTTTGCCGCTAATGCCAGGACCCGCGACTATCACCGGCGTGGGCGCCAGCGGAATGGCATAGTTCTGCGATTCGGGGCTGCTGGATAAGACATCCACTCCGGGAACCGCAGTCAACAGACTGCCTGATATGCACGAGGCAGTTGCGGGAAAGGTAGCGCACAGGTCCGTAACCCACAGTCCGGACGATGGCGCGAACAGATTCAACGGTAGTGCATTGCTGAGCAGCGTGGAGAATGCTACATTCTTGGACTGCAGCGTGGTGGATACAGGGATGTTGGAGATGGTGCGGTCGCTGTTGATGGTGTAGCCGCTGTATCCGGATTCGTCCAGGGTAAATGCGGTCGGGCCGGGACCGATGGAAGCTTGAGCCAGAATCGAATCTCCTGCGTAATCGATGACTGTGGCGATGCCGGGTGTGGTGGGCGAAGGGGCTGTAACCACCACCACTAACGACTGCGGCTGCGCGGGGGGGCCACTGGGGTTGACGGGCGTAACCACGGGCCGGTAGTTGTTGCCGCAACCTGCAACCAGGGCAGCAGCCGCGAGGACCGCTCCCGCCTGAACCAACCGCACACGCGCCTGACTAAAATTCATGCGAAAAAGCCTCATTCAGTTCTTTCCTGCTTCCACCGTGATTGTAAATCAAGGGACCGGTGTTTTGACGCGGCAGGGATGCGAAAGGGTAACGAAACTGACCAAATCCGGGCGCCGGTCCGCAATATGCTCCGCAGGTTACGATGGAAGCGTGGCGCGAATCAAGCTGATCTGGCAATCCAAGCTGGTGCTGCTACTGGTGTTGCCCTTTGCGGGCGCCAGCGTGGTGCTGCAGGCCCACTGGTGGGCGGTAAACTACCAGCCAGTGGCGGTCTGGACGCTGGGTCTGAACCTGCTTCTCGGCCTGGTGGTGCTGCAACTAGGCGCGACCACATCGGGCGGGGCCTTTGCCGGCGCGGCGATCACTGCCAGCCTGATGTTTTCCACAGCGACCTTCACTCCCGGGGAGCGGCTTGCTTATGCCCCCTGGCACACCGCGTTGGGACCCGTGCTGGCGGTCTTTGTACTCACACACATCGCCACGCGGCTGGGCAGGGAGCAAAAGCTGCGGCTGGGAACAGCGGAGCGACGGCAGGGAAGAAACGCGGCGCAGGTAGCGGCCAACCTTGGCGTGGCCGCGCTGGCCTGCGACGGACTGGCGCAGTCCTGGCTGGCTGGCAACGTCTGGTTTTCGCATATTTCCCCGGTGCTGCTGTTGGCCACAGGCCTCGCGGCGCTGGCCGAAGCCGCGGCGGATACCGTTTCCTCAGAGATAGGACAGGTGCTGGGCGGGCAGCCGCGCATGATCACCACCCTGCGCCGGGTGGAAGCGGGAACTGACGGCGCTGTAAGCCTGATTGGCACGCTGGCGGGAGTGGCCGCGGCGGGGATGGTAGCGGCAGTTGGAGCCTGGGCGCTGGGCGGCGGCTACGCGATGTTCTGGATCAGTTGTGCGGGCGGAATCTTCGGGCTCTTTTTTGACAGCCTGCTGGGAGCAACGCTGGAACGGCGCGGCTGGCTGAATAATGATGCGGTCAATTATTTGTCGACAGCCAGCGCGGCGGCGTTTGCGTTGGGAGTGCTGGAGTTTCTTTCTCATTAAGTTTAATCATGCTCAGACTATGAAAAACGAATGGAGCGCGAATAAAGTTGTGATCAGAATAGCCGGTTATCGGCTTCAGGAAGCGTGAGCGCGTTGCACCCATCTATATCGAAGATATATTTCAGAAACCGGTCTCTCTTCTCCCTGGGCAGCTTGGTCACCGCCTCTATGAACTCAGAATGCCTGGCCCGGCAGACTTTTTGCATTTGCACCGCATAGTCGCTGTGCGGATCCTGGACCGAGGATAGGGAATAAGCGACATATTCCGGAATCTTGTCAGGAACCAGAAGCACGGCCCTGGCCAGATCACGCGGCAAGCGTTCCGCTAACTGCGCCAGCAATTTCATCTCGTGATAAGACTCCGTCTCGCAATGATGTTCGCCAAGAGCCGTTATAATGCGCTGCTGTTCATCGTCTTTGGGAATGAGAATCAGAAGCAGCACAGCCGCATCATGCCGTTGCGGCTCGAGTTCCGACAGCTTCACCGCGTAGACCACCTGCGCGCGGTAACTCTCGCCTGCCTTTGACTTATGCGCGGCCAACTCGGCCGTGGAGATGGCGCGCGCCATCTTTGCAATGGCGTCTATCTCGCCGCAATCCGGTTTCTCGGCCGGCAATATCTTACAGGGCGCTAGCAGGAATGTCAGGGCAACCACACACAATGCGATTTCATGCGCCTTCATCGTGGCTCTCACGGTATTGCCTATCATGCTTGACATTCTTTCATGCGCATACCGGTTCTATGCTTCAATCAAGCTCCGCCTCAGTGCAGATGCAAGCGCCAGGCGGTATAGCTGAGGATTTCATGGGCGATACGCTCGAACTTGCTCCAGGTTATTCCCGTTTCGCCCTCCACGGCCACGTAGGGGCGGGGCGAGGTGAGCACGTCCAGGCCATCGGCGGAGCAGATTTCATGGATGCGAAACATATGTGTCCCGTCGCTGACGATGACCAGCCTGTGCAAACCGTTGGCGCGGGCTATCACGCTGACGCGTCGAGCCGAGTCTTCTGTGTTGCGGCTCAAGGTCTCTGCGATGATCGCTTGCCGGGGTACGCCCATGCCCATCAGGTACTCGCGACCCACGGCGCCTTCGTTGTACTGGTCGCCGCCGTTTCCGCCCAGGGTGATGAGCAGCGGGGCGATGCCGTGATGATAGAGCGAGAGGCCGTGGTCCAGGCGGGCGCGGTAAACCGGGGAGGGGCGTCCGTCGTACTCCGCCGCGCCAAAGACGACAATGGCGTCCACGGGAACTGCCCCGGCAACATGAGTGGCCTGAGCCGCTTGATCCAGGACGGCATAACGCTCAATCTGTACGTAGACCCAGCGGCACCAGCCCAGGGCTGTCACGGCCAGCGCAAGCAGCAGTAAGAGCGCGGCGCGCAGGAGCCAGTTGCGGCGTTTTGGCTTGGTCTGACGCTTCATGGATGAACCTACGGTGCAGAGATCAGAGATCAGGGGTCAGAGATCAGTTCTCCGTCTTCAACGATCTCAGCGCAAAATCAAAGACCAGTTTATCCGCCATCAATGATATTTGCTCAATAGATTTGAAATCCGTGCCTTTACTGACAACTGATCACTGACAACTGACAACTATTATCTCTGCAACACCGTGACAATCTCATGCGTGGGAATGGCGCCCTCGCGCAGAATCTCCCAGCGTCCCTCGCCCAGGGTGAGATCGACGATAGTGGTGGGCTGCGCCTGGCCGATAATACCGCCGTCGACGATGAGCGGAATGAGGTCGCCAAGCTGGTCGCGGACACAATCTGCATTGCTGCAATCAGAGGCCCCCCGCAGGTTAGCCGAGGTGGCGGTGATGGGCAGCCCGAAGCGCTCCACCACGGCACGGGGAATGGCGGCGTTGGGCACGCGCAGGGCCACGTTGCCGGTGTTCGCCGTAGAGCGCAGCGGCAGCTTGCCGCCGGCCCTCACGATGATGGTGAGCGGACCGGGCCAGAAGCGCTCCGCCAGCTTGTCCAGCAAGGGGTCGGTATCGCGGGCCAGCTCATAGGCCTGGGCCAGTGAGGCAATCAGCAGGGACAAGGGCTTGTTCTTCGGGCGGGTTTTGATCTGATAAACCTGCTCGACCGCATGGAGATTGACCGGGTCGACGGCCAGGCCGTAGAAAGTGTCGGTCGGCATGGCCACGACATCGCCCTTGCGCAGACAGGAGACGATATAGTCGATCCGGTCCGGCTGGGGTTCATCGGGATGGACTTGCAACATCTCCGCGAACAAAGGGGGTTAACCTCGGCTTCCGAATTGAGGACGGCACTGGGACGAGAGTTATCATAGCACCACTCATGGTTCAATCCGTAAAATAACAGTCCCGATAGCTATTTGAACATCACTTATTCTCCGTGCAAATATACCCTTCCCCTCACACACTCAATCTTGACCCTGGTCCATTTCCCGGCGCTACAATCGCTGTAATCGAATTTCATGCCTGGAGCGCGATCAAATGAAACCGCACTGGAAGATTGCGGTAACAATACTCTGCCTGGCCGCGATCGGCGACGCTGCATTTTGGTGGCTGGCTCACAAAAAAGCGGAAGAGCAAAAGCTGGCCGCGCAAGCAAAAACTACTCGCTTACTCGCGGAACAGGGCGATGCACAGGCTCAGTATCGCCTCGGATCTATGTATCTTCATGGTCAAGGCGTGCTACTGAACAACGAAGAGGCCCTTCGCTGGTATCGCAAAGCAGCCGACCAAGGCAATGCTGCCGGTGAGTATGGCGTCGGATATATGTATTTCTACGGCTTGGGTGTGCTGCAGGATTACACAGAATCTATACGCTGGTGCCGCAAAGCAGCCGACCAAGGGTATGCAAAGGCTCAAGATAGCCTTGGCAACAAATATTTCTATGGAAATGGAATGGCAAAAGACGATTCCCAGGCTTTTTTCTGGTACCGCAAAGCAGCCGATCAAGGCTATGCGAATGCTGAATACGAACTTGGTTATATGTATGATTATGGCCGGGGCGTGCCGCAGGATCACGCCGAAGCCAACCGCTGGTACCGCAAAGCCGCTGACCAGGGAGATGTGAATGCGCAGCGCGCCTTGGGACTGAGAACCTGCACCCTGACTACATGGCGCGAATCTAGCCTGTTCATAGGCCTGATAGGAGGATTGCTCCTTTCTTTCAACTTTCGATTACAGGACCAAAGCCCAGGGAATCAAAAATCGCCAAGATGGAATCCAATCGGCATGTTCGTCTTGATTGTTACTGGAATGGACTGGTTTCAGTGCTCCAAATTCGGGGTCTTTCCTTCCGCGGCAGCTGCAATAACATTCAAATTCACAACAATGTTTCTTGGCGGAGTGATTGTCGTGCTCCTGATTCGCATTGTTTTGCCGAGGTTCATGAAGTTCTTGCCGATTTTTGCCGCTATTTTGTTTGCCGTGGAGACCCTTTTCATCTGCGCTATCGCCCATTTTAATCTGCGTGTTATTACGGTTGTCTTCCCAAGATTGTTATCCCTCAGCGCCTGTCCCCTTGGAATCGCCATCACTTCAGCCGTCCTTCTTTGGCGTGCCCGCACTCATCCCATAGCTGATGAAGTACCAGCCACCGAAGCCTAAGCTGAATCCTCGGACGACAGCAGTAGTTAGGCGATCCCGATATAGAATCGACTTAGGTTCGCCCAACATGCCTGTCCGCGTTGTACAGAGTAAGCAGAATTCGCGCCTGAAGGATTTGCGCCACGCACTGGCCCAGCCGGGGCATGGCAACAGCGGTTTGGCGGGAATCGAGGGGCCAAATCTGCTCGAAGAAGCTCTGCGCGCATGCCTGCGCGTGCCGACTGTATTCGTGGCGCAGGGCGCGGAGCATCTGCTGGAGGGGCTACCGCTGCCGGCGGCAACTGAGGTTCTGCTGCTGCCCAGGGAGCTGCTGGACTCTGCGCTGGCCACCGAGACGCCCCAGCCGGTGGCCGCGCTGGTTGAGCCGCCGGAATGGAATTGGAGCGACGTGCTAGTCGGCGCGGATAAAGCCGCTCCGCTGCTGGCGACTGCCAAACCACTTATCGTTGTGTTGGCCGGATTGCAGGACCCCGGCAACCTGGGAACGATTCTGCGCTCGGCGGAGGCCTTTGGCGCCACGGGCGTTCTCAGCCTGCCGGGTACCGTGAGCGAGTGGAATCCCAAGGCGGTGCGCGCCTCGGCGGGCAGTGTCTTCCGGCTGCCGCTGCTGGCCGTGAACGAGAAAGATTGTTTTGCGCGGCTGCGGAAGACGGGCGTGAAGATTTGGACTACCGTCGTGCACGAAGCCGAAGCGGCGGACCGCATCAATCTGTCCGGGGCTGTGGCGTTGCTCATTGGCAATGAAGGCAACGGCGTGCCGCAAGAGCTGGCTGCGCTAGCCGATGGAGCGGTGACGATTCCCTGCCCCGGCCCGGTCGAGAGCCTGAACGCGGCGGCGGCGGCGAGCGTGCTGCTCTACGAGGCTTCGCGGCAGAGAAGGAGCGCGCGATGAGTCTCTTTGACGGCGAACAGGAAGGCTCGCAAGGCACGTTGCGCACCGCGCCGCTGGCCGAGCGGATGCGCCCGCGCTCCCTGGATGAGTTGCTCGGACAGGAGCACCTGGTCGGCCCCGGCAAGCCGCTGCGCGTGCAGATCGAACACGACGATCCCAGTTCGATGATCTTCTGGGGTCCGCCGGGGGTGGGCAAAACCACTCTGGCCAAGATCATCGCCGAGACCACCAAGGCCACCTTCATCGAGTTCTCCGCCGTGATGAGCGGCATCAAGGAGATCAAGCAGGTGATGGTGGCGGCGGCGCAGGCCTCGCGGATGCACTCGCGGACGATTCTCTTCATCGATGAGATACACCGCTTCAACAAGGCGCAGCAGGACGCATTCCTGCCCTATGTGGAGCGGGGCGCCATACGGCTGATCGGCGCAACGACCGAGAATCCCTCCTTTGAAATTATTTCGGCGCTGCTCTCCCGCTGCCGCGTCTACGTGCTAGAACCGTTGAGCGAGGAGCAGATTGTCGCGCTGCTCAAGCGCGCCCTGGCTGATAAAGAACGCGGCCTGGGAGCGATGGAGTTGACCGCCGACGATGATGCGCTGGAACTGATTGCCGGCTACTCCAGCGGAGACTGCCGCAATGCTTACAACACGCTGGAGGTGGCCGCGCAACTGGCGATGGAACCTAATCGCGCGGCGGGCAAACGCATCGACAAAAAACTGGCCGGCGAAGCGGTGCAACAGCGCGTGCTGATGTACGACAAATCCGGCGAGGAGCACTACAATCTGATCTCCGCGCTGCACAAGAGCGTGCGCAACAGCGACCCCGACGCCGCGCTCTATTGGCTGGCGCGCATGTTCGCCGGCGGCGAAGACCCGCTCTATCTTGCCCGCCGCATCGTGCGCATGGCCATCGAAGACATCGGCCTGGCCGCTCCCGAGGCGCTGAATCTGACGCTCTCCGCCAAGGAGGCTGTCGATTTTCTCGGCTCGCCGGAGGGTGATCTGGCGTTGGCCGAAGCAGTAGTCTATCTTTGCCTCGCGCCCAAGTCGAACTCGGTCTACACCGCCTACGGCGCGGTGCAACAGGAGGTTGAGGAGACTCGCCAGGAGCCGGTCCCGCTGCACCTGCGCAACGCGCCGACGAAACTGATGAAGGAACTGGACTACGGCAAGGGCTACCGCTACGCGCACAACGAAGAAGGCAAGGTCGCCGACATGGATTGCCTGCCAGACTCGCTCAAGGGCCGCAGCTATTACCACCCCACGCAGGAGGGCCGCGAAAAAATACTCGCCCAGCGCATGGAAGAGATTCGGCGGATTCGGGCTGGGAAGCGCGAAAAAGGCTGATTCTATGGACTAGGTCCCGCATCGCAGAAGAAAACTCAGGTCTTATAATCAAGACCTATGCATCCGACAACCCAGTGTTACTGACCGTTAGAAGCAGGTGCGGACAAAGAACCAGAACCTCGTATCGTGTGCGGTTCAGCAGAATTAAGGAGAAACTCAATGCGAAAGATAGCAATACTGGCGCTGTTGATAGTGAGTCTACCCTGTCTTGCCCAGGAATCAAGCACACAAAAGCAGATATTGGAGCAATCAACCGAGCAGATAGGCCCTGAAGCCTTCGCACAACCAGTACCAACGAAACTCCAGAAGCAGGCTAAAAATGAATTTGCTCAAGGTAAATCCTATTTTGTCTGGTCTGAACAAGAAGTACCGGTTAAATCACAAGGAAGTCAAACTGTTGTTCCCTTTCCGCTGAAATATTCTCCCAATCCAGCGACAAAGGCTCCGCCCTTTGCTGTGTTTGTAGTGATTACAGTTAACTCTGAAGGAAGAGCAGCGGAAGTTTCCCACGGCATTGACGGCTATAAGAAATATAAAAATGGGAAAGAGGAATGGCAGGCTACCGGTATGCTATTCCTTTTAGGCGAGTCGTTGTATGGGAATGGTGAGGCTAAAATCTTCCTTGTTCAAAGAGATGACTTCCGTAAGAGACGCGCCGAGAAAACTCTTCCTATTCCAGAACCAATCAGTAACATTGTTACGCTGCCAATCATATTAGAATAATCGCCGGTTTTCCCAACTTTGCGACCCTTTTGTTTTCTGTCGCAAGGGCGGAAGACAACAAACCTGCTCAGCGCGCCGTCTTCGGCAGCTTGCTCAGCGCATGTGTCACAATTCCCGGCGTCAGCACCTCCGGCAGGAGCCGTGGGCTTGTTTCTCCCGGAATATAAAGCGCATAAGCCGGGACGCCGCTCCGGCCCAGGGCGGTCAAGGCTTGCGTGATGGCCTCGTCGCGTTGCGTCCAGTCGGCGCGGAGCAGGACGACGTTGGCGGAGTGAAAGGCCTGCATCACCTCGGGACGACTCAGAGCTACGCGCTCGTTCACCTGGCAGGTCAGGCACCAGCTTGCGGTGAAGTCCACTAAGACTGGACGGCCCTGGGATTGGTAACGGCTGACTGCCTCGGCGGACCAAGGCTGCCATGCGCCTTGAGTTTCCGGCGGAGACAAAGTCTCAGAAGCAGTCACCATTTCTCTCGATGCAAACACGGCAATGGCAATCACACACAGCAGAATCAATATAGCGACCACAGTAGCCCAGCGCTTCGCCGGCCAGCGGCCCAGGAACCATCCGGCAATTGCCAGCAACAGAAAGCTCGTCAGCAACGCAGCCAGCACGCCGGCTCCGTAAGCTACAGCGAGTACCCAGGCCAGCCAGATGACGGTGATGAAGATGGGAATCGAGATGGCCTGGCGCAACACTTCCATCCACGCGCCAGGCTTGGGCAGCAGGCGGGTCCAGGCCGGTTGCAGGGTAAGCGCGACATAGGGCGCGGCTAGGCCCAAAGCCAGCGCCGTGAAGACGGCAAAGGTGACCAAAGCAGATTGAGACAGCGCGTAGCCGATGGCCGCTCCCATGAAGGGCGCGGTGCAGGGCGTGGCCACGACGACGGCCAGCACTCCGGTGAAGAAGCTGCCGGTGTAACCTTGCTTGGCTGCCAGCGAGCCGCCCGCGCTGGTCAGCGTGAGGCCAATATCGAATTGCCCGGCCAGCGAGAGGCCGAGGAAGAAGAGCAGCCCGGCCATCAGCGACAAAAACACCGGCGACTGGAATTGGAATCCCCAGCCGAGCGTGGCTCCGGCGGCGCGCAAGCCGAGCAGCAAAGCCACCAGCGCCCAGAAGGAGACGAGAATTCCGGCGGCATAGACGAGCCCATGCGCGCGCAGAGAGTGCCGTTCCTCATTGCCGGAGTTGACCAGCGCGAGACCCTTCAGAAAGAGCACTGGAAAGACGCAGGGCATGAGGTTCAGGAGCAGGCCGCCTAGAAAGGCGAGTAAGGCGACGCGGGCGAGCGCGGGGAAGGAGAATGCGGGCGCCGCAGCGGGAATATACACAATCCTCCCCACCACCCCGGACACGTCCAATGTCGCGGCAATCTCAAATGCTCGCCCTCCGGAAAGCTCCAAAACTCCCTTCAACTGCGTGGGATTGGCGGTAAGAATCGCGTCTTTCTTGAGGTCGAGAGTCAGGCCAGTCGCCGTGGGCGTAAGTTTTTGCGGGGCGGGATTGTCGATGATGTCCTGGTCTTCCGGGAAGAATGCGGCCTCTGTTTCGCGCTGGCCAGTTTCGACTGAGAGACGGAAGCCATCCTTTGTGGGCTGGAAGAATGCGCGGTCGCCTGGCGGCAACGGATCGGGGAGCGAAGGAGCCAGCCGCTTCCAAATATCGACGCCCGGCCCATCATCCGGTTCCGTCGCAGGAGCGCTTGCAAGAATCTTCTGCGTGATCTCCAGGTCGGCCTTACCCGGAATGCAACGTTCCCGGCAAACCAGCCAATCGACCTTGGCGTGGATGACAGCGGTTCCCGGCTTTACCGATTTCGCAAACACCAGCCGGAACGGGAAGAGCACCTCATCTTCATAGCCAAAGTCCATCAACGGCCCTAGAGGCAGCCGTTTCGGCGCCGTGAACTGCAATGGCTCCGCCGTCACTCCTTCGGGAAGCGTCCAGTGGATATGCGGCGGTTCACCGGCATCGCCGGGATTCTCCCAATAGACGTGCCAGCCCGGCTCCAGCTTAAAGTAGAGGCCGCCGTGATCGCCAGCGCCGGGATAGACCTGAGCTTCGCGAAATACAAGCTGCACATGCGCATGGTCCGCATCGGCGGAACTCGACGCCGCATGCGCGGGCAGGTTCGCAGCAAGCAGCAAGAAACTCACGAAGATCAACCGGAAAAAACCGTAAGCGGACAAAGACGGTCTCCTTATCCTTTGACTCTTCAGTGTCGCGAACGATTCAGACGCTAAACCTCTAAATCGTCGTCGGCCTCAGGCGCGACGGCGGTGCCGCGGCGCTTGGCCAGCAGATAGCCGCGCAAAAACGGCTCCAGGTAGCCGTCCAGAACCTTGTCCACGTCGCCCACCTCGACCTTGGTGCGGTGGTCCTTGGCCATGCGGTAGGGCTGCAAAACATAGGAACGAATCTGCGAGCCGAAGTTGATGTCGAGCTTGGAGTCTTCCAGCTTCTTCGAGACGGCGCGCTTCTTTTCCAGCTCGTACTCATAGAGCCGCGAGCGGAGCATCTTCATGGCCTTGTCGCGATTCTTGTGCTGGGAGCGCTCGTTCTGGCATTGCACGACGATGCCTGTGGGCAGGTGGGTCATGCGTACAGCGGAGTCGGTGGTGTTCACGTGCTGGCCGCCCTTGCCGCCGGAGCGATAGGTGTCGATGCGCAGGTCTTCGAGCTTCAGGTCCACATGAATGGTCTCGTCGATCTCCGGCGAGACGTAGACGCTGGCGAAGGAGGTGTGCCGCCGCTTGGCCTGGTCGAAGGGCGAGATGCGCACCAGGCGATGGACGCCGCTCTCGCCGGCCAGTTGCCCAAAGGCGTACTCGCCGGTGATGGTGAAGGTGGCCGACTTGATGCCCGCCTCCTCGCCGTCCTGGTAGTCGTTCATTTCGGTTTTGAAGCCCTGCTGCTCGGCCCAGCGCAGGTACATGCGCAGCAGCATCTCGGCCCAGTCCTGGCTCTCGGTGCCGCCCGCGCCGGGATGCACTGTGACGATGGCATTGAGCGCGTCGGCCTCGCCGTTGAGAGTGGTGCGCGCCTCGAGGTCCTCGGCAAAGACAGCCAGGGCCTTGATCTCGCGCTCGAGATCCACGAGCACGTCCTCGCCCTCGCGAGCCAGCTCGAAGTAGGTCTCGATCTCGCCGGTGCGACGGACGAGTTCGTTATCGTCGGCGACTAGCGACTCCAGACGCTTGCGGTCGCGCATCAACGGTTTAGTGGCGTTGGGATTGGACCAGAGAGCCGGATCGGCCAGCTTGGTTTCTATTTCTGCTGCTTCCCTGCGGATGCGAGCAGGGTCAAAGATACTCCCGCAGGTCGCGCACCTGGTCGCGCACGGGAGCATAAGCGAATTCGAGATCGTTCAACGACATGGCTTGGCTCTTAAGACCTGACTTTGTTTTGAACTAAGCGGCTAGTGAAGCGCGCAGGAGTTTTCTTCCCGTCCAGCCAACAAGCCCCAAACTCAGTATGGCACATAGCCATGCGAAGAGGTCTCCGTGGGCGGTGTAGAAAGTGACATCGCTGCGGAAGGCGTAGCCGGCGGGCAGTGCGTCGGTCTGGTGGCGAGGAATCGACTGGCGGACGCGGCCGTAGGGGTCGATGACCGCGGTGACGCCGTTGTTGGTGTCGCGCAGAATCCAGCGGCGATTTTCGATGGCCCTCATGCGCGCCATGTTCAGGTGCTGCCAGGGGGCGCTGGTGTCTCCGTACCATCCATCGTCGCTGATGTTGACCAGCACCTCCGCGCCCAGTTGAGCGAAGTGGCGCACCTCGTCAGCAAAGACCGATTCATAGCAGATGAAGACGCCGTAGCGGTGGCCATTCAAGCGGAAGACCTTGCGGTCCGTTCCGCGTGTGAACTCCGAGACGCGGCCGGTGAGCTTGTGGGCGAAGAAGAGCAGCTCTTTGTAGGGAATGTATTCGCCGAAGGGGACGAGGTGGATTTTGTCGTAGCGGCCCACGCGCACGCCGTCGGCGCCCTCGATGCGAGCCGAGTTGTAGTAATTCATGCCGCCCTCTGCCGAGACGTCAACGCCCAGGTTGCCCACGATCAGAGGAGCCTGCGCCTCATGGGCGATCGAGGTCATCGCCTGCTCAAAACGCGCGTTTCGCTCGATGAAGGGCGCGGGCGACTCCGGCCACACCACCAGATCGGGATGAGTGGGGTAAGGCGGGCAGATGATTTCGCCGGTGGGCGCGTTGGTTTGAGGAATTCCGGCGATGTAGGTTTTACATTGTTCGCCGGCCAGACGCTTGAACTCGGCGATATGCTGCTCCCACTCGCCAGGGCGCGACCACATGTTGTCGTCGCCCACATCAAGATTGGGCTGGATGAGGACGGCTGTGGCTGTGGGAGCGGGTGTGGGAGGCGGGACTGAAACTCCGGCTACACCCGCCATCATCAGCAGCACTCCAATCGCGCGCAAAATAATACGGTCCCTGCGCCCGAGATGCGGGCGAGTTTCCAGCATCAGCCCTCCTGTCAGGAGCGCATTGACGCCGACCAGCACAAAGCTGATGCCGTAGACGCCGGTCCAGGGCGCAAGCTGATTCACCAGCGCGTTATCCACCTGCGAGTAGCCAAGTTGGTCCCAGGGGACAGAGGTGATGCGCGAGGCGGCCAGCTCCAGCGCGGCCCAGAGAAACGGCGCGAAGGCCAGCGCCAGCCGTGTGCTGCCCGTGGCCCGGCGCATCAGCGTGAGGCCCAGGCCGAAGAGGCCGAAGTAGGTTCCCAATACCAGGCTGTAGCCGATGAGCAACAAGGTCGGGGCTATGGGCGGCATATCGCCGTAGCGGAGCATGGTGTCGCGAACCCAATAGCAATTGCCCATGTACCAGAGCACGCCGCAGATGTAGCCGAGCAGAAAGCCGCGGCGCATGGGGCGGGGCGCGTTCGCGCAGGCCGGCGACAGGAGCGCCCAGAGCAGCGGAACCAACCCAAACCATGCGAAGACCGATCGCCAGACGGGCATCGGCCCAGCCAGCGGAAAGGGCAACTCCAGCAAGGCGGCGGAGAGAACCGCCGCGGCCCACAACTTCCATGCGCCACGCTTCCAGAATGTGCTCTGCATACTGGCCCCAAGTTTATCGCATGGGGCGTGCCTGGCAGAAAGGTTTCAGTAGTGGACCAGCTTGAAAAAAACGATCCCTCAGGGGCTAAATCTCTTCAATTGGCTCTATTTACGGAACTATTCAAGTTCTCCGCAGCGAGCAAAGATCGCTCGCCGGGGACCCCGAGTCGTTGGGGACTCCGAAAAGTCGTGCCTTTCAAACCATCGATTGATTGACGCAGAGACTTCCTACGCCGCAAACAGATGCAGCAGCGCGTGGCAGCGCTCGCCAAAGCTCGGCACTTCAGGGCACTCGAAATAAACCTGGCGGTTGAGCGCCATGAGCATCTTCACTGCCTCCAACTGCTCATTCCTTGCGGAATACGCATGGCCCTGGTACACGAACTCGTCGGTAAGGTATTCAATGGCGTGGGCGAGGTGTTCCAGCGCGCGCCCGGCCTGCGGCGTGATGTTGCGTCGGCGGGTGCCTACGCGGGCAACGGGTATCGCCAGCGCGGAGGCGGGAACCGAGAAACCGATAGTCGTGGTGGCTGCCATGCTTTGTATCCTCACCCTGTTCTTCGGCGGTACAAGCAAATCTTTCAGATGACGAACGTACCGTTTCCCGTGGGCGAACCTTGGAGTATCACTCACCTAATTTGGGATTGATGTGATATAGATCACGTCGATACCCCTTGCTTACATACGGTAAACCCCGGCGCTGAAGAATGCTGTATGAAATTGCACATAAATCTGTGCAAATACGGTCCAAAACACCGGTGGGGTGACCCCCTAAGTTGAGACAGTTTCAGTTTGTCGCACTTGCCGTTTACTGTTTTTTGTTATGGCGAGGCCGCTGGTATGTAGCACTATGGCCTCGGCCGGTGAAGCGGAGTCGGGCTCTG
>Ga0326727_10010367_pt1 | contig 22228 bp, 14 predicted proteins | sample MB2enrmetagenome_FD_207643 | JGI IMG/M metagenome (GOLD analysis project Ga0326727, IMG submission 207643) | Lab enriched peat soil microbial communities from McLean, Ithaca, NY, United States - MB29MY | ecosystem: Environmental > Terrestrial > Soil > Wetlands > Peat | place: USA: New York...
GACATCGTCGTGAACATGCTGAAATCGGCGGGCTTTGAAGTCATTGATTTGGGCGTAGATGTGCCGGTGGCCCGTTTTGTGGATGCGCTGAAGGAAAGCGGGGCGACGGTGCTGGGCTTGTCGGGTCTGCTCACCTTGGCGTTCGACTCCATGAAAGAAACCATCAAGGCGGTAGCCACGGCAGGCATGAGGGATAAGGTGCGAATCATGGTTGGCGGCGGGCCGGTGGATGGCAACGTCTGCAAAGCGGTGGGCGCCGATGACTGGGGTGGGAACGCGCAGCAGGCGGTGAAATTGGCCAAGCAGTGGACTCAGACGGCTGCGGCGTGAGAATCAGCCACAGTGATTCGCGTCGGAAGAGTTGACCAGGAAATTACATCACGCGACTTCTATCGTGAACGGGGATAGGTATGGTGGAAACATCGGCTGCATCTTCGGTCGACAAGGGAAAGACACCCGAGCAACTTTACGCCGAGCGCGCCAAGCGAGTAGACGATGTCATACACCTGCGGCAGCCGGATCGCATTCCGACCCTTCTCCGCCTTGGCCATCTGCCTGCGGACTTGGCGGGCATCACGCGGCAGGAGATGTATGAGAATCCAGCGGCTGCACAAAAGGCCACGCGAGAAGCCGCACTGCGCTTCCGGCCGGACATGGTGGTGGGTTTCTTTGGATCGCCGGCGGTGAGCCGCGCTCTGGGGGATCGCTCCAGCAAGTGGCCCGGCTACGGCCTGGGGCCGAATGGATCCTATCAATATCATGAAGCGGAGTTCATGAAGGCAGAGGAATACGATGCCTTCCTTGACGACCCCGTCGATTGGGCGATTCGCACTTATCTGCCCCGCGTGTTCGCTGAACTCGAAGGGCTGGCGCTGCTGCCGCCACTAGGCAAACTGCTATTGGGCCGCGGTGGAATAACGGAATACCTCCCGTTCATCTTAAATCCCCAGGTTGCATCGGTTTTCCAGGCGCTATCCAGGGCAGCCCAGGCGCAGGCCGAGTTTATAGGAAACACCGTGGCCTTGTCGCAATGCATGGCTGAGGCGGGTTTTCCGCCGACACCGTTCTATTCAGGACCATTTCTCAATGCGCCTTTCGACTTTATCTCAAATACACTGCGCGGCATGCGCGGTATTTTCCTGGACCTGCGCCGCTGCCCGGACAAGTTGCTGGCCGCCGAGGAGAAGATCATGCCGTTCATGATCGAGACTGCTTTAGCTGCCTGCCGGGCCAGGAACGTTAGATGGGCCTTTATCCCCTTACACCGCGGTTCAGACGGGTTTATGTCGCTTCAGGCATTCGAGCGCTTCTATTGGCCGCAATTGAAGCGCACCATCCTGGCCCTGATTGACGCAGGCATTACCCCTTTCGTGAACTGGGAGGGCACTTGGAACGAGAGACTCGAGTATTTGGCCGAGTTGCCCAAGGGAAAGATCGTCAGCATATTTCAGAGCAGCGACATTTTCAAAGTGAAGGAGATTCTCGGCGACATCATGTGCATCCTCGGTGGCATGCCGGCCACCATGCTGATGGCTGCCACGCCCGACGAGATACGCGATCACACCCGGAAACTGTGTCAAGTGGCCGGCAAGGGCGGGGGCTTCATCATGACCACCGATATCGGGGAATTGGAGGGCTGCGATCCCGCACTGATCGAAGTCTGGATGGATGCGACCAGGGAGTTTGGCGTCTACTGACGCGTGGCAGCCGCCGGATTACCTAATCGCTTTCCTGTTTTGCATGCCGGTCAAGCCTGGCGCTCTCTTCACCACCTGGCACCAAAAACGGCCCAAGTACATCAAAATCACCATGCGTTGTCAAGACAACATGCAGCGGCACGACCTCCAAGTCTCTTGACATTTGCGATCGTTGGGTATTTACTCGATTGTTGTCAGGCGCTTCAGGCTTTGTAGCGGGTAAATGCGTAATCGAAAGTCAAGAATGAGCATACTGCCAACCGCAGCCTTTCCCGGGCTTTTGCCTACTGTTCCCCTTCAACCGTCCAGCTAGGCAGAGGCCATTCACCCACAACAATGCCGGAATTCCCTGTTGTCATAACATTCATCTAATTAATAGGCGATCCGTGAGATTCCGTGGCGGGCGCCGCCAGTATGCGGCGGTTTTTCGTGGGACCTTTGTCGGCGCGATGAGCCGATGCCAGTGCAGCGAACGGCATGGTTCACATGCGCCGTTCGGGCTATAGCATTTTCGGAATTACTGTAGACCGAAAGCACGCCCTTCAAGTGGCTTTTTCCCCAAGGAAAAGCCACTTTGCACGCTTCTCGAAAAGTCTGCGTTGATTCCGAAAATACCGTAAACGACGCAAATGATCGGGACGAGGCTGGTTGCGAACGGCACTTGATTGCGGAGTAAGGCCACTTTGCGGACATTTCGGCACCTGCAGGAATATCTCCGGTGGCCGGCTTAAGGGGTGTGGGAAGAACAGCTATGAACGAGACTGCGACGATGAAGGGCTTTCCAGTTCCTAGTTCTCTTAAGGTAGCGCCGGGCACGGAGCGGACACAAGCTGCATATCCCTACTATATGCAGTTCACGAAGGACGACGACCAACGGTTTTGGTTTTACAACTCCATGCATTTTCCAGAGCCGATGTGCGTCTTCGACATGGTGACTGCGGAGGCCGCGTACGTGGCGCTGGGTTCGGCGAACACGCGGATCCACTGCCTGCCTACGACTCTTGGCATCGACTGCCGCATCATCAACGGCCGCGTGTACATCGGCGGGAACGGCGTCACCGATCCGGCCGAAATCGAGCGCCGCACCAAGGAATTTCAGCAGCGCGCGTTTTATTATTACGCGAACTGGGAAAGGCTAGTTGCGCAATGGAAGAAGAAGATGATCGCGCTGATCCATGAAGCTGAGGCTTTGCCCAAGCCGGGGCTTCCGGACTTCGAGCCGATCGAGCATGTGCACGCCGGGCGCGGCATCGCTTCCAATCATTACCTCCTCGACGTGTACCAGAAAACGCTCGAGGGCTATTTCCGTATGTGGCAACACCATTTCGAGTTTTTGCTGCTCGGCTACGGCGCCTATCTGACATTTTTCGATTTCTGCAAAAAAGCGTTTCCGGAGATCAGCGACCAGACGGTGGCGCGCATGGTGGCAGGACTGGAAGCGGACATCTTCCGGCCGGATGACGAGTTGAGGCGGCTGGCAAAATGCGCAATCAATTTCGGAGTGGACAACGAGTTCGGGACGGGACGATCGCCGGATGAAATCCTCGCCTCCATGAAGCAATCAGGCGAGAAAGGCAAGGCGTGGCTCAAGGAGCTGGAGGTATCGCGCGATCCCTGGTTCAATATCAACGTGGGCGACGGCTTCTATCACTACCACCGCGCGTGGAACGACGATCTTTCGATGCCCTTTGCCGCACTGCCTGGTTACATCGCCAACGCGAAAAATGGGGATCGGCTCGAGCGTCAAACCGAAAAACTAATGGATGAGCGCAAGAAACTGATCGCCGATTATCGCGAGCTGCTGGAAACGGAAGAGGATCGCGCAGCCTACGATCAGATGATCGAATTGGCGCATCGCGTGTTTCCCTACGTGGAAGGACACAAGTTCTACTGCGAACATTGGTACACGAACTTGTTCTTCAACAAGATTCGAGAGTTTGGTGCGCTGCTGGCACAGTATGGATTCTTTCCGGACGCCGAGGACGTGTTTCAGCTGAGCCACTATGAGCTAGAGGCCGCCATCGTCGACTTGATGACGGCGTGGTCCAACGGCTCTGTGCCGCGCGGCCCGGCTGTTTGGCCCGGTGTTGTGCGGGAACGCAAAGCTGCAATCGCAGAATGGGCGAAGCAGGACACGCCGCCTGCGCTCGGACCTGTTCCAGATATAATCGACGATCCCGCGATCGTGATGCTGTGGGGCATCACGCGCGAGAATCTGGACAAGTGGTTGTCGGCTGGGGCGCAGCCAAATTCGAACGAAATCAAGGGCGTGGCAGCGTCGAATGGGGTAGTTGAAGGCGTAGCTCGCGTGGTCAAATCTGCCGAGGAGATCGACCGCTTGCATCATGGCGACATTCTGGTTTGCCAGGTCACGAACCCGAGCTGGACGCCGGTATTCCAGAAAATCGCTGCGGCAGTTTCGGATATCGGCGGTTCGATGAGCCATGCGGCAATTATTGCTCGCGAATATGGATTGCCGGCCGTTGTGGGCACTGGCACAGCAACGCAGAAGATCAAGGATGGCCAGCGCATCCGCGTCGATGGAGGTCGCGGAGTGGTAACCATTCTCGTCTAGGAGATGTTTGGGTGCAGTCGTCGGAAATCATCGGCTGGTTCGCGGATATAGGATTGGTGGATCGGCCCACTGTTGGCGGCAAGGGCGGGTCGTTGGGCGAGCTGACTCGGGCGAAGATCCCGGTGCCGGCCGGCTTCGTCGTGAAGACAGCGGCATTCGAGCGCTTCATCGCGGCTCTGGAGAAAGAAGATCCCATCCGGCCGAAGGTGGAAGCGCTCGGCTCGCAAGAGATGGAAAGAATCACCGCTGTTTCGCGAGAATTGCGCGAGCGCCTGGAAAACGCGCTATTGCCTGAGGAGGTGAATTCCCAAATTCTTGCGTCGTTTGTCGAGCTGTGCGGCCCGGGAAACAATCTGCCGCTCGCTGTGCGCTCCTCGGCCACGACCGAAGATGCAGCAGACGCGAGCTTCGCCGGCCTGCAGGATACGTACCTGTGGGTGATCGGGCTGGAGGAAACTCTGAAGTACGTGCGCTCGTGCTGGGCGAGTCTCTATTCTGTTCCCTCGATTGCATATCGCCGCAAACACGGCCTTCCCGAGAGTGGCGTGGCCATGGCCGTGGTCGTCCAGGGAATGGTGAACGCGTGCAAAGCCGGCGTGATGTTCACACGCAGCCCGCAGACCGGTGATCGTTCGGTGGTAACGATCGAAGCGGCGTGGGGACTCGGGTCGTCCGTGGTCAGCGGCGAGGTGACGCCCGACCGGTTCGTGGTCGCGAAAATCACCGGGGAAATTTCTGTCCGCGAGATTAACGACAAGCACATCCGGCATCTGCCGGCGCCAAACGGCGGAGTGGGCGAATTTGAGACCCCAGAGGAGATGCGCCGAGAGCCGTGCCTGAGCGACGCCGAAATTCTGGCGCTCAGAGATGTGGCGCGAAAAATTGAGCGTCACTACGGCAGACCGCAGGACATAGAGTGGGCCATCGACCACTCAGGGCGAATTTTGCTGCTGCAGAGCCGGCCGGAAACGGTATGGTCCGCGAAGCAAAGCGCGCCGGTCGCCAAGCCCGCGGAGCACCCAATGCAGCACGTCATGAGAATATTCGGAGGGCGCCGGTGACGCTTACGGCCAAAGATGTACAGGAGATCATGCGGCTGCTGGAGTCCTCGAGCTTCGACAGTTTGTCGCTCGAAATGAACGGCGTAAAGCTCCACCTGGAGCGGGGCTCGACTGCGGCGCCCGCCCAGCAACCCTTCGCCCCCTTGCCCGATCCCGCGCCAGAATCTCTACCGCAGGTGGTGAATTCAGCGGTCAAGAAAATCAAGCCGGCATCCGATCCCGGTCTCGCGGACGTTGCGTCTCCACTGCTTGGTATGTTTTACCGGGCGCCAAAACCCGGCGAGCCGCCATTCGTTGAGGTGGGAGCGCAAGTCGAAGAAGATACCGTGATCGGGATCATCGAAGTAATGAAGCTGATGAATTCAGTGCGTGCGGGAGTGAAGGGCGTAGTGGCCGAGATATTGGCCGAAAGTGGCGAACTCGTGGAATATAGCGAGATATTGATGCGCGTGCGGCCCGGAGCATAGAAATGGCTATTCGGCGCATCCTGATCGCTAACCGCGGCGAAATCGCCATTCGCGTGATTCGCACCTGCCGCACTCTCGGGATTGAGACGGTCCTGGCCGCGTCCGAGACGGATCTGGATTCACTTCCCGCGCGTCTGGCGGACCGTACGGTCTGCATCGGCCCCGGGCAACCGGCCGAAAGCTATTTGAAAGTAGATACGATTGTCCAGGCCGCCTTGAGCGTCAAAGCAGATGCCATCCACCCCGGGTACGGCTTTCTGTCAGAGAGGCCTGAGCTTGCGCGAATGTGCGAACAGGAAGGCGTGACTTTCATCGGCCCGACGGCAGCTCAGATCGAAGCCGTTGGCGACAAGCTGCGGGCTCGCGCAGAGGCCGAATCAGCGGGCGTGCCGACCGCTCCCGGCGGCGCGGTTGAAAACGTGAACGAGGCCATGGTGCTGGGCCGCGAAATCGGCCCGCCGCTTTTGATCAAAGCAGTTGGTGGCGGTGGGGGCCGGGGGATGAAGCGGGTCGACCGCATGGAGGATCTACCTATGGCAATGGACATGGCTGCGGCCGAAGCGGGTGCTGCGTTTGGCGATACGAGAGTCTATCTGGAGCGATTCGTGGCGCGGGGGCGACACGTGGAAGTGCAAATCTTAGGCGACGGCAAAGGCCGAGTGGTTCATTTGGGCGAACGGGACTGTTCGATTCAGCGGCGCTACCAAAAGCTGATCGAAGAGACTCCTGCACCGGGACTTTCCGCAGATTTTCGCGCGCGCATTCATCAAGCCGCGGTGCAGTTTACGGAGGGCCTCTTGTATCGCAGCGCAGGCACCGTCGAATTTTTGGTTGATGTCGATCGGCGCGCCTTCTACTTCCTCGAAATGAATGCTCGCATCCAGGTGGAACATCCGATTACGGAGGCGGTAAGCAAAGTTGACATCGTTGCGGAGCAAATCGCGATTGCCGACGGCAAAGGCTTGCGATTGAGGCAGAAGGAAATTCACCGAGAAGGTTGCGCGATCGAATGCCGGATCAATGCCGAAGATCCCGCGCACGACTTCTATCCCAGCCCGGGCACGGTTCAAACAGCGGCGTGGCCCTCGGGTGAGGGGGTGCGCGTTGATACGCACATTTTTTCAGGGGCCCGCGTGCCGCCCTTTTACGATTCGCTGATGGCCAAAATTATCGTTCATGCAGCGGATCGGCCGGCGGCGCTCGACAAAATGCGCCACGCACTCGCGGAAACTCGCATTCAAGGCGTAGCGACGAATTTGGCTTTCCACTCGGATGTGCTGGCCGACCCGGAGTTCGAGAAAGGTGGCGTCGATACCGGCTACTTCCCGAGATTTCTCGAAAGGCGGCGATCGCTGCAGGAGGTTTCCGCGCGTGGCTAAGGTGCAGATTGTCGAGACGTCGCTGCGCGATGGGAACCAGTGCCTCTGGTCGGCGCTGGGTATCGATACAGCGAAGACGCTCACGATCGCGCCAACGATGGACCGCGTCGGCTTCAAGGCCATCGATTTCACCACCTCAACACACATGGGCGTGGCGGTGCGATACAAGAAAGAAGACCCCTGGGAACGTATTCGGCTGATGGCTAAAGCGACGCCAAACACGCCGCTGCAATTTCTCTCTACCGGTTTTCGCTTTATTTCCTGGCAGACGGCCAGTCCGGAGTTCATGGGCCTCGCATTCAAGACCCTCATCAAGAACGGTCTGCGCCGCTTCGCGCTCGCCGATCCGATGAACGATGCAGATTCGAACGTGGCCTGCGCGAAGATGATCAAAGCTGTGGGCGGCGAATCTGTTGTCGGAGCGCTTGTATTCACACTGAGCCCGATTCATGATGACGCCCACTACGTGGCCCGCGCGCGAACTCTCGCCGAAAGCCCATACGTCGACGCGCTGTATATAAAGGATCCTGGCGGGCTACTGACGCCGCTGCGAGCCCGCACGCTAATTCCTGCTGTTATCAGCGTTATCGGCGACAAACCGCTCGAACTTCATTCGCACTGCACCATAGGCGTCGGCGAGCTGACTTACATGGATGCGCCGGAATGGGGCGTCAGCGCAGTCCAGTGCGCTTCGGGCGCCGCTTCGGACGGATTTTCAAATCCTCCGTCGCAGCGCGTCGTGGCTAATTTACGCGCCCTGGGACATCAGGTCGACCTCGACGATGAGGCGCTCGCTGAGGTCAACCGCTATTTCACGCGGCTTGCGGAGGCGGAGGAGCTTCCAGCCGGACGGCCGCAGGCGTTCGATGCGAGCTATCTGCACCACCAACTTCCGGGCGGGACGATTGGCACCATGCGCCGGCATCTCTCCGAGACGCGAGTGTCTCATTTGGAAAGCGCTGTAATTGAAGAATTGGGCCGCGTGAGGCAGGAATTGGGCTGGCCGATTGTGATGACGCCCTTCGCGCAAATACTGATCACGCAAGCGGTGCTAAACGTGACCGGAAAAGAGCGATACGGCATCATCCCCGACGAAGTTATCCGCTATGCGCTCGGAAGATTTGGGCGGCCAAACGTTCCCATCGCCCCGGACGTGATGGACCGCATTGAATCTCTGCCACGCACTCGCGAGCTTCGCGAGGAACCGGGCATGCCGCACTTGCACGAATTGCGCCAGCGGATTGGTCCGCAATTAAGCGACGAGGAATTTCTGCTGCGCGCCACGATGCCAGCGGGCCAGGCGGATGCAATGAAAGCGGCGGGTCCGGCAGAGCAATTGTACGATCCCGAGATGGCGCCCGCGATGAACCTGATTCGCCAATTGACGGCGCGTCGCGATATCGCCCACATCACGGTCCAGAAGCAAGGTTTCAAACTGGAAATGCGCGGGCATGCCGCGGCAAAGGAGGCATGAGCATGCCGCATTCCAGCGACGGATGGAACGAACCGCTCGGTCCAGTCGAAGGATTTGTGTTCGATCTAGACGGCACGCTGATTTTGAGCAACCGCTCGCTAGGAAGCTACCGTGCCCTGCCCGGCGCGGTCGAGATTCTCAGCGAATTGCAATCTCGCGGCATTCCTTTTGTCATCCTAACCAACGGCACGGCCTACCGGGCCTGCGAACAAGGACCCAAATTGCGGGCGCTAGGTCTGCCAATTTCCGATGATGTGCTGTTGACACCCAATGCGGTTGCGGCGGACCTGATGCTGCGGCGTGCCGTGAAAAGCGTGCTCGTGCTGGGAACTTCAGGTGTGGGCGACGCCCTGGCGGAGGCAGGCTTCGATATCGTTTTCACCGACAATGAGCGCGCCGAGCATGTGGATGCCGTGTACATCGCCTGGCATCCAGAATGCAGCATGAAAGATATCGAAACCGCATGCAAGGCGATCTGGAACGGCGCTGAGCTCTACGTGGCGTCCGATGTCCCTTTCTTCGCCACCGCAGGCGGCAAAACGATGGGATATTCTCATGCCATCACCGCTGCTGTCCGGAAAATAACGCGTGCGCCGATGATGCTGACCGGTAAGCCATCCCTTCACGCCTTGAAGTTCGTTGCCAGGAAACTCCGGATTCCAGTGCGCCGGGTGGGCGTCGTTGGCGACGACCCGCTGGTCGAAATAATCATGGCGCGGCGCGGGAAGGCCATCGGATTCGGCGTGACCAGCGGCATTTCCTCTTTGGAAGATTGGTCTGCGCAACCGAAGGCACGCCGGCCGCACCGCGTGATACACGATCTGGGCGAGATTCTTGAGCGAAACGCTTTGCGCAAAGAGAATTAGCCGAACATTCTTTCTAGCACCTGGACAAGAAAAAGCCACCTTTCACAACGGAACGCAAGGATACGCTTACTCTGGTTCTGCTCTATAGCATTTCTCGGATTGGTATAGAGCGATGCCACCACTGTTTCGTGGATTTTTCCTCGAGAAAAATCCACATTGCACGCCACTTGGTGACTCTACAGAAATCCGAGAAATGCCGTAATTGGGCGCAGTCCCTTGCCTTCACACCGCCTGCGCAAATTTTGCTCGTTTAGTTTGTGCGCTGCGCCAGCCCTCCGTGTAGGTTTCGCGTGCGACTTTGGAATACGGAGCCGGACTCACAACGGCGCGAATCGCCAACTGCCTGTGGCGCTCTACGGTCGGTTTCGAGGTGCCGCCGTCCTTCTCGCCCCAGAGCAACTCAACTTCGGTACCGATCTCGACATCCGCATCGACCACGCCGAGCGAAAGCATGGTTCGCTCATTAAAGCTGTAGCCGGCGTACATGGAGACGCCCACGGTTCTGCCGTGGAGCAAGATCTTGTCGTACGAGAAGAACGCATAATTCCCATTTGGGAAGTCGATGTACTTGTAGGGATCGCCGGGTTCGAAGAGGGAATGGAATACCTTGGTCACATCCTCGGCATTCCAGGCAAAGGTGACCTTTTTCCTCTGCGGCTCCTTGGCTATCTTCTCCAGGGCCTCGCGGCCAATGAAGTCATGGTCGAACTTGACGAAGAAGCCATAGCCGAGCTCGTAGGGCGTCATGTAGTAGTCGCGGATCTCGCGCGAGTCGAAACTTCCGCCGATCGAGCAGGTCGCTTCAAAACTTGTGGCCGGAAGCCAGGAGCGGTAGGCCTTCAGCTTCTCTCCGGTGTAAATGGCAGGAAGGGGCGAGGGAATCCAGCCGGACTCCATGGCATTGGTGAGATAGGCACGCGAACCGACCTCGCGGAGTCCGAAATCCCTGCCGGCGGCCACAATGGCGGCGCGAATCTCTTCGCGCTCCTCGTAGGGGCCCCAGACTTCCAGGCCGGGAGCGCCGACCATTCCGTGGCGCAGGGCGCGAACAGGACGTCCGGCAATCTGGATATGACCCATGTTGAAGAATTTAATCTCCGTCACGGGCCCGCCGTTCAGCTTTTCCAATATCTGGGGCGCGTTTGGTCCCTGAATCTCGAAGCGGTAGCAGGAGCGCACGACGGCCTTGGCGTTCGGATTGGATAGGGAACGCTCGTCCATCTCGGTCTTCACGTCGTAGCCGCCGGTCTGAGCGTGGAACTGAAGCCAATTCGCTGCAGGCGGGATGCCGACATAGACAAAGCGGTTCTCTTCCAGATGAAAGAGAATGCCATCGCCGATGACATAGCCGTCGTAGCTGCACGGAGCAAACTGCTTGGCACGATCGACGGGGAAATTGGCGAAGCTGTTGGTGCCCAGATGCGAGAGCAGCTTGAGGGCGTCGGGGCCCTCGATGTACAAGTTGCCCATGTGATGATTCTGGTCGAAAAGAACGGCGGTCTCACTCCAGGCGCGCTGCTCGTCGCGCCAGTTGGAGATCTCGGAGGGGACAACGGGAAAGATTCGCGCTCTGAGTTGCGAATTGCGGAGCATGTCTACCGGATTACCGGCGGTCTGTAACAGTTCTTCCAGATTCTTGCTGCTCATAACGACTCCTGTTCAAGAGTGATTTCGCCCTGGGGCGTTGGTCAGGTGGTGCGATCCGATAAACAGATGCGATCCTGCGGATCGAGTGCGGTGCGCGTGGGAGATGATGTGGCGGCTGCGGTGGCGCTTGGCCGGGCCGGGCCCGGCGATTGTCGATCCCGTCCATGGTTTTGTTGAAGCCGCCGAAGACAAAGAAATGAAAAGAAATGAAAACCTGCTAAGCCGAGGGGAAGAGCCTCAGGAACTGGGGGTGGCAGAGCCGAGTTGATGCCCTGCAGGATCGGCTCGGCCTGTGCCGCGTACAGCCTTTTCCACGCCGATGACCGCGTGAACTCCTTCAGGGAATTCCGTTGCATAGTTCAACTGTTCTGCCTCTCAAGGCCTCTAGGGATTGGGATGCTTGAGCGCGGGGCCGGGTTGCAGAACTTTTCCTCGTCGGCAGGTTTTCACCCATGACAGCTTCCGGCGAGCCTCGTCTAACGGGTTGAGCAGGAGATATAAGTTTGCAACGCCCATTCGCCCAGCATAAACCTACGCGGACGAGGAATGATTGGACGGTCAGGGGAGAGAGATGATCATGAATCGCGCCTTGCTGAAAAGAGTTTCCATCGAGCTCTCAATAGTTACAGGTTGGCGGAGCCGTAAGTAAGCGCACTATCATTTTGTCAGGAGAAAAGCGATGTACGAGGCCCTTAGGGACCACCAGCGATGGGTGTTGCCTGAAGTCCTGGCGTATCAGGCGCGAGTACGAGGTGGGCAAACGTTCGTAACCACCACGGATGGTGACATACTGAAATATGCGGAGGCGGAAGCACAGGCAGCCAAGGTCGCCGGATTCTTTGCCGGACTGGGAGTGGGTCCGGGCGACACCGTCGCGGTGATGCTGCCCAACGGGCTCGATTACGTGCGCGCTTGGCTAGGGCTCGGCCGGCTGGGCGCAATTCTTGTCGGTATCAACACCGGCCTCAAAGGCGCGTTCCTGGAACATCAGCTTCGCAATTGCGGCGCCAAAGTAGCCTTGTTCCACTCAAGTCATTTGCCGGTGCTATGCGAAATAGCATCCCAACTTCCGGACTTGTGCACGGTGGTAGTGGCCGGTGACGCAGCGCCGGCGCCTTTGCCCGCGCCCTCAATAACACTGCCGAACGCTACGGCCGACATCGGCGACCGCTGGCACACACTGGCACTTGACGCCTGGCGCATGGCCGCCCCGTATGATGGCCCGTTACCGGCGGCCAAGGACATCGCCGGCATGATGTACACATCGGGCACCACCGGTCCCTCCAAGGGCGTACTGCTGCCTCATGCCCACGCCTATCTCTTTGGACTCGGGTATATCGACAATCATGCGGTGACCGAACGCGACATTTACTACATCACGATGCCACTGTTCCATGTCAATGGCCTCTACATACAGCTTTACAGCACTTTGATTGCCGGCGCCTCCGCGGTGCTGCGGCCGCGCTTCAGCGCCAGTGCATGGCTTCCGGACGTGCGGCAGTACCGAGCCACCATCACTAACCTGCTAGGCGCAATGACCGCCTTCATCTTTGCCACGCCGCCCAGCCCCGCGGATCGCGATCATGGTTTGCGTGTCGTCCATTCGGCGCCCAATCCTCCCGAACACGAACAAATTTGGCGTGAACGCTTCGGTTTGCCGGAGGTCCTTTCAGCCTTCGGCATGACGGAGTCCAACATCTGCGTCTATGGAAAAATGGGCGAAACCCAACGAGGCAGGTGCGGAAGGGTTTATGAACGATATTTCGAGGTGGAAATTCACGATCCTGAAACCGATGAAGCGGTCCCGCCCGGCGCCGTCGGGGAGATCGTGGTCCGGCCGCGCGTTCCCTTCGGTTTCATGGCCGGGTATTACAAAATGCCGGAGAAGACCGTGGAAGCGTGGCGCAACCTTTGGTTCCATACCGGCGATGCCGCCACCATGGACGCGAATGGATATCTCACTTTCGTGGATCGCATGAAGGACTGCATTCGACGCCGCGGCGAAAACATCTCTTCGTTCGAGGTGGAGACGGCTATCGGCCGCCTAAAGGGTGTTAAGGAGGTGGCGGCCTACGCCGTGCCCGCGGCAGGGCCCGGCGCCGAAGACGAAGTCATGCTGGCAGTGGTGCCGTTGCCTGGATGCCCCTTGGATGCTCCGGCCATTGCGCGTTTCGCTGAACGTGAACTGCCGCGCTTCGCCCAGCCCCGGTTCATAGACGTGATCGCGGACTTGCCGAAGACCCCGACCGCGAGAGTACAAAAAGCTGAATTACGTAGACGTGGGGTTACCCCATCCACTTGGGACCGAGAGACGCAGGCTGTAGTTGGCCAAGATGCAATCCTGTAGTTCGCCACAATGCCATCGGGGGACAAAAGGGCCTGATTCTTAACCTCGAGGTTAGTCCTGAAGTCAATTTTTCAACACGGGAAGAGATGTCCAATCGTCACGCATCGTCGTAAGGATCACACCGAGCGGGCAGCGAATGTCGGGTGGGCAAAATGCCCTCCGGCTGATGGGCGGCGTTGTTGAGCAACCACCGTGAGGCTATCGCGGCCATGGATTTGTTCACAGTGCCGTCACTCACTTTCGGCGTTCTCAACTGCTTCTTTGTGATCGCGCATGAGCGTCGACGAATTCTTCCCTGGGACGTCACTCGACATCCGACGAGCATGTGGGTCGTGCAGCAATTGCGTGAGGCATTTCAACGATGACTTTAGAAATTGAATGCGAAAATCTCGTCAATCCGTCGGTACTGGAAGGAACGCAAAATGAGTGAGTGCTCGACATCGATAATTGTGCGTGCAGCCGTTTACGACCTCATGCGCAGATTTGGCCTGACTACTGTCTTTGGGAATCCCGGATCGACGGAACTGGCCATGTTTCTCTCCTTCCCGGCGGACTTCCGCTACATTCTCGGACTGCAGGAATCCGTCGTGGTCGGTATAGCCGACGGCTTTGCTCAGGCCTCGGGAAACGCTTCCCTCGTGAATTTGCACTCCGCGGCAGGTGTAGGCAACGCGATGGGCAACATCTTCGCCGCCTTCAGAAACCACACGCCCATCGTGATCACGGCCGGCCAGCAGGCGCGTTCACTTCTGCCGTTTGATCCTTTCCTCGCATCCATCCAGGCCACGGAGTTGCCCAAGCCATATGTGAAGTGGAGCATCGAACCGGCTCGCGCCTCTGATGTCCCGCTGGCATTCGCGCGTGCTTATTACACGGCCATGTTGCCTCCGCGCGGACCGGTCTTCCTCTCCATTCCCGCCGACGATTGGGATCAGCCTTCGGAGTTGGTCCCGGAAAAGATCGTGGCAACCGCGATGCGTCCCGACCCGCAGACAATGGATTGGATTGAATCCCAGCTTGACAAGAGCATGAAGCCGGCATTCGTCGTCGGAGCGGGAGTGGACCGCGAAGGCGCATGGTCTGAAGTCCTTCGGCTCGCAGAGGCGCACAATGCGCGCGTATGGGCTGCGCCCAGGTCAGGACGCTGTTCGTTTCCCGAGAACCACCCTCTCTTTGCCGGATTTCTTCCCCCGATTCGCGAGAAAATCGTCGCCCTTCTCGACGGTCACGATCTCATCTTCGTCATTGGAGCGCCTGCATTCACCTACCATATCGAAGGCCTCGGGCCCCATTTCCCGAAAGGCGCACAGGTCTGCCAGCTCATCGACGATCCGGCCACTGCCGTCTGGACTCCCACCGGAAGCGTCGCTGTGGGCAGCATCCGGCTCGGCGTTCTCGATCTATTGGCTCGCCCCATCACCATGCGGCGGCAGCCTCCAGCCTTGCGGGAACCCGCTCCTGTGGTGCAAGCGTCGCGGCCCATAACCACCGCCTATGCCTTGCAGGTTCTGCACAAAATGCGCGATCCCAACAGCATCATCGTCGAAGAAGCGCCCTCGGCCCGTCCCATCCTGCAGCGCTATCTGCCGATCACTCGCGCGGAAGGCTTCTTCACCACGGATAGCGGTGGGCTTGGCTACGGCTTGCCGGCTGCTCTGGGAGTTGCACTCGCCAAACCCCATGAAAAGATCATCGCCATTATCGGAGATGGGTCGGCCATGTATTCCATTCAGGCCCTCTGGACTGCGGCCCGGCTCCAGTTACCAATCACGTTTGTCATCCTGAATAATCGACGCTACGCCGCTCTCCAGGAATTCGCGCCCCAATTCGGATATGCCCGTGGCGAGCAAATCAAGGGTTCCGATCTTCCTGGCATCGATTTTGTGGCCATTGCCCGCGGGCACGGTTGTTCCGCCCTGCGCGTGGATGAACCCGGCGATCTGGAATCGGCGATTCGCGACGCCCTCCGCTCCCCGTCCCCGATGCTTCTCGAATTGGAGGTCGTTTAGAGTCGATGGTTCGAGGTTATAGAATGGAGCTTCCCTTGGCTGCTCTGAACAAAGTGGTCGACCCAGAAAGCGCGGCTTCAGCCCAGTTGGGCCTGGATTCTCTCCAGAAACGCAGAAATATCCTGGGGAAGGCCCGCCTCCTGCTCGCGCAGAGCGTATTGCTCCAGCCGGTCCTGCTGGCCGGCTTCGATGTGCGCTGAAAGTATGGCTGCGGCCCGTTCGGGATCGCCGGCCTCCATGGCGGCGATCACTTCGACATGATCCCGATGGATATCCCTGATCTTCTCCACTTTGTGAACGGCCTTGCGCATGGCAAAGATGCGGATCAATGATCGCAATCCGTTCACGATGTTCAGCATCCGGCGATTGCCGGCGGCGTGCATAAGGTAAGTGTGAAACGCGATGTCGGCCGCCTCATAGCGGTTAATCTGCTTCGATTCCAGCCCTTGCTGGTCCGACCGTTCCATCTCCTCGATCAGGCTCTCCATTTTGTCGGTCACCAGGCGGAGGTTCTTCAATTCCGCGCTCCCGGTCAGGCGCCGCGTCGCCATCCGCACTGCCGCCACTTCGAGAGCCTTGCGCAGCTCGTAGATCTCCACGATGTCGCGCCGGTCCAGCGTCACCACCACCACACCCCGGCCGGGAACCTCCTCCAGCAGCCCTTCAGCCACCAGTTGCCGTATTGCCTCGCGCGTCGGGGTACGGCTGATTCCCAGTTCATTCGCGATGGGCAGTTCCGACACCGGATCGCCAGCTCTGAGGTCGCGCGACGCAATCTTCTTCTCAATATGCAGATAGGCCATCTGGCGCATTGAAAGCTTGTTTTTAGACGCCGGCTTCACCTTTGCGGATTTCACGGTCCTAAGCATAGCAGAAACCCAGCCGTACCCGCTCCACTCACGCTGCCGCTTACTTGCGTGCGGAGAGCTTTTCGAGGAACCCCTCGACTGTGCAGCGCATGGCAGCCGGATCCCAGCCGCGAGCGTCGACCATGTCCGCGTAGATGGGCAGTACGGCGATGCCGGCTTTTTTGAGAGCCCGCTCGATAAAGAGATTTCCGGTGGCCGATGGCCTGGTGCCGAGCGGACGGAGCACGAGCGCAGCGTCGATGTGGTGGCGGAGGGCCTGATCGACGATCCATTCGTTAGCCCAGGGCGGATTGTGCAACTGCTCATTCATGCTGACTGTGCGGCTGGCCAGGGCTTTGAGCGGGTCGTCGAGCCCATACCGGATGTAGCCATCGGGTCCGAAGGCCAGATACATCGACCAGACAAATACAGCACCGAAGCGCTCCTCGAAGGCAGTGTAAAAATCGGTGTCGTGCCAGAGCCCCGCGCCCACCCACATGAGGCGCAATCGCTCGCCGGGGCAAGCGGCAATCCCTTCATCCACGCGGGCCTTCACCTCATCGCGGAAGGCGCGTGCGTGCTGGACGGCCCATTCGCTGCCGCGAACCCATTGCGCGGCCATCACGTTTGCCACCTGCTCGTGCATGCGAACCGGCGTGCGCGGCGCGGAGCAGATCAGCTCGCGGACTTCCTCAAAGAGTTCCTCCTGACGGTTGACGCCTTCCATCAGAGCGTGAAGCTGATTCTCGTCGAAGCGTTCGCCCGTGATCCGCTCGAGCGCGGCAATCAAGCGCTGGAACTGGGCCACCATGAAATCGAGGCGGTGTCCCTCGAACAATTCCGTCCAGCGATGGCGGCTCAGCTCCCACCAGCGGGGAGGCAGATCGGTGGCACCCGGAGCGTCGAGGGCCACAAACTCCGAGCCGAAGACCTCGCCCCATGCGGAAAAGATGCGCTGAATGCAGTCGCAGGTGAGCCGGGCCGCCACCAGCGCGGGTCTCGGCAGCCCACCCCACGGCGCCTGGTCCGGATCTCCCACCAGGCTTGTGGCCAGCGAGAGGCTGCAATAGCGGCACAGTCCGTCGTGATACCCGGCCTCGTTCATACGGTCGAGATAGTAAGGAGCCAGGCGTTTTGCGGCCACGATGGCTCCCCACCACTGATTGCTGACCACGGGCACGCGCATCACCTGGAAAAGCTCGAGGGGCATATCGGCCTGGACGATGGCGTAGGGCTTGCGGTGCTCAAACACGTCGCGACGCAATTCCGCGAACCATGTCTTCTGATGTTCGGAAGCCGCCGTGGTACACCGCAGTTGTCGCTCCGCCATGACCGTTACCTCTTGATCCCAAGGACGAACTCGTCGATCCTTGCGTGCCATTCCGCGGAAAGGGTCGCCGGCGAGGCGTCGGCGCTGACGAGCAAATGCGGAATGTTCCGGCGGTCGAGGAGATCGCGCAGCCGCGGGTAGTCCCATCCGAAGACATCGTCTTCAGGCGGGATATAAAAGACGACGCCGTCGACGGCGGAGAGCGCCTGAAGAAACCAGGCTTCGGCCGCCGACGGAGGAAAGACACGCGGACTGGGCTCGTCGAGATAGTACTTCTCAAAGATCGCCTCGAGAGGATCGATGTCCTCGCGGATGTCTTCCCCGGCGGCGCGCGAGCCCCACCAATCGTCTTCGCAGGCCACGATTGCGCCATGGGATTCAATGGCCGCGTGCAGATGGGGGTGTGGAAGGGCAGCGCCCTTCACCAGCAGGCGTGGGCCTTGAAGTGCGGGCAGTCCGGCCAACTCGCGCGCTGCGCGAGCGGCAAGGGCCGCGTATTCGGCGCGATCCATGAAATAGAAGGCTCCGATGAGCGGGAGGGCTTTGGCGCCGGAGAGCCGGCTCGAACGCAGGTCCAGGATCGAGCGCAACGCATGGCGCGCCGCGTTGCCTTCGGCGATGGCTGCTTCGAGGCTGCCGCTCAAAGCCGGTGGCAGCGCCTCGATCAGTTCCCGGGTGCGTTCCAGCCCGTAAATCCGGGCTTCCGCCGAGCGGGCGTGGGGAAGGTTATAGAGCAGAACGCGCGGCAGTTTGCGTTCCGGCTCCTGGCGCGCCACTTCGCGAAGGTAGAGGAACAGCTTGTGCTCCTGCTCGGAGGTGCGCGGAATAACCAGCGTGTCGATGAATGCCCATTCGCCGGAAAGGAAGCGCTCGAAGATGCCGCGAGAGCGCGCATCGAAGACATCTTCCATGTAAGCATCCGCGTGGGTGGTTGGGCCGGCGGGCGGACTGAGCAGAACCGGGAAAAACCCGGCCGCCCGGAGAAGTTCCCAGGGCACAGTGTTCGAAGTGACCGCGGCTACGGGCATGGGCTGCCCCAGGGCGCCGCCCATGCGATCCTTGTAACGTTCCTGGAGCTGCTCAACGGCGGAAGAATCGGGCATAAATCCGAGTATCGACGCTTTTAAGTGTACACCACGAGTGTACGTAGTGTACACTCAAACGCATCGTGCGCTGGATCATACCGTTTGCCGCCGCTCTTTTTGCCATGTTGACGTTGCAGATGTCGAGTCTTGGCTTTTCGCCGTTGCTTCAAGCCATCCAGCGTGAGTTTACGGCATTTCTCCTTCACACGTTGCCTGGGTTGCTGCGCGATGCCTCGGGCAGCTTTGTGGCGGGATTGCACTTCATGGCCGCTGCCTCGGCGGTATCGTTTCTCATCATGCTCAGCATTAGAATGAAGCAAGAAGGGAGCCCAAAGTGAACCCCCGTGTGAAAAAGCTCCGCGATCGTCTTATCTTGGACAAATACCCGATCTGTGCGGAAAAGGCACGCCTGATCGTGGAGTCTTATGAGCGCAGCGAGGGAGAGCCGCAGATCATCCGCAGAGCCAAGGCCACTGCGCATTATCTAGATCACAAGACCATCTTCATAGCAGACGATGAACTTATTGTGGGCAATGTGGCCAGAGATCCCATGGGCATGGAACTGGGCTCCATGGGACCGGGATGGCCTCAGGAAGATATTGAAGACCTCAAAAAGGGGAATCTGCTGATCTCCGATGAGGACAATGCTGTGATCCGTTCCTTGGACGATTACTGGCTGAACAAGGGCCGGACCCTCGACGAAAGGCAGGGGCAGTTTTACGACGATGAAAGAATGTGGCCATTCATTCAGTCGGGAATCCTTTGTCCTCCCTGGCAGAACAAGATTGAAGGGCGCGGACAAGGTTCCGCGGGATCCGGCTGGGGGCTGGGTGTCGGGCAGAGTTTGATTGTTCCTGACTATGAAATGGCGATCAACACCGGCTTTGCGAAGCTTATCGGCGATGCCGAGCAGGAGCTGAGAGATCTGAGGTACACGAGCCTTGACGCAATTAAGAAGGCGGATTTTCTTAGGGCAGTGATCATCGTTCTCCCGGCAATTATTCGCCTCGCCAATCGCTTTGCCAATCTGGCCGCCGAACAAGCCTCCCAGCAGACGGATCCAAAACGGAAGAGCGAGTTAGAGCAGATCGCGGCGGCATGCCGCCGGGTGCCGGCTCATGCGCCTCGTAACTTCCGCGAAGCGATGCAGTCGTTCTGGTTCATCTGGTTGATGGTCGCCAGTGGAACGACTCCGGGAGGACGCTTTGATCAGTTCATGTACCCCTTCTACAAGAAGGACAAGGCCGAAGGCATCCTGTCCGACGACGATGTGCTGGAACTGCTGGAGTTGCTGCGCATCAAGGTCATGCAGATGAACTTCATCGGCGGCGGCAAGATGCAGCGCCAGAAGTGGGCCGGGCTGGCCAGGTGGAACAACTGGGTCATCGGCGGCTGCACGCCGGACGGCGAGGACGCGTCCAACGAACTCTCCTACCTGATTCTGGAGGCGGCGATGGAGTGCCGCACGCCGCATCACACCATCACCATCAGGGTCAACGAGAAGACCCCCGAAGCTCTAGTGCGGAAGGGGCTGGAGCTGGTCAAAACCGGCATCGGGATGCCGGCCTTCATCTCAGACGCGTGTTATATCAAATACCTTACCGGCGAGGGCGTGCCGCTCAAAGACGCGCGCAACTACGCAATTGCCGGTTGCCTCGATGTCAATCTTCCGGGCAAGTCGCGCATCAATGCGCTCGGCATGTTCATCGTTCCTCGCGTTCTGGAAATGACCATGAACAACGGGATCGACCCCCGCAGCGGAAAGCAGCTTGGACCGCGCACCGGAGAGTTTGAGAGCTTTGAGACCTTTGATGACTTCATGAAGGCATTCAAGGAGCAGCTCACTTATTTCATGAGTCTCACGGCAGAGGAACACAACATCCTGCTGCGCGCCCAGACCGAACTCTTCCCGGATGCTGTCAACTCCGTCATGATGGCCGATGCCATCAAGGTGGGCAGGGACGCGCTTGACCGCACCATGCCCTTTGAAAATGGATCGGCGCTGAATCTGGTCGGGATGATCAACGTCGCCGATTCCATGGCTGCCGTGAAGAAGCTGGTCTATGAAGAAAAGAAGGTGAGCGCCAGGGAGCTGAAAGCCGCCCTCGCGGCCAATTGGTGCGGGGACGGTTATGCCGAAATGAGAAAGATGTTTCAGGCGGCTCCGAAGTACGGGAACGGAGATCCCTATGTCGATTCCATAGCAGGTGAGTTATACAAGCTTTGGGCCGACACAGCAGTTACCTTCAAGAGCATCTGGGGTGGGCACATGAAGCCCACGGGCATTTCGATCACAGCCCACGCGCCGGGCGGAGCGATGACCGGCGCCACGCCGGACGGGCGGCTTGCCGGCGAAACCCTGGCGGACGGAACTATCTCGCCAGCGCAAGCCAGAGATACGCATGGACCAACTGCTGTAATCCGGAGCGCACTGGCAATCAACCAGAGCGTGTACCAGGCCACATTGCTGAATATGAAATTTCATCCCACGGCTTTGAAGAGCACCGAAGATCTCATGAAACTGGCCAGTTTGATCAAGACGTACTTCAAAAACGGAGGAAAGCATATTCAGTTCAATGTCGTCGATAAGCAGATGCTCGCAGACGCGCAGAAGCATCCGGAGATGCATAAGGATTTAATCGTCCGGGTGGCCGGTTATAGCGCATATTTCGTGGCGCTTACCACGGCGGTCCAGAATGAGATTATGGAGCGGACGGAGATTGAGTGCGCCGAATGATAGTGCAACCACGAAAAAATAAGCGCTCTGAAAGGATACCCCAAGCTCCGGCGCCACTATAGCGGTTCTCCAATTGGTGTAGAGCGAAGCCGATGCGGTCAAGTGGCGTTTTCCCTTAAGAAAACGCCACACTGCACGATCCAATAACTCCACAGGGATTGGAGAACCGCCGTAAGGCCAGCGGGCACGCTGGCACCCTTGGCTGTGATTTGGCGGTCGACGCTGCAGAGCGCTCACTCGTCCTGGCGCGCAGCCTGCGGCAGCCGTCACGCTCACCGGAGTCTGGAACAGCGGAGTGATTGGGGTTCTTCCGCCGAATGCTCCGGTCACGGAACCGATAAGCAAAGATGCGCTGTGGATGAGGCTGAAGATGGAGAATGAGAACCCGCGCGACCCGCGCCTTACAGACGACTTCGATCCGCTTGCGCCGGAGAGCTTCACCAGTGCCCATCTAATCTACAAGGAGATGCGGCAAAGTTGCCCGGTGGCGCACTCCAACGAGTGGAACGGATTCTGGGCCCTGCTGCGCCATGAGGATGTGGTGGGCGTGCTGAAGGACTGGGAGAACTTCACCACCACAGTGCAGAATGTGGTTCCCAGGGTGGCCTTCACGGGACGGCGTCCTCCGCTGCACTTCGATCCGCCGGAGCATACGGTGTACCGCCGCGCGCTCAACCCGTTTTTCTCTCCCGAGAAGATGGCGCGG
>Ga0326727_10010368_pt1 | contig 22227 bp, 24 predicted proteins | sample MB2enrmetagenome_FD_207643 | JGI IMG/M metagenome (GOLD analysis project Ga0326727, IMG submission 207643) | Lab enriched peat soil microbial communities from McLean, Ithaca, NY, United States - MB29MY | ecosystem: Environmental > Terrestrial > Soil > Wetlands > Peat | place: USA: New York...
TAAACAGCCGTCATCAACGCCACCCGATCAACAAGATAAACTCTTCGCTCGGCTCGAAACTGCAGAGGAAACTCTACGCGCCATACAGTCCGGCGAAGTAGATGCTTTGATGGTCTCCGGTCGCCGCGGAGAGCAGGTGGTTTCTCTGAAAGGTGGCGAACCCGCTTATCGCATGCTGGTGGAGGCCATGAGCGAAGGCGCGGCGACTCTGTCCCGGAATGGCGCTGTGCTCTACTGCAATCGCAGGTTTGCAGAACTGATTCGCAGGCCACCTGCGAAAATGATCGGAACTGCGGTTCAGTCGCTGGTTGCGGAAACCGAGCGAGGCCGATTTGAAGCTTTGCTTGCCGAGGCTCAGAAGGCGGTCGCGAAAGGCGAATTCAACCTGCGTTGCAGAGATGGAAGTCTGGTTCCGGTCTATTTGTCGCTTAACCGGTTTCCTGGATACGACGGTCAGGCCCTGGGCATGGTGATCACCGATCTGAGCGAGCAAAAACACAAGCAAGCCGCGGAAATCAAGCAGGCCGAAGCGATGCATCGGCTCCTTCTGGAACACGAGCTTTCGGCGCAAGAGGAGGAACGGCGCCGGATTGCGCGCGAATTGCATGACGAAGCTGGCCAATTGCTGACCTCTCTTCTGGTCGGGTTGCGTACCCTGGAAGACGCTCGAAAGCTGGCCGATGTTAAGGCACAGGGACAACGGCTACGGAAAATCACCGCCCAGGCCATTGACGAAGTCGGTCGGCTCGCCCGCGGGCTTCACCCAACCGTGCTGGACGATCACGGCCTGGGTGTTGCACTGAGCCGATATGTTACCGAGTACACAAAGACCCACAACATAGCTGTGGATCTCACACTTAGCGAACTTGACTTCAGCAACCTGCCCGCCAGCAATCAGATCGCGTTGTATCGCATTCTCCAGGAAGCCTTGACCAACGTAGCCAGACATTCTGGAGCCAAGGCGGTCAGCATTCGATTCGCCCGTTTGGCCACGGCTTTGGAGGTAGCAGTAATCGATGACGGATGTGGCTTTGACGCTAAAGCCGTGGCTGCTTCCTCGCACCGCCTGGGGCTGCAGAGTATGCGAGAGAGAGCGGCAATGTTAGGCGGAACCGTCAGTTTCACATCCCAGCGCAAGGGGACCAAGATTCTGGTGCAGGTCCCACTTGCCAACCAGAACTTCCAGCCCTCGCTGGGGCGGAGGAGTACTTGAAATGCCGGCGCGAACGCACAAGATCAGAGTGATGATCGTGGATGATCACGCAATCCTCCGCGCCGGACTGAAAATGCTGGTCAATGCCCAGGCCGATATGGAAGTTGTCTCGGAAGCTCCCGATGGAGAGGAAGCCGTTCAAGCGGCACGGGAAACGAGGCCGGATGTGGCCCTGCTGGACCTCACCATGCCTCGGGTTGGAGGCATGAAGGCGCTGCAGGAAATAGCGCGAAACTGCCGCGATACCCGGGTGCTCGTCCTCACGATGCATGATGACCCTGCGTACTTACGATCGGCACTGGCGGCCGGGGCCTCTGGCTACCTGTTGAAAAGGGCGGTGGATGTGGAGCTGCTTGCCGCCATACGAGCGGTGCATCGCGGAGGGACCTTCGTGGACCCGCGTTTGGCCGACGTTCTTGTCCAGGACGTGCTGGCGAAGAGAAGTGCAAAAACTGGTCCCGCCCAGCCGGTAAACATCCTTAGCGACCGTGAGATGCAGGTGCTCAGACTCGTGGCGCGAGGCTACACCAGTGCACAAATAGCCGAACAGATTTTTGTGGGTGTGAAGACCGTCGAGACGTACCGTTCACGTTTTGCTGAAAAGCTCGGACTTCGGACGCGCAGCGACGTGATTCGTTTTGCCGTGCAAATGGGTCTATTGACCCCAGAAACCCTGGAGAGTGAGTCGGGCAGCTCGTCTCGGTAGGAATTTTGTTTCAGCCCGCCTTTCTGCCCCGATATGTAATGCGCCGCGCCCTCTTGTCAGGGTTCCCCCGGACAAAGCCCCTCATTATTAGCAGCATCCCCGATACCCCACCTATTGCATGGGCTGCACACTGTTGTCCAAGCTCAAAAAGTGTAGCTTCCCCGCGAAACCCAGATTACAAGCTGGTCAACGGTGATTAGGAGAACAGAGCGATGAGCGCGACATTATATGCCTCCCCCCCGGGGCCGAATTCGGGAATTTCTCTGGTCGGGATCAAGAGGTTGAGCACGGGCTTTGACCCTGAGACCTTTCTCGCAAAAACCGGCGTCGGCAAGACGGTTGTTAATCTGAAAAAGAAAGACGCTGCCTTTTCACAAGGCGACGCAGCTAACGCCGTCTTCTATATCAAAAAAGGCAAGGTTCAACTCACGGTCGTATCCAAGGCTGGCAGGGAAGCAACTCTCGGCATATTGAGCGAGGGAGAGTTTTTCGGAGAAGGTTGCCTGGCTCGACAGTCTCTGCGCATGGGGTCCGCAACCGCAATGACCGACTGCGAACTCCTGCGCATTGACAAGAAAGAAATGATGCTTGCGCTTCACCGGGAACACACCTTCTCTGATCTGTTTGTGGCGTATCTCTTGACGCGAAACATTCGATACGAAGAAGATCTGGTGGATCAGCTCTTCAATTCCAGCGAAAAGAGGCTAGCTCGGATTCTGCTCTTGCTTGCTCACTTCGGGAAGGAAGGCGTACACGAGACTGTAATCCCAAAGATGAGTCAGGAGAACCTCGCAGAAATGATCGGCACCACCCGTTCGCGGGTCAGTTTCTTCATGAACCGGTTCAGGAAGTTAGGCTTCGTTGACTATGGCGGAGGCGGGATGCAAGTTCATAGTTCGCTTCTAAATATCATTCTGCACGACTAGCTTCCACCCGAGTTCTTCATCAACCCATGAACGAGATTGCCGTCACATTCTTCGGGTGGCATCGGCATCGAACCCTGTTCTAGCGGAGAATAGTCTCATTCCGCGGGATCCTTCTGGCGCGTGGCCTTTACCCCTGACAGAATACCAACGCCTAAGAGAACAATCGCTCCCACGACAATCCAGTGTGCGGGCATGTGCACCAGGTGCGCGGCGTAAATCAATCCGCCGATTAAGATTGCAAAACCAATCGCGTAAATTCCGAACGACATTAAAGATCTCCTTGTCGAGTTGTCGAGTCTGCCGTGGCGTTTTGCGTTTGAGAACTCGACTTGCTTTACTTTTGCCGGAGGGCAACCCGGAATCGATGGCCCTCCGTACTCTGGCACGCATCACGTCCGCAGTTAATTCCTAGATTGATGGTGACGAACTGGCCTTCTGATCTTTAACCTGCAGGTCATTGACCACTTGTTGGACGTTCGGCACTCCGCTCGCTACCTGTCCGGCGCGCGTCCGCTTGTCTTCCGAGTTCACCTCTCCGCTCAGCGTCACTACGCCGCTCTTCACTTCGTATTTCACGGAGTCGTGCATCTTGTTCTGAATCAGAGCAGCGTCCAGATTTTGCTCGATGCCTTTATCAAGATCGGAGTTCACCGCCCTAGCATCTTTTTCCCCGCCCACCGGAATCACCGCAATCTGATCCGCGACAACCTGGGCGCCCGCGAGGGACTTTGCCAGGGATTCGGCTTCCAATTTGGCGTTTTCGCTGGCGACTTGTCCGCCGAGGGTCACGACGCCCTTGTCACGGTCCTGACTGACGGAGACGCCTTTGAAGCCCGCCTGATCGAACGATTTGCGAATACTGTCGGAAACGTCAGGGGACTTGACCGCAGTGGTTGAGCATGCGGCCAAGATCGCGACGGCAAGCAGCGTGAGCATGGTAAAGAACAATTTAGTCGTTTTCATATTTTTTCCTTTGATCGGATCTAGATCGAATCCGGGAGAAGAACACCCTCTGCCTGTGGAGACAGGTTATAGGTTCGCTCAGTGGCCTCGACAAAGCTGTGCACAATCGCTCACTTTGTGGGGAAGCGCGTCCTGCGGCGTCTCCGGAATGCCAGACGCTGATTAAGAAAGCGATCAATTCTGACCAGTCTTCCGAAGCCGAACGTTCGATACTAGCAGTCCACAAAGGTTTCTGACGCCGGAGGGAACTCTGGCACGAAGTTGGATTTGTGAACATTCTTGATGCCTGGAGGATTTGATGAATCTACATCTGATGGATACGAACCTGATTGTCCTCGCCACCGTATCGATTCTGATCATCGCAGCGCTAGTTTGGCTGTACGTGCGAAAACGCAGGAATACAACCGCAGAACTGCGGGAGAAATTTGGGCCGGAGTACGATCGTGCGGTGCTGGTGCATGGGGCAGGACGAAAAGCAGAATCGAAATTAGAGGATCGCGAGAAGCGGGTTGACAAGCTCAACATTCGCGATCTCGACCCGCAGGAACACGAACGTTTCTTGAAACGGTGGGAATCCGTACAGTCCCGTTTTGTTGATTCGCCTAAGGGTGCGGTCACAGAAGCCGATGACCTGGTGTCCTCTGTAATGAAAGCTCGTGGCTACCCCGTATCCGATTTCGATCAGCGCGCCGCCGACATTTCTGTCGACCATCCGCGAGTGGTGGAGAACTACCGGTCTGGGCATGAGATTGCGCAGAGGGTTTTGAAAGTCGGAAAAGATGAAGCAACCACCGAAGAGCTAAGAACGGCGATGATTCACTACCGCTCTCTGTTTGAGGAGTTGGTGCAGGTGCCCGTGGGTGTAAAAGAAGTCGCGTAATGGCGCGCTGCAACTAACGCTCGGACACGGGAGCATAGACACGACAGAACCTTATTACAAGAGAAAGGGGAGACTCATGAAACCGAGTACGGAAGACAAGGCCGAAGGCAAGCTCCACGAAGTGAAGGGGAAGATTAAGGAAGAGGTCGGAAAGGTGACGAACAACCCCGATTTAGAGGTCTCAGGGAAAGCGGAAAAGAAAGCCGGCAAAGTTCAAAAGTGGATCGGCCGCGCTGAAAAAGCTGTGGGGGAATAAAGACGTATCACTATTTGTTCGCAAAATGTACCGGAGGGGACCATGTCACAAACTGTAATGGAAAGAACCGCTGAACACATTGGTGAATCAGCTCGCCAGGCTTCTCGTGCAACCCGCGAGATTGCCGATGCGATTGACGATGGAGTGGGAGTAGTGAGGCGGGCCGCAAAGCAAAGCGGCGATGCTGCCGAAGAATTCTTGAATGACACAACTCAGCGTATCCAGCGACACCCAGTGCTGACCGTGGCGACATCATTTGCGATCGGCGTCACTGCGGGAACATTGATCGGCTGGATGATGAAACGAAAGTAAATCAGGGAGAACATAAATTATGACGACGATTGAGCAGAACAAATGTGCGCACCTGCCATGCCGGTGCGTGGTGCAACCTGGCGACAAATACTGCAGTCAAGCCTGTAAGGAAGCGGGATCCAAGGAAGTCGAGATCGCGTGCCAGTGCGACCATGGAACTTGCCCACTTACCGTCTGAAGAACAGTGACCCTTATTTGCGTGCACGCTGGTATTAGATCGATCAAATAAGGAAAGAAGGATTGACCACGGAGAATCTCGATATGAAGATGCGCCGACTTGTGCTCTTGCTGCTGCTAATCGCGAACCTCGCAGTCCTACCAGTGCTGGCAAAGGCGCAATCACTGGTCGATTCGGGAGACTCCTCCAGCAGCACTGTCGACTTGTCAGTAAGTACGGCGACCCCGCAACCGGATTTCGCGTACAGGCGTCCGCCCCAGGCAACGAAGCTACACAACTATCTTTTCGATGCGTTCGGCCCGTATCCCGTCGTGGGCGCCGGAATTGCTGGTGGCATTAACCAGGTGCAGAACACACCGCCGGAATGGGGACAAGGAGCGGAGGGCTATAGCAAGCGTTTTGGGTCCGACTTCGGCATCGCGGCGGTGACGACGACGACGCGCTATGCGCTCTCGGAAGCCTTCCACGAAGACACGTTGTATTACCGCTGTGAGTGTACAGGCGTGTTTCGGCGGCTGCGCCATGCCGTGATTTCGACCTTTACAGCACGCCGTGGCAACGATGGCCATCGCGTCTTTTCTTTTCCTGATCTAGTAGCTCCGTATGCCGGTACCGTGACGGCCGTCTACGGATGGTATCCCGGCCGCTACGATTACAAGGATGCATTCCGAATGGGCAACTACAGCTTCGTGGGGTATATAGGCGCAAACATCGCCCTCGAGTTCCTCTATAGCGGGCCGCACTCATGGATTTCCCGCATGCATCTTAACAACGCACACGGAGCGCCAGATCCGGGCTCAAATCCGTGATTGACAGGAAATCCAGGGCGCTCGCAAGCATGAACCCTCTACTTCCGGAGCCGCGGACATCACTTATATCCCCCATGGTGAGCGCCTCTTTGGGCCCGATCAACAAGTTTCTCGAGTGGTTCGGCGACCTGGGAATATTTTTCTGGTGAGTAGTGCGCAGCAGTGACGCCGCCGTTTGAATTCCGAGAATTGTTTCTACAACTGGACGAGGTCGGATCAATCAGAGCAGGCAGGCACTATGATCGATGAACAAAAACGTGCAAGCGTGCGAGTCGCAGTCGCATTTCTCTTGGCAATTTCCTGCACCGTTCCAGTGCCGGCGCAGAGTTCCCCGCCGCTTGCTGCTGAACTTGTTACGGTCGTCGTAGCCAACGAACTGGCGGACCGTGCAGAGCGGCTGAAATGGATGTATGTGATCAACAAACAAGACGGAAAGCAGACTCTCACCGAAGAGCAGGTGGAGACCAAAGACGGCCCGATCCATCGGCTGCTTGCAATTGACGGCCGGCCGCTTGATCCCAACCAGCGCCAAGAGGACGACGCGCGCATTGAACGCCTCTTGCATGATCCCAGCGAGCAATTGAAGATCAAGCGAGCGCACGACGAAGACGAACAGAAGCTCGAGACGCTCATACACCTGATGCCGGAAGCCTTTCTCTACGATTACGATGGCGTCGAGGAAAATCTGGTCAAGGTCAAATTCCGTCCCAACCCGAACTACAATCCCCCAACTTACGAAGCCCGAGTGGTACATAGCCTTGCCGGGACCATTCTCATCAATTCGCAACAGCAACGTCTGGCCAGGCTCTCGGGCCAACTCATGAACTCCGTGGAGTTTGGTTATGGACTCCTGGGGCATATCGACAACGGCGGCACCGTTGAGATTGGGCGCGTAGAAGTTGGACCTTTCCAATGGAAGACATCATTGATCGACGTTCGATTGTCAGGACGTCTCGTTTTATTCAAGACGATCAGCAAACAGGAATACGAGATCCGATCAGATTTCCATGCGGTTCCCGATGATCTCAGCCTCTCGCAGGCAACCCAGCTCACTATGTCCCGAGTCGTCTCCATGCCGACTACCGAGACACGGCATATCCAACCTGAAGCCACGCGACAGCAGTTTCGACCCTGAGTAGGGCCACTGCTTCGCTTCTGCGCAAAAAGTGATCACTCTCGCCCGGCGAATGGGATGGCTGTCAGGTGCAGTCGGTGCTCGTGGCGTCACGCCAAAACGGCTGCTGGTTCGCTGATTCCCATTTGGAACAGTGTGTAGAACAGCTCACTTCGGAAACTCCGCTGAGGCATATAATGTCGGGCTATTCGGAGCGAAAAGGAGATTCCGATTGACCGTTGACTCCAATGAGCGTCCCCCTATCGACCCTATCCATCAACCTTCGGCTCAGGGTGAGCAATCTCACCGCCATAGAGTAGTGCGGATCGTCATATGGATTCTGTTGCTGCTCGTCGTGGTTCTGGTAGGGATGCTGGTATGGCGCCACCTCCATAACGAGAAGAAAGTCGTGCCCGCGCCGGCGAAGATTACGGCTGCGACCACAACGGCTAAGAAGGGTGACATTGGCGTTTACCTTGACGAGATCGGTACGGTCACTCCGGTCTATACCGCTTCGATTACCAGCCAGGTAAATGGCTTGGTCGTCGCCGTGCACTTCAAGGAGGGTCAACTGGTGAATAAAGGCGATCCTCTGATTGACATCGATTCGCGTACCTACCGCGCGACTCTTTTGCAGGCGCAAGGCACGCTCGAGCGGGACGAGAACATCCTCGCCCAAGCTCGGATGGACCTGGAACGCTACCGTGACGCTTGGGCGCGCAAGGCCATTGCCAAGCAACTCCTCGACGACCAGGAAAAGATTGTGGCGCAGGATGAGGGCACGGTAAAAAACGACCAGGGAACGGTGCAATTTGACCAGATTCAGGTCGAGTACTGCCACATCACCGCACCTATCCCCGGTCGCGTCGGTTTACGGCTGGTGGATCCGGGCAATGTGGTGCAGTCTTCTGGGACCGCAACCCTCGCAGTCATTACGCAGTTGGAGCCCATCACCGTAATTTTCACCATCCCGGAAGACAGTCTGGGCCCGGTTGAAGCTCAACTCCGCAAAAAGGCTAAACTCACCGTCGATGCCTTTGATCGCACGGCGCAGACGAAGATTGCCAGCGGGAGGTTGTTGACGCTCGACAACCAGATTGATACCACGACGGGGACAGTAAAGGCACGATCCATCTTCGCCAATAAGAATAATGCGCTTTTCCCCAACCAGTTTGTTAACACGCGGCTGCTGGTGAATACGTTGCAGGGGGTGACGCTGATACCAGCCTCCGCCATTCAACAAAATGGCCAAGCATCGTTCGTGTATGTGATTCAAAACAATATCGCGCATATGCGCAGCATAAAACCGGGAGTCACCGACGGCGGCTTAACGCAGATTGACGGCATCATTCCCGGAGACGTTGTCGCCAACAGCAGTTTCGATAAGTTGCAGGACAATACCGCGGTCGTCATTGCGAACAAAGTGTCGAATAGCGCTTCGACCAAGCCTGCCGCGGCGGGCACGAACGGGAGCAGCGCCCCGTGAGCCCATCTCGTCCGTTCATCTTGCGACCGGTAGCCACCTCTTTGCTGATGGCGGCAATCCTCTTGGTAGGCATTGTTGGTTATACGCAACTGCCGGTCTCCGCCTTGCCGGAAGTCGACTATCCGACCATTCAAGTACTCACGTTTTATCCCGGAGCAAGCCCGACGGTGATGGCGACGACGGTGACGGCGCCACTGGAGCGCCAATTCGGCCAACTGCAGGGCTTGAGCCAGATGACCTCCACCAGTTCCGGCGGAACTTCCGTCATTGTGCTGCAGTTCAACCTCAGTCTGAATATTGATGTAGCTGAGGAGGAGGTGCAGTCTGCCATCAACGCGTCGCAGAGTCTATTGCCATCGATTCTGCCCTCGCCGCCGATCTACAGTAAGACGAATCCAGCCGATGCGCCTGTGCTCACCCTGGCCATCACCTCAAGTTCCATGCCGCTTTCCCAGGTCGAGGACCTGGTGGACACGCGTCTTGCGCCCAAGATTTCGCAGCTCAATGGGGTCGGCTTGGTCACCATCAGCGGCGGCCAAAAGCCCGCCGTCCGAATTCAAGCCAATCCTACGGCTCTGTCGTCTTACGGCATCAATCTGGAAGATCTTCGGGCAGCGCTGACCCAGGCCAGCGTGAATGCGGCCAAAGGGAACTTTGATGGGCCGCGCCAGAACTACCAGATCGACGCCAACGACCAACTGGTCACCAGCGACGACTATCGGAAGGTTGTCGTCGCCTACCGGAACGGCGCACCGGTGATGCTGACCGACGTAGCCAACGTCGTGAACGGCGTCGAGAACAGTAATCAGGCAGCGTGGATGAACCAGACTCCCGCGGTCATCCTCAATGTGCAACGCCAGCCTGGGGCTAACACCATCAGCGTGGTCAAGAGCATCAAGACCCTATTGCCGCAGCTTGAGGCCAATCTACCCACCGGCATTCAGGTGACCACGCTCACTGATCTCACCACCGCCATCAAAGCATCGGTTTCCGATGTTGAGTTCGAATTGTTGTTGACGGTCGGTCTCGTTGTGCTGGTTATCTTCCTGTTCTTACGGAGTGTTTACGCCACCATCATTCCGGCTGTAGCTGTGCCGCTGTCACTAGTCGGCACTTTTGCGGCGATGTACATCCTTGGCTACAGCCTGGATAACCTATCGCTGATGGCGTTGACCATATCTACCGGCTTCGTGGTGGACGATGCCATCGTGATGATCGAGAACATCGCGCGCTACATCGAAGCGGGCGATCCACCCATGGAAGCGGCACTCAAGGGTGCGGAGCAAATCGGCTTCACCATTCTCTCGCTGACCGTGTCGCTCATTGCCGTGCTGATTCCGCTGTTGTTTATGGGCGACGTAGTGGGGCGCCTGTTCCGCGAATTTGCGGTGACCCTGGCCGTCACTATCGTCATTTCGGCAGTGGTCTCGCTGACTCTCACTCCGATGATGAGTGCGCGCATCCTGCGGAAGGAGCCAAAAGAGCAGCAGGGGCGCATTTATCAATTCACCGAGCGTGCTTTCAACGGGATGATCTCGTTCTATGGCCGAACACTGAAAGTTGTTCTTCGCTACCAGACGATTACGCTGCTGGTCGCGGTGTCCACACTAGTGCTCACGGTTTTCCTTTACATCATCATTCCCAAAGGATTTTTCCCGGTGCAGGACACGGGCGTCATCCAGGGCATATCGCAGGCGCCGCAGACGATTGGCTCCAAGGCCATGGCAGAGAAGCAGCAGGAGCTTACCAAGGCAGTTCTGAGCGACCCGGCGGTGGAAAGCGTCTCGTCGTTTATCGGCGCCGATGGCACGAATACAACCATCAACAGCGGCAGGATGTCGATCAATTTAAAGCCGCTCGACCAGCGCAAGATCAGTGCGTCAAACCTGATCCGCAGGCTCAATTCCAGAGCGGCCCAGATTCAGGGAATCCAGCTGTTTATGCAACCGGTGCAGAACATTACGGTGGATGACCGGGTGAGTCGCACGCAATACCAGTACACGCTCGAAGACCCCGACGCCAATGAACTGAGCGACTGGACCAACCGTTTCGTCGACCGGCTGAAGCAGTTGCCGGAACTGGAAGACGTCGCCACCGATCAACAACTGGGAGGGCTGGCCGTTACTCTGGTAATCGACCGGGCCACCGCCTCGCGGCTGGGCATCGCGCCCACAACCATCGATAACACTCTGTACGACGCCTTCGGTCAGCGGCAGATCAGCACCATGTATACGCAGGTGAATCAGTACCACGTTGTGCTGGAGAGTGAACCGCAATTTCAGAAAGACCCGAACAAGCTGAACCATCTTTACATCCAGTCCAACGCGTCTTCCGGCGCATCAGGTACTGGAGCCTCTTCCTCCTTCGCGTCGTCCGGATCGTCCTCCGCGGGGTCGAATTCTCTAACCGGTTCTGCCCGCTACACTCCATCGGCAAATACCCTTGCTCCTCCCGCGAACGCACTTTCGCCGAGCGCCTCCTCGACGTCGAGCACGGGAGCAAACTCTGCCGGCGCCACCAGTTCGGCCATGAGCAGTGCCGTGCCGCTGAGCGCTTTCTCGCATTTTGAGCAGACGACAGAGCCGCTAGCCATCACCCACCAGGGTCAATTTCCCGCGATCACCGTGTCGTTCAATCTTGCGCCCAATGCCGCTCTGGGTGAGGCGATTACGGCAGTCGACAAAGCGCAGAAAGACATGCACACGCCTCCCAGCTTGCAGGCCGGTTTTCAAGGCACGGCAGAATCGTTCACCGCTTCGCTGGCCAATGAGCCATTGCTCATCCTGGCCGCGCTGGTCACGGTGTACATCGTGCTTGGTATTTTGTACGAGAGCTTTATCCACCCGATTACGATTCTGTCCACGCTGCCGTCAGCGGGCGTTGGCGCTTTCCTCGCGCTGCTTCTCTTTGGCCAGGATTTAAGCGTAGTCGCGATCATCGGTATAGTCCTGCTCATCGGTATCGTGAAAAAGAACGGCATTATGATGGTCGACTTCGCGCTGGAGGGCGAACGCAAGCACGGGAAAAACGCGACCGACGCAATTTACGATGCCTGCCTACTCCGCTTCCGCCCTATCATGATGACCACTATGGCCGCGCTGCTGGCGGGGTTGCCGCTCGCGGTCGGAACTGGCTTCGGCTCAGAGTTGCGCCGGCCGCTGGGCATCGCCATGGTCGGCGGACTGCTGCTCAGTCAAGTGCTCACGCTTTACACCACGCCCGTCATCTACATCTTTTTTGACAATCTGGCGCAGCGCTTTGCCCACAAATCGGCCCAGCCGGAAACCGGAGGCGCAGAACAGGCAGGGCCGGCATGAACGTCTCCGAACCCTTTATTCGCCGGCCTGTGGCTACTACGCTGCTCACGGTGGCGATTGCTCTCGCCGGGGCGATTGCGTTTGAGGTGCTGCCGGTGGCGCCCCTGCCGGAGGTCGACTTCCCGACTATTTCAGTCGGCGCGGGCTTGCCGGGAGCCAGCGCCGACATTATGGCGTCGTCCGTCGCCACTCCCCTGGAGCGGCAGTTGGGTCATATTGCAGGAGTGACGGAGATGACTTCCTCCAGCACCCTCGGCAGCACCTCGATCACCATTCAGTTTGACCTCAGCCGCGACATTGACGGCGCGGCGCGCGATGTGGAGGCTGCCATCAATGCAGCGCGAAGCTATCTGCCCGCCAACCTGCCGGGTAATCCGACCTATCGCAAGGTCAATCCCGCCGATTCCCCGATCATGATCCTCGGCCTTACCTCCGACAAATATGGTCCGGACAAAATCTATGACGAAGCCTCGACCGTCCTCGCGCAAAAGCTGTCGCAGATACAGGGCGTAGGACAGGTCTCGGTCGGAGGTGGCGCGCTGCCGTCTGTTCGCGTGGACGCAAATCCCACACAATTGGCCAGCCATGGACTTACCCTGGCGAATTTGCAGTCCATGCTGAGCCTGCAGAACGCCGACTTGGCAAAGGGACAGATCACAGATGGGGTGGTGAGCGCGGACATCCTCGCCAACGACCAGATTTCGCACGCTGCCGACTACAAGCCGATCATCGTCGGCTATAAGAACGGCGCGGCGATCCGCTTGTCCGATGTCGCTGAGGTCACGGACTCGGTCGCCAACGTCCGCGCCGCCGGCTATTTGAACGGCAAGCGCTCGATTACAGTCATCGTCTTCCGCCAGCCCGGCGCCAACATCATTGAGACGGTCGACCGCGTCCGCGCGCAACTTCCGTCGATCAAGGCGGCGATTCCGCTCGGCATCGATATCACCATCGTTCTTGACCGCACCACCACGATTCGCGCCTCGGTCAGTGACGTCGAGAGGACGCTGCTCATTTCCATCGGCTTGGTCATCGTCGTGGTGTTTGTCTTCCTGCGCAACGGCCGCGCCACGCTCATTCCAGCGGTCGCGGTGCCAGTCTCGCTGGTCGGCACGTTCGCCGTGATGTATCTGTTCGGATACACCCTCGACAACCTTTCGCTGATGGCCATGACCATTGCCACGGGGTTTGTGGTCGACGATGCCATCGTGGTAATGGAAAATATCGCGCGCCATCTGGAGAACGGCATGGCGCCTTTTGCCGCCGCGCTGAAGGGCGCGCAGGAAATCGGCTTCACCGTTTTCACCATCAGCATTTCGCTCATTGCCGTCTTCATTCCTCTTCTGTTGATGGGCGGAATCGTTGGCCGTCTCTTTCGCGAATTTGCCGTCACTCTCTCGACTGCCGTTTTCGTGTCGATGATCATTTCGCTGACCACGACTCCGATGATGTGCGCCTACCTGTTGAAGAACGAGCGCGCGGAAAAACATGGCCGCATCTACATGGTCACTGAGAAGTTTTTTGACGGCGTGCTGTCCGTGTATCGCAGCAGCCTGCATTGGGTGCTCGACCATCCGACCCTCACGCTAATCGTGCTCTTTATCACGATAGGGCTCAATGTGGTGCTGATCATCAAGATACCCAAGGGTTTTTTCCCCGTGGAGGACACGGGAGCGATCACCGGTAGCGCGCGCGGGCCGCAGGATGCCTCCTTCGCGGCGATGAACGATTCCATTCAGCAGATCGGCCGCGTGATCAAGAACGATCTTGCCGTCGACAATGTGATTGGGTTCACCGGCGGCGGCGGGGCCACCAATGGAGGTTCCCTCTACGTGGCGCTCAAGCCGCTGGCCGAGCGCAAGGTCAGTGCCACTCAGATCATCGATCGCCTGCGCCCACAATTGAACCGCCTGCCGGTGGCTTCCGCGTTTCTCCAGTCCGTGCAGGATCTGCGCATCGGCGGCCGGTCGAGCAATGCGATGTACCAGTACACGATCCAATCCGACACGGTGCAGGATCTCTCCAAGTGGGGGCCGATCATACTGGATGCCATGAAGCGCCTCCCCGGCCTGCAAGACGTAAGCTCAGACCAGCAGAACGGCGGCCTGGATGAGCTGATGACCTATGATCGAGTCACCGCGGCCAAGCTCGGCCTTACCACACAGCAACTGGACTCGGCGCTATACGGCGCATTCGGCCAATCGGAAGTGTCGATCATCTACACCCAGTTGAATCAGTATTACGTGGTGCTGGAAGTCGCTCCCCAGTATTGGCAAAGCCCGGAAGGGCTGAAAGACATCTACCTGCACTCTTCGGGCGGCAGCGGCGGCAACATTCCGCTGCTCACGGTGGCCAAGGGCCAAGCCAACACCACCCCGCTGGCCGTGAACCATACGGGCTTATTCCCTTCGGTTACCTTGTCCTTTAACCTCGCGGCAGATAAGTCGTTGAGCGATGCCACATTGGCTATCACCCAGATGCAAAAGCGGCTCGGCGCTCCTTCCACGCTGCAAGGCTTCTTTGCGGGTACGCTGCTGGCTTACCAGCAATCTCTGGGCACCGAGCCCGTGCTGATTCTGACAGCGCTGCTGGCGGTGTACATCGTTCTCGGAATTTTGTATGAGAGCCTGGTCCATCCCCTGACCATCATCTCCACGCTGCCGTCGGCGAGCGTAGGCGCGATGCTCGCCTTGCTGCTTTTTAAAGAGGATCTGAACATCATCTCCATAATTGGCATCGTGCTGCTGATCGGAATCGTGAAAAAGAACGCCATCATGATGATCGATTTCGCTCTTCAGGCAGAGCGTCAGGAGGGAAAGAACACAACCGACGCGATTTTTGAGGCATGCATGCTGCGCTTCCGTCCCATCCTGATGACGACGATGGCTGCGTTGTTGGGCGCTCTGCCGTTGGCGCTCGGGACAGGCACGGGGTATGAGCTGCGCCGGCCCCTGGGCATTACGATTGTGGGAGGGTTGATCCTGAGCCAGTTGCTCACGCTCTATACAACGCCGGTCGTCTATTTGGCGTTCGATCGGCTGCGGCTGCGAATGCAGGGAAAGCAGCCTGAAATCCTTAACTATGGGGGCGGACCCGTCCCCAGCGCTACGGAGTAATTAACCGTCCTGGATCTGGCTTCTCCTAAGAGAATGTCCAATTTTGAACAGTTCTCGCGCCCAAAGCTATTCTATGCTGCGCGCTATGGCGGAGAAGAAAACCGAGCGCAGCAACTGCCGTTTCACAGTTCAGCAGGCGAGTGACGGGAAGCATTTGCTTGTCGTGCAACTTTACCAAGACACAATTCCGGTGCTAAAGGAAGCATTATTTGGATTTGACCTGCTCGGAGGCACGCGGGTCGAGAACGCCAAAAAACTCGCCGAAGCGCTCAACGAGCACGTCCTTGACATGTTCGTGACGACGGGAGAGGGAGGCTGAGCTCCAGAGCGCCCTGAGTTTAAGACTCGCGAAGATCGAGCCGCGTTTGTCGCGGGGCAGGAGAGGCAACGAGGAAAACAGTACAGGACGCGGTGGAGGCAGATCAGGACAGCGTCGGTGAACGGAGCACAGACTCTCTACGCTATTGATCGTTCCCGTGTCGAGAACTCTCCAGCAATGGTTGGCGCACGTGTGATTGTTCGAGGAGTTGACGCTGATGAGCCAGCTGAGGATGACGAGTGGCTCCAAAGAATAATTCGCGGGGTGAACACACAGAACCGTGTCCACAATTACGATTTCCGCTCGAACGAGCCTGAACAGGTTTTGCTTCAGACTAAATTCAGAGACTTGGGAGTGTTCTACGAGCGGAAACGCGGTGAATGGAGAGAATTCAGAACCGAGCCAAAGTACAAGGGATTCAAGAGACTTTCACTCCCCCGTCTCGGCCAGATTCTGATGGTTGTTTCAGAGGATAACGGCGATGGCGTGATGACGGCTAAGAGAGGGGTGGATGCGATTTTCGATGATCGACATTACGGCGGGATCTTTCCACCGCGTCCCAAAATCGCCTACAGGTTTCGGCGGATGTACATTGCCTATCGTCTCTTTGAACTGCTAAGCGATCTTGGGTATGCAACAGCTAAGAATTACGGGAGACAACGTCACGCTTTCCTGAATGCACTCTGGATCTTGCATCGAGGAACGGTATCTAGCGACACTGGAAACCGACATCTGGAAAACTCAGGATTGAAGCGTGCCTTTGACTTAATTGAAAGAAAGTGGAAGACGAGGAGGATAATTCGGACTGTGACCAAACACGTATGGGCTGCTTGGCGCATCGGTCGCAAGAAGGATCCTGAACTCTACACGCCAAATAACTTTTTCAAGTCGAAATATGGAAACCAACGGATACTTGCACTGGCATTTCCTAAAGTCCGCAAGGATCTGAACTCACTGGGCTGTGACTTGTTCTCGGCCTCGTAGTGCACGGCAGTGGTGACGCTCACTTCGGCGTTTAGAAAATAGCACTTAAACAAACGCCGACTAGCAAAAGGCGAAGCACTCAAAATCAATCATTTACACGCCGTGGCCGGATGGCTGCGACTAGGGGTTTTGCGTACGCTGTTGTAGGGCCTTATGGATCGTCGAAGGCGACACTTCTAGTTGCGCTGAAATTTCGCGTATGGATGCTCCGGCGGCGCGAAGTCGGGCAATTCTGCCAGAGTCCAATATTAATGATGGACGCCCCAGCGTTTTTCCCTTGAGCTTGGCGTTGCGCAACCCGGCCCGGACACGTTCTTGAATCAAAGATCGCTCGAATTCAGCCATTGCGCCGATGATCTGAAACATGAGCCGCCCCGAGGGAGTGGAGAGGTCCAGATTGTCACGCAGGCTGACGAAGGCCACACCGTACGAATCGAGATCGGCAAGCGCGTTGACGAGGTGCTTGAGCGACCGCCCGAATCGGTCCACCTTCCAGCACAGCACCACGTCAAACCGCCGCAGATGAACATCTGACATTAGGCGATTGAGTTCCGGCCGTGATTCTTTCGAGCCGGAGATTCCCGAGTCCACATATTCGCCATAGATCTCCCAGCCGCGTCTGGCGGCGTACTCTCGCAACTCAGCCAGCTGCATTTCTGGACTCTGTCCAATGAGCGTGCTCACTCGCGCATAGATTCCTACTCGCATACTTGGTAACCTCGGGCCTTGGTGGCTTCACACTCCCAGCGCATGTTCTGCTCGTTCACAACGATTTCCTTGCGGCCAATCCTCAACACAATCCTGTTCCCCAGCACGACGTGAACGTCTTTGCCGTCAACCTGCTCGACCACGGCGATTCCACGACCGAGCACGGCCACGCGGTCACCCCTTTTCAGGGTGCGCTCCTGTTGGCGGCGGACGTAATACTCCTGGCGTGTCTTGATAAGGTAGTCCAATCCTGCCGCGTCGAAGCCTGAGCCGTGCTTCCACAGCGCAACTCTCTCGCAGTCGCGCAGTAAGAAAATATCCGTGCCAAATTCGGTCAAAGTTTTGAGCCGAGAGTTGATCTCTGAAAGCGAGAACGGGATTGCGTCAGCTGCAAGGAACAGAGTTTTGGGATAGGCGAACTGAGCACGCCAACCACGTTCGTGCTCCACGACCTTGCCCCACAGGTATACCTCGCCGCGGACTCCGAACTTTTTGTAGCCGCACTGGTGCAGGTGCTCGATTGTCTTCGCGGCGTAGACGCCACAAGTGCAATTGAAGTCCGGCAACTCGGCAGGATCGTGTGTGGCTTTAGAAAGACCCGAGATGGAACCGCATGCATCCGCCCTACATACGGCAGAGAGCAGCTGATGGGCAAACCACTTCTCGCCGTTGAGCGATCTTAGACCTTTTGAGTCCCATTGCCAGACGCGGTAGCCGACGACAGGGGAGATATAATCCGGGACCGTCATTGAGAGACTGGTGCCTCCGCTGGCTCTGGCTCGTTCGCAGGCTCCGGTTCGGCTTTCGGCTCCTGCACCGGAAGCTCAAGCGGTTCCACGACGATGGTTCGAAGCGGCTCGCCGATTTGCATATCTTGCCCCCTCCTTGCATAACCTCTCTCAGTCGCTTCTCCGTAGTTTCGAAGCATGAGAGACCTTGCTGTGCTACCGCCAATCAAGACCAAACTTCGGGTCGCCCTGCTGAACCTCGCCGCCTACAAAGAGATTCCCACTCCGCAACTCGTCGCGGCCGCTCGCGCCCTGCCGGGCGGGACCAAAGTTCATATCCCGGATCGCCTCACCGCGATTGTGCTCCTGCTGGGGACGCGTCTTGTGGAGTTGAACTAATGGCGGAATCCGCACTATCGCCGCTGGCATGGATCCTGAACTTCATCTGGGACACTATCCAATTGATGTTCTGGTTCTTCATGTTCCCCATTCTGATTGTCTGTTGGTGCTTCTACCACCCAGTAGAGGCCCGTCTCTATGCCGTCAGCGCGATTCCTCTCCTCTGGAGCGGGAATTGGGGTACTCGTGGACTCTTGGTTTTCTTCGTGGTTCTTATCGGGAGCCTGTTTGGGAAAACCATGCATAGGATTTGTTGGGGGATCATCAAGCTTGCTCTCGTCGCTGGCTTGATCTGGTACATCTATATGATCTTCAAGCTGGGGTAAATTCCTCGTTCTCATACCTCCTTGATCATGTGCTCCTTGAATAGCTGATGAATCTCGCCCAACTGCTCTTGCACTCCGCCCCACTCGTCCTTCGGCACGCCATACCTGTTTGCGAATCTGCGCAGGGCGCGATCGGTCAGCTGCGACCAGTGCCCGGCGTCTATGAGCACCGCACAGCGGTCACACGCGGCCCACGCTCCTATGGACTCGTGCTGAAATACCGCGTGCTTCGTGCGGGGGACGATGAAGTTCCGGCAGGCATAAAGGCGGGCGGTGGGAGATGCGGAACAGAAATCGCACATCTCCCTTCCTGGCGGAGCGTCGAAAACGAAGACCTGCCGCGTCATCCTAGTCCCTCGGTGTGAGCGCGGGAATCGAAGGTTTCGCGTCCTTTCGCCCCGATTGCTTTGCGGCCAACGCGGCTTGAAACTTCTCGGCGGGTACTCCGGCTTTCGCTCGCTGCTCCCAAGTCATTTTGGGTCCATTGGGGCCGTAGACCTTGACGAAGTCTTGCTGGCTGGGCCGACCCGCGAGCGCGAACAGGCGAATGCCTTCGGCGCGGTTCGAGCCAGCCGACTTCACGCTTTTCTTCGGAGCCTGCGGCTTCACAGCCTTCGGGGTCTTGGTTTTCTTGCGGGCAGCTGGCTTGCGCTTTCGGAGTACGTCCTTCTTGCTTCGTGGCATTGTTCTCCTCCTGCTTGAGTCTACGGACCTTGGCGGGCGGGTCGGGTACACTGAGCTAGTTGCAAGTCTCCAGCCGCCCCCCGCATCCACTCGGCGAACCATAGCTCATCTCTCTGAGAAGTAAAGTTGGTTCTATTCCCGCAACCTTGGTAAAGGTCGTTACCTGATTGGGCAAAGCAGGTCAGTAAATTGTTGAAGGATGCTGAGAGCGAGAAAAGTTGCCCTTCGGGTCAACGGATTGCGGGTGACGAAGGCAAGAGTACGCCGTGGGGAGAAGGGGCCTGAGTTGATCGTCACGGACGCGCTTTTGGGCGACTTTGCCATTGACGACAGTTTCACGTTGGAACTGCTGGAGCTTCTGGTTTCGACCGAGATGCGGCAGAGACTGCCGAACGGCGGCTGGAGGAAAGTGTCGTTGCGGGTATTGATTGCGCTGCTCCGGTGCGGGTTGGTGAGGATAGCGGAGGAGAGTTGAACTCCGAGAGGTCCAGTCAATGAGCGTAATTGGGATATTACGCCAACAACGGTATCGTTTCCGCTTTGCCAACTAACCGTCTCTATGAGCACTGGGCGACGAACGGCCTCTTTACGGCCTTTTTATTAAGTCCTTAGGCCTCTCTTATCTGGCAGGTGATGCAATGGCAAAGTGACCTTCCTGGAGGAATTGTGTTCGCTCGTGTGGTGCTGCTTGCTATCCTTGGGTTTGCGATAGTGTTCCTCCTGAGTTTTATGCGCGGCTTCCGCAGAGAGCTAAAGCGAAACAGACATTAAATCGGGGCGGCACTAGAATGTTTTAAGCTGAGCAATAGTCCACCTAGCGCCTCGGTCGGGCCCTTCGGAGTAGGGACGGTGGATTTCTTCAGTGCAATTCAATACGCGTTGTTTGTGGCCATCGTCACCGTCCTGGTGAAACCCTTGGGCGGGTACCTGGAACGGGTGTTTTCCAGGCAGCGGACCTCTCTTGATCGCTTATGCCTTCCAGTTGAGCGGCTTGTCTATCGCATTACTGCGGTTGATCCTAATGTCGAGATGTCTGGCAAGGAGTACGCGACGTGTTTCGTGTTCTTTGGCCTTACCGGCACACTCTTGTTGTATGCCATTCTTAGAATGCAGCAGTTCCTTCCTTGGTTTTTTCCTCAGTACCACGCCACGCCATTATCCCCAGACCTGGCTCTGAATACGGCGATCAGCTTCTCGACGACCACTACCTGGCAGGTCTACGCGGGCGAAAACACGATGAGCTATTTCAGCCAGATGGTGGGACTTTGCGCGCAAAACTTCCTGGCTGGCGCGGCGGGGTTAGCCGTGGGTATTGCCTTCATTCGCGGTCTTTCTAGGCAGCTCTCCGACAGGCTCGGCAACTTTTGGGTTGATCTGACCCGCGCCTTGCTCTGGGTACTATTGCCGGGAGCATTGTTAGGTGCCCTGTTGCTCGTCTGGCAGGGAGTGCCGATGAACTTCCGCCCCTATGCCGTTGCCACGACCGTCGAGGGCACCCAGCAGGTGATACCGCAGGGTCCGGTGGCCGCACTGGAGATCATCAAGAATCTCGGAACGAATGGTGGCGGCTTCTTTAATGCGAATGGAGCTCATCCGTATGAAAACCCCACGCCGTTTACCAACTTTCTCGAAATGCTGGCAATCGTGCTCCTGCCTGCAGCTTTGACGAACACCTTCGGCAGGATGGTGGGCCAGCCTCGACAAGGGTGGCTTTTCTATTGGGTTATGGTGCTTCTCTTCGTCTGCGGGCTGGCCTTTGTCCATCACTTCGAACAAGCAGGGGATCTCCGTCTCAAGAGTGTGGATTTTCGAAATAGTCGTGTCCAGTCTGGTGGAAACATGGAAGGTAAGGAGGTGCGCTTCGGCATCGGCGGTTCGACGCTCACGGCTGTGGTCACCTCCAACGCGGCCACGGGATCAAACAACTCCATGCACGATAGCTACACCTCGCTCGGCGGCATGGTTTTGCTGGTGAACATGCTGCTCGGGGAGCTCGTATTTGGGGGGCTGGGGACTGGCATTTACAGCATGGTCATGGCGGCTGCGATTGCTGTGTTTCTAGCGGGACTCATGGTTGGGCGCACGCCTGAATATCTGGGAAAAAAGATAGGGCCAGCAGAGAACAAAATGATCATGCTGTACGCCTTGGCCGCGCCATTCGTCGTCCTTCCTCTCACTGCGATTGCCGCGAGCACGAGGCTCGGACTGTCCGGGTTGACGGTCAATGCCGGCCCGCATGGTTTTACTGAGATTCTGTTCGCTTATACCTCTTGCTTCGCCAACAACGGCCAAAGTTTTGCCAGTCTGAATGCCAACACTCCGTTTTACAACCTCACCACAGCATTGGCGATGATGGTGGGCAGATTTGGCTTGGCAATTCCTGCATTAGCACTGGCGGATCTACTTGGTCGCCAGAGAAGTACTCCTACTTCGTCGGGAACTCTTCCGACTCATTCGCTTTCGTTTGGAGTTCTACTTACAACCTGCTTGATCATAATGGTGGCCCTGAGCTATCTTCCCGCCTTGGCTCTCGGCCCCGTACTAGAACGATTGCTCTTCGGAAGATAGAGCGTTCAAATTCTCGATGGCGACTGACCTTCAACTGAAAGCAAGGAAACACCACTCGGTTCGAGCGCCTCTTATTTTGCATCCCGCGCGGAAGGGTGGTGAAGTGGTCAAGCGGTAACTTCTGAAATCGCATTATAAAAGGGCGCCCCTGTTGAAGTAGGTTGTCATCGTTGCGTATGACCACCTACGAAAGGAGCACCCTCAATGACCGGTGAAAAGTATATTGGGCTCGACG
>Ga0326727_10010369_pt1 | contig 22227 bp, 19 predicted proteins | sample MB2enrmetagenome_FD_207643 | JGI IMG/M metagenome (GOLD analysis project Ga0326727, IMG submission 207643) | Lab enriched peat soil microbial communities from McLean, Ithaca, NY, United States - MB29MY | ecosystem: Environmental > Terrestrial > Soil > Wetlands > Peat | place: USA: New York...
CTCGGATAACTCTTTCGTTTTATATTCATCCCCAGCTTAATGCCGGGATGTAAATACATTGTACAGACTATTCTTGCAAAAAGTTAAGTACAGGCTCTAGGACTGACCCCTTGGCTTGGTAAAAAGGGAGGGGGTGGGGAGCGGGGCGCAAAATACGGCTTTTGCTCGAATGGAGACGTGGTATTGTTGGTCTAATTATGGTGAGATTTATCTGTTCTTATCGGCTCCTGGCGCTGGTGCTGGCCGGAGGGTGGCTGGGCGCGCCTGCCACGGGCCGCGCGGATGAAGGGATCAAGACCTATACCGTTCCCAAGGAACAGAGCGCGCCGGTCCAGACAGCCGCCGCGCCGCAGGGCATGGGCCAGGGGATGGGAATGGATTCTTCGACCATGACGGCTTCGGATATTCCAGTCAGTTCGGCGCCGGTGCGATGGACCACGCCGGCGGGCTGGCAGGAGCTGGCCCCGACCAGCATCCGCATCGGCAACTTTCTTGTGCCAGGCAAGGGCGGAGGGAAGGCGGAAGTGGCGGTGTTTTCGTTCCCCGGTTCGGTGGGGACGGAACTGGACAACGTCAATCGCTGGCGCAACGAACTGCAGTTGCCGCCGGTGGAGGAGGACAAGGTGACTTTTGAACCGGTGACGATCGATTCGTTGCCGGGCCGGCTCTATGACATTTCCGGGGCGTCGAGCCGGACGGCGGTGGCCAGCCTGGCCCGGCAGGGCGCGACGTGGTTCTTCAAGATGCGGGGGTCGAAGGAGACGGTGGCCGAGGCGAAGCCGGCCTTTGTGGGATTCCTGCAATCGGTTCATTTCGCCGCCGGGAATGAAGCGCCGCCGCACGCCATGTTCGACGGCGGCATGGGCGCCATGCCCAGTCCGCACGGCAACCTGGCGGCGGCCCCGGCGGAAAGTCCGGCGGAGGAACCCACATGGACGGTGCCGGCGAATTGGACGGAGAAGAAGGCCGGCCCCATGATTTTCAGGAGCTACACGGCGGCCAGCGTCAAGGGCAGGACGGCCAGCGTGAATATCAGCTTTTTCCCGGGCGACGTTGGGGGCGTTTTTGCCAACGTCAACCGCTGGCGGGGGCAGCTTGGGCTGCCGCCGGTCGGGCCGGACAAGCTGGCGAGCGTGACGCAGGCCCTTGACACGGCGGGGGGCGGGGCGACATTGGTGGACTTTGCCGGAACGGACCCGCGGACCGGGCAGGCGGCCCGGTTGGTGGCGGTGATGGCGCGGCACGGGGACAAGACGTGGTTCTACAAGCTCTCCGGCGAAGGCCCGGTGGTGGAGGACGAGAAAGAAAATTTTGTGAAGTTCGTGCAAACCGTTCGCTATCCGTAACATGACGCGCCGCATCCTCGGCATCTTGACGTCGTTGCAGTTGACTGTGGCGTGCCTGGCGGCGGCGCTGATCCTGGTGTTTGCCGGCACGCTGGCCCAGGTGGATTTGGGCCTGTATGCGGCGCAGGCGAAGTATTTCCGGAGTTTTTTCGTTTATTGGACGCCGGCGGGCGGCCACTGGAGGATTCCGGTGTTTCCGGGCGGCTGGCTGATCGGGCTGGTCTTGCTGGCCAATCTGCTGGCGGCGCACGTCAAACGCTTTCGCTTGACACCGCGGAAGTACGGCATCCTGCTGGTCCACAGCGGATTGATCTTCCTGCTCGTCGGCCAGTTTCTGACGGAGTGTTTCCAGGTGGAAAGCACGATGCGCATCGAGGTGGGGGGGAGCAGGGATTATTCCGAGGCGCCCCGGCGCAGCGAGCTGGCGGTGGTCGATGTGACGGACCCGGCCAGGGACAAGGTGGTGGCCATCCCCGAATCGCTGCTGGCCAAAGGCGGGGAGATTCGGACGCCGGCGTTGCCCTTCGCGTTGCGGGTTGAGAAATATCTGCCCAACTCCATGCCGGCGGGCCCCATGACCGGCGAAGGCGAAAAGATCAGGGCCAGCCAGGGGATCGGGCGGCAATTGCTCTTCAGCCCGGCCCCGCTCTCCACGACCCTGGACACGGAGGACAACCCGGCGGCCTTGATCCAAGTGGCGGGCGACAAGGGGCCGGTGGGGGATTGGACGCTCTCGACCTGGATGACGCGCTACCCGGAGTTCGAGCGGCTGCAAAACGGCCTGGGCGCCATCCTGGGGAACGTCCCGCTGACCCAGCCGCAGAGTTTCACCTATGGCGGGCGGACGTGGCAGATGGCGCTGCGGCCGGTGCGATATTACAAGCCTTACCGCATGACGCTGCTGGCGTTTCATCATGATTTGTATCCGGGCACGGACATTCCGAAAAATTACTCGAGCAAAATCCACTTGAGCGATCCGGGGACGGGCGAGGACCGCGACGTTTTAATTTACATGAACAGCCCGTTGCGCTACCGGGGCGAGACCTATTACCAGGCCAGTTTCGAGCCTGGGGACAAGGGCACGATATTGCAAGTGGTGCGCAACCCCGCCTCGATCACGCCTTACGTGGCGTGCAGCCTGGTGGCGTTGGGGCTGGTCGTCCAATTTCTGATGCACCTGGCCGGCTTCGCCCGCAAACGCGGCGCATCGGCCCAAGCCGCGCCGCCGCCGCGCTCCGTTGCGGCCCCTGTTCTGGCGCCGGCGCAAGCCAACGGCAAAAGGAGTTCCGCATGAAAAAGTGGCTGCCGTGGATTCTTGTGGCCGTCTTCGCCGCCTGGTTCCTTTCGGGCTTCCAGGCGCCGCCGCCGAAAAATGGGTTTGACATTGCGGGCTTTGGCCGGCTGCCGGTATTGATGGACGGGCGCGTCCAGCCGCTGGATTCGGTGGCGCGCAACGCCTTGTTAAGCATGAGCGGGCGTTCCATCGTGCGCGTTTCCAACGGCCCGCCCCTGTCGGCGACGGCATGGCTGCTGGAGACGATGACGCGGCCGCGAGTGGCGGACAACTTGAAATGCCTCCGCGCGCAGCATCCGGATTTGGAAGGGTCGTTTGGGGCGGCCAAGGCGGGCCTGGAATATTACTCGTTCAACGACATCAGCAATCACGTGGACAATCTGGAGGAGCAGGCCCAAAAGGTTTTGAACGCCGAAAAGGACAAGGAAGACGCGGTCAAGTCGCGCACAGCGTTCCAAAGGGACCTGATCCACCTGGTCAACAGCCTGGGACTTTACGAGCGCCTGAAAAACAGCCTGGAGCCGGAAGGGACTGCCGATTTCACGCAGGAACTGCGGGCCTACCAGGCGTGCATCGTTCCGGGCAAACTGGCCCTGGAGCAGAGCAAGGAGGGCAAGGAGGCGAAGGCGGAGGATTTGAACCGCATCGCGGCGGCGTTCGAGCGGTATTCGGAGATGGCCCGGCTGGCGGGGCCGTTGATGATTCCGCCGTCGTCAGGCCAGCCGCGCGCGGATTGGGCCAACATGGGCAACAGCCTGCTCGAATCGTTGCATTCGGAGGAAATCAGCCCCGCCGCGACCTGTTACGCGGCCCTGGCCACCGCGCGCAAAAGCAATCAGCCCGCGGCATTCAACCAGGCGCTGGCGGGCTATCGGGCGTGGCTGCAGGAGAACAATCTGTATCCGGCGTTGCAGAAGGGGGACCGGGAATTTTTCTTCAACCAGATCGAACCCTTCTACAAGGCGATGGCCATTTACGTGGCGGCGCTGCTGCTGGGCTGCCTCTATTGGATCAACCTGTCGGAATGGGTGCGGCGCAGCGGGTTCGCCCTGCTGGTGCTGGCCTTCATTGTTCACACCATCGGGCTGGGCTATCGCATGTTCCTGGAGGGCCGTCCGCCGGTGACCAATTTATATTCCTCAGCCATCTTCATCGGCTGGGGCGCGTGCCTGCTGGGCATCATCCTGGAACGGATTTACCGGGGCGCCATTGGGCTGGTGGTGGCGGGGTTCATCGGATTCGTCACCCTCATCATTGCGCATCACCTGGCGCTGAACGGGGACACGATGGAAATGCTGCAAGCGGTGCTGGACACCAACCTGTGGCTCGCCACCCACGTGGTGGTGGTGACGCTGGGTTACGCGTCAATGTTTGTGGCCGGGCTGCTGGCTGTCATTTACATCGTGCGCGGCTTTTTTACGCGGACGCTGGCCACCGGGATGGCGCAGGCGCTGGGGCGGATGGTGTACGGCATTGTCTGTTTCGCCACGCTGTTCAGTTTTGTCGGCACGATCCTGGGCGGGATTTGGGCCGATCAATCCTGGGGCCGGTTCTGGGGCTGGGACCCGAAGGAGAACGGCGCCCTGCTCATCGTTTTGTGGAATGCCATCATCCTGCACGCGCGCTGGGGCGGGATGATCAAGCAACGGGGCCTGATGGCGATGGCGGTTTTTGGCAACATCGTGACGAGCTTTTCCTGGTTCGGCGTCAACATGCTGGGCATCGGTTTGCATTCCTACGGCTGGATGGACAAGGCATTCCCGTGGTTGATGGCCTTCGACATCAGCCAGGCCGCGCTCATTGTCCTGGCCCTGCTGCCGCTGCGTTATTGGGCCAGTTTCAAAGGAACGATTGCGCCCACGCCCCCGGAAACGCGCTGGGAGGCCCCCCCGCCGGCGGCCGCTTAGCAGGAAATTTGATCACGGTGGGGCGAGACCCCGTCGAGCCTTGACTGCAGTTTATTTCGGGGAGCGCGACCGTCCCGGCGTCCCGCCGGCCAGCCGCAACCACAGGGAATGGCCGTAAGCTCAAAGCCGGGGCGATCCAGATATTAAAAACTCATCCGGATTAAGTTTCTACGGGACACAATTCTCTGAGGACGCCGCGCCAGTGCCAGGCCCAATGATGGGACAGTACAGCGCAGAGGACATGCAGGACGATTCTGCCAACGGGAAACACTGACAGATGTGACAGGAGAATTTTCATAGTTTGACTCCAACAGGAGGGTGCCCTCCGGGGAAACTTCGGTGCGCCCCGCCATAACATCTCTCCGCCCCAATCGGCGCCTGTAATCTTCCTGGATAGAGTCCGGGGCTGAGGATCTTCCGCACCGCTTTGAGGAGGACCGCCTTGGCGAAGGGTTTTTCCAGCATGGCATCAGCCCCCAGCGCGCCCGTCATTGTCAGGAACAATGCGGAGAGGTCGGAACCAAAGCCCGAAATCCCCAGCACCTTCACATGCGGATCAATGACACGCAGAAGTTTTAGCGTTTCCAGCCCATCCATGCCCGGCATGCATATGTCGAGGATGACGAGCGTCGCCGGTTTCGTCTTGTAGGATTCAATGGCCGCCCGGCCACTCTCCACGGCTCGCACCTTAAAGCCCACCCAGGACAAGATCTCGGACAGAATCGCTCGCAACGGGGCGTTATCATCTACAATCAAAACGTCATTCATAACAAGTTAATCCTTTTGAGCTTCAATTTGCGGGTTTGAGGGTCTTCCTCACCGTCTTGAGCGTGAAGCCCCTCCCACGACCATGTCTCGGAGAGGACCGCTCGCAACCCGGGGTTGTCATCCACGATCAAGATGTTTCTTCTAATCACGAAGTCTTTCTGGATCTGCCTCTGGTGGGCGAATCCGCCGCCCAATGGCGCCGCCACGATAAGAGAGAGACGTTTGTTTTTCATAATTCCAAATCCTTGCCTCAAGAGCCAAAGGTGAAACAGGCATTGATCCCACATCCGGTGGAAGCCTTCTCGGGAATTCATCTTTGCTAATCCTGATGTAGCATATTGAAGCCCACTTCTTCATATATACTAAATTAATTTGGAATTAAGATACAAAGTCGCTGGTGAGGCCGATCCGGCCCTGATTGCCAACGCGGATGTGCCTAATCCGCCTTTCACGCCGGGATGACCCAAAACGGGGCAGACATGTCCGATTCTACTGGAGCCTTTCAGCGGGGGTTTTTGGCGGCCTGGGACCCAATCCTCATGTTCACCAGGATCAAATGGCATTATCGCTATGGCATTTCAACAAAAACCGTAGCCGCAATTACGTGGACATGCAGGCTCCGCAGGAACGTCGCCCTGCCGGGGCGGTGGTAGGGCGAGGCTCCCGCCGAGCCATGACAAGTCCCTGATCGTAAAAATGACGCTTTTGTAGGAGACGACGTCAGGAGGCTCTAATCATGGCCTCCTTTTCGAGCAAGTTTAATCACGGTGGGGCGAGACTCTGTCGAGCCGCAATCAAGGACGAAGTCAGAAGGATGAATGATGAAGTGAAAAAACAGCCGGAAACGAATTCAGAATTCTGCATTCAGCCTTCCGCCTTCCGCCTTGCCCCTCCCGGTGGGGCGAGACTCCGTCGAGCCGTGACAAGTCCCTGAGCGTAAGAATGACGTTTTTGTAGGAGACGACGTAAGGAGGCTGTGATCCCAGCCCTGTTTCCGGGCAAATTCGATCACGGTGGGGCGAGACTCCGTCGAGCCCTGACAGCAGTTTATTGCGGGGAGCGCGACCGTCCCGGTCGCATCCGTCGGCGTCTCGCCGACGGAATGTCATCCAAACCGGCCTGCCATTTTGGTGAGTTCCCAACCATATCGCCAATGATTCCGTTTCTTGAAGCATCGCACCTTGCTTTTGCTGTCAGTCGGCAATAAGGTTTCGCCAATGAGGAAACTGCGCGGCATCCTGAAACGCAAGCGGGGAAAGAAGCCGTTTGCCGAAGAATGGGCGAAGCACAAGCGCGAGGAAAAGGCGCTGGAAGAAGCCAAATACGCCCGCTGCACCGGGGCAGGATAGCCTCGCCCTGCTCGCCCTGTTCCGGGATAAACTCTGTAGCCGATAGCCTACAGACAGCCGCCCCGCAAACTGGCACAATATTCAAAGCAGTCGGGCAGCCAATCAACTTGACTGATCGTCTATAGACTTGATCTGTCGCGGCGCTTTGACTGGCTGCATTATGAAACTCATTTCATTCCAGAAGTTGGGCGAGATTCGGCAGAGTCCGAGATTGTGGTTGGAATCACGACGGTTGGAAGCACTGGGGTTTTCACCAAGAACCCCATTCTCGGTCGAACCGCGTCTGAACGGAATCGTATTGCGCCCTGTGACCCTCTCCAACAACCACGTCTCAAAGCGAATGGAGGCGCGCCGGGAAAGGCCGATCATTGACATCGCCAATCGGTCCCTGCTCTCGCCTTTGGATGGTTTTCTGGAAATTAAAGTTACGGCTGCTTTCAACCGGATTGATGTTGCGCCTTCCGTCCGTGGATTCCATATCCGCCGCAGCCTCAGAGCAGAGCCGCCATTTAAAACCATCGAGGTTTTCTGCGGCGGCGGAACTTTATCCGCCGCCATTGCCAGCAGCGACGATTTTGAACTCATCGCAGGCGTTGAACTTGAGCCAAAGTTCGCGGACGTGTGGCAACAAGGACACCCCGACGCCATTCTCTATCAAGCGGACGTTCGCCGCATCCACGCATCGGAGTTGCCTTTGCATGAGGTTTTCGTCGCCTCAATCCCATGCACAAGCCATTCAACCCTTGGCCGCGCGAAAAAATCTCTGGCTGGAAAACCCGAAACCGGGGACACGGGCGACCTGTATCTGAGCGTCGCGGAATTAGTAGCGCATCATCTGCCATCGGCTTGCATCTTTGAAAACGTGCCCGCATTCGCGAACTCGCTCGCCTGTTTAAGCCTCGTGCATCATCTGCAACGCATCGGCTACTCCATCGCCGAAATCATCGTTGACCCGTGGAACGAATGGAACGAGCCGCAGGACCGAAAGCGATGGATCATGGTGGCGACATTGAAGCCAGGCTTTCAAATCCGCTCACCGCGAACCCCGTTCACAGGCACCATAGGCCGGTTTCTCGACGCCCCGGCAAATTCAGACCGAATCGAAGCGGAACGGATTGTCGGAAGCATTGAGGCGCTATGTCGGCACAACAAGCGCCACGCCAAACTTGGACATGGATTCGGTTTTACCACGATCAACAGCGAATCAAAACGAGTGCCGACGATTGTTCGCTCGTATCATAAAATTAACATCGGCCCGTTTGTTGAAACGCCGTTTGGTCTGCGTCTGCTGCACAAGGAAGAAGTTGAACGGCTCATGGGCTGCAAGATCGACTGCGCCCATTACGCCACCGCCATCGAGATTCTTGGGCAAGGCGTGCAGACAAGAGTCTTTCGAGAAATCCTCCGTCAACTGACGGATTTCTTGAAATGTTAGCCGCAAAAGATTTCTTCGCGGTGAAAGCGCAAGAACTCAGCGCCTGGCTCGGCCAGCTTGTCAGGCAAGCGAATGGGCTTTCCGCCGAAAGGGACAAAATTCTGTTCCAATGTCGGCTCAGGAAAATGGCGGCGCAGTCGTTTGCTCAAAACAACTTTGAGATTTTCGTCCAGCGTAATGAGTCCAGAATCAAACGCCGCGTCGTGAAGGCAGGAAAGACAAAGCCCGTTGCGCGGATTCAGCCGGTCATTTGGGAAATCACTCCACGGTTTGATGTGACTCGCCACCAGCAAGCACGGGACGTTGATCCCGCTGATGCAGCAACGGACGCCGTAGGCGCTTAAAATCGCCTGACGGAAAAATTGCTGGCCGCGCCGGACTTTGACGCTGGAAGCGATTTCGGTCGGCCCCGTCGGCGCGACAAGTTTGCTACCCGGCTCAAGCCGCACTTTGTCGCGTTCGAGGAAATCCACCTCTTTGCCCTCATCCCTCGTGAAGAGATCATGAAGCATCTCCTCGCTCTCGGTTCCGAGTGTGGCGAAATGATCGTGGAATTCATTCCACATGGCTCGGTCCTGCTTCGTCGCGCCGGGGAGTCCGCGCACGCCGCGAGCCTGTTGGACAGGATCAAGCGCGGCGAAATTGCACAGTTTCATGGCCAAGCTGTTCGCCGTCCGTCCCATCTTGGCCGCGACCTCAATGATGATGTGGTTGCCTTTGTGCAGTTGGCCGAACGGCAGTTTGCAGTAAAGATTCAAAGCGATAAGGAAATGCTCTCGCGTCCATTTTACTGCCGGTGCTTTCGCCATGTTCAAAGATTGCCAAATCCAATTTCCATTGCGAAGCACCAAATCATCCGTGTCCATCCGGTCTTACCCGCGGTTAACCCATGTCAGACGTTTTCTCCAAGGCGAAGCGGTCGGAGGTGATGGCCCGCATCCGGTCGCCCCAGTCAGAATCTTTTGAAGTAGAAGTCTTCGCGGCTGAGGCCGAGGTCTTCGATGATGTCGGCTATGATTCCGCGCGGCACATCGCCCGGATGCCAGGCGAAGGTGATAAGACGGTCGGGATGGAACGGATTCGAGTAGTGACGGTGGCTGCCCGCCGTGCGGAGCAATTGGCATCCGATCTCACGCAGGCGACGTTCCAACTGGCGGCAGTTCCAAGAGGGATACTTGCCCACAAGTCACGCGGCGAGAACGAATTTGTCGCGGAAAGCGGCTGGGATGGGGCGTCCGGTTTCCAGCAGCGCCTCCAGATGGGCCTTGGCGGCTTGTTGGAAGCGCAGGATGGCCTCGCCCCGGTCCTGCCCGTGCGCATGGCAGCCGGGCAGCAAGGCCGATTTCGCAATCCATACCCCGTCCTGGTCGCGCCGCACTTGAATTTTCGAGATCGCAACGATCATCGTGGCAACACTTTAACCCGCCGCTGCCTGAAGCTCAAGTCTCTTCATGGAGTTGAAATCCGCTCCCCATCCTGCATGCCTGTGCATAACCGTTTTAATCTGTGTTCATCCGGTTTTATCCGTGGTTAAAACATGTCAAAGGTCTTCTCCAAGCACAGCCGGAAATCAGACAAAACAACGGCCCGAAGTGTTTCTCTTTTGCGAACTTTGCGATCTTTTGTGGCCAGAAGATTTCTTCATTCTTCCTTCTTACTTCTGCCTTTCCTCCATTATGGCTGCCCGAAACATGCAACCGCCCCGGCAACCAATCGCGCTTTCTGGAAACGCAAACTGACGGCCAACAGGCTCCGGGACCGGCTGGTCAACCGGACTCTGCGCGCGCAAGGCTGGCGGGTGCTTCGCGTATGGGAGCACGACCTGGCGCGCAAGAACGAGAGGAGGCTCGCGAGGCGAATTCAGGGCGTCTTTTGCTTGGAGCACTGCCACAAATGATGTAGCGATATATTCCCAATGACCCCAAGGAATTATTTGCCCGCAGATCACGCGGAAAAACGCAGAAAAGAAAAAGAAGTTTCGTCTCCGTTTCTGCGTCATCTGCGTGTTTTGCGGGCCATAAAAATCGCTGTATGAATTGTGCAACCGCTCCAACTGCGGTCCAAAGCTTCGCAGGAGCGGCATAGCGCAATTGCGAACAGGAACTGGTATAACTCCTTGCCGCGCAGAATCTTGCCGCCCATTCCCTTCAAAACTCATGGCTTTTTTAAAAAATCTCAAGAAATCTGTTGACGTAACGATATATAAACTATAATGTTGCTTTAGTGAATATATGAATATGGATGTTTGCAAATGAAAAAGCGGGAATCTGAAGCCAGGGCTGAAACAGGGCATGGCCGCACAGCATCGCGCAAAGTCGCAATGCATCTACCTTGCTTTGAACAACTTGCAACCCAAATGCTTGCGCTCGTCGTTTCGGGGGCGCAAATCAGTTTTTGTGCAACTTGCGTTTCTCCCTCTCTTCCACAGACTTGTGGAGGAGAGGGTCGGGGAGAGGAGGCTGCTTTTTCGATGGAGGGTTCATGGAGAGGAGGCACTTCCAGGGAACCCCTCTCCCTGTCCCTCTCCCCGCTTGCGCGGGGCGAGGGGATTCAATTCGACACCTTTTTGCCAACACTCTGCCAAAAACTGATTTGCGCTCGTCGTTTCGGCCTGTTTCGAGCCGTTTCGACCTGTTTCGACCAAAAAAAGGATATTCCCCCGACCCTGAATTGTGGGCTGTTTTCAGACCGATTCTGACCGTTTCTGACCGATTCTGACCAAAAAAAAGAAAAAAATTACCCCAAACCCGCGCAAATCTATGAGCCGAAATGGAAAAATCGCCGGATTACCCGGTCCGCTTCGTGGGCAAATTAATCGCCGCCTGCAAAACGGTGAAGGTGGCCGCCTGAAGGCGGAACTCCAAGCAGCCAGGGTTGATTCCTGTTCCTGCGCAAATCCTGAGGTGACAAGCGGATACAGCTTGAATTTGGAATGCGGCGACTTGTCGCCGCTTTCAAAGCGCGGACGTGTCCGCGCAGTCCAAAGGTGGAATGAATACCTGAGGCTCGCGGCGCTCGTCCCTCCCGATTCAGGCAGATTTTTGCCTTGCGCCCGGAACGATTCTCTTCGAAGATTGCTTTGCGGTGGATGGGGTCGTAGCTCAGTTGGTAGAGCACCAGAATGGCATTCTGGGGGTCAGGGGTTCGAACCCCCTCGGCTCCACCACTGATTCAAAAGCAGCCAGGCTTGCTTTCTCTCGTGGAATGAATGCTGTCAATCTAATGAATTCCGTCCCATGAACCGCCGCGTCCTTCCCGTCCTGATGGCCCTTCTGCCGTTCCTGGCTCACGCCGGGAACAGCGCGCCCGAGGCCCAGCCCATCCCCGACACCATCCCGCCCGCCCGCGATGTCGCCTGGCCGGGCGTCATCACCATTTCCGTCGATGCCACCGATATTACCCGCGGCATTTTCCGCGTCACCGAGACCATTCCCGTCGCCGCCGGCCCTCTCACCCTCCTCTACCCCAAGTGGCTGCCGGGCACTCATGCGGACACGGGCGATGTTTCGGCGCTGGCCGGCCTGAAGTTCAACGCCGGCGGTCGTCCCCTCCCCTGGCGGCGCGATCCGGTGGATGTCTTTGCTTTTCACCTTGACGTTCCGCGCGGCGTCTCCAGCGTCCAGGCGCAATTCCAGTATCTGGCGGCCATGGACGAGAAACAGGGCCGCATCGTCACGACCCCGGACATGTTGAACCTGCAATGGAGCGCCGTGGCGCTTTATCCCGCCGGCTATTATGTCCGGCGCATCATGGTGGCCGCCTCGGTGAAACTCCCCGACAACTGGAAGGCCGCCAGCGCGCTCGAAATCGCCGCGCGGCAAGGCCCCAATATCCGCTTCAAGCAAACCGACTTGGACACCCTGGTTGACAGCCCGATCTTCGCCGGCGCCAATGTCCGGGTTGAAACCCTTGCCCCCGGCGTCCGCCTCAACCTCGTCGCCGACTTGCCGGAGCAGCTTGCCATCACCGCCGACCAGCTTCAGCTCCACCGCAACCTTGTGACACAGGCGGTCAAACTGTTCGGCGCCCAGCACTACGATCATTATGATTTCCTGCTGGCCTTGAGCGACCGCCAGGGCGGGATCGGCCTGGAGCACCATCGCAGCTCCGAGAACGGCTTGCGTGGCGACTTTTTCACCGACTGGACCAACAACCTGCCCGGCCGCAACCTTCTGCCGCACGAATATACCCACAGTTGGAACGGCAAATACCGCCGCCCGGCCGATCTTTGGACGCCCGACTACCGCACGCCCATGCAGGACAGCCTCCTCTGGGTCTATGAGGGCCAGACCCAATTCTGGGGCTACATCCTCGATGCCCGCTCGGGAATGTTCTCCAAGGAACAGACGCTCGACGCCCTGGCCAGCATCGCCGCCCGCCTCGACACCGACGCCGGCCGCAAATGGCGTCCGCTCGAAGACACGACCGACGAGCCGATCATCTCCCAACGCCGGCCCAGGCCCTGGCGAAGCTGGCAGCGCGCCGAGGATTATTACAACGAGGGCCTTCTCATCTGGCTCGACGCCGACAGCCTCATCCGCCAACTCTCCCACGGCGACCGTTCGCTGGACGATTTCGCCCGCGCCTTCTTCGGCGTCAACGACCGCGATTGGGGCGAATTGACCTATGACTTCGACGACATCGTCCGCGGGCTCAACGCGGTCCAGACCAACGACTGGGCCGGCTTCCTCCACGCCCGCCTGGACCGCGTCACCAATCGCGCCCCGCTCGATGGCATCACCCGGGGCGGATATCGGCTCATCTATACCAACACGCCCACCGAATGGATAAGATCCGTGGAGAAACTGCGCAAGGTCACTGACCTCAGCTATTCCGGCGGCTTGATTCTGGGTAAGGATGGGGAAATCGCGGACGTGGCGTGGGACAGCCCGGCCTTCAACACCGGCCTGACCGTCGGCACCAAGCTCATCGCCGTCAACGGCCGCGCCCTGGACACCGACCAATTGAAAGCCGCGATCAAGGCCAAAAAATCGCCGCTCAGCCTGCTGGTCAGGACGGGCGACATTTACCGCACCGTCGCTCTCCTCTACGACGGCGGCCTGCGCTACCCGAAGCTGGAGAAGACCAACGCCGCCCCCAGCACCCTCGATGCCCTTCTTGAGCCTAAGCGCTGAGGTCATTCCAGTTCGCAATTGCACTATGACGCTCCTACGGAGCTTTGGGCCGCAGTTGACAGTGCAGTTCCGGACTGCAAATGGTATTATTCAACCCAGGAGTAGTCCTGAATGGAATGCCACGGCAGATAGATGACGCCGTTGCGTTCCTGCTTCTCCGTTCCTCCATAAACCACCACACGTGATACCGCTTGTTTGCGCCCGGCAAACAGTTCCGCAATTTTCCGTACCCCGGCAGCCCAATCAGAGGAGATCGTCTGGCCGGCCTTGACTTCCACAATTTTCATGCTCTTGCGCCCTTGCACCAGCGCATCGCCTTCCAGCCCGGCCTTGTCCCGATAGAAAAAAACGCCATTGCTTTCGCCACGGTTAAACCTTTGCTTCATGATCTCTGAAACCACCCAGCATTCAAAAACCGCCCCCCGCAACGGATGCACATCCAATTGCGTCATGTCGCGGATGCCCAACAACCAGCAGGCCAGCCCGGTGTCATAAAAATGCAGCTTGGGCATTTTGATCAGCCGCTTTGAAACGTTGCCATGAAAGCCGGGCAGCCGGAAGGCAATGAAGCTGGCCTCCACCACAGACCACCAGGCCCTGGCTGTCGGCTGTGACACCCCGCAATCCGCCGCCAGGGACGAGAAGTTGAGCAGTTGCCCCAAGCGCCCGGCGCTCAATTGCACGAATCGCTGGAATGCCACAAGATCGCCCACGTTTGAGATCGACCGGACATCCCTCTCCAAATAGGTTCCCACGTACGAGGCCAGCCAGTCTGTCGGTTTCAACTTGCGGTCTAAAATGCGGGGATAGCCGCCAGTCAGAAGCGTTTCGTTCAGCGACTTTGGATGGGGCGAAAAACCTTCCACTTCATCCCGCGACAGCGGCAGCAAATGCGCCACCGCCACGCGCCCAGCCAGCGATTGACTGGTGGATTCCATCACCGAGATATTGTGGGAGCCGGTTAAAATCCACCGCCCCGGAGCGGGATCACGATCAATGATCTCCTGCAAATAGGAGGCAAGCTGGGGGACATTTTGAATCTCGTCCAAAACGGCGCCCTTTGGGAATTGTTTCAGGAAACCTCTCGGATCTTCCAAGGCAAACGCTTTTATGTCCGGCGATTCCAGCGTTGCATAAGGCAATTTCGCAAACACCTTCCGGCAAACGGTTGATTTGCCGCTCTGGCGTGGCCCGGTCAAAACAATGGCGGGGAATTGCCTGGCCAGCGATTTTAACCGGGGTTCGATGTCGCGATTGATCATAACAGCCCCGACTATAGGCGAATGGCTACTTCAAAGTCAAACTTTGAATTAGACAGGCCGATTGGCCTCACCAAGGGACGGAACCGGGACATTCCCCGCACCGGCGATCTCCTCCACGACGGCGGCCTGCGCCCTCCAGCAAGTGCAGCGAAGACCCCTTGGCGGGCAAGGGGTCGGCAAGGGGTTAACCCATAGGGCGTGTTGCTCAAATACAATTCGCTTGACAACATTCCGGGCTCGGGCGCAGGCTGCCGGCATGATGGGCGTGCCTCAATCTCAAAATGAACTCTTCAGTTATCGCGTCAACCCCGACCATCGTGTCCGGCGCGAGATTGACCGCTAACACGAAAAAACGGACACACTGCATAAACATTGAAGGGAAGGGCAGGGTTAAAGATTCCAGCCGTTGCGATATTCGGCGCGAACATATTGGTTGGCTTCGGGTAAATTGCCGACCTTCATATTCGGGCCGTCCCAGTCAATGGGCGAGTCAACACGTATGGCAAGATTACCCAGCAAGCAGATTTCGGTGAGCAACGCTGCGTATTCGAAGTTCGAGCCGGCTTTCCGGCCCGCTTTGCAGGCGCGGACCCATTCCATCTCGTGGCCTTCGCCCTGGACTCGGGGAATGCTCCTGGCCGGACGTTTATATTCTTTATCCAGACTCGCCGGCAACAGCATTGGGCGTTCGTCGTAAACGCCAGCCATGATCCTGCCCTTGGAGCCATGAAAAATAATACCTCCTTCTTTTGGCATCTCCCAGCCCTCGTCCAGCCCTTCGGGTCTTGGGGCGCGCAACCCCTCCCACCAGGTTAGCCGCACAGGTGGCAGAGTCTCCCGCGCGGGAAAATCAAACGTGACCATCGCCGAGACAGGATGCGCCTCGGCATTCAGACCACAGGAGCTTGCCTGTATCCGCGTGGGATAACCCAACTTAAGCGCCCAGACCGCGGCGTCGAGCGTGTGCGCGCCGCGATCTCCCATCATACCGTTGCCGAAATCCCACCATGACCGCCACACGCCAGGCAGATAAGCGGGGTGATAGGGACGGTGTCGCGCCGGTCCCAACCACAAATCCCAGTTCAATGTCGGGGGCACAGCCGGGGTGTCGGCTGGGCGCTGGCACCACTTGGAACTCCACCAAGTGTGACCCCAAGGGTAGTAAGACAGGTCACACCACGCTTGCACCTCCCGCACATCACCGATGGCGCCGTCCCAAATCCATTCACAGATTGACCGGACGCCCTCGGCGGAATGGCCTTGATTGCCCATCTGGGTTGTGACCCGCGAACCCCTGGCCGCTTCAGCCAGCTTGCGAGCTTCGAAGATATCGTGGGTCAGCGGTTTCTGGCAGTAAACGTGTTTGCCGGCTGCCATGGCGGCCATGGCGATCACCGCATGCGTGTGGTCGGGGGTGGCGATCACCACCGCGTCGATGTCCTTTTGCTTTTCCAGCATCTCGCGGTAATCGGTCCAGACTCGGGCCAGGGGATACTTCTTGAACGTTTTGGCCGCGTAGTCTTGGTCCACATCACAGAGCGCCACGATGTTTTGGCCCGGGAGGTTTCCCAAGTTGTTCGCCCCCATGCCGCCCACCCCGATGCCAGCGATGTTGAGTTTTTCACTGGGCGCTTCTTCGCCGGAGCCAGCCACCACATAACGAGGCACGATCAGGAAGGCAGCGCCGGTGGCGGTCGTTCCCAAAAACTGCCGACGGTTGACCTGGCCGGAAGTCTTAAGCTTTGAGTTCAATGAGTTCATAATCTGGGATTTCCCATTCGATTTTTTGCCCACGGACAGCGTGGGCCTTTTTCGTGATTTTCTTCTCTCGCCAGAGGTTTGCAAGTCCATTTTCCGGTCCACCCCCGGTTTTTCTCTGGCAGAGGGCGTGTTTCGATGCCTTTCATGGCTCTGTATCAAATTCGCACCCCGGACCCTCATGCAGCCAGAACCTCAGCCTCCACCCCTTCCGACTCAACTCTTCACCGACTTGAACCAGGGGATCAGAACATGTCAACGGCCGCGCTTTGGACACCGACCAATTAAAAGCCCCCATCAAAGCCAAAAAATCGCCCCTGAGCCTGCTGGTCAGGAACGGCGACATGTACCGCACCGTCGATCTCCTCTACGACGGCGGCCTGCGCTACCCGAAGCTGGAGAAGACCAACACCATCCCCAGCACCCTCCTTGAGCCCAAACACTGAGTCGAAATTGACAAATATATTGTTCGGGAGTCCTCACATCTCATCCTCACCTTGATTTTCAAGGGTTGAAGTGCCTGGTCGTGTAGTGCTTGCCTGTCCGTAGCGGCGGCGAAGGCGGGTCCCCCGGAGTTGCGCCCGCCTTTGTGATGAAACGCAACGGAAAAGTCAGAGTCTCGTGACCTCGACTGCTACAAATCCAGCCTGCTACGCGGAACGGGGGTGTTCAATCTAATTCAACGGCACGCCGCGGCGGATGTAGGTCGGCAAATCCAGGTCCTCGCCGTGGCGGATCGTTGGCTCGCTTTTTTCGAAACGGCCCTTGAAAACGATTTCCAGGGGCAATTCTTTTTGCAGGCGGGACAGCTTCTTGCGGTTCCGGACGTTTTGCGATTTGAACAGCTCCTGCTTTTGTTCGGTGGTCAGTTCCGGCGGCGGCGGGGTCAGGCGCGTCGGGGGACGAGGCTCGGAGGCGGCATCGGTGTCCAGCAGGTGCAGGGAGGACACTTTGGCGGGGGCAGCGGCGTAAGGGAGCGGCGGCCCCGGCGGCTTGGCGACGTCCGGTTGGCGACGGGACGCGACCAGGGTCACGGACAGCCGGTGGGCAAATTGCTCGTCAATGGTCGCGCCGAAAATGATGTGGGCGTTCTCGCATTGGCGTTTGATCGGCTCCATCGTCTTGTCGATCTCCACCAGCGTCAGATCAGGGCCGCCCACCACGCTGACCAACACGGCGTCGGCCTCGGTCAGCACCTGGCCGCCGTCGAGCAGGGGATGCGCCATGATTTTCTCGATGATCTGCTCGGCCCGCCTTTCGCCTGACGCTTCGGCGGTGGCGAAGGAACTGGCCGCATGACGGCCGCGCGTCACGGACGACAGGTCGGCAAAATCCACGTTGATCAATCCCGTCCGTGTCAGCAGCCGCCAGATGCCCTGCAACCCTTCCGCCAGCAGCGCGTTGCTGATCTTGAATCCGTCCACCACGCTCGTTTTTTCATCCAGCAGTTTAAACAGCTTCTGGTTGGGCAGGCAAATGACGGCGTCGGCGGCGGACTTGAGGTACTGCAGGCCGCCTTGGGCCTGTTGCTGGCGGCGGCGTCCCTCAAATTCAAACGGCATCGTGACGATGGCCAGCACCAGCGCGCCGCTTTCCCGGGCCAGGCGCGCCAGCACCGGGGCCGCGCCCGTGCCCGTGCCGCCGCCCAATCCCGCCAGGATAAACACCACGTCCGCTCCCGAGCAAAACGGGGCCATCTTGTCCAAGTCATCCTCGGCCGCGGCCCGGCCCAAATCGGGATCGCCGCCCGCCCCCAGCCCGCGGGTGCGCCGGGCGCCGAGCACCAGTTTGTTGGCGGCGGCGCAGGCGGCCAGGGCCTGGGAATCCGTATTGACAGCCAGGATATCGACGCCTTCCAGGACGGCGGAATTCAGGGCGCTGACGGCGTTGCAGCCGGCGCCCCCGATGCCCCACACCTTGATGGAGATGGCTTTCTTGAGGACAGGCTCGTCCGTTTTTTCTATGGGCTGGGTCGTGCTCATGTTTTGAAGAGATCGGCCAGGGTGCGTTTCAAGCCGCCGGCCAGGCCGTTGCCGGGTTTGCGCTTTTGCTGGAGGGAGCCAAACTTGACCAGGCCGATGGCGGTGGCGAATTCCGGCTGGTCCAAGGCCGATTTGAGGCCGCTGATCGAGTTTGTTTTCGCCGGACAAACGGGCAGTTGGAAAATGTTTTCAGCCAGGGTCTCGATGCGCGGGATGCGGGCGCCGCCGCCGCAAATAAACACGCCGCCCCGCAGCCGTTCCAGGAAATTGAGGTGGGCAAGCTCCCGCTCGATCAGGGCGAATGTCTCCTCCAGGCGCAGCGACATGATGCGGCGCAGATGTTCCAGATTGATGGTTCTGGGCGCCAGGCCCAATTCGCCCGCGGCGGAAATGGTTTGGCCCTTGTCGGCGGGCTCCAGCAGGGCCGAGCCGTGGTCGCGCTTCAATTGTTCGGCCCGGTTCAACGGCACTTTCAATCCGTAGGCCAGGTCGTTGGAGACGTGGTCGCCGCCCACCGCCAGCACCCCGGTGTGTTTGATGATGCCATCGCAATAAACCACATACTCGGTCGTGCCGCCGCCCATGTCGATCACCAGCGAGCCCAGTTCCTTCTGCTCGTTGGACAGGATGGCCAGGGCCGAGGCCAGGCCGGTGAAAACAATGTCATCCACTTCCAGTTGCAGGCCCTTGACCACGGCGATGGAGTTCTTGAGGCGGTTGACGTGCCCATGCACCACATGAACATCGACTTCCACCTTCGCCCCAAACATCCCCACCGGGTTCAATATCCCGTTCTGTTCGTCCACCTGGAAATGCTGGCGAACGGCGTGGACCACGCTGTTGTCGGCCGGCAGATTGATGGCCTTGGCGTTCTTGACCACGTCCTGCACGTCCTCCTGCGTGATTTCGCGGTCGGCCGACACCACCGGGTGGACGCCGTGATTGTTGAACCCGCGCACGTGGTTGCCGGTCACGCCCAAATAGGCGCTGCGAATCTCGACGTTGGCCATCTGCTCCGCCTCCACGATGGCGTTGCGCACGTCTTCCTCCGCCGCCGCCGCGTCGGCGATTTCGCCCTTGCGCACGCCGCGCGAGCGGGCCTGCCCGACCCCGATGATGTTCAAGCTGTGGCCGGCGCTGATCTCGCCGACCACCGCGCAAATTTTCGAGGTGCCGATTTCAAGGCCGACGATGATGGAGGAGGAGTCAAACATGTTTTTTAAGGGTTCGAGGTGGTTTGGCCGGCGGGGGCGGCGGGGGCGGCGCGCCCGTCTGCGCCGCCGAAATGACCGGGAGGTTGTTGGCAATCGACAGGTCCAGCGACGTGATGGCCCGCCCCCATTTCTGGAATTGATCCTGAATCTGGCGCCAGCGCCGCAATTGCGCGTCAAAGTGATTGAGCGAAAAGGTGATGCGCGCCCCCTGGCTGGTGGTCACCTGGAGGATTTCCGGCACGCCCACGTTGATGCTGTGGAACTCCACCATGCCGGCCATGGGGGAATGCTCCAGCTCGGCGATCAATTGCAGGGCGCCCCGGATTTGCGGCGACTCCGTCTGACGGCCCAACTGCGCCTCGCCCGGCGGCACATCGACCAGGATGGGCAGCTTCTCCCCCGGCGCCGGAGGCGCCAGCCGCCAGCGCGGATCCAGCGGTTGCATGACGTAGCCGTCCGCGTCGAAATCAAACACCGCCTGTTCCACCCCGCCGTCGGCGCGGCCCACTGTCACCAGCGTTTGCGCGATGGGTGCGCGCTCGGCCACGATCAACTTCAAGGTGCGCGGCAGCACCCGCTCCACTGCGGCAAACTGGATGGGCGGCTGCATCTCCAGGTCCCGCCGCACGCGCGCCAGGTCCAGCGCCATCAGGTTCTGGCCCGGCTTGACCATGGCCCAGCGCCGGATCGCTTCGGTGGTCAGCACCCCGTCGGTTTGCACCTCGATCCGATCGATGGCAAAGGCCTCGTTTTTGTAAATCAAAACATCCAGCAGCCACAGCCCTCCGCGCCACGCCCCGGCCAGGGCGCCGATGACGACCAACCCGATGAGGGCGGCCCGCAGCCGCGCCGCCCGCGCCTGGCTGGCGCGCAGTTTGACGTCGAGCAAGCGCCCGCGTTCCACGAAACGGCGGTTGCGCCGCCGGCCCGGCAAAAAGTCAAACATATTGTTGCTTCTCCGTCCTCTCCAGCGCCAGCCCGAGGATGCGCTGGCACAATTGCGGGTAGCCCAGCCCCGCCGCCGCCGCCGCCTCCGGCAGGATGCTCAAGTCCGTCATGCCGGGCAGGGTGTTGACTTCCAGCACCACCGGCCCGCCGTCGGGCCGCACCATCACATCCACCCGCGCGTAATCCCGGCCCCCCACCGCATCGAAGGCGCGCAGGGCGGCCTCCTGGATGCGGGCCGTTACGTCCGGCGGAAAATCCGCCGGGCAAAAATGTTCGGCCGCGCCCGGCGTGTACTTGTTGTTGTAATCGAAATGGCCCTTTTTGACGCGCACCTCGGCCACGGGCAGCGCCCGGCCCGCCAGGATGCCGACGGTCGTTTCGCGGCCCGCGATCTTTTCCTCCAGGAGCACTTGGGTGTCATGCTGGAAGGCCCCGGCCAGGGCGGATTGCCATTGGCCAACTTCCTCCACGAATTGCAAGCCGACACTGGAGCCTTGCCGGGCGGGCTTGAGCACCACCGGCGGCTGCCAGCCCGCCGGCCAGGCGGCTTGGGGCGATTCCAGCACCGCGTAGCGGGCTGTCGGCACCCCGGCCCGGATGAACCGCTTCTTGGCCAGCACCTTGTCGAAGGCAACGCGGCTGGCTTCGGGGCCGCATCCCGTGTAAGGCACGCGCAACATTTCCAGTTGTTCCTGCACCGTCCCGTCCTCGCCGTAGGAGCCGTGCAAGGCCAGAAAAACCACGTCGGTGCCCGGCGGCAATATCCACGACGGCTCCCGCGGGTCCAGCTCGTGGACGGTGTGGCCGAGCGAGCGCAAGGCCCTGGCCACGGCCGCGCCGGAGCGCAGCGACACTTCGCGCTCGGCCGACGGGCCGCCCAGCATCACCGTGATGTTCAGTTGCTCAGGCACTGTCCTCTCCAATGATTTCCACCTCGGGGCGCAGCTCGATGCCCCGTTCCGTCCGCGCCCGGCTTTGGATGATTTCGATCAATTGCAAGACGTCGCGCGCCGTGGCACCGCCATCGTTGACAATAAAATTCCCGTGCGCCTCCGACACCACCGCCCCGCCGCGCCGCGTCCCTTTCAGGCCCAGCTCCTCGATGAGCTTGCCGGCGGACAATGTCGCTGAAGGATTCCTGAAGATGCAACCCGCGCTCGGTTCCCTCGGCTGGCTGCTCCACCGCCGCGCGTTGAATTCGGCGGCGCGCTTCGCAATCGCCTCCCGGTCGCCCGGCTGGCCCCGAAAGTCGGCGCTCAACGCAATATTCGTCTGGAAAAACGGACAGGAGCGGTACTGCGCCGGCACCTGGCCGGCCTCCCGTTGCTCCACCCGCCCCGTGTTGTCCATGAAGCGGATCCGCGTCACCACGTCAAAGACCGCGCTGCCCATGGCCCCGGCGTTCATGCGCAGCGCGCCGCCCACGCTTCCGGGGATGCCCTCCAGAAATTCCAAGCCGGTCAAATCCAATTCGCGCGCCTTGGCGGAAACCGCTTTGAGCCGCGCTCCCGCGCCGCACCGCAACCGCGTCCCCTCCGCTTCAATGCGGGAAAAATGCGGATGGCCCAGGCAAATCACCACCCCCCGCACGCCGCCGTCGCGCACCAGGAGATTGGAGCCGCGCCCCAGCAGCAGGAAAGGCGCGCCCTCCGCGCGGCAAAACCGGATTGCCCGGCCCAAATCCTCCTCGGAAGCCGGTTCGACATAGACCTCGGCGCAGCCGCCCACGCGCAAGGTGGTCTTCCTGGCCAGCGGCTCGTCCTGGCGCACGGCGGACTCGGGGAGCAGGGCTTTAAGGCCGTCGTAAATCCGGGTTGGCCGCGCCATGG
>Ga0326727_10010370_pt1 | contig 22227 bp, 19 predicted proteins | sample MB2enrmetagenome_FD_207643 | JGI IMG/M metagenome (GOLD analysis project Ga0326727, IMG submission 207643) | Lab enriched peat soil microbial communities from McLean, Ithaca, NY, United States - MB29MY | ecosystem: Environmental > Terrestrial > Soil > Wetlands > Peat | place: USA: New York...
TCCAAGTATGCGTCTGTTCTTTCGACACGGTTCAGTATTTTAACTGCAAGCCCTCTAACCCCTTCATATAAATTTTGGATTTTATGTTCTTCAAGTTGTGTCATATTGAAAATAATGAATTTCTTTTACTATAAAATATTCAGCAAAGATATTAATATTTTGATAGTAAAAAATATTGAGACTAAGTTAATAAATATTACTATTTAACTTAAGATTTTTCTAACATAAAAATACTACCAAAAATGTTAAGATATATATAAAGAAAAAAGCCAGTTAGAAACTGGCTTTTAATTTTCAAAAATTCTTAAAATTTTAACCAAAATATTGATTATTTAGTCTTGGCGTACTTTTTATTGAATTTTTCAACACGACCGGCGGTATCCAATAATTTCTGTTTACCTGTAAAAAATGGGTGAGATCCGCTGGAAATTTCTAATTTTATTAAAGGATAAGTATTACCGTCTTCCCACTTAATAGAATCCGCAGTTTGAATAGTAGAACGGGTCAAAATTGCAAACTCACATGAAGCATCTTGAAATACAACCGGCCTATAATTCGGATGAATTCCTTTTTTCATATTCCTAACCTAACAGTTTTATATTATATAATTAAACTTTAAATGCTAATATAGAAAAGAATAACATTAATTTCAAAAGATTGATATGTCTAAGTAATGATAAATACAGTTAAATTTACAATATTTCGTATATTTCAAACAATTTTCATTACTTCTCTTTAATCTTGATAGTGCAATTTATCTATTTATAATTTCATTAAACCATACAATAAACCGGTTGAAAATCATCTTATATATTGAAATTGTTAAATTATTGTGTGATTTCAGAAAGAAGAACAGTAATAATTGTTTTATTATCGGATGAAGTAGTTTTGATTAAAAGATCTGCTTTAAGTAAGGACTGTGCAGTTCTAAAAAGATCTTTATCAGAGTATAATTTTTTTGCACCCAGGTAATCTTTATAATAATATGGGTGAGTCCCTACTATCCTTGCGGCAGCCTGTTCGGGAATTTTTTTAATTACCAATTCATTTATCCTCGAAAGCCCCGAAAAATATCTTGTAAGCATGTGAACAATATAAGTAAGCTCGAATCCTTTTTCGAGCATATTATAAGCTATTTTTAATGATCCTGCCTTGTCCTTTTTCCCAATGGCATTTTGGAGATCGAAAATATTATACTCTCTTAACGAAGTAGATAAAAATTTAACAGAGTCCAGAGAAATTTCTTTGCTGTCATTCACATACACAATAATTTTATCCAGCTGCGCTTCCAGCATCTGCCTGTTTTCACCAACTATATCTATCAACAAACGTGCATTTTCAGAGGATATTATTTTACCTTTACTCTTAACTTTTTCAATCAGCCATTGCACAAGGCTTTCCCCGCTTAATACTTTCCCTTCAAATATAAATTTATTCCTGACCAGACTTTTATAAGGCTCGGGATCAAGATTTGAAATAGAACCATTGTTTATAATAAGCAATATTGTAAAGCCCGGCGGTGAATTAATATAAGAAGTGAGCTGTTTTTTATCCTTTATCTTTTCGAATCCTTTTAATATAATTAATTTTTTCCCAGATCCAAATGGAAAAGCTGAAGCAAAGTTTAATATTTCGGTGATATCCTTATCTTCCCCATAGAATGTCTCCTTATCAAAATCAGATTCAATGAAAGGTTGTACTGCCCCCTCGACATATGTTGAGCCAACTTCAATTGAGTAAGCATCGTCACCTAGGATGAAATAAACAGGAAGTATTCCCCTAATGTTTAATTCGCTACTAATTTGGCTAACCGGAGGAATATTGATTTTTGTCTTTGCCATGATTTTTTAAATTGATTCTGATTCAGCATCCGGGAATAAGAATGCTTACTATTTTTTCAGTTATATGTTTTAAATTTCATTGATACTTAAAACTAAAGAGAAATATTTAGTGTAATTCATTATTTTTTGCTCTATGAACAATAGTAATCGAGTCAATTAAAACTTTATTTACAGGCATATCATATGGTTTAGTTGTTTTAACCATCCCAATATTTTTAAGTACATCCATTCCTCCTACAACCTTGCCGAAGATAGTATGATGATAGTTTAACCAGGGAGTTGCTGCTAATGTAATAAAGAACTGGCTTCCATTAGTATTCGGGCCTCTGTTAGCCATGGCAAGTATTCCGGCAGAATCAAATTTAATATCCTGATTGAACTCGTCGTCAAAAAACCCTCCCCAGACGCTTTGACCGCCTGTGCCGTTTCCGTTAGGATCTCCACCCTGAATCATAAAGTTTGCTATTACTCTGTGGATTGTCAATCCGTTATAATATCCTTTTTTAGCCAGCCCGATAAAATTTTCACATGCTTTGGGGGCAACCAGGGTTAACAATTCACACTCGATGGTTCCCATGCTTGTTTTAATCTGAGCCACAATTACTGAATCCGATGATATTGAAGAATCACTCATTGAATTTCCTTGTTTGTTTTGATTACATCCTAAAACTAATGTAGTTAAAAAAAGAATTAGTAATGATATTTTTTTCATATCTCCTCCTATCACTGATTAATGTTTTTTGAAAACAGGTTCAAAATTAGGACTCCAGGCGATATTTTGAAATAGACATTCCTGATTAAAAAGTATAAAAAACAATTGAGAATAAAAGTAAAAATATTTAAAACCATCACTTTATATTTCATATTCAAATAAAACAATATTCAAGCTCCATAAAACTGCATTCTAATAAGGCCGATATAGCAAGCAAAAAGGAAATTCAGACGGCAATTTACCTGTTTGACAGAAGAAGTATTACTTATTATAAATTTAACTTAACCTATTAAAAAATGTAAGATACTCCAAGATGAAGTCCGGCAGAAAGAGAATTAAAGTTTACTTTCTCATCATTGACCGGATTAAATAAATACAAACTGCCATTTTTGGGATCTCCATTAAAATCGTATCTCAGGTCGAACCCGATATTAGCATAAAAGTTATCACTTAACATTGTATTCCCCTCAACTTTGAAAAGAATTCCAAAGCCAAATGAGTTATAATTCCCTACTGTTCCAGTTGACTGTTGTTCATCGACAGAAGTGAAACGAGGACCTATGCCGCCGCCAAATTTAAAACTATATCCGGTTCCTTTTATAACATAATAGTTTACTAATGACGGCATAATTATATCATAACTTAACTTGTACAAACCCAGATTTTCTGAAAAGTTGTATGAATTTAATAAATAAGAAAAATCCAAACTTAATTCATAGCTATCATTTACAAAATAGCCTGCTTCACACGAAAAAACTATAGATGAATTAAAAACTCCCAGCTGTTGTCCGGGCGGAGCATAGTTTTCATTTAAATAGTTAACCAGTGAAGGAGTATTCACTTCTGAAATTCCCATTCCTGCACGAAAATCATACTGTGCGTATGATGTTCCTGTAATAATAAGTGTAAAGATTAAATATATATATATTCTCATTTTTTTATATCGGTTTCAATTATTTTAAAAAGACTCTCGTGCTGCTTATTCAATAAAAAGAATAAGATGATTGCGGTGAAAATAAATAAAAAATAAGAAATAAAATGAGTCAAAACTGCGTAAGCCAGGCTTTCAGTTTGGGGGAAATGAAATAACAACGTCAGTACGGCTGTAGCAAGAGCATGGTATGAACCTAATCCGCCGGGCGTTGGAATAATTACTCCAATTGAGCCAATACTCATCAAGACCCATGCCATTGCGAATGTAACATTGTTTTGCATGCCTAAAGTATAGAAGCCGAGATAAGAATTTAGTGCATAGTTCAGCATAATCATAATGCTGAGGGCAATTGTATATAGATGATTTTTTGTTCCTTTAAGACTTGAAAAACCCTGTATGAGCATTTCAAAAATATATACTGATTTATGAGCAGTCTTTTCCGAAAATAATCCTAAAATCTTGGTAACAGAACTATAAAATTCCTCTTTGTAATGAATGATCAGAAATAAGAAAATGAGTATTAGTATAATAAAAAGTGTTGTGAGATAAAGCGCTGATTTTAACCATGGAAAATTTATATAAATGCTTTTACTCCATATTATTGCGGAAATCAAAACTGCCAGGCAAAAGAATATAACATCGATAATTCTTTCCAGGATCACAGTGCCGAACATGGAAGAACGGGATAAATTTTCCCATTTGCCAATAAATACCGCACGTGTAATTTCACCGAGGCGCGGAATCACACAACTTACACCATATCCAATCATTATTGAACCAAAAAGATTTTTTAAAGATGTATCCTTTTTTACAGAACTAAGTATAACTTTCCACCTTAATGCGCGCAAAAAATGTGATGTTAGAGACGATATGATTAATATTATAATCCAGAAGATTGAAGCATGTGATATGTACTGAATTACCTCATGCAGATCTACGCCACGGAAAGCAATGTATAGAAAAATAACTGCAAGTAAAATTGAAAATAAATATTTTAATGAACCCTTTATGTGAAGGACCAGTTTATTTTTATCGGAGGTCAATAACTTTGCTTCCTTTTGGAGGTGTAAAAGTAAAAGTTGAAGTACTAATATTTTTATTTAATTGGTAGTTAGAAAATTCAATTTGAATGTTATTATTGTTTTGATCCGTCAAATCTACTTTATTAATAAGACTGCCGGGGTTTATAAAAATTTTTGCATTTTTAAAATTTAATCCGGGTTTGCCAGGCAAAAAGGTTAAAATATCGGTATCGCCTTCTTTCCCAACAATTAAATTACATTGAGAAGGGTAATCATTTATAATTTTTTCCAATGATATGACTGAAGGATCGCCCGGATCATAGTTACTTATTACAACTTTATTTTCTTTTTTATTATAGCTCCAATTTGTAATTCCATCCGATACAATAGTTAAATTTTTCAATTCCAATCTCATTTTATTAACTTTTCCGTAGAATAATTTACCAGCCAATGAAACTTTACCATTTGAAGTTTCCATGAAATCGGCAGAAAAAGCTGAAATCGAATTAAATTTATTTTGGAGTGATTTAATTAATTGTTCCCCGCTTTCTAATGCCAACAAGGAGGAAGTGAGAAAATACAAGATAGAAAATATTATTAGCGTTTTTTTCATAGCATTAAATAAACATGATATTTTGTGCCGGAAATTTATAAAAATTGCATATCAAAAGAATATTTAAAAAAATCATAATTGTACATTATCGGTTTCGTGGAATAGGCCCATATCTACAGTCGTAATACCTTTAGCGGAATCAATGTACATGTTCTTGAATTTTGCTCCCCAAATTAATTCATCAATTGTATACGATGAACGTGAATGTACGGACTGGGAAAAAGTGTCATCAAAAGCCTTAATTAAGATCATAAATTCTGCCTCTGCTACTTTAAGTTCATCAAATGTAATTCCGTACATTGGGCTGTCTTCATTGATGGGATGTACAATTGTCCAGGTTAAAGGGAAAAAATTTATCTGTTTTCTTTCAAGCATTAATTCAAAAAATCTCCTCAATGTTTGTCCGTTTTCAGATACCTTCATGCTTAAAACAAGCAGTATATCTACGTCTATTAATTGATTTTTACGAGCATTTGCTATTCTAAACTCAAACGCAGTGATTTCTTTATAGGGAGCTATTACTGCCTTTTTACTATATAAAATTCTTGCGTTCGGTCGTGAGAATCTGCCGTAAAGTAATCCGGTTGCAAGTGCAAAACCAAGCAGGCCTGCCATGGATTCAATAAGGGAAACTGTACTTGCCCAAAATCCAACCGGATGAATTACACCATATCCCACTGTCGTTATAGTCTGCCCACTGAAAAAGAAGGCATCAAAAAATTGTTCAAATACGGTTGTACCGGTAATTCCTCCCAGATGATTTATTCCAATCAGCATATAAAGTGAAGCGAACAACAAATTGATGGCTATATATGCAAGAAATACGATACCATTAAATTTTAACCATGACATTTCAACCAGTGAATGGTAAAAACTAAATGATTCGAAAAAGGGAAGTCCTCTTCTTTCAACATTGAAAGAACCATCCTTGTTTATTAAACGCCACTTTTGGAATGATACTTTAGTACCAAAACCAAGATCTTTAAATTCATCCTGAGGTGGGAAATACTTCTCTTTCATCTAATCTTACTTTTTAATTGATTGTCTAATACGGGATGAGGAACAATAGAATATTAACAACACTAATAACGTAAACAACTTTCAATATCATCGTATTGATATCCTGATATAACATCAATATAAACCGGAGTGATCCGAATTCCATTTTTTACAAAGATCTTAGTATTGTTTCCAATTGTTCGTCGTTCTCCACAAGAACAGTTCTGGCTTTACTTCCGTCATTGGGACCGACTATTCCGGCTTCTTCAAGTTGATCAACTATTCTTGCTGCCCTGGAGTAACCAAGCTTGAGCCTGCGTTGCAATAATGAAACAGAGCCTTGTTGATGCCGAACAATTACTCTTGCAGCATCCTCAAACATAGGGTCAAGATCTGCTAAAAAGCCGCCGGCTGAATCTTTTTTCTTATCATATAGCGAAGGAAGGAAATAGGGTTTTGAAAAACCCGGTTGTAAATTGATGTAATTTGTTAATTTCTCAACTTCTTCCGTAGAAATAAAAGCATTTTGTATTCTAATGGGTTTTGGCGATCCGGTAGGCAGGAACAGCATGTCACCGCGCCCGAGAAGCTGCTCTGCGCCGTTCATATCAAGAATTGTACGTGAATCTATTTTTGTGGCAACCTGGTAAGCAATCCTGGCACTGAAGTTTGCTTTAATAACACCCGTTATAACATTGACCGAAGGGCGTTGCGTAGCCAATACCAAATGAATACCCACAGCTCTTGCCAGTTGAGCAAGACGAGCAATAGGTTCTTCAACTTCTTTACCGGCAGTAATCATTAAATCTGCAAGTTCATCAATAATAATAATCAAATATGGTACCGGGTGGTGCTTGATTTCATCAGTATCTTTTGGTTTCTTTTTAGGATCAATTACTTTTTGATTATAGTCAACAATATTTCTTACTCCCGCCTTTGCAAGTTTATCATATCTTTTTTCCATTTCAAATTCAACGGCCTTTAAAAGAATAACTGCATTTTGCGGATTGGTAATTATCTCCTCTTCCAGGTCGGGTGAAACAGCCAAATAATGCCGACGAAGTTTATTATAAAAAGAAAGCTCGATTTTTTTAGGATCAATCATTATCAGCTTTACTTCAGATGGATGTTTAGAATAAAGTAAACTGGCGATAATCATATTTATTCCAACGCTTTTACCTGAACCGGTTGAGCCTGCAATAAGCAGATGCGGCATTTTAGAAAGATCGGCAGTATACACTTCACCATTTATTTGTTTTCCTAAAGCAATTGGTAGTTCGTACTTTAAATCGGGCATTTTACTAAGCACAGAGCGTGCATTAACTAAAGAAGCTTCTGCATTAGGAATTTCAACACCAATTGCACTTTTACCAGGTATCGGTGCAATTATTCTAATCCCTCTTGCTGCAAGAGCAAGCGCTATATCATGTTCCAGACCGACAATACGGCTTATTTTAACTCCGGGAGCAGGTACAATTTCATAAAGTGTAACAACCGGCCCGGGAGTGACTGAAATATCCTTAATATCTATGTCAAATAATTTTAACTTTTCTTTAAGAAGCTCGGCATTGCGTTTAAGTTCTTCTTCGGCAACCTTAAAGTTTTCTTTGGGAATTGGTTCAAGTAAATCCAATCCGGGTTTTTTGTAATTAATTTTTTCTTCCCACTGATTCGGGAGATCCGCTTCCTTATCTTTATCAATATCTTTAAGTGGAATTTCCCCGATTTTTCCCAAATCTATTTTTTTAAGTTCTTCGTTTTGAATTTCATTTACATTTTGCCGTGAAGGTGTTTCATCTTTCCTAATAATTCTAATTCTGGTCTGCTCATTTAGTTCATTTTCATTTAATTCTTCAGCAGTGGGAGATTTGGATTTATCCTTAGAAAAAAGTTTTTTCTTGTATTTCCCCAATTCTTTGATTTTATTAAGATTAGAGTTCTCTTCATTCTGAGTTGAATTAACCGAAGGTTCAGCGGTGTATATTCCTGAAGAATGGGTGAAGAAGGAGCTAATAAAATGGAAAATATTTTCGATTTTAATATCAAATGCCACAATCATTAAGATAATAGCTACTGTAAAAAGAAATATTAAGCTGCCAATGCCTCCAAATAAATGGCTGAGAGACAGGCCAAGATAATCTCCAACCGAACCGGAAAGTTCATAAACATCCGAAAATATTTGGAAATGGGTTCTGAATATTCCGAAAAAAGATGAGAGCAATAAACCAGAAATTAACATGAAATTTGAAATATTAATTAATTTTCGGTAACTCATCTTGATAAATAATGAAAGCCCCCAAACAAGTAATAAAACAGGGAAAATAATTGAAAAAAAACCAAGTGTTGAATTTATGAAGAAGTCCGATACATAAGCGCCAAAGATTCCAAGCCAATTGATTGTACTTTCTGCTTTATGATTAATGTCTGAATTTGAGCCAAACGCATTAAATAAATCGGAAAAGTTATAGCTAAGATTTGCTTTATCGAACCTGGAATAAGAAATAATACTTAAAAGGATAAAAACGGAGAAAAGAATAATTATTAATCCGAAAATTTTCTTTTTCTTTCCGGCAAATATGGATGGGGAACGCTCTTCATTAGCCGGTCTATTTTGCTTAACCTTTTTCTTCATAGACAACCCTAATTAGTTTTGTCTTCTAACGCGGACTGCGAGGAATTTACATTATCCGGTAAGAGTTTAATAGCTTGTCCATTTAAGAACGGAACTGCACTTGAATAATTTAATTTACTGCAAAATTTCAAATCTTCTTCAAAACCATTTTCAATAAGAATTTTTCCATGTTCGGATTCTCTCATCATATGTAGAATGTTCTTACCAAGGGATTTACTCAATGAATGGCTTGCTCTAGCGGAATCAGAAAGAATTAAATCATTATTTAGTTTTTGGATCTCGGAAATTAACTTACCGGCGCAAACAGAATCTTCCATTGAAAAATTATTTGATCGCCCTGCACAAACAATTTCCAGGTCATGATTCAACATAACAAGATGTTTTGCCACTGCCGAGATATTTAAATACGCACATATGAAAAGTTCTGAAGAAAATTTTGCTTTAGTGATTGCTTTTGTTCCATTTGTAGTGAAAAGGACAACTGATTTCCCTGCAACAATATCTACGGAATATTCGAGCGGAGAGTTACCTAAAGCGAAGCCTTCGATTTTTTTTGTATTTCGTTCACCACCTAAAAGAGTCTGCCAGCCAAACATCCCACCGGAAACTTTTACTGCGAATTCTACGGTACCAACAGGAATAATTTCTTTTGCACCGTTTTCCAATGCGGTAATTATAGTTGTTGTAGCGCGGAGAGCATCAATTACTACCGAAGTTTTGCCGGTAAAATAAAGTTCATCAACACTTATTGGCGAAAAAAGAATATTTATTTTCATTTTTATTTACTTCGTACTTAGATCTATTTTATTACAAAAGGAAGTTTCACAATTCTTGCGGGTACTTCTTTGCCCCTTATCAAGAAATTTATCTTCGCGTCTGAATTTGCATATTTCGAATCAACATAACCAAGCGCTATCGGTTTATCGAGTATCGGACTTACAGTTCCGCTTGTTATTGAGCCGATTTTTTTTCCATTTACCGTTAAATCATATCCATGGCGTGGAAAGACCTTTTCGTCTGAAATCAGGGGGACTAATTTTCTTTTAAGCCCTTCAGCTTTAGATTTTAATAAAGCTTCCTTACCAATAAAATCAACTTTATTTAATTTAGTTATCCAACCCAGGCCTGCTTCAAGAGGATTAGTATCCTGATCAATATCATTTCCATAAAGACAAAAGCCCATTTCAAGTCTAAGTGTATCTCTTGCTCCAAGTCCAATGGGTTGTATATTAAATATTTTGCCTGATTCGAAGATTTTATTCCAAATTTCTTCGGCAGTTTTTTCATCACCTTTAAAATAAAGTTCATATCCTGTTTCCCCCGTGTAGCCGGTCCGAGAAATGAGAATATCATAACCTGCAATTTTCATTTCAAAAAAGTGATAATACTCAAGGTCCATATTCTCAGCACATAGCGTTTGCAAAACTTCTTTTGATTTAGGGCCTTGGACAGCGATCAAAGAATATTCATCGCTTTTATTCTCAATAGTAACATTGAATTTGTTGTTTTGAAGCATCCAATTAAAATCTTTTTCTATATTTGACGCATTTATTACCAGCATAAACCCACCATTTGATAATTTATAAATAAGTAAATCATCAATAATGCCACCATCCGGATAACACATTGCAGTATACTGCACTCTTCCCGGAAAAAGTTTTGAAACATCGTTAATTGTAAGATATTGTATAAAATCAAGAGCTTTATCGCCGGAAATAAAAACCTCTCCCATGTGGGATACGTCAAAGACACCCACAGAATTACGAACCGTTTTATGTTCGTTTAAAATTGATGAGTATTGAACAGGCATAAAGAATCCCGCAAACTCAACAATTTTAGCGCCAAGTTTTTGGTGCATGTTATAAAGTTTTGTTTTTTTCATTAATAACTTTTATTTGCCCTGGCTAAGTTTATTCCAATCATTTAAGATATTTTCTAATCCAAGGTCCGTAAGCGGATGGTTGAACAATTTATTAATTAAATCAAACGGCATGGAGCAAACATCAGCTCCGATCATTGCAGCATCAACCAAATGCATTGGATAACGGATGTTTGCGACCAGGACCTGAGTTTCGTAATCATAATTCCTATAAATATGAACTATCTGTGAAATTAATTCCATACCAGGCTGACTAATATCATCAAGCCTTCCAACGAAGGGGCTAATATATGTTGCGCCAGCTTTGGCCGCAAGTAAAGCCTGCGAAGGAGAGAAACAAAGGGTGACAATTGTTTTTATTCCTTCATCGTTAAGAGATTTGACTGCTTTTAAACCTTCTTTAATAAGCGGAATTTTTATCACTATATTCTTATGAATCTTAGAGTACTCTAAGGCTTCTTTCATTATCCCGTTAAAGTCGGTTGAAATTACTTCGGCACTTACGGGGCCATCAACTATTGCGAGAATTTCGTCAAGAAGTTTCCTGAAGTCCTTTCCCTCTTTTGAAACAAGTGAAGGATTTGTTGTAACGCCGTCTAAAATTCCTAAAGCCGCTGCTTCTTTAATTTCATTTACATTTGCCGTATCTATAAATAATTTCATTTAATATTACCTTTTTTGTTATCATAAATAATATTATAATTTTATTTTATATACTAAACGACTTCATCAGTTAATTCTTTTTGTGTTTTGTTGGAGAAAAATTTCACCTGACCAAGCGGCATACTTTCATCCTCTTCGATTTTCAAGCGGATCCTGTATTTGAACCTGAATTTAAAAAATGTTTTTATTTTTCCTACCTTTAGCTTTGCCGCCAGTGTTGGGTGGCATTTTACAATAATTGATCTTTCTTTTGATTGAATCTTAAACTTTTTAATCCATTCTTCTATATCATAAACCAAATGTGAATGTTTTGTTAATAAGCCGGTGCCAAGGCAATATGGACAAACTTCCTTCATTGCCTGCATAATGTTTTGCCTAATTCGCTGCCTCGTTATTTGCACAAGTCCGAAATCGGACATAGGAAGAACGGATACTTTCGCCCGATCCTTACGGAATTCTTTTCTTAATTCATCATAAATTTTTTTGCGATTTTTTTCATCTTCAAGATCGATAAAGTCAATAACAATTATTCCACCAATATCTCTCAATCTAAGTTGGCGGCAGATTTCTCTTGCTGCTTCCAGGTCTGTTTTTAATGAGTTTAATTCCTGCTCTTTGCTTTTTGCATACCTGCCGCTGTTAACATCAATTACAACCATCGCCTCGGTATGTTCAATAATCAAATAACCTCCGCTGGGCAGCGTAACTCTCCTTCCCATTAAAGTTTTTATCTGTTCTTCAATTTTAAAAGCATCAAATATTGAATTACTTGATTTGAATGACTCAATCTTATCAGCTAGGCTAGGTTGAATTAATTGTACATAATTCTTGATTTGTTTGAATAATTTTCTTGAATCAATGAATACTTTTGAGATATCGGGAGTGAATAAATCTCTGATTACACTGGAAGTAGTATTTAGATCCTGATAAATTAATGAAGGTGGAGTTTCAGATTTAATTGTAGTTTGAATTTGCTCCCACGTATTCAATAAGTTTTTTAGATCGTCTCTAAGTAATTCTTCTTCCTGATTCCTTGCAACTGTTCTTATTATAAGTCCAAAATTCTTAGGAAGGATGCTTCTCGCTATATGCCTAAGACGCCGTCTTTCCTTATATTCTGAAATCTTCTTTGACACACCTACTTTGTTATCGAAAGGAAGCAGTACACAAAATCTACCCGGTAAAGACACCGACGATGTAACCCGGACGCCTTTATTATTTACAGGTTCCTTGGTTATCTGGATTAATATTTCCTGTCCTTTGTGGAGTTTAGGAATTACATTATAAGCAGGAATTTCTTTTGGTACTGCTTTTACGGCAGTATTTGAAGAATTTTCTTTTGGAGGGATATCATCGTCCTCATCTTCATCTACGTCTGAATCTTCCCCTAACATATCCTGGAATTGTTGCGTGCGTGCCCCAATATCCGAAAAGTGCAAGAATGCATCGTGTATCATACCAATATCAATAAATGCGGCCTTAATACCCGGTAGAACTCTTGCAACTTTCCCCAAATAAATATCACCGACCATGCGCCGGTTTTCGGGATAATCAACAAAAAAGTCGACTAAGTTCCCATCTTCCGTTATTGCTACGCGTGTCTGCGTAGTGGAGGAATTGATAATAATTTCTTTTATCATATACAACAAACTCTTTTAATGAAATTTTATATTTCATATTAAAATTTCTATAAACGTCTCCTAAAGTCCCGATAAGAATTACTCGAAGTGATTCGTTTTGAGGCAGCGGTTCCATAGGAAACAAATACATGCCCGTTAAATGGATAAAAATAGAAAATTTCATAAATCCATCTTCATTATAGTGTACATCTTTATTGATATGTTCTTCAATAAATAAACTTAGAAGAGTAAATATGTTAAAATATATTTTATCCACATTGAGCCTGCTTAATTAAATGTAAATCCAAAATTTTGTTAATATAAAACATTCTAATTAACATAAAAACTACGATGCAATTACTATATTGCTAAAGTTCTTATCCAGATTTGCAACTGTGTTTAATAATAATTTTGAGACAGGTATCAACCTATCCCACATAAAAATTAATTTTTTGAAACAGGTAAACCTTGCTGAGTATTCTCTTGTAAAAGTTCTTTCCTGCTTAAAGAAAATTTACCATTTTCAATTTTAATTAATTTGACTGTAACTTTATCGCCTTCTTTAAAATAATCGTTTACCTTATTTACCCGCTTGTTGTCTATCTGTGATATATGTAACAGGCCTTCCTTACCAGGAAGAATTTCAACGAAAGCTCCAAAGTCCATTATTTTAGTTATAACTCCTTCATAGACTTCTCCGACTTCGGGAGTTGCAGTCATTTTTTTGATATATTCCTTGCACTTTGCAGCGCTTTCTTTATTAGGAGAAGCAATATTAATAGTTCCATCATCATCTATATTTATATCAACACCGAAAGTTCTTTGCATACCCTGGATAGTTTTTCCACCAGGGCCAATTATTAAGCCAATTTGATCCTGTTCAACTTTCATAGTAATTAATCTTGGCGCAAACGGGGATAGATATTCTCTCGGCTTACTAATAGCTTCATTCATTATTGCAAGAATATGGATTCTGCCTTCTTTTGCTTGTTTGAGAGCCTTTTCCATAATCTCGAAGGAAATACCTTTTATCTTTATATCCATCTGGAAAGCCGTGATGCCATCGATAGTTCCAGCTACTTTAAAATCCATATCACCCAGATGATCTTCATTGCCGAGAATATCCGAAAGGATAGCAAATTGTCCGCCTTCCTTAACAAGACCCATTGCAATGCCAGCACACGCTTTCCGAATTGGCACTCCTGCGTCCATTAATCCAAGAGAACCGGCGCAAACAGTTGCCATTGAAGATGAGCCGTTTGATTCGAGGATATCCGAGATTAACCGAACAGTATATGGAAAAATATTTTCAGAAGGCATTAAGATTTTTAATGCACGTTCTGCAAGGTTTCCATGACCGATTTCCCGCCGTCCCACCCCGGACATTCTGCCAACTTCACCAACACTAAACGGAGGAAAGTTGTAATGAAGCATAAATTTTTTAGTATACTCATCGATCAAACCGTCAATTGTTTGTTCATCGTTTTTTGTACCAAGTGTAACGGTGCTTAAACTTTGAGTTTCTCCCCTTGTGAACAATGCTGATCCATGTGTTCTAGGCAGACAGCCAAGCTCAATTGTTATAGGGCGGATTTGCGTAGTATTTCTTCCGTCAAGACGAATTCCTTCGGAAAGAATCCGGTTCCGCATTAAATCTTTTTCATGATCATGAAGAATTTCCCGGATAACTTTTTCCTGTTCCGGATATTTTTCTTTTAATGATTCCTGAACGGAGTTTGTTAACTCTTTATTCTTTGCGCTTCGATCTTCTTTTGAAAGAACTGAATGGACAATCTCCTTTAACTTTTCGAAAGCAAGGTCATAGACATCCTTTTTAAGCGCTTCATCAATCCCGGTAGCAATAATTTCTTTTTTTGATTTTCCTGCCTCTTTTTTTAACTCTAACTGAAGTTCTACAAGTTTCTTTATTTCATCATGGGCAAATTTAAGAGCATCGAGAAGATCATCTTCACTTATTTCTTTTGATTCACCCTCAACCATCATAATAGAATCAGCAGTACCAGCAACCACTAGTTCCATATCGCTTTCTTTAAGCTGTTGTAGAGTAGGATTCAGAATAAATTGATTATTTATTTTTCCAACCCTAACTTCAGCTGCGGGGCCGTCAAAAGGGATATCCGATATTGTAAGCGCAGCAGAAGCCCCAACAGCAGCAAGAACATCGGCATCGTTTTCACCGTCGTGTGAATAGACAAAAGCAATAATCTGTGTTTCATTTCTGAATTCATCCGGGAAAAGAGGCCTGATCGGTCTGTCAATTAATCTTGAGCTTAATATTTCTTTTTCCGTCGGCCTGCCTTCTCTTTTAATATAACCGCCAGGGAATTTTCCCGCGGCAGAAGTTCTTTCTTTATATTCAACTTGCAGCGGAAAGAAGTCTTGATCACTATTAACTTCTTCAGAAGCAACAGCGGTAACCAAAACCATCGTGTCTGCATATCTTACCATTACAGCTCCATTTGCCTGCTTCGCATATCTTCCTGTTTCAATTGAAAATAGCTTACCGCCGATTTCAACTTCTTTTTTAACTATCATTTTATACCTTGTTACTTTCTAATATTCAATTCTTTTATAATAAATCTATATCTTTCGATCTCTTTTTGTGCCAGGTAATCCAGCAGTCTTCTTCTTTTTCCAACCATCATCATAAGCCCGCGCCTTGAATGATGATCTTTTTTGTGAACATTAAAATGATCAGTAAGCTCATTTATCCGTTTAGTGAGTAAAGCAATTTGAACTTCCGATTTGCCGGAATCTTTTTCACTTTTCCCATACTGCCTGATTATTTCAAGTTTTTCTTCTTTAGTCATTATACTTATCCTTGTTATTTGTTATACGATATAACCCCAGAAAATACCGGAGTTAATTAAATTATAATTAAAATTTATTTTACTATTTTATTTATTATTTCCAGTCCGATTTCCTGATCCTTGTTCATCTGATTGACCAATTCAGCGGATGATGAAAATTTTTCTTCACCCCTTATTCTTTCCAAAATATTTACAGTTATTGTGTTCCCGTATAAATCTTTTTCAAAATCAAAAATAAAAACTTCATTTGTCAACTGGCCGTCATTATAAAAAGTAGGCCTTTTGCCAATGCTCATCAGGCCGAAATATTTATTACCTTCGATAAAAATTTCGACTACATAAATTCCAATAGAGGGCATTAATTTATAGTCGTCATTAAGTTTTACATTAGCCGTTGGAAAACCGAGCGTTCTTCCTCTGCCATCACCTTTAATAACTATTCCCCGGAAGGAATAGTATCTTCCAAGAAGTTTATTAGCCGTTCGTATATCACCGTCGATAAGAGACTTCCTAATTTTACTACTGCTTACATTTAAACCATCAACCGAAACAGCATCAACTTTTGTAACGCCGAAATCAAATTTTAATCCTAATTCTTTCAAAGTATGTTCATCACCGCCGCGGCCTTTGCCAAAATGGTGATCGAATCCAACCACAACTTCTTTTATCCCGATTTTATCAATAATATAGCTTTTAAAAAATTCTTCCGAATTTAGTTGTGAAAATTCTTTTGTGAAATTTATAACAAGGACATCATCAATATCCAGACTGCCTAATATTTCCAGTTTCTCATCCGGAGAAGTAAGAAGTTTAATGCTATTACCAGACAAAACATTTCGTGGATGGGGGTCGAAAGTTATAAGAAAACTTTTTCCGCCGTTTATGGAAGCTTTTTTAACAACAGCTTCTATAATTTTTTTATGCCCTAAATGAATTCCATCGAAAGTGCCTAATGTCAAGACGGTATTTCTATCTTTTTTTACATCCAATAAGTTATTAAACACTTTCATAATAGCATTTTGCACAACTAAACTTTTTAAATATATATTTTTTTTAACTTAAAAAAAAATTCAGTAACCACGATGAAGTCAGGTTAAAATTCAAATTTCGACAAATTTGAAAACATTATTTCTCAACCTTTCTGTAAATTCATTAGTATCCAGAGCATCATTTATATCATAACTGCCTATTTTTATTCTTCTTAATGAACTTAATAAACCGCCGCAGCCAAGTTTTGCGCCAAAATCATTAGCGATCGATCTAATATAAGTTCCTTTTGAACACACAATTTCAAATTCTAAAAAGGGTATTGAAATATTCTTTATAATAAAACTATATATTGTTATTTCGCGAGGCATTCTTACAACACTCCTGCCCTGTCTTGCAATTTTATAGAGTGATTTTCCATTTACCTTTACGGCCGAGTACATAGGCGGAATTTGAGTTATTTGTCCTATAAAAGAATCTTTAACTTCATGAATCAGCTTATCAGAAATTCCTTCAGTAGAATTTATTGCTGATAACTCCGTCTCTAAATCCATTGAGGGAGAAGATTTACCGAGTGTAATAGTTCCCGTATAAGTTTTTTGAAGGTTTTGATATTTTGTTATTTCCTTTGTTTTCTTCCCCGTACAGATGATTAGCAACCCGGAAGCCAGTGGGTCAAGTGTCCCAGCATGGCCGACTTTCTTCACATCTACTGCTTGTCTTATTTTATAAACAACTTTAAATGAAGACCAGCCGGTTGGTTTATCGATTAGAATAACTTCGCCGGATTGAAAATCAAACTGGGAAAAGTCACTAGATGCTTTTGTTATCATTTTCGTGAATTTTTTTTATTAAACCTTCTATTTTCTCAACATAATCTAATGTATCATCTATAAAGAATTTTAATTCGGGAACAAATTTAATCCTAATTCTTGAGGCAAGTTCAGAGCGGATGAATCCGGAAACAGATTTAATTTTTTCTAATGCCGCTTCTCGTCTGTCTTTCTCCAAAACAGATATATAAATCTTTGCTATTTTTAAATCCGGACTAACTTTAACCGAGGTTATTGTGATTAGTCCGAATGTAGAAAAATTAAATTTATCCTGAAGTTTGTATAAAAAAATTAGACTAATTTCTTCCTTAATTAAATGCTCTACTTTATCTATTCTATGTGACATTACATAAATTCCTTTCCAGTGAGCAAACAAAATAATAAGCTGGTAATAACACTGATAAAATCAGAATAGAATGGTTGACGGATTATACCAGTTTTTTCTTAGTTTCGACTATTTTGAATGCTTCAATAACATCCCCAACTTTCAGGTCATTAAAATTAGCAACATTTAAACCGCATTCGTAACCGGAATCAACTTCTCTAACGTCGTCTTTAAAACGTTTAAGTGAAGCAATTTCACCTTCGTGAATAACTATACCATCGCGAATAAGACGGACTTTACTATTCCTGATTATTTTGCCATCCTGAACATAGCAGCCAGCGATGGTTCCAGCTTTAGGTATTTTGAATGTCTCTCTTATTTCAAGAGTTGCAGTTATTTCTTCAGACAGTACCGGCGATAATAATCCTTCAAGGGCTGATTTAACTTCATTTATTGCATCATAAATTACATTATACAGGCGAATATCAACATCTTCTGTTTCAGCGAGTTTTCTTGCATTCAGGTTTGGCCTAACATGAAACCCGATAATAATGGCATTAGATGCGGATGATAGAATAACATCACTTTCGGAAATACCGCCCACACCCTTATGAATTACCCTAACAATTACTTCTTCATTTGAGAGTTTCATTAAAGAATCAGATAATGCTTCTACCGAGCCATCGACATCACCTTTAACAATTAATGGAAGTTCTTTGACACCGCCAATACTAATTTGTTTGGCAATTTCGTCCAATGTAATATGATGCACTTGTTTCTGATCCTGTTCACGTTTAAGCTGCTGTCTTTTCAGCCCGATATCACGTGCCATTCTATCTGAATCAACAACAACAAGTGTATCACCTGCTTGTGGAGCTCCTTCAAAACCAAGTACCTGTACCGGAGTAGAAGGCGGCGCTTCAAAAACTTTATTCCCTCTTTCATCGAACATAGCCCTGACTTTACCCTGATATATTCCGGCAATAAAGGGATCGCCGATTTTCAACGTTCCCTTTTGGACAAGGATTGTACCGGTAATACCCCGGCCTTTATCCAGCTCAGATTCAACAACCGCACCGCGTGCCTGTCGATGTGGGTTAGCTTTAAGATCTAATATTTCTGCTTCAAGCAGAATTTTTTCAAGCAGAAGGTCAACATTGAATCCTGTTTTAGCGGAAATTTCAACACATTGATATTTACCACCCCAATCTTCAACAAGAATATTTCTTTCAGCCAACTGCTGTTTAATTTTTTCAATATTAGAACCTGGTTTATCTACTTTATTAATCGCTATCACTATAGGCACGTTAGCTGCTTGTGCGTGATTTATAGCTTCGACAGTTTGCGGCATTACAGCATCATCTGCAGCCACAACAAGAATAACAATATCCGTTAATTGCGCTCCGCGTGCACGCATAGCAGTAAAAGCTTCGTGGCCGGGTGTATCTAAGAACGAAATAAATTTCCCTTTTCCAACATCCACTTTGTATGCTCCGATATGCTGTGTAATACCCCCGGCTTCACCTGCAACCACATTAGTTCTCCGGATATAGTCAAGGAGAGATGTTTTACCATGATCAACATGCCCCATTATAGTTACTACGGGAGATCGAAAAACTAAAGTTGCCGGGTCATCACCCTTATCTTCAAGAGCATCGGATGTGTATTCCTTTTGAAATTCTACTTCAAACCCAAATTCATCCGCAACTAGAGTAATAGTTTCAACATCGAGGCGTTGATTTATTGAAACCATAAGTCCAAGTTCTATACATTTGGCAATTACATCACTTACCGAAACACTCATTAAATTAGCAAGTTCATTAACTGCAATAAATTCCGTCACGGCAATTTTATTCTCTTCCAGGGCCCTCATTTCCAATTTACGTTCTTCTTCGGCTTCCCGTTCTCTTCTTTTCCTCTTACGTTGACTTGCTCTTCCTGAAACAACAGAGTCATCCATACTGAGGAGCGTTTTCCTGATCGCTTCTTTCACTTCACGTTGATCGATTTCAAATTTTTTAATTCGTTTCTTCTTTTTAGATACTAAAGGTTCATCAGAAACAACATCAGTCGTTTTCTTTTTGGCTTTAGGTTTTTTCTTTTTCTTTGGAGCTTCAACAGATTGTGTACTATGCGGCCTTTCGTCGGTACGAATTTCTTTCTTTTCAATTTTATCTGCATCACCGAGATCCATTCTACCGACTACCTTAAGACCTTTTTTCTTATTGGCTTCTATATCTTTAGGTGAAATGAATATTTTACTATCTTCTTTCTCAATTTCCTCAACTTTAACCTCTTTCGGTTCGGGTTGAGTTTCCTTCATGACAGGCTGTGGATCAGTTATAATCTCTTCAAAAACGGGCGCCTGTGTGTCATCCGTAATAATAATTTCTACAGTTTGAACAGTTTGTTCCGGGGACCCGGCTGTTATTTCTTCATCACCTTCAACATCAGTTATGGGAACCAACTCTTGAACTGTTTCTTTAACTTCAGTTTTTACCGGTTCCTTATCAATTCGCTTTTTATTGAATTCAGCAATCTTTTTTTTATGTTTTTCAGCTTTTTCAATATCTTTTTTAAAATGGTCGTTAATTTCTTTAACCATTTCATCTGTTACTATTGAATTTGGGCCTTTTACTTCAAAGCCTTTCTTAAGCAGAAATTCTACAAGATTCTCCGTAGAGAGATTAATCTCAGAAGCTAACTTTACAATTCTGAGCTTTTTGGATTTGGTATCGGCAATATTTTCCATACCTAAAATTTCACCTACTCTTCTTCTTCAAACTGGGATTTAATAATCTCGATTATCTCGTTAATCTTTGCTTCATCCAGGCCTTCAATTTCTTTTAGCTTTTCTGACCCAGCTGTTAAAACTTCGATAGCGGTATCATACCTATGATTAATTAATAACTCATATATATCGGCGCCTAATTCTTCTTTAAGATCGATTAACTCAATATCTTCTTCATATTCTTCAAATGGTTTTTCTTCTCTGAGAATTTCTATTTCATATCCTGTAAGTTTCATAGCCAACCTTATGTTTACGCCGTTTCTTCCTACAATTAATGAAACCTGATCGCTATCTGCCGTTACTATAGCTTTTTTAGCCGCACTATTTACCTCAATTCTTTTAAGTTTAGCGGGAGCTAAAGATTTTTGGATGAAAACCATAGGATCTTCAGAATAGCTGACTACATCGATATTTTCATTATTTAACTCTCTGACTATTGCATGAATACGGACGCCCTTCATACCAACACAGGCTCCGACGGCATCTATCCTGTTATCCTGGGATTCGACTGCTACTTTAGCACGTTCACCAGGTTCGCGGGCAATTGCTTTTATTTCAATTATTCCGTCATAAATTTCAGGAATTTCAATTTCAAATAATCTTCTCAAAAAGGTATTATCGGCTCTGGAAACTATAATCAGCGGCCCGCTTGTGCTTTTTTTAACTTCTTTTACAATTGCACGAACCGTCTCGCCTTTTTTATACCTTTCGTAAGGTATCTGTTCCGCACGGGGAAGAATGAGTTCATTTTTATTATGATTTACAAGTATATCGTTTTTTCTTATTTGGTAAATATCTCCAACAACTATTTCACCTAACAAATCTTTGTATTCATTAAATATTATTTCTTTTTCAATTTCGCGAATTTTCTGATTAAGGCCTTGTTTTGCCAAAGTGATTAATCTTCGTCCGAAAGTAGCCAGTTCAAGTTTTTCTACAAAATCATCTCCTACTTCAAGCTCATCGTCATTTCCGCGGCGATTTACTTCCTGTATACTTATTTGAGTATTTGGATTTTCAATTTCCTGGACAATTTCTCTCTCTAAAAAGATTTCTATGTCGCCTCTGTCCATATTGACAACAACATCATACTTGGCATCTTCGCCGAATTTTTTTCTTACAAGAATACCGAAAATTTCTTCGATGATGCCAGCTAGAACATCTTTGTCGACACCCTTTTCCCTTACCATCTGGGCAAAAGATTCAACGATATCTGCGTTCATGTTTTGCTTCCTCCAATTAAGAAAAACTTACTATTACTTTAGCATTAATAATATTGTTGAAGTTAATTTTAGTTTCACCTGCTGTTTTAAGGGGCAGGGTTAAATTATTAGAAAATACCAAATCTTCTCCGTCAACTCTAATTAATTTAGCTGATATTTTTTTAATTTCATCACCATAGATAAAAGTAACATCAAACTTCCTGTTAACATGTTTGGGATATTGTTTTAAATACTTTAATGATCTGTCAACGCCGGGAGATGAAACATCGAGCCTATAATTTGAACCAATATCCGGAAGCTTTTCAAGCCGTAAGTCTATTTCC
>Ga0326727_10010372_pt1 | contig 22224 bp, 18 predicted proteins | sample MB2enrmetagenome_FD_207643 | JGI IMG/M metagenome (GOLD analysis project Ga0326727, IMG submission 207643) | Lab enriched peat soil microbial communities from McLean, Ithaca, NY, United States - MB29MY | ecosystem: Environmental > Terrestrial > Soil > Wetlands > Peat | place: USA: New York...
CCCACTTCCCAGCGCAGCATGTGGAAGATCATCGCCCCCTTTTCCAGCGTCATCGATTGGAACTGGGGCGAAAACGGATCCAGCCGTCCCGCGCTTGACAGCGGGATGGTATCGTAGGCCAGCGCGCCCGCAGCCACATCCTCCATGGCAGTCTTCAACCCGCTCGCGCCGCTCTCGTCCTCCACATACATCAACTCGCCGTAGCGCGACATGCCGTTGGTGATCCAGACGTCGTCGAGCGTCTTCGGGCTCACTTCGCACCCCCACCACTGGTGAGCAATGGTATTGGCCAGCAGCCGCACACCCGATTTATCGCCGATCCGCGAGCCCATGATCGCCGCCAGCTCCGGCGCGTAGACCGCCGGCAGGGTATCGTCCGGCAGCTCCACCACGTTCAAATGGCTGGTCTCAAGCTCGCCGAAGGTGTCGGTAAAGAAGTCGTATTCCCTGGTTGCCGTCTGCGCGATCTGGTTGGCCGACGCCTGGTGGCTGATGGTCACGTAGACCTTCACATTGCCGGCACCGACCGAAATCGGCCCCACAAACCGGCCGGCAATCACCGTCCCCGGAAACCCCGGTTTGGTCCACTTGAAGTCGTATTCCTCACCGGGCTTGCCGGTGGAGAGCGTCACGGGCTTGGGTGCTCCCACGCTACCGCTCGAAAAGACCTGCATCCCCTGCGGCACGCGGATGTGCATCTCCGCGGTGAAGCGGTCGGTCATATAGCCGGTCATGGGGAACCAGCGCGACGGATACAGCAGATAGCTGATCGGTTCCTGGATGGCTGCCAGCTTCAATCCTTCCACCGGCCCGTCCTCGTTGCCGGTGATGGTGCCGTCGTAGGCGAAGGTCCAACTCACCGTTTGGCCGGGGACGAAGGGAGTGCTTGGGGTCACTCGGATGGATCCGTCCGCCGTTCGTTCTCCGTCGAGCAGTTTCCCGGTTTCATCGGTGATCTTGTTCACCTTCAGCGCGGGGTGAAAGCCAAAGTTGACCACGCCGAGGGTAGCAGGCGCGGTAAAGCTCACAACTGCCGTTGCCGTCAGATGGTGCGCGCTCGTATCCAGTTCGGCATCGATCACGTAGCCCGTAATAGTGAGGCCCGGCCGCTCCCTCTGGGCGGTTGCGGGAACCGCGGCCATTGTCGCCAGGGCCACTACCAGAAGGCCGAATGGGGCGCGGCTCAAACGCCGTCTGCCCTCGAACTGCAAACCTCTCAAGTGTCTATCCATTGCATCGCTCATTGTCTTGCCGCCGTTCGCGACCTGCTGATAATCTTTGGGGAAGTCCCGATCTCCTTCAGGGTCTTGCGGCCTCCAACGCCACCGGGCGAGCCGCTTCCAGCTCCTGAACCACAACGGCCGCTGCGCGTTCCATGGCCCCCTGCGATTGGCCCGGGCCGTTGGTCGATTGTACGCGCAGCGCCTCCCGAATCGCCCCCAGCTCCATAGTCATGGACTCGCGAGCCGGCCCGTCCGGTAGCAGCCGTTCTAGCTGTTGGACGATATTTGCCGGCGTGAAGTCATTTTGGATGAGCTCGGGAACCACTCGTTTGCCGGCAATGAGATTGGCCATGGCCACGTGAGGCACCTTCACCAACCGTTTGGCGATGGCATACGTGAGCGGCGAGACGCGGTAGACCACGACAAAGGGATTGCCGATCAGCGCCGCCTCCACCGTTGCTGTTCCGCTGGCCACCACCGAGGCCCGCGCGTGGAACAGCGCCGCACGCGCATCGTCGACCAGCCGCACAACGAGCCCACTGTCGTGCTTTTGCGCCAATTTCGTGACAGCGGTCCTCTGTGCCGCGTCAAGTGTGGGAGCCAGCGGGATCAGGAATTCGTAGAGTGGCGCGGAATGGGCGGGAGTTGCGCCGGCCAGGGCGAGGGCGCGCGCGGCGGTGAGCATTTCGGGGAGGTGGTCTTCGATCTCGCGCAGCCGACTGCCGGGCAAGAGGCCAATCCAGGTGCGGGTGGGGTCGAGGCGGTTTTCTGCCGCAAACTGTTCGCGGCTGATGGCGGGCAGCGGAAGGTCGGCCAGCGGATGCCCGACGAACTCGGCATTCACTCCGCGCGTCCGATAATACGACTCCTCGAAGGGAAAGATGACCAACATGCGGCGGACGTATTTGCGCACCAGCCGGATGCGATGCTCCTTCCACGCCCATAACTGTGGGCTGACGAAATAAATCACCGGAATCCCCAGCCGGTAGAACTCCTTCGCCAGGCGGAAATGGATCTCGGGGAAATCGATGAGCACGGCCACATCGGGCCGCCGCGCCCGGATGGCTCGCTTGAGCTTGCGGAACTCGCGGTAAATGCGCGGCAGATGGAGGACCACTTCGGTCAGGCCCATGACGGCCATATCTTCAGCGCAGACCACGCGCTCCACTCCGGCCGCCTCCATCCGCGGGCCGCCCATACCAAAGAGCTGTGCTGAAATCCCGGCGGTGGCGAGTTGGCGGCGGAGTTCGATGGCCAGGAGAGCGCCATAGTGCTCGCCGCTTGCCTCGCCCGCCGAGATGAAGATGACCGGAGTCATGAATCGTGTGCGCCGTCGAACGCGTTCTTGACCCAATCATAGCGGGCTCAAGTGTGCCCAGCGGACGATTTCCGCTCGGTCAACCGGCGGCGCTAACTCGCACGCGCAGCCGAGTTTTGCACCGAAAGGGAAAAGCTCATCACTCGGCGCGCCGGATCGTCTGCGGGGAGCGGTGGTACCCTTCCCGATGGAGCAGAAATGAGGTCTGTGATGCGCGTCTCTTTCAGAATGGTTTTGATTGCCGGATTAATGGTTGGATGTGGTCTTGCGCCGATGGCGCGAATTTCGGCAGCGCAGGCGCCGGTGACCGCGACGGCTGGCGCGCGCTTCGTTCCGGCAGCGGACAATCCAGTGGCAGACCCCAAGGCGGTGGTGACGATCGGCAATGCGCGGTTCACGGTCCTCACTCCGCATCTGATTCGGATGGAGTGGTCGGCCAGCGGTAAGTTTGAGGACCACGCTTCGTTTGTGTTTTTGAATCGGCGGCTGCCGGCACCGAGATTTGCAACTTCCAATCAGTCTTCCGGCGGTGTCGAACTTTGGATCATCAAGACGGACGCGCTCACATTGAGCTACATACCTTCCGGAGACGGACACTTCACGGCCGGCAATCTTTCGATCGCCTTAACGATGGATGGCAAACAGGTGGTGTGGCATCCGGGGCTCGCCGACACTGAGAATTTGATGGGGACGACGCGGACGCTGGATACGGCGCGCGGCTCGAAGACCGAGGAGCCGATCGAGCCCGGCCTCGTTTCGCGCTCCGGATGGGCGCTGGTCGACGACTCCACGCGCCCGCTCTTCGATTCGGCGGATTTTCGATTTCTTGACGGAGAGAAGAGCGAGTGGCCATGGGTGGTGGAGCGCCCGGCCGACGAAAAGCCCGGCGCCTATACCGACTGGTACTTCTTCGGCTATGGGCACGACTACCAGCGGGCGCTGGGTGACTTTGTGCGCGTGGCGGGGCGGATTCCGCTGCCTCCGAGATTCGCATTTGGCGTGTGGTGGTCGCGGTATTGGGCGTATACCGACGAGCAATTCGACGAGCTGGTGCGGGACTTCACAGAGAATGACACCCCGCTGGACGTGCTCGTAATCGACATGGACTGGCACATCAGCGACGAGCAACTGCGGGCCATGGGCGCGGTGGATCAGTCAGGACAAATGCTGGGGTGGACGGGATACACGTGGAACAAGGTACTGTTTCCCGATCCGGATGCGTTCCTGAAAAAACTGCACGAGGATGGGCTGAAGACGACGATGAATCTGCATCCGGCGTCGGGGATTCAGCCGTGGGAGCAGGCCTACCCAGCGATGGCGCGCGCCATGGGGATCGATCCGGCGACGAAGAAATACGTTCCGTTTGACCCGACAGACAAGAAATGGGCGACGAATTACCTGAATCTGGTGCTGCATCCGCTGGAGAAGCAGGGCGTGGACTTCTGGTGGCTCGACTGGCAGCAACAGTCGACTACCGATCTGCCCGGCGTGAACCCCACCTTCTGGCTCAACTACGTGCACTTCACCGATCAGCAGCGCGAAGGCAAGAGGCCGCTGCTTTTTCATCGCTGGGGCGGTCTGGGCAATCACCGCTATGAGATCGGCTTCTCCGGCGACACGATTTCGGTGTGGGATTCGCTCGCCTTTCAGCCCTGGTTCACGGCCACGGCGGCCAATGTGGGCTACGCGTTCTGGAGCCATGACATCGGAGGGCATATGCCGGGCGCGGTCGATCCTGAGCTGTTCACGCGCTGGGTGCAGTTCGGCGCGTTCAGTCCCATCCTGCGCACGCACACCACGAAGAACCCCGACTCGGAAAGGCGAATCTGGGCGTATCCCGAGCCATATTCCGCCGTCATGCGCTCGACCTATCAGCTTCGCGAAGCGATGCAGCCGTATCTCTACACGGAAGCGCGACGCACCTACGATACCGGCGTGGCGTTCTTCAGGCCGCTTTACTACGACTGGCCGGAGGACGACGCGGCTTACACAAGCAAGAACGAGTACCTCTTCGGCGACCAGATGATCGTGAACCCCGTGACCGCGCCTGCCGATAAAATTTCTGGCCTCGCAACTGAGCAGGTGTGGCTGCCGAAGGGCGACTGGATCGAGTGGCCCACCGGCAAGCACTTCACCGGCCCCACGACCGTCGAGCGCAGCTTCACCATCGATCAGATTCCTGTCTACGTGAAAGCCGGAGCGATTGTGCCCATGCAGCCGGCCATGCTGCACACAGGCGAGAAGCCTGTTGATCCGCTCATCGTGAACGTCTGGCCGCTTGCGCCCGGCGCAAGCTCCAGCTATTCGGTCTATGAGGATTCAGGCGTCTCCGTCGAATACCAGCGAGGCGTCTTCGCGCGCACGCCCATCAAAGCGACTCAAACCGGCGACACTCTCCGCGTCGAGATCGGCCCCGTTGAGGGGAGCTATCCCGGCATGCTCAAAACGCGCGGCTACGAAGTGCGGCTGCCCGCGGATTGGCCACCTGTCGCCGTCACTGTCAACGGCAAGCCAGTTCCGTTCGTCAAGCCGAGCGAGCCCGGCGGCTGGACATTCGAGGGCAATACCCTCACCACCATCATTCCCGCCCCCGGCGCCAGTGTCGCCGCCAAAGCCGTCATCGAAATTCGCCGCGCTCCCGGCCTGATCGCGCGCCGCGCCGAGCTCGACGGCTTCGCCGGAGTCATGACGCGCCTGCGCGGAGCCGATGACGCCCTGCAGCAAACCGGCCCCGTGGCTGGACCCTCGAACGCGCTCGTGGACGCAATGCAGACCGGCGACCGGCTGAGCTACTACCCCGAGCGTATCGTCGCCGAGCTCGCGCACTTCCACTTGGCGCTTGCGCAGGCGCAGTCCGACGTGGCCGGATTGGATAAGGAGTTCGAGCAGCGCCTGAGCGACACGTCGCGGCGGATCGGCGGTTCGACGTGGGCACCGGCAGACATCGAAAGCGAGAAGCAGAAACGCCGCGACGCTCTGCACCGGGCCGAGGCTCTGCTGGCGGAGGCGGGGAAATAGTTGGGGCGCCCTACGCGGCGCGCGAAGGTTTTTGGGAAGACCTACACCGCCGTTGCCGTCTCTTGCATAAACACCGGCGGCTCGTCGGCGCTGGGCCCCCAGCTTGCCGGCACCGCTACATTCAGGAGCCGCAGATACACGCTGAATTGGCCGCGATGCTGGTATACGTGGCTGAACATCACATCGCGAAGAAACTCGCCGCGCGGCTGAGCCAGCACTTCACGCCCGCCGGCCATCATGCGCCAGATTTCCTTCATGGCCGCATCGTCGAACTGCGGCAGCAGGCTCCGCACCGTCGAAACGCTCTCGTCGAATGCCTTCAGGACCTCCGCGCGGCTCGCGGGTTGCGGAAAGTCAGCGAACTCCGGCGCCTGCGCCGGATTGTTCCGGATGAAGCGCACGACGCCGCCGGGCGTTGAAGCGATGTGATAGGCAAGCTGGCCGGCGGTCATGGATTTTTCGTGGGGCTTCCAGGTGAGCTTGTCTTCAGGCAGGCGCTCAAGAAACTTGCGCGTGACGGGCGCCTGCGCTTCAAATTCTGCCAGGAATTCTCGTGCAATGGGCATGTCGAACCTCCTTGATGGGGAAGAGGAAACTCTACTTGCGGGCGGCTGAAGGGGACAGCTTTCCCTCCGCGCGCTGGCGCGCCTGTTCGTGCATATAGCCCCATCCCGTGGCCACGTTCTTTCTGTGCTCGTCGTCGATCAGCCCGAACCCCGCGTGGCAGAACTTGATCAGCGTCTCGCCATCCTGCTCGCTCAGCCGGTACTGCACGTTGTTGGCCACGGGATACGACATGAACAGCGGCCCGCTGAATTCAAGCAGCGTGGGCCGCTTGATGGCTTGCACCGTTGCCCAGTAATGGCCGTTGCCATTGCCCAGGTCGCGGAACCAGCGCCCGCCGGGCCATGGCTCGAGCTTGAAGGGCATCGGCGTGCCATCGTGCATCTCGTTGGATGGACCGAGTTGTTCGAGCAGCGCCGCGAACGTCACTTCCAGCGATGCGCGCACTCGGATCTCCTGAGTCACCTTGAGAGAGAGATTCTCAATGTCGGGAACAGTCAACGTTGTCATACAAGCTCCTTGGGGAATTCGTTTGATTGTTTTGCGGGCCCGTTACTCCGATTGCCGGTTGCGGCTCATCTGCGCTTCGGCTCGCTCCTTCACGCGGTTCAACTGGTGTTGCCAGTATCGCTCAAAGATCGACGCCCACTCGTGCACCGGCCGGATGGCCTCGGCGTTTGTCCGGTAGAGCCTGCAGCGTCCGTTGCGCCGCACGCGCACCAGGTTCACCCTGCGCAATACGCCCAGGTGCTTCGAAACCGACGGCTGGTCGAGCCCCAGCGCCGCTACAATCTCACCCACCTGCCGCTCCTCGCGGGCCAGAAAGATGAGGATCTGGCGCCGGCGCGGCTCGGCAACGGCATTGAAGGCATCTGAGGTGGTTGCCGCCCTAGCCATAAAAAGAAAGATACATGCTTATATGGGAATAGGTCAAGCCAAATTTTTCCACAGGGTTTGCCGCCGCCAGCCGCACCGCATTTGCCGCCTCCGCCCGCGCGGTTTACCATCCCTCGCATGAAGTCAGCGCCGATTTTCCTCGCCGCTCTCTTGCTGAGCCTTGCGCCCGTGCAGTTTGCTCAGGCTCCCGCCACGAATCCCAACCCAACTGAGGCCAAACCGCCGATGAAGAACTGGTTGATCCGCATCATTCCGCCGCGCCCCACCTTCGACAAAGACGCAACGCCGGCCGAGCAGGCGTTGATGGACCAGCACTTTGCTTATTGGAAGGACCTGAACGAAAAAGGCGTGTGCATGTTCGGCGGCCCTGTGCTTGACCCAAAGGGCGTCTATGGAATCCTGGCGGTCCGCGCCGCCAACGAGGACGAAGCGCGCGCCCTGGGCGCCGCCGATCCCGCCGTGAAGGCCGGCTTGATCAAGATCGATGTGGCGGAGATGCGAGTCGCTTTCATGCCCGTGAATCGCTCTTAGGATCTTCCGCCTCTGAAAGGACCATCGCGCATGACTCTCAATCGCCGAGCGTTTCTGAACGCATGCACCAGTGCGGGAATTGCTTCTCCGCTGCTGCCGGGAATTCTGTATACATTGGCTGCGCAGGCGCAGGAGTCGAGCTCAGACGCAAATGCGCACGCCAAGCCGCCTGAGCTTCCGAGCATCACGCCGGAGATGCTCGACCAGGCCGCCGCACTGGCCGGTGTCGGCCCGTTTGCAGCCGAGCAGAAGCAGATGATGCTCGACGGCCTGAACGATCAGCGCAGTGGGTACGACAAGATCCGCGCGCTCAACCTCCCGAATTCCGTTCCGCCGGCCTATGTGTTTCATCCGGGGCCCGCGGCGAAGCCGGCGGAGAGCCGCATTGCCTTCGTCGGTGCGACGCCGCAACTGGTCTTCAACGACCTGGAATCAGGCGAGCCAAAGGCTCCGTCGAACCTTGAGGACCTTGCGTTCGCCTCGGTGCTAGAGCTCGCCAACCTCATCTACCATCGCAAGATCACGTCCGTCGCTTTGACGCAGATGTATATCGACCGCCTCAAGCGCTACGACTCCAAACTCCATTTTGTGATCACGCTCATGGAAGACCGGGCCCTTGCCCAAGCCAAAGCGGCCGATGAGGATCTTGAGAACGGACTTTATCGCGGTCCGCTGCACGGGATCCCCTGGGGAGCGAAAGACCTGTTGGCCGTGAAAGGCTATCCGACCACGTGGGGCGCGGGCGGCTTCGAGCATCAGTCCTTCGATGAAGACGCGACCGTGGTGCAGCGGCTCGACGCGGCCGGCGCGGTTCTCATTGCCAAGTTCACACTGGGGGCGCTGGCCATGGGCGATAAATGGTTTGGCGGGCGCACGCGTAACCCCTGGAATCCCGCGCAGGGCTCGAGCGGATCGTCGGCGGGATCGGCGAGCGCCGTGGCCGCGGGCTGCGTGGGCTTCGCGCTCGGTTCGGAGACGCTCGGGTCCATTTCCTCGCCCTCCACGCGCTGCGGGACCACTGGCCTGCGCCCTAGCTTCGGCCTCGTGCCGCGCACCGGCGCCATGGCCCTTAGCTGGACCATGGACAAGCTCGGCCCCATCTGCCGCGCGGTTGAGGATTGCGCCCTTGTGCTCGACGTGATCCAGGGGCCTGACGGCAAGGATCTGTCGGCCGCAGCCAGCATTGACTTCAACTGGAACCCGGACTTCGAATGGCGCTCGTTGCGTATCGGGTACTTCAAGAGCGATTTCGATCCGCAGCCCCCGCTGCAACTGAAGGAAGCCGCTCCCAACGAAACCCCCGAGGAGACGAAGAAGCGGGAGGATGCGAATGCGACCAAGCAGGACGAGTATGCGCGGCGCACGTACGACCAACGCTACGAACAGGCCGCGCTCAACAAGCTGGGCAAGATGGGCGTGAATCTTAGTCCCGTCGAGCTGCCCAAGCTGCCGTGGGACGCGATGGTCCCGCTGCTTACCGCCGAGGCCGCAGCGGCCTTTGACGACCTGACCATGAGCGGCCGCGACCGCCTGCTCACCGAGCAGGGCCCCGAAGACTGGCCCAACGACTTCCGCATCGCACGCCTCTACCCGGCCGTCGAGTACATCCAGGCTAACCGCGTGCGCACGCTTGCCGTCCGCCAGTTCGCGGCGCTCTTCGACCAAGTTGACATCGTCGTCACGCCGTCGACCGACAAGCAATTGATTGCGACGAATCTGACTGGCAATCCCGCCGTGATCCTGCCCAACGGTCTGCGCGGCTCCGACGCGCCCCCTCCGCCCGCGATCGACGACGGCGACCACGACGACATCGGCGGGCCGGGCACGCCGGTCTCGCTCACGTTCTTGGGCGGTCTCTACCAGGACGCGAAGCTGGCCGCCTTCGCCCGCGCCTACCAGGAGGCGACGGGGTTCCAGAAGGTGCACCCGAAGCTGGACTAAGCGGCGCGCGTAGCATCGACTCATGCCGCTGGTGCGCTACTTGAGCACGCGCATCGCCGTGATGGAGCACGGGCGGCTGTTGGAGACCGGCGAGGCCGAGGCGCTCTGCGCAAGCCCGCGCGAGGCGTACACGCGACAACTGATTGCGGCTACGCCGGAGTTGCCCGCCGCATAACAGGCGCTTCTTTTTCAGGCAATGTCAAGGCCCTTACCCGATCCTCCATACCACAACCCTCTGAAAACACTCGGCAAAAAGTTTCCGCCAAGTTTGCCGATTAATTCCGCCAATTCGCTACTCTTATCCTTAGGTAGGAAGAACGGAGCTTTCTCCTCCTTCGAAAACGGCGGCTTTGAGAGTGCCTGCCGGCGATGCGGCCACCCACAGAGCCGCTCATCGTTTTTGGCAGAAAGTTCACACAAAACGGGGCAGAAGCCGCAAAAACACGCGTAAGTCGATCTTTTTGACGACTTTAGCCTTTAACTCATTTGCTTTCATTGACTTACGCGCCCCCCTTCCGAAGCTAACCCGCTTGGAATGACGACTTTAGCCAAAAAAGGGGGAGGGGGTACGGGAGGATAGCGACGCCCACTCGACCACAGCCCATCCCCCTGCCGTTTGGAATGATGAACGGCAGGGATCGGGCTGGACGTAGAGCTGTGATCTACTTTTGCTGCGTCTGCGGCTGGGCCGGTGTCGACGGTTGAGTTGTTGCAGGTTGAGCCGGCGCAGTTGTGGCCGACGGCGCTGGCGTAGCAGAAGTGGCCGGCGCAGCAGGCGCGGTCGGCTTCGTGGCTGGTGCAGCAGGCGTGGCTGGTGCAGCAGGCGCGGCGTTGGGTTGCGCGCTCGCGCCGGGATGCGGCGGAACGCCGGGCATCGGACGATTGCCGGGCATCATTGGGTGCGGCGGCTGCGGCATGTCCGTCACATCCACCAGCTCCACGTCGAAGATGAGGTCGGACTTGGCGGGTATGCCGGGATGGTCAGGGCGGTCAGGAATGGAGCGCGTTCCGTACGCCATCTGCCAGGGAATGAAGATGCGGCGCTTGCCTCCGATCTTCATGCCTTCGAGGCCGTAGTCGAAGCCGGGGATCACACGGCCCATGCCTTGTGGTATCGCAATCGGCTCCGGATCACCCATCTTGGGCTTGCCGTCGGGACCGAGTTCGGGCTTGCCGTCCTTGCCGATGACCGGCTGCCTGTGGTCGTCCCACGAGTCGAACTTGACGCCGTCGGCCGCGCGCCAGCCGGTGTACTTGAGGTGCCAGACTTTGCCGGCTTCGCCGACGGCCCCGGTGCCGACTTTGATGTCCTCATAGTGCAGTGCGAAGGGCACCTTCACTGGCCCGTGCACCACCCTGGGCACACCCGGCGGAAGTTTGATCCACGGCTCCGGCGCGGTGGCGGCTGTTGTGGACGGCTTGGCGGCAGTGGGCGCGGAAGAGGCGCTTTTGGGTGCGGCAGAGCCGGTTGCAGGCGCTTTGGTAGCGGTTTGGGCGACTGCGGCGCTGGCAAAGGCCGCGACGGACAGGAAAAGGACAAAACGATTCATGGTGAGGAATGTCTCCGATTGAATTACCCATGCGAGTTTATCAGGCCGGACGCGCCTTGAGCGCGCATCAGCTCATCAGCATCCCCGCCAGCAGGGCGGTCCTGGGCGCGAGATGCCTGATAAGAACCGACTCGTGCCGTGCGTGAGCACCCTCGCCCACCGCGCCCATCCCGTCGAGCGTGGGGATGCCCAGTGCCGCAGTCAAGTTGCCATCAGAGGCGCCGCCGGTCGCGGCCTCGTCGAGCGTGAAGCCCAGTTCGCTGGCCAACGCCTGTGCCCTACGGAAGAGCCGCACCGTTCCTGGGCCGCGCTCCATCGGCGGCCGGTCGATGCCGCCGGTCACGGTGAGCGTGCAGCGCGGGTCCACCGGCTTCAGAGCGGCGAAGCGGCGCTCGATGCGCGGGGCGTCGGCGCGGCGCACGATGCGGGCTTCCACTTCGGCCCAAGCATGAGCGGGAATCACGTTACTCTTCGTGCCACCCCCTGCCACCCCCACGCTCACCGTCAGTCCGCGCTTCAAGTCGGTCCAGCCGCTGACCTTCTCGATGACGCGGGCCAGCTCAAGGATGGCGTTTGCGCCTTTCTCGAAATCCACGCCCGCGTGGGACGCCACGCCACCAACCTCAACGCGCCAATTGCCAACGCCCTTCCGGGCCGTCTTGTAGGCCAGGCCTTGCGCCGGCTCCAGCACATAGACAGCCTCGCACCCGCGCGCCAGCCTCTCGATGATCGGCCGCGAGACCAGGCTGCCGATCTCCTCGTCGCTGTTCAGCAAGAGCACGATCTCGCGGCGCAGCAGATCGGCTTCTGTGAGCAACTCGAGAGCCGTCAGCGCCATGGCTACTCCGGCCTTCATGTCCAGCGTCCCAGGGCCCCACATCCGGCCGCCACTCAGTCGCCACGGCATCGTCTTGAGCGTTCCCAGCGGCCAAACCGTGTCGAGGTGGCCCAGCAAAAGAAGGGGCTTTGCGCGGTCTTGGCGGGCCGCTGGTGTTTGTGGCCCGAAGCGAGCCTCAAGCACATCGCCAAGCTGACGCTGACGGTGCAATTTCACCCGGCCACCCAGTTGCCGCGCACACGCAGCGCCCAGCGCCATGCATGCATCCACGGCGGCCTTTTCATCCGAGGGCGATTCCGCCAGAACCAGGCGCCGGGTGAGTTCAACCAGGCTCGCTTGCTTGCGCCGCGCCCCGGCCAGAAGCGCCCGTATGGACATGTTGGTACCGGGAACTTCCGCCACGCGCACCTCTTTCCCGCAGTTCTCCTGCACTCGCCCACTGTTCGACTTCCTGATTCTACGATTCTTAGGGCACTTTCCCACCGACATGACCAAAAGGAATTCTTTAAACGGCGAGGCGCACAGTGTGGCAAAAATGCCACACCACAAGAATTCCTGACTCCGTCTAATCTAAACACCAGATGGGCTTTCAGCCCCGGAGAGGACCATTGGCTCAACCAGAGCATCAGGAACAAACGATTGCAGCGCCCCTGGAGTTTTCGGGCGTGGGACTGCACTCGGGCGCTTCGGTGAGGTTGCGCCTGCTGCCCGCCGCGGCCGGTTCGGGCATTGTTTTCCGGCGCACCGACCTCGACAACTTCGAGATTGCCGCCATCGGCCGCAACGTGGCCAAGGTGAGCTACGCAACCAGTCTGATGCGTCAAGGCGTGCTCATCTCCACCACCGAGCACTTGCTTTCGGCCTTTATTGGTATGGGCATCGACAACGTGATCGTCGAGATCGACAACCTTGAGTTGCCCATCCTCGACGGCAGCGCCCTGCCCTATGTGGAAGCCTTCAGCCGCGTGGGCGTCCGCGAGCAGCGCCGCCGCCGCGAGACTCTCCGGGTGCTTCAACCGGTGGAAGTTCGAGAGGGTGACAAGTTCATTGGCGTCTACCCAGGTTCTGGTTACCGGATCTCCTACACCATCGACTTTCCCGCGCCCATCGGGCAGCAGAAGACCTGCGTCGATCTGGCAGCGGAGACTTACGGTTCCGAAATTGCCCCGGCGCGCACCTTCGGCTACAAAGCAGATGAGCGCAAGCTACGCGATATGGGATTGATTCGTGGGGCGAGTGCGGAAAACGCGATCATCCTCCGCGAAAGCGGACCGGAAAACGGCCCGTTGCGCTTCCCGGATGAGTATGTGCGGCATAAAGTGCTTGATCTGATCGGCGATCTGGCTCTGGCCGGACGCCGGTTGGAGGGCCACGTGGTGGCGGTACGCGCCGGTCACGCCATGCACACGGCGTTTGTCGCGCGATTGCTGAAGGATCGCTCGGCGTGGGAACTGGCACACGTGCCGATCACTTCGCCAACATCTTCCGAGGCCCATGTGGAAGCGAACGGCGGTGTCGCCCAAGCCGCGCTGGCGGGCGCATAGCCGTTGCTTTCTTGCCAAGCACGCTCCCTCGAACGCCTTCTGCGTCAGCCGTTAGTCGATTCGTTCAATGGCCATGGCGGTTGCTTCGCCGCCACCGATGCAGAGAGCGGCGATTCCGCGGCGCAGTCCGTATTTTGCAAGTGCTGCGAGCAGCGTGACAAGGATGCGCGCACCGGATGCGCCAATGGGATGGCCTAGTGCGCAGGCTCCGCCGTGGAGGTTGACCTTTTCATGGGCAAGACCGAGGTCGCGCATGGCCGCCATCACGACAACGGCGAAGGCCTCGTTGATTTCGAACAAGTCGACGTCGTAGGCGGACCAACCTGTCTGATGCAAAAGCCGACGAATGGCGCCGATTGGCGCGGTGGGAAAGAGCGCTGGGGCGTTCGCGTAGGTCGCGTGACCCGCGATCGTCGCCAGCGACTTAAGGGCGCAGCGGTCCGCTTCAGAGCGCCGCATGAGCACCAGTGTCGCCGCGCCATCGGAGATGGCGCTGGAATTCGCCGCCGTCACCGTTCCCCCGTCGCGAAAGACCGGCTTGAGATGCGGAATCCTATCTGGAATTGCTTTCAGCGGCAACTCATCGTGCTTGACCTGGCGCTCTGTTTTACCCGCTTTCACCGTGACCGGAACGATCTCCGAGGCAAAGCTGCCGTCAGCAGTGGCTTTTTGCGCCCGCGTGAGCGACGCCAGTGCGTATTCGTCCTGCGCCTCGCGCGTAAAGCCATAACTCTGCGCGCATTCTTCAGCGAAACTGCCCATGAGGCGGCCCTTTTCGTAGGCGTCTTCAAGCCCATCGAGAAACATATGGTCGAGGAGACTGCCATGGCCCAAGCGATAGCCGGCACGCGCACGATCGAGGAGATATGGGGCATTGCTCATGCTCTCCATGCCGCCGGCGACAATGATCTTTGCGCTGCCGGCAAGCAGCAGATCGTGCGCCAGCATGACCGCTTTCATGCCCGAGCCGCACATTTTGTTGATCGTGACCGCGCCAGTTGATGGCGGAAGTCCGGCGCCAAGCGCGGCCTGGCGCGCGGGAGCCTGACCCAGGCCGGCAGTCAGCACGCAGCCGAAGAGAACTTCGTCGACCGAATCCAATGGGGTTTCGGCGCGTTCAATGCAGGCGCGGATGGCAACGGCACCGAGTTCAGGAGCGGTTAAATCCTTCAGGTCACCCTGGAATGCGCCGATGGGCGTGCGCGCGGAGTCAACAATCACGATGGGATCGGATGCAGCCATGCCTTGCTCCTGAAATACGTCGAATCAGCGTGGAGCCATGCGGAGCGCGCCGTCGAGCCGTATGGTTTCGCCGTTGAGCATGGTGTTTTCGCAGATGTGCTTGACCAGAATCGCAAACTCCGAAGGACGGCCCAAGCGAGCGGGAAATGGGACGCTTTTGCTCAAGGCCTCCTGCACTTCCTGCGGAAAGCCGGCCACCATCGGCGTTTCAAAGACTCCCGGCGCGATGGTGGCCACGCGGATGCCGGACCGCGCCAGTTCGCGTGCAACGGGAAGAGTGAGCGAAACGATGCCGCCCTTTGAAGCTGCGTAAGCGGCCTGCCCGATCTGACCGTCGAATGCCGCAATTGAGGCAGTATTTACGATCACGCCGCGCTCGCCATCTTCGCCGGGTGCTTCCTTTGCTATGGCCGCAGCGGCAAGCCGGATCATGTTGAACGTTCCAACCAAGTTGATGCTGACAGTTTTCGCGAAGGCATCCAGACGATGCGGCCCATTGCGGCCGACTACTTTTTCCGATGGGGCAATGCCCGCGCAATTCACGAGACCGTGCAAGTGGCCGAATGAGCGGAGCGCGAGATCGACCGCGGCCTGCCCGGACTTCTCGCTGGTCACATCGGTGCAGGCAAAGCGGGCAGCATCGCCCAGTTCGTCGGCCAGGGCCATGCCAGCAGCGCGATTGAGATCAGCGATGACGACAGATCCGCCTTCGGCGGCAAGAAGACGCGTTGTCGCGGCGCCCAGTCCCGATGCGCCGCCGGCCACAAGGAAGACGTGATTCCTGATTTGCATTCGGAGCTTCCTTGAACGTCCAAGTCCCGAGCGCAGCATATCATCGCAAGACTGTCTGTGATAATACAGATCGGATGTTTGGAGGCGAACAGCCTTGGATCCTCTTTCGCCTAGCTCGCCCCTCACGCACTTGAGCGAAGAAGAGACGCTTTTTTGCGATACCGTGCGGAAGTTTGCCCAGGACGAGATTGCGCTGCTGGTTCGGCGCATGGACGAAGAGCAGCACCTGGACGCAGCGTTGCTGCGCAAGCTCTTTGAGATTGGCTTGATGGGCATTGAGATTCCCGAGGAGTTCGGTGGCAGCGGGGGATCGTTTTTTGACTGCGTCTTAGCCGTGGAGATGCTGTCGGCGGTGGATCCTTCGGTGGGGCTCGTTGTGGATGTGCAAAACACTCTTGTTGCGAGCGCGCTGCTTCGCTGGGGCACGCCGGAGCAAAAACGGAAGTATCTCCCCCGGCTGGCATCCGATACCGTCGGGGCCTACGCGCTGAGCGAGGCAGGATCGGGCTCAGACGCTTTTGCGTTGCAGACGCGAGCGGTGAAGCGCGGCGACCAATATCTGCTGACCGGGCGCAAGCTCTGGATCAGCAACGCAAAGGAAGCGGGATTATTCATTGTCTTCGCCACCGTGGACGCGAGCGCAGGCTACAAGGGCATCACAGCGTTCCTGGTGGAGAAAAGCGCGCCCGGATTCACGATCGGCAGGAAAGAAGACAAGCTGGGCATTCGCGCTTCAAGCACCTGTGAGCTGCTTCTGGAGGAGTGCGCGGTTGCGGCGGCGCAGGTGCTGGGCGACGTGGGCAACGGCTACAAGATTGCGATGGAGACGCTGAACGGCGGGCGCATCGGCATCGGCGCGCAAATGCTGGGACTCGCCGAAGGCGCGTGGGGGCACGCTGTGAAGCACGCCAAAGATCGCAAACAGTTCGGGAAAGCAATTGTGGAGTTTCAGGCCATGCAGTTTCAGCTTGCGGAGATGGCTACTGACGTTGAAGCTGCCAGGTTGCTCGTCTACAACGCGGCGCGACTGAAAGAGGCGAAGCTTGAATTCCGCAAGGAAGCGGCGATGTGCAAGTACTTCACGTCGCACGTGGCCGAACGCGTGGCGAGCCTCGCTGTGGAAGTTCTGGGAGGGTCAGGGTTCGTGAAAGAGTCTCCGGTTGAAAAGCTCTACCGCGATGCGAAGATCGGAACGATCTATGAAGGCACGTCCTTCATGCAATTGGCAGCGATCGCGAAGGCCGTTCTATAGACGATTGGAAAAGAGTGGCTGTGGCGCCCGTCACACCACTTTCTGCATTTCAGATTGGAAGGCAGGCCGTATACCAAGCCTGGGATCAGGCCCCGATTTGGCGGCTGTAGTTGTCTGATTCTGAATGACTTTCAGCATTCGATCCAACCATATGCCTGACACCGATCGGGAGGATCGGTGTGCCCGAACAGCCCAAGTAACACAAAGGTCGGATTACCACTCGGCTAAGAACCCCACAAAGGTAACCTATAATAATGTTCAACAGTACTCATGTATCTTGCTATACTTTCTCACATTAGTAATCTTTATTGATTACCTCAGTGCGCCTTGGCGATAAGTTTCGTACGCGCGCCGATGAAATTGTCGGGCCCGTTCTGAGGAAATATGCGCCATTTGAACTTGAATCTGATTGGGCTGCTTTCTTTTTCCTGCGGCCTCGCCCTGAGCGGTTGTTCAGGATCCTTTGTCGAGAATCATGCGACAACAGGAACACTCACCGTATCATCGAGCACCGTCGACTTCGGCCAAGTGGCTGTGGGTAAGACAGCGAGCACGAACATCACGCTTTTGAACCAGGGATCCGCGCCGGTTGAGATCTCTGAGCTGAATTTGACCGGGCAGTTTTTCGCCATGAGCGGCGGAAGCAGCATGCCAATGGCTGTCGCCGCCAACGGCAGCCTTACGTTCACCATCAAATTCGACCCCGCATCGTCAGGGGCGGCAACCGGCCAGTTGACGGTAACCAGCAACGCCGCAAACGGATCTTCGGCCTCCGTCGCCCTGAGTGGCATGGGCGTGCCAGTGCTGAGTGGGCTTACCTGTGCGAGCGGAGCAATAACGGGAGCAGGAACGGACAGTTGCAGCGTGACGCTGAACGCGGCAGCGGACAGCGGCCTCGGGGTGAGTCTGACCAGTAGTAGCAGCGCCGTGGTGGTCCCGGCCTCGGTGACCATTGCGGCAGGCTCGACCAGCGCCCAATTCACGGCGAATGTCTCCCCGGTCACCTCCGTGCAAGCCGCTACGTTAACCGCGAGTGTGGGCGGTGTTGCGGAAGCGTTCGACCTGCAACTGGGCGCGGCTATACCCACGCTGGGGATCAGCGCCTCAAGCCTAGCTTTCGGGAGTGTACCGGTGAACTCGGCGGTCACGCAGCCGCTTACTCTGTCCTCAACGGGCACAGCTCCGGTCACTGTGAGTGCGGCGGCGCTGTTGGGAAGCAGCTTCTCCATCTCCGGCGAGGGCCTGCCTGTGACACTGGCTCCCGGCCAGACGGCGACGCTGAGCGTACAATTCAACCCTACCGCCGCCGGCTCTGCCACTGGCCAGATCACATTAACCAGCAGTTCACTGGCAGGATCGTCGACGGCCGTGAGCCTGAGCGGCACGGGCGTGCCGGTATTGACCGGGCTCAGTTGCGCCAGTTCGTCGATGGTGGGTTCCGGAACGGATAGCTGCACGGTGACATTGAACGCAGCGGCCGCCAGTGGCGGGTTCACAGTGAACCTTTCCAGTAGCAATTCACTGGTGACGATACCGTCCACGGTGACCGTGGCGGCAGGCGCCTCCACTGCCAGCTTCGCAGCCACTGTCTCCTCGGTCAGCACGGCTCAGACTGTTACTCTCACTGCCAGCGCGGGCGGCGCGGCCAAGACCTTCGCCCTGCAGCTCGGCACGGGTGTTCCCGTGCTGAGCGCGTTGAGTTGCACGAGCGGGTCAATGACCGGAGCGGGAACCGACAACTGCACCGTTACGCTGAATACGGCCGCGGCCAGCGGCGGCTTCACCGTCAGCCTGGTCAGCAACAACCCCGCGGTCACTCTGCCGTCTAGCGTAACCGTCGCCGCAGGCGCCACCAGCGCCAGCTTCGCAGCTACCGTTTCCTCGGTCAGCACCGCTCAGACTGTGACTCTCACTGCCAGCGCCAACAGCGTGACCGAGACTTTCGCCCTGCAGCTCGGTACGGCTGTGCCCACACTGAGCGTCAACGCTTCTATCGTGGCCTTCGGCGACGTGATCTTGAACTCGCCGGCCACCCAGTCGCTGACCTTGACCTCAACCGGCAGCGCAGCGGTTACCGTCAGCGCAGCCACCGTGACCGGGACCGGCTTCACGGTCTCCGGAGCCAGCTTCCCCCTGACCCTGAATCCCAATCAAACCGCTACCCTGAGCATCCAGTTCGATCCCACCACCGCCGCAGCAACCACCGGACAGCTCACGCTGACCAGCAACTCTTCGACCGGATCTTCCATCGTCGTCAGCCTCAGCGGCACCGGTGAACCCCTGCAGGTGAATCTGACCTGGGATGCGCCCGGCAGTTCGTCCGATCCCGTTGCCGGCTATAACGTCTATCGTTCGCCCAGCGGCGGCACTTCGTATCAGCAGTTGAACGCCTCGGTGGTCACCCAAACCGCCTATGTCGACTCCACGGTTCAGGCCGGCCAGACCTACGATTACATCGTGGAGAGTGTCGACGCCTCGGGCGTTACCAGCGTCCCTTCCAACATGGCCAGCGTCACCATCCCGTAGAGACATCGAATGCCATCTAGGAATCCCCCGCGCAATTTCCACAGGTCTGTGCCGGGGATCTTTGACTTTGCACTCGGAAGGGAAGACTGCCCTGAGCAGCAACTCGGCACCTTGCCCGGGATGAGTCGAATAGCGGGTTGAGCAGCGGAAGCCGAAGGGACGGATATTTCCCTTACCTGTTGGGAAATTTATTCGCAACTATGAAGAAACTACACGCGTTCAGACAGCGTCGCGCCAGGGCCGACTCGCCTGCTCGTTCGCTCGCTGCGTGTCAAGCCTAACGATGAGAAGAGAATAGATAATCCACATGCGATTGGGTCAGTATGGCATTGGGATTGCGGGCAGAGAAGGCAAACTCAGGCGCAAGGCGATTCGAAGGATTCGCACGGTGACAGGTAGATGTGTATTTTGGTCGCGATGTGCCTTGCAAAGAAGAAGCGTGACTCTGTGGATATCTCTTTTTGTAGAAGACGGCAAGCGCCGGACTAACTTGAATCGATTCTGATATACCCCGGTGTCTTGCAAAGCCGACAAGCGGCTGAGGCGGTTCGCGCTGTGGGTTTGTGGGATCAGCTAACTGCCTTGTTCGTGCAACAGACAAAGATCATCGCGTGAAAATTCCAGCACCCGCCTTCGAAGTCAGCGGTTCACCTAATGCGCCGCGGGACTTACAAGGCGGGGCAGTACGAGTCAGCGAAGATGCCGGGCGGCGCTCAGGTTTACAACTCGACTTTGCTCCCGATCACACCAGGCGGTATCGCTTTCCCGGTCGACATGATCAAGAGAATAGGACCTGAGAACCAGACCTTGTGGCGTATGTCCGGGAAGTCGCGGAACGTGGCAAGGGTCGCGCATTTGCTTTTTTCCACAATTAAGGTAGTTAGGCCCTTGACGATCGCGGTCGGGCAGTGAGAATTTTATTACCCCACTGAAGTTGAACTTAAGAGAGGTCTGCAGATGTGAATCTGCATGGGCGATGACTCTGGGACATAACAGCACGGTGACCCAGGGCACTGCCCATGTTCGGTGGTAGGCGCCAAATAAACTTGCCGGTTGGCGTAATGTGAACATCCAGCCCCAGGATGTTTCGCGGCGACGGGCCAAGAAATTGCAAGATTCTTAAAGGTTTTTTCAAGTGATATTGTTGCGCGACATTCCTTCTTGCGCGCCGTTGGGCCATGACCTTACACCGGTCGATGTAGCTTTTGGCCATTCCTCACGGCTGAGTGGTTTCGGGGTGAATGTGTGCGCCTTTGTCGGCAAACTCAGCCATTGGCGGGCATTTCACCTTTTCCTCGTGTTCTCATGTTGCTTGCCTTTTGCACTATGTGGTTGCCTCGGAGGCAAGATTATTTTTCCCGCTGCCGACGCTGGATCTCTAACGGCATCTACGACGGCTATCACCTTTGGTGAAGTGACTCTGGGCCAAACGGCCAGTTCGAATATTTCTCTTGTGAATCAGGGATCGGCGGCAGTGGAAGTTTCGCAGATGACTGTGGCAGGGCAGGCGTTCTCAGTCAGTGGAGAAGGCGACCTTCCAGTCAACGTAGCTGCCGGTGGCACTTATAGCTTCAGTGTGAAATTCTCTCCCGCAGCGATGGGAGCTACGACAGGTCAGTTGACCATCAGCAGCAACTCGACCGTCAATGGAACGCTCTTGATCGGGCTCAGCGGCACCGGAACTTCGGCGAGCTCGACAAACTCGACAAGTTTGAGTGCCTTGAGCTGCGCAAGCGGATCTATGACCGGCGCGGGGACGGACAGTTGCACAGTCATGCTGAACGCGGCAGCAGCCAATGGCGGACTCACAGTGGCCCTGGCCAGCAACAACTCGGCGGTGACGGTTCCGGCCTCAGTGACGGTGGCGTCAGGGGCAACGAGCACTAGCTTCACGGCCAACGTCTCCTCGGTCAGCACCACACAGACTGCAACGCTGACGGCCAGTGCCGGTGGTGTCGCAGAGACCTTTGCCATGCAACTGAATGCTTCGTCTCAGAGCAGCACGGGAGCGCCAGCGTTGAGCGCGTTCGACTGCATCAGCGACTCAATGATGGGAGCGGGAACCGACAACTGTACGGTGACGCTGAGCGGAGCGGCGCCAAATGGCGGGTTTGCTGTGAGTCTGTCGAGTAACAATTCCGCGGTGATAGTGCCAGCCACTGTGACGGTGGCGTCAGGGGCAACGAGCACCAGCTTCACGGCCAACGTCTCCTCGGTCAGCACAACGCAAACTGCCACGTTGACGGCTAGTGCGGACGGTATTTCGGAAGGCTTTGCCTTGCAGTTGGACGCCGTGGTCGTGGCGGTGCCTGCACTCAGCGTCAATACCACCAGCCTGGATTTTGGCATCGTGGGCGTCAACACGACGGCTACTCAGTCGCTGACTTTGTCCTCAACGGGTACCGCGGCTGTAACCGTCAGCGCGGCCACGGTGACCGGAACCGGCTTCACGGTCTCCGGAGCCAGCTTCCCCCTGACTTTGAATCCCAATCAGACGGCAGCGCTGATTGTCCAGTTCGATCCCACCACTGCGGGAACGGCGACGGGTTCCCTTGCCTTTGCCAGCAACTCCTCTACGGGATCGTCAACAGTCGTCAGCCTGAGCGGCAATGGCGTGCCGCTGCTGAGCGCGCTCAGTTGCACCATCGGGTCGATGACAGGGGCGGGAACGGACAACTGCTCAGTGATGCTAAACGCGGCGGCGCCAAATGGCGGGTTTGCAGTGAGTCTGTCGAGCAGCAATAGCGCGGTGACGGTGCCCGCCACGGTGACAGTGCCAGTAGGCCTAAACAACGCCAGCTTCGCCGCGACCGTCTCTCCGGTCAGCACCGCCCAGTCGGTTACTCTCATCGCCACTGCCGGAGGCATTTCGCAAAGCTTTGCCCTGCAGTTGAATGTTGACAATGTTGGGCTAAGCATCAGCGCCACGAGCGTAGCTTTCGGCAGCGTGCCTGTGACGACAATCGCGACGCAGTCGGTGAACTTGAC
>Ga0326727_10010373_pt1 | contig 22222 bp, 26 predicted proteins | sample MB2enrmetagenome_FD_207643 | JGI IMG/M metagenome (GOLD analysis project Ga0326727, IMG submission 207643) | Lab enriched peat soil microbial communities from McLean, Ithaca, NY, United States - MB29MY | ecosystem: Environmental > Terrestrial > Soil > Wetlands > Peat | place: USA: New York...
AGCTCGGAATGGAGCGAGGCCGAGGACGGTCATGTCGTCGGAGAGATTGGGTCCACGGACTGAGTTCGCAGTGTGCGGCCGGCGCCGGAGTGGGTTCGTGGGCAAGAAAAAGCCCAGCCACCGCGGACACTATGATCTGCCCGGTCATGCGGCATACGCCTCGTCGTCGTGCTTGAACAGGGCTTACCTCCAGAACCTACGAAGAAAGCTGGGCCCTATATCATCTCAACGATGCCGTTCCTGTTCGGGCGAACCTCCGATTGTGGCCATAGAGGGCCAGCAGGTGCCCTCCTCGTCTGCGTGTTTGGCTATGGCCAAGTACACCAGGATATCGACCCCGCTGAGAGTTTGGTCCTCGAGGATGATGTTCTCGATGAGCGCAAACGGTAGACGTCGACGCTCCACTCCGACGGAATCACTTTGCATGGTCCCCTCCAGAGGCGTGGCGCTTTGGACATACTCAAGCGCTGATTTTTGCTTGACAGCTCGAGGGGGGTTAGGCTATTCTCGGATTTACTGGATACGAGAATGGCTTTGTCGCGGCGACAAGCATGGCCCCCGCAAGACGCGGGGGTTTTGCATTGTGAGGCTGTTCGACGAACGGCGCGTGTTAGCTATGGCCGTCGAACACCCGTCAGACGTAGAATCTCCAAAATCCTACGCTCGCCCCGCCCCGTGGTGCGATCCGCTGGAGGCCTGTCGTATCGTTTCTACCGGGGGAAAGGTGTCTAAGGGCCGATAGCAACTGACTTGAGGTTATGTAGCCATGGCGGAGGGGAAACGAGCCCGCCGCGTGCTATCCCCGGCGAGCATAGTTTACTCTGTTGTGCTGTCATGGATATCGTTTTTCCGGGTAGAAAAAAACCAAACCGACGCCCCCCCAAGTTTTGAAGCCACTTTCAGACATCGTCGTCCCGTTGTCGATTGGATTGATGAAACTGTACGCAAAGTTCACGTTTGCGCCTATTCCGAACCATGAAACGAAGGAATACACAAAAGTGGCGCCTATTCCGGCGCCTATTCCGCCGGCGTAGTAATCCGTCGACGACGAGGCGCCCGAACCAAGGAGGGGGGTGAGGCCCCAATAGAGTCCAGCCCCCAAGACAGTTGTAAAGGGTTTGGCCAGCGGTAGCTTGTAGCCAATTCCAACAAGCATGTTTAAGTCCACTCCACCGTACTGACTCATGTCGAGAGCAACTCCATTGTCCTCGGCGCCCGTTATGAACCCCAACGAAAAAGGAAAGTAAAGCCCAAGAGTCTCTGAGAATTCTTGATACCAGTCGAACATGAAGCCTATGGATGTTGCATTCCAAGGATTGTTTATCGCTGTGTTCTGCGAAGCGTACGAAAGGCTGCCGCCAAACAGTATGAATCCAGGTCCATGGGGTCCGAACAGGAAAGGATGAAAAGGAGGAGGTGTGTATATCGGTGTGTACAACAACGGCTCCTCAGCGGGTGATGTCGCAAAAACTGCATTTGCACTCAAGGCAAGGAAGCAAACAAAAATGGACAATTTTCTCACAACTTCTCCCTCTTACTGATTGTGACAGTTTTGCATCATATCTACTTTCTGACACGACTGCAAACTCATCCGCCCTTGCCTTGCACAAGTGAGGAACGTGACCAGCTCCTCATACTTCCCCGCGAAGCGAAAGCGCCCTTGGACAGTACGGTGAAAACTGCACTTTAAACGGTATTCACGCCCCCGCCCTGGGCAGTCTGCCTTGTCACTGCACCCCGGTTTTCTCGGTGTTTTTCAAAACTTGGTCCAACTTTTCGATGATCGCCTTATCCGTTAACGATACCAAGTAGATCGCAAGGAGTACCGCAACACCGGGAATAATGCTCAGCCAACCAAACTTTGCTCCGCTTCTTCCCTTGCGTCTCGCGATAGAACTATTCAATATCGCGAGGGGAACTGAAATCAAAATGAACGTCACAAGCATCGTAACAAGCTGAGTCCCACTGCCGCCGCCGCTGGATCCGCTTGCCCCTTCTGGTGCACCCATGGCTTCCAGGGCATGGGTGCCTACGAACAACAGCGTCATAAAACTGCACCATAGAATGACCTTTCTCATAACACCTCCAAAACTTTCGAGGCGATTCTACCATGCCGGCTGAACCAGGTCACCGTGCCGCTTCTCGATCAACACATCTGCCATGTTGTTTCTCTCCCCTTTCCCTGCTGTTGGATAAGAGAAGGTTATCGAAGAAAGAAAAACCGGGAAAGCACTGCATCGCGCTGGGTGTCACAGAATATAGAGACAAACGATGTACAAATACCAAATCACGCCTTCAAACGGGCAAAAGGCCGCACGGCGGTTCCTCGGGAGCGTAGGGATCGTAACCAAATCTGCCAGTCTTTTGTTCTGAGGGACGTAGCCGGGAAGTGCTTCGTGCCACTGCTCGAAGAAATTCGCGAGTTCACGGACCCTGGCGGGATCAAACCCTACGACGCGGACTGCGATGGCAGCCCAGTCGATGCCGAGACCGCCTTCCCAATCTACACGCCCGATAATCGTCAGAAAGTGCTCACGGATCCGTTCAACGTCGGCACTGAGATTTAATGGTATTGGAATTCCCCGTTTTGGTCTCGGCATAGAAACCTCACTATCTTCGATAATAGAAACTTGTCGGTAAATGCATACGATGAAATCGGCGTTCACAAGTACCCTGATTACTTCGGGGTTGCGGTTGTACGCGGCGGCGACCATCAGCGCGGTCCCGCCGTCTTCGCCCTGTGCTTTGACATCCACGCCCTTGTTAATGGCGCCTTGAACGCTTTGCGGTGTCAGCTTAAGAAAGAAGCCTAGTGGCTTTCTCCAAGGCCTTCTCAAGACTTTAACCCTCCCTATTATCTCACCCGCACGACTTTGAGTATACGCGCATGGAGGCCTAGAATGACGCACATAGACAAGGACTTACGCAAGCAGTTGTGCTTAGCCGCCGCACGATTGTTGCGTGTTTAGGTTGCCGCTATTCTGCATGTCCCACAGATCACAGTCTATCACGGCGCTCTCGCCCGATCCCATTGCTTGGGTCGCCACGCCATAGCCCACGGGGGAGTCCGGTGTATCCTCCGTCGCGTTCCTGGCGCTTTTGCTCGATCTCCCACCGCTTCCTCTGCTCCACTTGAGGACAAAAGGGGTCGTTTTGCTAAGGAATTTCGCGAATTCTCTGAACTTCCGGACCAGATCTTGGCAGAAGTTCTCTGGTGTCCTTGGCTGTCATCAGTCCAATTATCGCGTTCTCTAACTCCAACGAGCTTGCCGAAGCAGCCGAATCGCTGGTTGGCCAATCAACGCTGATTCTTAGACGGTTGTACTCTTCTGGGCTTGGAATGCTTTCGCGTATGCAGATACCCACCTAGGTTTATCTCTTGTCAGGATTTCTTCGATTGCTTCGGAACACTCCACCGCTTCACGGATCATGCGGGTAAAAACATCGTTCAGCCTGCGCGTTGCACAGCACCTCGCCACAAAGCGATTCCACAGCTCGATATCGATCGCAAACTGTACGTGCTGCAACCCTGGATGCGATTTTTCCCACCTCGCAAGACGGCTCTTCCGTCTCGCCTTACGTTTCTCGCTCGGCCCACCACTCTGTTGGGCTGCCGTGCCCTCCACCCCACGAAGCTGCTCGGCCTCCGGTTTCGGCTCCGCTGCCTTCTTTCGGATCACCACAAACTTCCTGCTCACCTGGTCGGCCATATGATCCCCTCCCCTGTACAGCCGCTTTGCTTACCTGAGGTTCATCCCGCTTGCGTGGCTTCGTCTCAGGCATACTCTATCACTTTTCCAGCGTAGATCTCTTCCCCTTCGCACAGTCCGTCTCCCCCCACACCGCAATAGTCCTCTTCCCACTCATTACTCCTGAAACAAATACAGCTGCTCCCGCTTCATATCACTCTTCCCCTCACCCGATTCCAAGGCAGACTTGCTATTGCCGCCTCGATCCATGCTGCACCATGCGGATCCCTGTGTTCAGCTAGGATCCTCTCCCGTTCGGCTTCCCGTTCCCGTTCAGCAGCTTCCCTCTCGCGCTTTTGGTACTGTAGCTCCCGATCCCGCGATAGTCGTTCCTGTGAAACCTTGCGCCATTTCAGAAAATCACGCGAAAAAAACGTCACCCTCTCGGGCGCCGTCTCGACGCGGGTAGTGAACGCCTGGATAAACTCATCCTCTGGGATGCCGCTACGAGCGAGCTCAGCGATGCCCTCAGACCAGTCCCGTCCGACCATTAGGGGAGCTCCCCGGGTTTGGGCTTCTAGAGGAAACGGACTCCGGTGCGGGAGTCTGTCCTGGGAGGGATAGCTTTGCCGCGGGCCGGCGTACGCGCTCCTTCCTCTTCTGTTTTTCTGGATCTAGTTCAGATTGGATGTAGTTCGTGTGGTCGTGGCGCACAGGGGGTGTCGGCCGGGGTCACAGGGTAGGATTGTGCTCCAATCGGCATGAGCTGGTAAACGTTAGAGGTGCCCCCCGCCGGGGCGAAATCGGGCAGTACGCTTTAGATAACCTCGGATCTCCAGGTGACTGAGGCTTCGCGCTACAGTCTGTCTCGCACTCAGAGAGGCCCTCACTCTCAAGAAATACGCTGACGGATGGGCAGCCTGGCTGCCAGTACCCAGTGCGCAAATCCGCAAGGGGGTCAGCCTTGGCACCGTTCGATACTGATGTGGCACGATCGTATCTCATTCGGCACATGCTTCCTCGGTTTTGTCGAGCACGAGGCCTTGCAGCACGAAGGCAGTCCTTTGACACTTGGATAGCGCATCAATAAAAGCACACTGCAGTAGCGGCTCCTAACTGTTAGGTCTAGTAAACTTCTAGCAAATTGGTCTCAGCATAAGTGCGCATTTCATCAACATCGCCGAGTAATCGCTCCAGCACCACAGCTCGCACCGGCACCCAAGCGCGCAGCAGGCATTCTGTCGGCTGCCTGCCTGCCGCGACGTTTGCCTCCCTTCTGCTACGCGCCAGCCGTGGCGTTCATCGCCGGTTCCAGCGCCGAAGCGGCTGCCGCGGCGGCGACCCTCTCCTTTGTCTCGTGTCCTCCGTGCTCAGCTTCTCGCGCGCGCGCCTTAAGCTCAATCGGGGTCCCTCGCGGAAACCGCGGCTGCTTGCGATCTATTGCTTCGGCTCCTGCCATATCAGCCATTGATTCCCATCAGGGTCAAAAAGATTAAACCATTTCACCCCTGACCCCGGGCCGAATAGGTTGTCCTTGATTTCATTGACCTTAACGCCCTTCTCGCTGAGCTGCTGGTAGGCCGCTTGGATGTCCGGAGTTGAAAGGTAGAGTTGCATCGTGCCCGGCTTGAGGTTCCCAAAATACGTCGACAGGGTGATGCTTGTTCCGCCGCCCGGCGGCACAACAGTCACCCATCGCTGGCCACCCTGGCTGTAGTCCGTCGTGGCTTTGAAGGCCAGCTTCTCGGTGTAGAACTCCTTTGCCTTGTCCATGTTGCTGACGGCCATGAGCGTCATCGTGATCTTGTCGAAAAGCTGCTGCGAGTTGGCTGCGGTCGAGGCAGCCAAAGCGAAAGTCGAAGCAAGAAAGACGAGGTTGGTCTTCATACGCACTCCTTTGAAACAGTGTTGTTATCCGTTGGGACACCCGTCGTGCGGGATCGCCATTTCAACTGAGTAGTCGAATGGGGGAAAGGGAAAGAGACAGGCGCGGCCGTTTTTTTCAGTGGCACCAAGACCCATCCGTGCTGAGTTTCTGTCCACTACGACACCATCCCGCTGTCGATATCATTAGATGAGATCGCGACCATTCAAGTTGTCTGATGGGTCAAGTCGCGTCTTTCCCAATTCATGGCTCCTCTTCTGTGCACTCAATACCGGTTGGCTCGCCGTTCTGCTCTTGCACCCTAGCCGCTGCGGATGGAGCAACGCCTTCTCCTTTCAGAGAACAAAAGGACCAATCAGCCTATTTCCGACGCCCTCTGCTCACAGTGCTTGTGGTCTTGTGCTTTGACTTCTTGTTTTGCTTAGTGTTGTTGAGCTCGATCGCCGACCGAACTAGCCTCTTGAATGCAGGTTCGTTGATTTCATCTTTTTCTGTAAACGTGATGCCCCGCCAGGCGTTTCCGGCCAGTTCTGAGTTGAAAATGCCATCCGGGTCGGCCAGCTTCGCTCCACTACCGAAGACTACTTTTACCGTGTCCTTGAAGATATTGGCCACACACACCAGACCGTTGTGCGACCAGGTTGGCGCTCCCCTCCATTTGAACTCCTCGAGGATCTCCGGGTCCGCCTCGCGGACAAGTCGGCGAATAACAGCGACGAGAGTGCCTCGCCAGTCTGGATGATCGGCTATCTTTTTGTCGATCTGCTCGGACGCGTTCATTGGAGGCTCCTCTGCGTCAATATAATGACGGGCCTAAGCGGTGGGCAAACGCGGCCCCCTAAAACAACGGCTCCCGCGCGTGACTCCCACTTCGGGGGGTCACATCTTTGAGCCGCCAGTCACCCCACTTTGAAGAGCTCAGGCAACGAGAACTAGTCGAGGACTTTGCAACCGATAAGATCGCGCACAAATGGAACGGAAGGAAGGACCCAGAAGACCATATTGACGTATGGGGACGAAAGCCATATTATCACCCATATGAAGATGACCATAGAGATCGACGAAAGGAAACTTTCCAGACTCATGAAACTTACAGGGATTAAAACAAAAACAAAAGCCTTGAACTATGCTTTGAGCGCTGCCGAGCGAAGCGCGATGCGTAACAAGCTCCTTTCATCCTCCTTAGCGCCAAAAGATTTAGAGAACGCTATCGACCCGCGATACGATCTAGGCGCGCTGCGCGCGAGGGAAAAACCGGCAGGGTAGCTACAGTGTTTCTTGTCGACTCGACCTTGTACATTGACCTCCTGCGAGCACGGAAAGATCCGGTACAAGCGTTGCGTCCGTGGCTTCTTCATGAGGAAGTCCTGTATTGCGGTGTTATCCGTTGCGAGGTGCTTCGCGGTGTAGTCAGCGAGAAGATACACGAGCGCATGTGTGATCTCTTCGAAGCAATGACTTCGATAGACATTGACGACACAATGTGGAATGAAGCCGCCGATCTTGCGTGGACTTTGGATCGCCGCGGAGTTGTGCTGCCGCTTACCGACTTGATGATTGCTTGTTGTGCCATGCGGGCCGGAGCTATCGTTGTTTCTTCCGACGAGCATTTCAAGCAGATCCCCAACCTATCGGTTTCAACAGCGCTTCCATCGATATAAGTCGATTTTCGGACTCCCTCAAAAAAACGCGGCAGATCTTCTAAAGGCTCACTGGAGGCCCCATTGGATCTTTTGGCTCTTTGCGGGTCGTTCTTTCTTTGGTCGTAAAGGAAGGGCTACCACTACGCTGCGTGCAAGCCCGAGGGCACAAAACCCGCCGAACAATGCGTCGCAGTACTGCCCAACCCGGAGGATCCCCTTTGTCAACAAGAGAAGGTCCTTGAAATCCTCACCAGTCCGGCCACGGAGGGATCCCAGGGTCGGCAGACCGATTGAAATCGCCCGTTCGCCCTCCCGCAGGAAGAATGAGCGTAGGTGGGGCGTTCCTGGTCGCCCCATCGTGAATGCCGCGGGAGTAAGAAGCCTATAACTTCTGGCCGGCGAACGGGTCGGTTTCTGGGCTGATGAGCGGATCCGAGGCCTGGTTGCTGTAGCAGAGCCGGTTGTCTGCACGGATGAAATGGAAGTCTCCAAGAGCGCCGAAATCGTCTTCGATGACAATTACCGTGGCTTCCGTTCCTCTGCTCTCGGAAAACCTATCGAACTGCGATCCCGGCCCCTCAGCGCCCCGTCTCTTGCCCCTAGGTGACCGGGAGCCACTGGTTCTCAGGCTAGTGCCGCTGGGATGCTAAGCGGTGAAGGGACGCAACGGGTTGTTGCCACTAAGGGTGAACACTTCAGGACGACGGCTTCTGACTGCGCCCGAAGCTCTAAAAGCTGCGGCCTGAATAGTTGACCGTCATTCGCGGATGCTCACATAGACCCCTGAAGCTTTGACAGGAGACAGGACGATTTGCCAGAGCTGACTCTGCCGCGAGCGGAAAGAGCCTGCACTGCTCAACAGGTAATAGCGCCACATTCGGAAGAATCTTTCTCCATAGCGCTCCTTGATTCTGTCCCATCCCTGGGTGAAGTTTCGATTCCACGCCAGAAGAGTCGGGTCGTAGTAATGGCCGAAGCTATGCAGGTCCTCGATCCTAAAGAGACCCTCCGAGGCGCCGCTTAATTGCCGCACGGAGGGGACCATTCCGTCGGGAAAGATGTACTTGTCGACCCATGGGTCCCCAACGTTCGCGGAAAGGTTCGAGCCAATCGTATGCAGGAGAAATACCCCCTCGGGATCGAGGCACCGCGCGACGGTCGTCATGTATCGTCGGTAGTTCTTCACGCCGACATGTTCGATCATTCCGATGGAGACGATCCGATCGAACCGTTCGTCTATGTCGCGATAGTCGTGGAGCCGGATCTCGACGGGCAGACCCTTGCACCGTTCCTGGGCGAGCTGGGCCTGCTCACGGGAAACGGTGATGCCGACGACGGAGCAGCCATATCGTTCAGCCGCATGCTGTGCGAAACCGCCCCAACCGCAGCCTATGTCGAGGACTCTCATGCCCTTCCCCAAGCCGATCTTGCGGCAAACTAGCTCGAGCTTGTCCAGCTGTGCATCGTCTAAGTTCTTCGCCCGCTTCCAGTAGCCGCAGCTGTAGTTCATCCCCTTGTCAAGCATCAAGCGGTATAAGTCATTGCCCAGGTCGTAGTGCCGCACCCCTATGTTGTACGCTCTGCTCCTGCGCTGCCTGTTGATGAGCGATGATCTGAGCCACAGAAGGAAGACCTTGAGCGACGGCTTGACTTTTTGCTGGAGATCATTCGATAGGATCCTCGTTACGAGCTCGTCCAGCGACTCACAGTCCCACCATCCGTCCATGTACGACTCGCCCAGCGCGAGGGAGCCTCCGGCGAGGACTCGGCCGAAGAACCGCTGGTCGTGAACGTGGAGGTCCCATGGTCTCTCCCCGTTCACCGTGATGTCCGCGGATTGGAGAATTTCTCTGGCGATGCGTTGCGCTGGATCCATGCATTACTCCTTCAGAAAACGGGTCTCGAACCAGAGTACAGGCATGTTCTGTGCGTGTCCAATCCTTGCTCGCTCTTTCCGCATTCGTGAGTCCTCGGCGCGCCTTGCTGACCTGCCCCCTAAAACAAGCCCAGCTGGTAACGCGGACGCGAGGCTTGTTCGTCCCCTCGTTGCCCCGTTCGAGGTCGAGAGGATCTGGATCCAAGATAGCCGACTTTTCTACGCCAGACAGAGGGATTCATGAGTCTCGACCGGGCCCAACAAGCCCGGGGTGAAAACGCTCATCGTTGCCTTGCAAGAGGTTCTCGGGACTCTGACGTAATGTGGCTTCTTATGGCAAAATATTCTTCGTTTCCTCCTCGACGACCCGCGTCAGATCGTTGATGGAGTTGACAGTACGCCGTTCTAGGAGCCAACGGCAGCCGATGCGGATCGCGGCCTTTTCGGCGACAGCGCGTTTCACGGGGTCTTTAACGCTCTCGATGTCCCACACGTTGACGATCCCCATCATGCGCCTGAGGAACTTCGTGCCGCCATGTCCTGCCGCCTCCCTGAGAAGTCTCAGGAGAGTCCTGCCCCGGTACGCGGAGAACGCTTCCTTCCCGCCCGGGTAGTCCCAGTACCGCTGTGGCATAAGATCGCCGGTAGGGTTTGCTCTCCATAGTGCATCGAACTTGCGGGCAAACTCGTTCCAGATGTCGCGGATCATGCTCAGCAGATACTCTTGATACTCTTCCCTCTGCGCACGATCCTCCGTATGTCCGAAGTGAGACAGGTAGTTCAGCACGATATTCTGCAGGAGGGCGCCCACGTCGTAGGCCATCGGTCCGAAGTACGAGAACTCGGGATCTATGACCCGCGTATCGTTTTCGTTGAGCATAATGCTGCCCGTATGAAGGTCGGCGTGTATGAGCGCCTCAGCATGGGTCATATACGCTTCTTTCATCTCTGCGATTTCGATCTTTATCGCAGAGTCCGACCGGACTGCTTGGACCTCCTTGTCGATGAGAGGGTTCCATTTGTTCTCAGAAGAGCTCATATAAGGGTTGGTGTAGACGAAGTCCTCCTGAAGCTTGTTGAGATGGGCATTGATGAAGCGGCTCTGCATCTGCTTTTTCTCTACGCCGCTGAGGCAGAAGTCCGAGGTATGAAAAAGAATATTGGCCAGAAAGGTCGTAATGTGATCGACGAACCTTGGAAAGCGTTTCCTTTCCACAAGAGGCTTGCGCATGACCTGATGTGAACCCAGGTATTCCATAATAATGAGCGACATATCCGCATCGTCGTCATAGACCTTGGGAGCGAGACCAGGGCACAAATCGTTGTACAGATGCAAGGCCTGTGACTCAAAGCGCATCCTCTCGCGTGTCAGGGGCCAAGATTCGCCCGCCACGCGCAGGTAGGGAAGCGCCTGCTTGACCACCACGGCCCGATTTGGATCTGTTCGATCTTTTACTATGAAAACAAGATTGAGGTTCCCGTCCCCAACCTCCGTTACGGCGAGACCCTCCTGCGGTGAGAGCTTTTCTTTCATCGCGGGCCTTGTCCTCAGATATTCGGCGAGAGTCTGTTCGTTCAATGGCTTATAGCTCATGGTTTTCTCTTTTGCTGTCACCAAAAACTACTGCTCGCATGACCGTGTCGACTTGATTGGGGGAGAGGGAATCAAGCTCTGACGTCGCCGCGGCGAGTTCTGCGATGCGCTTTGCAACATAGGGCGAGGAAGGAAGCTTGTTGGCGGTAGCGGAAGTCGCGATGGGCTCTTGCGTAATCTTGTTCAAGGCTCCCTTTCCATGCAACTTGCCAATACTGACACCGTGTCAGTATTGGATAGCAGAAATCTAGTTATGTTATTTCACTCGATGTCAAGCCAACCCAATTTTTGTTTCCGGCGTCCAGTTCCACTTTGTATCGCGGCGGCATTGTACTTCTTGGCGGCGATGCCTTCTTTACGCTAGTTAGTTAAGTTATTAACTACTGTCGATCCTAGCGCGACAATTACGGTGTCATAGAGGGGGGTGATTTCTCCGACCTCTCCTTCGATTTGTTCGATCCAAAACACCGGATACTTGACCTACGTTACAGTGACGGCACCTGATGGGAGTGCTTGGGTCGACAACATCTGCGTACCCTATTCACCCCCGAGGGACAGATCGTCGCCAATTCCGATAACTGCCGATTCTGCCACTTTGGCACAGTGTACTGTTTCAGGATGCCTACCTACCATCGCGTTGCAGCAGAAGAGCTCAAGATCCAACGAGCTGCGCCTGGACATCACTGACCCCGGACTCCTTCAGGGAGCATGATTGGATTTGCCGCTATGCGTGGCTGCTCATCGCAGAGTTTCCCTTACATTTTGGTCAAATCTATATTACTGTATGAGCATGGAAATTTCAGAAGTCTTAAAGGCCATAGCAGACCCGAACCGACTTCGCATACTCAACCTGCTCCAAGACCGGACCCTGTGCGTCTGTGATCTTGAGAATATTCTTAACCTCAATCAGTCCAATCTGAGCCGGCACCTCGCAACCTTGAGACATGCAGGCCTTGTCGCTGCAGAAAAGAGAGCGCTGTTCACGTACTACTCCAGAGTCCGACTCCCTGAGCCCTACGGTCCTGTATTAGACGCTTTGTGCGAGACTATACATTCCGACCCGAAATGGGAATCTGATCGCCTTCGACTTGCTGAAAGGCTGTCAGCCTCTGCGATGAATTGCTGTTGAACCTTCTTGACTTAGTGACTATATTCTCATATAGTCATTTAGTAATACAAGAAGGCAAGAATGCAGAGTTTCAGCCCCGAAGAAATTCGGACATCAGTACGTGATCGGTATAGCGCCATCGCTCGCGACAAGGGATCCGACTGCGGCTGTTCACCCCAGTGCTGCACCCCTGCGTCGGCTTTAGGTTACTCCACCGAAGAGTTGGCGCTTGCTCCTGAGGGTGCGAACCTTGGGCTGGGGTGCGGGAATCCTCAAGCGATCGCCGCTCTGAGACCGGGTGAGACCGTTCTGGATTTGGGAAGCGGGGGTGGATTCGACTGTTTTCTTGCCGCTAAAGCTGTCGGTGCGTCGGGTAAAGTCATAGGCGTGGACATGACGCATGAGATGATTGCCCTGTCCCGCAAAAATGCTTCGAAAGCAACGTATGCCCATGTGGAGTTTCGCCTAGGTGAGATCGAGCATCTTCCGGTGGCCGACGCTTCGGTCGATGTGATTATTTCCAACTGCGTCATCAACCTTTCCCCGGACAAGCCGCAAGTGTTCCAAGAAGCATTCCGCGTGCTGAAAAGCGGCGGTCGTCTTGCCGTTTCCGACATGGTAGCGTCGGGAAAGCTCTCTGACCAACTGCGAAGCGACCTTGCGTCGTACTCTGCGTGCATCGGGGGGGCTTCACCAGTCGACGAGCTTTCTACCATGATCAAGGCTGTTGGCTTCACCGACGTACGCATTAAACCCAAAGAGGAAAGCCGCAGCTTCGTCAAGGATTGGGCGCCAGGGAAAGGCGTTGAAGACTACGTTCTGTCCGCAACCATCGAGGCCGTGAAGCCATAGCCATGACAGGCAGGCTTTCGCTTCTCGATCGATTTCTCACTCTGTGGATCTTCCTCGCTATGGCCGCAGGGGTGATTCTGGGCTGGAAGATTCCCGCTGTGCTGCCCTTCGTCAACCGCTTTCAGGCGGGAACGACAAACATCCCCATCGCCATCGGCCTCATCCTTATGATGTATCCGCCCCTTGCCAAGGTGCGCTACGAGGAGTTGGACGACGTATTCAGAAACTGGAAGGTCCTGGCGCTTTCTCTCGTTCAAAACTGGATTATCGGCCCAATCCTGATGTTCGCCTTAGCCATCCTTTTCCCGAGAGGCTACTCCGCGTACATGACGGGCCTCATCATGATTGGCCTTGCACGCTGCATCGCAATGGTCATCGTGTGGAACGAGATAGCCAAGGGGGACGTCGAATACGCAGCGGGCCTTGTGGCATTCAACAGCATGTTTCAGGTCCTCTTCTACAGCTTCTATGCATGGGTTTTCATTACCGTGCTTCTGCCTGTCTTCGGCCTGCAGGGCACGACGGTCAATGTGACAATCGCGCAGATCGCGAAAAGCGTCTTCATGTATCTCGGGATCCCGTTCCTTGCCGGCATGCTTACTCGGCTTCTCCTTGTACGCGTCAAAGGGAAGGCATGGTATCGCAGCAGCTTCATTCCGAGCATCGGTCCAATAACTCTCGCGGCGCTGCTCTTCACGATCGTGATTATGTTCAGCCTCAAGGGAAACTTGATCGTTCAGATTCCGCTGGACGTTTTGCGGATTGCCGTGCCACTCCTGATCTATTTTACCGTCATGTTCTTTGTGAGCTTTTTTATGAGTCGCGCCATCGGGGCCGGCTATGCCCGCACGGCAACCCTTTCCCTTACGGCAGGCAGCAATAACTTCGAGCTCGCCATCGCTGTCTCGGTTGCAGTGTTCGGGATCGGTTCACGTGCCGTCCTCGCGGCAGTGATAGGGCCGCTCGCGGAAGTGCCTGTCATGCTCGGACTGGTCAATGTATCGCTCTGGATGAAAAAACGATTATTCCCCGCTCCATTCGTAGCAGAAGGTGGAAAATGAGAGAAAAAGTGTCCTGCGGCTGCAGCAAGGCGCCGGGGCCCGAGCTCCGGGACATGAGTCGGTCTCGAAAGCCCTGGATTGTGGGAAACCTGCTTGTGCAGGGTCGCAGCGTACCCGTCGTGTCGACTCGTCTTGATCGACAAGACGAGTGGGGCAGCGTGAAAGTCAGGTGGCATATCGGCAGAGACCGCTACGCAGTAACGCCTGGTCTCTATGCGACCGGCACACCCACGCCGGAGTCCCCGGTGCTTGTCACGGCAAACTACAAACTGAGCTTCGACACCCTTCGGAAGAATCTCCAGGGGCTCGACACATGGATCCTCGTCCTGGATACAAAGGGCATCAATGTCTGGTGCGCGGCGGGAAAAGGAACCTTCGGAACCAGAGAGCTTGAAGAGCGGATCATGAAGGTGAAGCTGGAGGAGCTGGTGTCTCACCGTACGCTGATCCTTCCTCAACTTGGCGCTCCTGGCGTCTCCTCGCCGGATGTGAAGAGGGCAACGGGATGGACCGTGAGGTATGGGCCTGTGCGCGCAGAAGATATCCCGGCGTACTTGAAGGCAGGACAGAGAAAAAATGACGCGATGAGAGAAGTGCATTTCCTTCTTCCAGACCGTATGGCGGTTGCACCGGTACAGCTTGTGCAAGCCTGGCCGGTGCTCCCTGCGGTACTCGCAGTGTCGATGCTGTTCGCACTCCCCATCACCTACGGCTACGGGGCACGATTTTTCAGCTTCTTCATACCTCTTGTCGGTGGGCTGCCCGTGGCCGCTTTCTTTTTCCCAGCGCTCCTGCCGTATCTGCCCTTCAGGGCATTCGCGCTGAAGGGAGCGGTCCTCGGTTTTGTCTGGGGAGCTGCCTCGGCATTAGTTTCAGGTGCTTCACTTGTGCACGATGTGGGCGTCGTACTCCTTGTCATGCCGATGGTGGCCTTCATCGCAATGACCTTTACCGGCTCTTCAACATTCACAAGCCAGCCCGGCGCCGCTCTTGAGGTGCGACGGGGAGTTTTCCCTATGGCCGCTTCACTTTTCCTCGGCCTTGGGTTCAGCATCGTGGCGCGCATTTTCACAGCATAGGAGTTTCGCAATGAAAATGAGTTATCTGAAAAGCGGCGAAACACTTAGTTTGGACACGGACAAATGCAACGGCTGCAGGGAGTGCATCGAGGTATGCCCGCACGCGGTCTTTGCGATAAGCGAAGGCAAGTCGCAGATTGTGGATCGGGGCGCGTGTATGGAATGCGGGGCTTGCGCCCGCAATTGTGCTTCCTCGGCGATCGTAGTGAAGGCCGGCGTCGGCTGCGCCGCTGCAATCATCGGGGGCATGCTGCGAGGGAGCGAGCCGGGATGCGGATCTGCCTCGAGTGGTCGCAGCGCGGAGTGCCACTAGTGGCGCGGGCGCAATTCGGCCAGGAAGAGAATAACCTGTCGAGATTTGCCGCAGAGAAGCCAGTTTCTTTCGTCAACGCGGGAGCAGAAACCTGCAACTTTATCGGAGGTGACTATGCCGAAGGTTTTGTTCGTCTGCACGCGTAACTCCGCGCGCAGTCAAATGGCTGAGGCGTATCTCAAGAAATTTGCCGGAGACAAGTTCGAGGTGGAAAGCGCGGGCTTGGAGGCTGGCAAATTGAATCCGTATGTCGTTCGCGCCTTGCTTGAGGAAGGAATAGATATTGCCGGGCATCCAACGCAGGATGTCTTCGCTCTTCTCAAGCAGGGCAGGCTTTATAACTTCGTTATTGCCGTGTGCTCGAAAGAAGCCGCAGATCGTTGCCCCATCTTCCCAGGGCGCGGCAAGCGTATGGTGTGGTCATACGCTGACCCCTCCACCTTTACTGGTTCGGATGAAGAGGTCATGGCTCGAGTGCGTGAGGTGCGCGACGCGATCAGAGAACGAATACGTCGGTTCGTCCGGGAAGAGGTGAGTCTGGTCTAGATAGCTCGTTTTTCGCAAGGTCCTACGGAGGCGACCATGCCGAAGGTTTTGTTCATCTGCACTCACAATTCCGCACGAAGCCAAATGGCCGAGGCTTATCTGAGGAAGTTCGGCAGAGATCAGTTTGAGGTAGAAAGCGCGGGTTTGGAGCCCGGCAAATTGAACCCCTATGTCGTGCGTGCTTTACAGGAGGAGGGCATCGATATTTTTGGGAAGAAAACCCAAGCAGTCTCCGATCTTCTCAAACAGGGCAAGTCATACGACTTTGTGATCGCCGTCTGCGCAAAAGAGGCCGCAGATCGCTGCCCCACCTTTCCAGGGCACGCAAAGCGTCTTGTTTGGTCTAATGCCGATCCCTCGACTTTCAGTGGTTCTGACGAGAAAATCATGGCGCAAGTGCGTGAGGTGCGCGATGCGATCAAAGAACAGGTTCGCCAATTTGCGGTGGAGGCCCCGAGTCTGGCTTCGCAGGACTGATGAGGCGGTGATGGCGCAGGTGAGCCAAGTGCGTGACCCGAAAAGCCCAGCGGTATTCGAATGTCCGCTGTCGTGCCTTCCAAGAACGAGAACCGAAAAGTAGTCTTCTGTGGACGTGGCTTGATTCGGGCCGGACCCCAACCAGCCGCGCCGTTTTCGGTTTGTATTGGACGTAATGCTTGAACTGCTTGGCCGCCCCGGTTCGGTCAGGGTGTGCCCACCTATTGTGACGTTGCCAGCAGCGCAGATTCCTGAGTCGTAGAGCGGATGTTTGAGTCATCTGGGAGCGTTGACTCTTCGTTCGCGTTACCCATGGGGAGTGGTGAGCGTTTCTTCAAGGACGATATCGGTACAACTCCCTTGGAGCTTATCCAAACTCGAACCATAGATTTAGGCGTCACTCTTTTGTGCTACAAGCCAGCGGAAGACCGCTATAGAAGTCCAATGGCACGACAAGTATTGCGTAGAATTGCTTGGCATTCTGGAAGAGTCACCGAAGTCTACTGGAGATCCTCCTCTCAGGATTGCGGCTTCATATGGCTGATCATCCAGCGTATGCCGAACTTGTCTGTCAGGTCGCCGTAATACCCGAAGAACTCGTCCTTCATCGGGTGAGTGGCCCTTCCCCCTGCGGAGAGTTTGGAGTAGAGAGTGTCAGCCTCCGTGTTGCTGCTGCACTCAACAGTCATTGAAAACTGGTTTCCTTTAGTAATGCTTCCAGTTCCCAGATTGTCGGAAGCCATGATCACATTCGTGCCGTTCTTCAGCACCGAATGCATGATGCTGTCCTTTGCCTGGTGAGGCATCTGTGCGGCCGCCGGAGACTCTCCTACGGTCATCAGGATGAGTTCTCCTCCCAGGCATTCCTTATAGAATGTCATTGCTTGGCGGCAAGTGCCGTCAAAATGAAGGTATGCGTTCACTTGGGCCATAGTATTATCTCCTCCAATCTCAGAAACGTAACGTCGTTTGCACTATCCGTCAAATCTGCTTTGCCGTCCCGGTTCGGTCAGAATGTTCCCACACAGCGATGGCCCCGAGAGAGCTCCAGCAATTTGGCTGGCGATTGCCATACGAGGAAACCCCTGAGCCGATTGAGCGTTTGAATGCCGCCTTCAATAGCGTTGAAGGTCTGGACAGCGGCATCCCTTTGCTCTTTCGACGGAAAAACAAGGCGCATGGTCAAGGCTGTTTACCCGACCATACCGTGGAAGGTGGCCGTCGTTAGAAAACGTGGTCGCTCGTGCTCGAAAGCCAGCCTGGTCGGTCTGTGCCCTTGTCTGTAGCGATTTCTACTGGGATAGTCCCTTCTATCGGGGCCGTGCATCATAAGCTGCCTTACACTGCCTGGACTCACATCCATTTCCTCTATTACGATTGTAAGTACATTAGATCCCACCACTGCGTGATTTTGCCCCGTTCAATCCAGGCAGCAAAGGTCTTTTCGCTTTTCGCTTGAAATTGGCAATAGGCGTAGAATCAGATCCGCTTCTCAGGAGCTCCCGACAGAAAGTCATCAAGGCATTGAAGACTCTGATTCCATCCCGCGGTCATCCCGTCAAGCATCGCTTTCCGGTTGCGCCTACCGTGAGGTCGATCAGCGTCTTGTCGCCGATGCTCGTGAACTTCACTTAATTCTTAGAGAGCAGTGCAGGTCTTCCGTCTTTGCTGATAGGAGTTGCTTCAAATACGATCAGCTGCGCAGTGACGACCTTCCTGAAAACTCCGGTCAAGGTGGTTGTCCACCCCGTAAGGCCCTCGCATCACGATGTCCAACCTGCCATCCGGCTTTGGTTCCGATACCACGGATGTCGCCGTGAAAGCATCCGGCCCGCCATTGCGCGAGCGATCCGCTATCTGTCCGGGTCTGAAAAACGGCCTCGCGAAGTGCCTCGAAGAAAATTGGCTAGATCAATAATCTAGCCGCTGCTATTATCGTCGTGAACCCGGAAGTGCAGAGGTGTCTGGGCAGCTGGTCGAATGACTATGGCTGGCCCGTCCCGAGGTGGAAACGCATGAGGAATCGGAAAAACAGGAGAGAAAGGATTGCGCTTTCTCCTAAGTGCATGCACTCTACGCCGGAGAATTCCCAACCCTCAATATTCCCGGACAACCTTTGCTCTGGGCGATTTTTCGGCTATCCCTAACCCGTAGTCAGCTCCGAAAGTGTTGCCGGCATTTCGTGTTTCGTGTTCACCATCTGGGGACCTGTGACCAAATCGAAGCAGGTCACTACGAGTCGACCCTGCCAGATGATCGGCTCCCCGGGCTGGTTAAGTTCGCCGTGTAGGCCGTCGGCGTCAGGGCTTTGCGCTATGCGTGTCACCTTCCCGTTGGGAGAGACCCGGGCAACCGCGTTGGCGCAAAAGTCCGCGATGTAGATATTGCCCTCAGAATCGATGATCATGCCGTCAGTGGATTTCAGCTGAGCCGGGTCTCTTGCCCAAATGGTATTGTCCCTTGCCGTGCCGTCATCCTTGAAAGTGATTTTGTGTACCGCTCCGTCTCCGAAGTTACCCACGTACAAGTTGCCGAACTTGTCGAACTCGATGCCGTCCGCGCCGTACTGGATGTTCTTGTTGTGGGTAATAAACGTGGTGAAGATATTCGGATCCTCCAGAGTATTGGTGATCGCGATGTTCTCGTCGTCCAGACGGAAACGATACACGCAGCTTACCAGGAGGCCTGAGGGGTCCTTCACCCGCGTCAGCATGCTGTGAGTGACATAGACGTGGCCCCTGTTGATGCGCATGCCGTTAGGGTGCTCCATGCCATGGGCGATGACGGTTGTCTTTACGACTTTGTTGTCCCTGATCCTCAAGCGCAGGATGCGGCCCATGAAGCCGTACCCGGGACAATTCGGGACGCTTGGGTCTGACCAGCCCTGATTGTCGCAGATGTATAGGTCGCCGTCAGGACCGAAAGCGATACCCATTGGAAAGGCATGCCCTGTCTCGGGGGACACCGGCACATCTACCCACTTGCTTACCTTTCTGTCCCTGTCAAACTTCAAAAGACAGCCGCGCAGTGACGGGTCTGCGTAGTTCGGGCAGGCGAGAATGAGATTGCCATCCGAATCGATGGCCATGCCGTCGGGTGTGACGGCGTAACTGGGAAGCTGGGCAAAAAGCCTAGGCTGCTGCATCGGTTGTTCCACTTTCATCTCCTTAATTGGTCAGCTTGTAGACCCTATGACAGCGTCGTTTCCTTGGGACGCTTGCACGACGCCCATGTGCTCAGCGCCCCTTCGACAGCCATGCGGTGAGGCCGCTTCAGGCGATCGCAGCGAGTGCCAGGCGAGTCAGCGAAGCCTCCTGCTGTTCGTCGAGTCCGCTTATGCCGATCGCACCCACGACCTTCCCGTCATGCAGGACCGGAAAGCCCCCCGCCCAGCCGGTGTACCGCAGGTCCCCATAGTTCGTCATGGGAAAGGGCACGCTGCGCGACGAGGCGCCCACCTCTCCTGAAGGCTTGCGCTCCCGCGCGGCCGTGAATGCCTTGTTAATGGCGATATACAGCGGCGGCAGGTGACACCCGTCCATTCTCAGGAAAGCTATCAACTCGCCGTGGGAATCTGTTACCGCGATCGCAGCAGCGAGTGTGTCCGCTTCCAACTTTTTTTGCACGGTCGCAATCATTTTCTGGGCGTCAGTGTGGGATAAATTCATAGTTTGGTACATGTTTCGCTCCGTGTTTGTCAATCGGCGAAGAACCGGATCTTCATCTTTTCCGAGTAGGTTTCTCCCGGCCTCAGGATCACGCTGGGGAAGCTCTTTTGGTTGACCGCGTCGGGGAAGGCTTCGGTCTCCAGGGCAAACGCCCCGTATACCGGGAATTGCTTTCCCCCGCGACCCGCCATTGGAGTCATCATGTGACCCGAGTAGAAATGCACGCCCGGCTGCGTGGCGAAAATCTCCATGCCCCTGCCAGTCGAAGTCTCACGGACCATGCCGACCTTGCGCCAGCCGTCGACGAGCTTACCCAGCACGTAGCACGAATCGTAGCCGCCGCCGGCTTTCTCCAAATCCTGCCCGACTGTTTTTTCCCTGCGGAAATCGTACGGAGTCCCCCCAACATCGCGCAGCTCGCCGGTCGGAATGAGCTCCGCATCGGAGGGGAGATAGCGCTCGGCATGCAGCGTGACCAGGTGATCTTTGATATTGCCGTTTCCCGCGCCTTTCAGGTTCCAGTAAGCATGGTTGGATAGATTCACAATTGTGGGCCGGTCTGTCCTGGCCTCCCAGGTGACTTCCAACGTGCCTGACTCATTCAGAGTATAGCTGACGCGGGCATCGAGGTTTCCTGGGTACCCCTCCTCACCGTCCGGGCTGGCATACGAGAATACTACTCCCGCGATTCCGTCGCGTTGATAGCCAGAGGAGCACCATACGTTCCTGTTGAATCCTTTCTTTCCTCCATGGAGATGGTTTTTGCCGTCGTTGCAGAATAGCGAGTAGTTTTTTCCGTCGATTGTGAACGCGCCTCGCGCAATTCGATTCGCCACCCGCCCGAGAGTGCTACCGAAATAGGGATGGGGGTTCAGATATCCTTCCAGCGAATCAAAACCGAGCGTAATCTCATCCACCGACCCCTTCCTGTCGGGAACCCGCACGGAGGAAAGAGTGGCTCCGTAGCTGATGAGCTGGACGCTCACCTGACCTCCTTCCAGGGTTAGTTGAAGAATTTCATCTCCCTCACGGGTTCTCCCGAAAACTCGCTGCGTGAGTCTTGGCATGTCTTGCTTCTCCTATGCGTGAAGAGCGGCCAGTTTGTCGCCGGTTACATTCATGGCTACCAAGTCGTCGCGGGAGAGTTCGATACACCCGCCGCCGGCGTTCTCCTCGGCCTGTGCTGCATCGCGTGCTCCTACAAGCATGTGCGTGATGCCTCGCTGCGCCAGAGTGAGGGCGATCACAATCTGGGAAACGGTGGCCCGATACTTCTCGGCGAATGGGCGGAGTTCAGTCACCACGGCGTTGACGCGCCGGATACTCTCGGGAGAAAAAAGCGGGTTCGCCTTTCTAGTATCGCCGTCCTTGAAGAGTCGATCCGGCGACATAGCTCCTGTCAGCAACCCCTGCTCCATGCTGAAGTAGCTAAGGATCGAGATGGAGTTGTTCACGCAGTAGTCCAAGAGCCCGTTCTTGGTGATGCTCCTGTCGATGAGGGTGAACCTCTCCTGGGCGGATGCCACATTGCCATAGCGCTTGAGTTGCTCCACTGAGACATTGGAAACTCCGATGGCCCGGATTTTTCCTTCCTGCTTGAGCTTTAATAGCGCCTCCATGGTCACCTCGATCGGAGTCGTCGGCTCCTGCCAGTGCGTCTGGTACAGGTCGATGTAATCCGTGCCGAGCCTCTTCAGGCTCTGCTCCACCTCGTAGCGGATGCCGTCAGGGCCAAGGTACTTGTGAATCTTGTATTTCGCCGGCTCCTTTGAAGGGGACTTGTCGTCCGCGTATCCATCGAACTGTCCCTTGTCGGTGTCCCAGCGCAAGCCGACCTTGGTTGCGATGATGACCTTGTCGCGCCTGCCCTTGATCGCCTTACCGACGATCTGTTCGGCTATGCCGAACCCGTAGATGGGGGCGGTGTCGATGAGGTTCACCCCTCGCTCGAGGCTCGCATGGATCGCTTCGATAGACTTCTTCTCGTCCGTGCCGCCCCAGAACCATCCACCGATAGCAAATGTCCCCAAGCCCAGGATGGAAGCCTGGATCCCTGATTTTCCCAGCTCTCTAGTTCTCATGCCGTCTTCCATAGATTGAGTTCCTTTCATTCTGTCGAACTATTTCACCATGGAAACCTTGCTGCGATCAAAGGTCAGAAACACACTGGCGACGATGACAGCCCCGAGGATGCTCTGCTGAAAGTAGGCGTTCACCCCAACGACGTTCATCCCGTTTTCCATCGTGCTCAGCACAAATGCTCCAATGAGGGTATTTATGGGCCCACCGGTGCCTCCCGTGAGAGCAGTGCCACCAACAACCACCGCCGCGATCGAGTTCAGTATGTAGACTTTTCCCAGTGCCGGGTCCCCACCGTACTGCCCACAGGACAGGAAGATTGCCGCGAGGGCTGCGCCAACGCCGGAGAGTA
>Ga0326727_10010375_pt1 | contig 22221 bp, 27 predicted proteins | sample MB2enrmetagenome_FD_207643 | JGI IMG/M metagenome (GOLD analysis project Ga0326727, IMG submission 207643) | Lab enriched peat soil microbial communities from McLean, Ithaca, NY, United States - MB29MY | ecosystem: Environmental > Terrestrial > Soil > Wetlands > Peat | place: USA: New York...
AACGAGAAACCTTTTGACCATGTATTTTTAACGGCTAAAAAAGCGTCCGATCGGAGTATCTTGTAATCCACCTCTCTTTCAAATTTATGAATCGATTCTTTATTAGTGAGAGTCATATTGATCCACGTATAAATCCAACTAACCCCAAGCGTGTGATCTAATTGACCGGGTTTCGAGTTAAGGTAATAGTAGAAAGGCTCATCAATTGATATTCGGCCACGCTTGATAAGCTTGTGTTCGGTGAGTTTTTTCAACCTACGCTGAACTATCCTGAGACAAGCATCGTTAAATAGTAATAGTCTAATTTGATCTGTATTGAGTACGCTTTGTGACCCTAAAAGGTTTAGGAGCTCCCTATCACGGTAATAACCTTTTGCGTGGTTGCTCAACAAAGTTCATCACCTCGACTTTGTCTATTTCCTTCAGGAGTTGTCTGGCTTTTTTCACTGGGAGATACATGGCTTGAATTTCAACTTCATTATCCCATTGGAACACACCACGACCAGGGTTGTTGGGGATGAGGGAAGCGCGATCGTTGTCTAGGAGCATTTGGCTGTTAATCGCATCCCTGACATGGAAGCATAAGGTGCCCGTAAACATGGCCTTACTATCTCCAAAGGCTTTCATCATGGTGCTAGACGGTCGCTGAGTTGCGCATATCACGAGGAACCCAGCTGCCCTCCCTAACCGCAATAGACGGTTAAGATAAGTTTGGCATTCTTCATCTGCCATCTCTGCAAGTTCATCAATGATTACTGGGATAAAAGGCATTTCCATGCCCTTCTCTAAGAATTCATGTATTTTCACACAGTCAGCAGCCTCTAAGATGGCAAGGCGTTTATCAAGTTCGTCATTCAATGCCTTGAAAACAGTAGATGCCAGTTCGTTTTGGGTGACTAATAAAACATGATTCTTGAGATAGGAATACTCCAAGCGTTTGAAGTCGAACACAACGATCCGGGTAAAGGCTTTCTTGTTTTGCAGGATGTTCATTATCAAACCATGGAGAAAGTTGCTTTTGCCGGCTTTGGGATGACCGGCAATGATGAGATTTATAATGTCTGTAAGGTCTTCCACTACTTCGCCTGTGGCGCTCCACCCGAAGTGGATCGGAAGATAGCCTTTGTGATGGGATGGATCAAACGAGTAGGGATATTCGCGCTTAATCTCGGTGGTAGATGCTTGCAAGGTGATCACCTTGCCTCGCTTCTCGACTTGGACCGTTCCGCCCATGGCATCGGCGAAGAGTTGTTCTTTGGCCTTGAATTCCTTGTAGCCGAGGCCGGGACTGAGAGAGATTAGGAATTTATACGCTTCTTCCGATATCTTGATTTTTTTAGTGATCGTTGGCCGTGGATCTTTCGGCCATATTGCGTCGATAACATCCTGGACCGCCGCGTGGGCGTCGTTTCCCTTGCGGTGGAGGAAGAGGTATTTGAGTTGATCGCGGACCTCTTCGATGACGTTTTGCTTAGCTGACATGAATATTCACCTTCCTTCCTTAAGACTCCGAATTAGCTCCCGAGCTACCAATCGTGCATCGGTTGGAGTTATGGGGGATAACGGTGTCAGTATCCCTCTCTGGGTGAGTATCAGTCTAACGCCATCCCTAACCATGTCTGCGAGTTCACCTTCTTCCATGTTTAACTGCTCGATGGACTGCCGGAGATCCTTGTCTCTTTGCCTTAGTCTCGCCCTTAGGATCATGTCGCTCATATGCGTACCTCCTGTGTTCCAAGTGGAGTCCGTATGTGGCTCGCTTGTGTCACAAATTACCTGTAGTAATCTATATGGGGTTTGCACCATAATATGCATATAACCCATAAATTAAAATAAAAAAATTTGGCCTATTTAATTGGCCAAATATAATCAGTGGCGTATCCAGTTGCCTTGGAAATTTTCTGAGCATTTTTCAATGAGATTTCAACTTTTTCATTAATATACCGACTAATATCACCTTGATCGATGCCAGTAATTTTGGATAAATCTCTCTGCTTCCATCCGAGCCTGTCCAATACTTCTTGAATTCTATTCATTCTTCATCACCTAATATTATATTCAATAACCACATGGAAATTCCTTCCATATAATTAAGATAAGTTCGTATTATAGTCATAAACGCTATAATACGTTCAACAAAATCCTGAAAATAATTATAAAAAAAGACCTACTTGAACAAGCCAGGCCAAAGAAACTCTATAGGATAACCGAGTTCCATTGCAATTTTTGCAGCCCTCACTAACGTAAGACGCTTTTTCTTTCCTTTGATTATGTCATTGACATCACTCTGGTACATTCCGAGCATATCGGCTAGATCCTGTTGTGTCATGCGGCGTTTATCCAGTACCCATTGAAGACGATTGTCAGCTAAATTCATCACTCCACCACCATAGAAAAAACCATTCCGCAAAGAATTCCTAAATCCTTCTATCGGGCAGGGGCGCATTTTTTCAGTGTATTATAGTCGATATGGCTATAATACACTGATTGGTTGATGGCAAATTTATCGTAATTGCGACTAATTAATTAAACCACATAAGGGCAATGGGCTACATTTTTAAGATATTTTGACGAAAAATATACAAATTGTTAGAGGAATACAAAGTCCATTGTCCCATAAAACTACTTGGATTCGACATGACAAGAGGTATACCCTTTAAGGGTAGCGCCTGCCTTGAGACAGCGGGGAATTGACAGCAATGGGCATAGGCGGCAAGATAGCAAAATTTCGCTCAGAAAGGGGTATGACTCAAAAAGATTTAGCCGATAAGGCATTAGTAAATGCAAATTACTTAGCCGCTATTGAGGAAGGGAGGAAGAAACCACACTTAAAACTCATTGCCCGGTTGGCGAGTGTTCTAGATGTAACAATTGAAGCGTTGGTCGAAAGTGATATGGAATATTGAATAATCTTCGACAAGATACCCCTTGAAAACATAAGGAACACATGTTCTAATTATAGAGTAGCAAAGAGTATAGACGTTCCGAGAAGGGGTGTAATTATGTCGGAGAAAGACCTGTTGCAGCGAATAGAAGATCTGCGCCAAAAGCTAAACACATTTGCTTTCGCTAAGAGTTTTGTGGATCAGGAGCTAGTTAACTTGAGTCAACGCTTGGATGAACTACTTAATCAGTATCACGCGATGGGAGGATCGGGGGTATGAAAAAGAAAAAGGAAGAGAAGGACCAATTCGAGAATGAATTTATGGATGAAGCAAATGTTCTGGTAGAGGTTAAGGTTAGCGACGACGAAGGGGGAACATGGCATCGTCGTAAAATCAGTATGGTGAGTGGGTTGGATGAATCAGGATTGAATTTGGGGGAGTGGTTCCAGTTCAATGGAGAGAAGTATGCGGTTCTGGCGGGGGAAGATGGGCTAGTAGCTGAGCCGGTGAAGAAGCCAAAGAAATGAGATCGGAAATTAAGCAAGGAAGTCCGTACACCCCGCAAGAGTTCCAGACTTCCTTCACAAAATCCCCTAGTAATAGGGAATATTTGTAATGTAATTATACTTTAGAAATACAACTGCTGACAAGCGATAAATATTGAAAGGTTGCAATTTATGCAACAACTGAGAGGGGAAATGATTTAATGTTTCAGATTACATTAAGAATGGCTAGGGAATTGAGCAAGTTGTCCTTGGGAGAAGTTGCGGAGTATTGCGGGGTATCGACTAAGAATATAGACGACATGGAAATTAATGCCAGCGAAATACCATACACTTTATTGTTAAAGATGATTGATTTATATATGGTTGATGTGGATCATCTCTACCTCGGAGCAGAATTCGATTGCTGCTAACTTGGGGTAACGAAAGGGTAACACAATATTATTAAAGTCCGTATATTATCATTAAACATGTAGCAACATAACAAGGAGCACGAAGTCCTGAGATGCGCCCCACAGGCCACTTTGTGCATTATCGATAAACATATTACAGAGGAGGTTTTCGCCGGTGTTTAAACATGTCAAGGATATGGAATATACGGTGCATGTGGATAAACCCGATCCGCGTTTTGCTATCTTATTATTGGAGCAATTTGGAGGCGGCAATGGTGAGCTTAAAGCAGCCATGCAGTATTTCTCCCAAAGTGTAGGGTGTAATGATCCGAAGATAAGGGATATGCTGCAAGATATTGCAGCCGAGGAGTTAAGTCATCTGGAAATGGTCGGCGAGGCTTTGACAATGCTGGTTGGACCAGTTGACAGTATTCCCAGAGATTTCCCGGCGAATCATATGGCTTTGCTGGGAGGAGGGCCACTGCTGGTTAACTCTGCCGGAGTACCGTGGACCTCTAATTTTGTCAATTCAACCGGAGATTTATATACGGATCTTTCGGCAAATGCCGGAGCAGAATTGCGGGCCAAGCTCATTTATGAGCGGCTTTTACAACAAACGGATGACGCTGGGGTCAAAGATATGATTCGTTTTCTTTTAAGCCGGGAAGAATCTCATAACTTTTCCTTTATGCAAGCGATTAATACAATAGCAGGAAGCGGAGTCAACAAAGATTTCAGGGATTCTGACTTTTCTAAGAAATACATGAATATGTCCAAAGGTCAGGGGGACAGTCGCGGTCCTTGGAACGAGGGGAATGGATTCTCCTATGAGGAGAACCCTAACGAGAAATATGGTGGGCCGGCTCAGTATGGCAAAGATCCGCAGTCAGCCGGAACGAAAGAAGTCGTACCCGGCTATAATGACCATACGCGGAACAATCCTCAATATTCACAGCCTCAGCCACCGAAACAACATTAAACAGAGATGCTAGAAACTTTAACACAAAACGGACAAAAAATGTCCGTTTTTTTATTGCGCTGCAAAAGTTATATCTCCAAGAACAGTGAGCTCAACGTATTTAATCTTAGAAGCAAGCTCGTGATAATCTCAAGATCTCGGTTTGACAAATAAATATTTATGAAGTAATATACTTCGTAGGCGAATTATTCGCTGGCGGAATATTCGTAAGCGAAATATTCAGAAAAGAAGTATAAACTGGGCGGTGAATAATGGAGAATTCAAATGACAGCACAAAAGTTGCCAAACTTTTTCAGGAAGTAATGCACCTTTTCAGACAAAATATGAGCAAAGTGGTTGAGGATATCGGTATGACTGCGCCGCAAGGCATGGTAATCGGAATCTTAAGTAAAGAGAAAACGCTTAAGATAACAGATTTAAGTGCCAAGCTTAGTTTATGCAATAGTACCGTATCCGGCATTGTTGACAGACTTGAGAAGCAGGGGATGGTGGAAAGAAAACGAAGCGAACAAGATAAAAGAGTCGTTTATGTCAGTATAGCTCCTAATTTTAAGGAACGGCACCATGATTTTTATAAAAGGCTGGAGGAAAATATCGCTAACACGATGAACAAGGGAACTCCTGAAGAACTCGATAAAATATTTGAGGGCTTGGATGCTCTGAAGAAGCTCCTAGGTGGTCACGAGGGCTACGAAGAATGAACGACTCATTGAAGCATAGATTGGAGATTGATAGTTAATGCTTAAATTGTATAGATTCCTAAAACCATATACTTCGTTTATTGTGATCATTATGGTACTTCTTTTTACTCAAGTACTTTCAGATCTCTATTTGCCTACCTTAATGGCAGATATTGTTGACAAAGGTTTGGCTAACAAAGATATTAATTATATCCTGAAAATCGGTGCTTTCATGTTGCTCATCGCCGCAGGAGGAACCTTATGCGCCATTTTGGCGACCTACCTTTCCTCGAAGACTGCCGTAGGGTTTGGAAAAATTCTACGGGAGAAGATTTTTACTGAAGTTGAAAGTTTCTCTTTACATGAGTTCGATAAATTAGGAACTGCTACACTGATCACCAGAACAACCAATGATGTAACTCAGGTTCAGCAAGTATCGGTTTTGATCCTGAGTATGATGATTACTGCGCCGCTAACTTGTATTGGCGGGATTTTTATGGCTTTGCAACAAGATAGATCCTTGGCCTGGGTACTTGTGGTTGTAATTCCAATCCTGTTTTGTGTGATTGGTATTACCTTAAAAAGGGGTCTGCCGCTATTTAAGGTAATGCAGGAGAAAATCGATAAATTAAATCTTGTTTTGCGGGAAAAGCTTACGGGCATCAGGGTCATACGTGCTTTTAATCGCATCGAAAAAGAAAGAGTGCGCTTTGATGAGGCCAACTCGGATCTGATGGACAACGCGATTCAAGTCAACATAATTATGGCCGTCTTAATGCCGGCCATGATGTTGATTATGAACTTGACAACTGTGGCCCTTGTTTGGTTTGGCGCCCTTAGAATAGAAGAAGGATCTATGCAGGTTGGATCACTTTTAGCATTCATTCAATATGCTACTCAAATCTTGTTTTCCTTGCTTATGCTGGTAATGTTATTTATCATGGTACCTCGCGCTCAAGTTTCGGCAGTAAGAATTAATGAAGTGCTGGATACAAATCTTGACATCCTTGATCCCGAGAAATCCAAGCCGGCAAATAGTGAAAGCGGTTTTGTCGAATTCAAGGAAGTCTCTTTTAGATACCCCGGCGCAGACCAACCGGCCCTGAACAATATAACCTTCAGTGCCAAGCCCGGTGAACTGACTGCAATTATTGGCGGTACCGGTTCAGGGAAATCAACGTTGATTAATTTAATTACTCGTTTCTACGATGTGGAAAAGGGCAGCGTTTTGGTTGACGGAGTCGATGTTCGGGAAATGAGTCAGAAGACACTGCGGGCTAAAATCGGTTTTGTTCCTCAAAAGACCGTGCTTTTTTCGGGTACTATTGCCGAAAATATTAAATACGGCAAGGAAGATGCTACCATGGAAGAGATTAAGCATGCCGCCGATGTTGCCCAAGCAACAGAATTTGTCTCAGGAGTCGAAGCGGGTTTTGATCACCAGATTGCTCAGGGAGGAACCAATGTTTCCGGAGGGCAGAAGCAACGGCTCTCAATTGCCCGTGCTTTAATTAGAAAGCCTGAAATTTATATCTTTGACGATAGTTTTTCTGCCCTGGATTTCAAAACGGCCGCCAAGCTGCGTGTAGCGCTTAAACCTGAAGTTCTGAATGCTACGGTATTTATTATTGCTCAAAGTGTCTCTACGGTCAGGGATGCGGATAGAATTATAGTCTTAGATGAGGGACAGATAACCGGTATCGGAACGCATAAAGAACTGCTAACATCCTGCAAGGTCTATCGTGAGATTGTAGCTTCACAGCTTTCAGAGGAGGAATTAGCGTGAGTGAAGAACGTAAAGTTGATAAACCCCAACAAGGAGTTTTTGGCGGAAGACCGGGGGGCCCGGCGGGAGCCTTGGGAAAACCGGTAGAAAAGGCAAAGGATTTTAAAGGGACGCTTTTCAGGTTGCTCGGTTATTTAAAGCCCCAGAGAGCTAAGTTTATGATCGTGTTTATCTTTGCCATGCTAAGTACAATCTTTAGTATTATCGGACCCAAAATTATGAGTAAGGCGGTAACAAAAATAGCGGAAGGCTTTGCAGCTAAAATGATGGCGCTGAAGCTGCATCAGCCTATTCCGACCATGGATTTCACGTATATTGGTCAGATCGTCTTAATTCTCTTAGGGTTGTATCTGATTAGTGCGGCATTTAGTTATCTGCAACAATATATTATGGCCGGAGTTGCCCAAAAAACGGTTTATAATATCCGCAAGGAAGTAGACGAGAAACTTTCACGTTTACCGCTTAAATTCTTTGATGCCAGAACACACGGTGAAATTTTGAGCCGTGTGACCAACGACTTTGATAATATCTCAACGACGCTGCAGCAAAGTCTTACCCAACTGATCACTTCGATTGTGACGATTATTGGTGTCGTGGTCATGATGCTTTCGATAAGCCCGTTATTAACAGTGATTGTTATTTTGACGCTGCCGCTCTATGTAGCCGTAACCACGAATATTGCCAAACACTCTCAAAAGCACTTTGCAGCTCAACAAAAATCATTGGGCGAACTTAATGGGCATGTCGAAGAAATGTACACCGGGCATAAAATTGTTAAGGCTTTTGGGCGTGAGGAAGAATCCATCGCAACCTTCAATCGGATTAATGATAAACTTTATACTGCCGGTTATAAAGCACAGTTTATTTCTGGGATAATAATGCCTTTAATGAGATTTGTCAGCAATATCGGCTATGTAATTGTCTGTGTCGTCGGTGGTGTTTTTGCCACGATGGGTACCATCACAATTGGTGATATTCTGGCATTTATCCAATATTCGAGACAATTCACTATGCCCATCGTTCAGACTGCCAATATAGCCAACATTATTCAATCAACTGTGGCATCGGCTGAACGTGTCTTTGAACTGCTTGATGAGCATGAAGAATTGCCGGACCAGGCGGATGCCAAAGTTTTAGCCTTCCCTAAGGGTGAAGTAAGATTTGAAAACGTTGATTTCTGTTATCAGGAAGAAGAACCCCTGATCAAGAATATGAATATTGACGTCAAACAGGGTCATACAATCGCTATCGTTGGGCCAACCGGCGCCGGTAAAACAACCCTTGTCAATCTACTGATGCGGTTCTATGAAATCGGTGCCGGTAAAATCACGATTGATGGAGTTGATATCCGAGATATCAAGCGTGGCGCTTTGCGCAATATGTTCGGCATGGTGCTTCAAGATACTTGGCTTTTTAACGGTACGATCATGCAGAATATAGCTTATGGGCGGGAAGGTGCTACCGAGGAAGAGGTTATGCAAGCAACAAGAGCTGCTCATGCCCATCATTTTATCAAAACACTTCCTGAGGGCTATAATACAATCCTAAATGAAGAAGCCTCTAACATCTCGCAGGGTCAAAAACAACTGCTAACAATTGCTCGGGCAATCCTGGCAGATCCGGCGATCTTAATTCTGGATGAAGCGACAAGCAGTGTTGACTCCAGAACTGAGGTATATATCCAACGAGCCATGACGGAGCTTATGAATGGCAGAACGAGTTTTGTCATAGCCCATAGACTTTCTACAATTAGAGATGCAGAATTGATCCTGGTTATGAACAAAGGCAGTATTATTGAAATGGGTAACCACAATGAGCTGCTTGCTCAGAAGGGGTTCTATGCGGATCTATATAACAGTCAGTTTACTGGAGCAAATTTAGCGAATGAAGCAGGATAAAAAAGGGGCACGAGAGTAAATCTCGTGCCCCTTTTGGCTCTCAATCGTTATGTTCGTGATGATGCGTAGTGTGTTTATGGTCGTGGGTGTGGTTATGCTCAGAAGTGTGATGGTGGCAGTCGTGGCCATCCTCGTAGGAAGTACGGTCGTGGTGGTCGTGATTGTGATGGTGGTGATCATCATGAGGATGTAGGTGCTGATGCTCATGCTCATGTGAAAGACCGAGGGCATGGGCCATCGTATGTTCTTTATCAGGCAGGGCATCAAACCAGCCATTATTGGCATCCTCTTTGCTGTCCAGAAAATGTATGTACGGCTTGATGTCCAGTAAAGGAGTGCCGTTATAGGCGTCAATCCCTGAAATGATGAGTTCGTTACCTTGTATTTCTTTTAGTTGGACAATACTTAGGCCGATCGGGTTAGGCCTTTTGGGAGAACGACTGGCAAAGAGCCCAATCTCAGTTTCAGGAGCCCAAGGGGAGGTTGTCAGCAGCTCGACCGGAGGAGCTGCTTGATCGAATTGATAGAGCACATAAATGTATTTGAAGGAGTCTAAGGCTTTCAGAGCATCAACATAGTCCGGCTTAAGCGTTATCCAAAAATCGCCCGGTGCGTTGGGGATCGGCTGATGGGGAGCATTAAAGGCAAAATAGGGTGTATGGATTGTACCAATTGATTGAAATGTAAGGTCCATAAGAATCTCCTTTCATTGATTAACCATGTTCTTTGGCCCCGCCAATGTGAAAATGGGAGCGCTCATGAATGAGGTTTACATCTAAAAGAAGGCTGCGGTTACTGAGGATTTCGTAGGCTGTACCATCTGCGGCAACCGTGTGGTTTTCGCGCAAGACGATCACCCGCTGGGCGATTTCTTCCACGATGGAAAGGTCGTGCGTCGCAGTAATGATCGTTTTTCCGGCGTTTTGGAGGGCGGAAAGAAATTCCACCAGCCAGAACTGAGTACGGGGGTCGAGCCCGTTTGTAGGTTCATCAAGAAATAAAACTTCGGGATTAGCGGTAAGCACACAGGCTAAGGCGACTTTTTTCTTCTCCCCGCCACTCAGCTTATAGGGAGGGCGGTCTAACAGAGGGGTGATTTTCAGCAGGGCAGCGGTTTCAACAATCCGCTGTTCAACTTGTTCGGTAGCAAGGCCAAGCTGAAGTGGGGCAAAGGCTAATTCATCTCGAACTGTGGCCGAGAAGAGTTGGGCATCAGAATTCTGGAAAATAAAGCCCACGCGTTGGCGAAACTCAGACAAGAATAAAGGGTCCTGGAGTTTCTTTTCTGTAAGTTCCTGTCCAAAGGCCAAGATCTGACCGGACGAGGGATGAACAAGCCCTGCCAGAATTTTTAACAGTGTGGACTTGCCGCTGCCATTGGCTCCGAGTATAACAAGGCTTTGTCCTGAGTAGATTTGAAGATGGATGTCGGATAGTACGGGATGATCCGGAATATAGGCATAGGATACGGCAGTCAATTGAAAGATAGGGTCGGCTTGTTTAGACAAATTTTCATCCTCCTAAGACTTTGTCGGCAGCATAAAGCGATAAACTTAACAGGAGACTGACTCCCAAGCTAAAGACATCCATCCAATGCAGTTGGAAACGTTGAAGGGTATAGATTTCACCGGTATATCCCCGGGCGATCATAGAAGTATAGACATCTTCGCTCATTTTCAGAGATTTACCGAAAAGGTGGGCAATGGAGGAACCCACAAATCGTCGCTGTTCAGCACCGGAAGAGTGCCCTGAGTCACGGGCTTTACGCGCTAAGAACATGTCTTCGAGAAGGGTGATGAGCACAAAAATATAACGGTAGGTCATTTCCAGGGTAACAATGAAAATCTTCGGAACGAAAAAGGTACGTAACGCGCGCAGGAGGTTGTTCCAACGGGTCGTGAGAGTGAGCAGAACCGCGAGAGTAACGGAAATACCCACCCTGCTGATCAGAAGGAGGGCTCCCCAAAAGCCTTGCTGCGTGATGCTTAATTCAGGCGGAAAATGAATTGGCCCGAGGTGAAGTGGGGTGGAGAAAGTCCAAATAGTCCAGAGCGGGTCACCCGGACGTACCCAATTAAATAAGGCCGGTAAGACCATGATTCCTGTAAATAAGGGAATTACTAACCAAACCCGCTGAACTAGGAAGCGAGTAGGAACCTTAGATAGCGCGGCGAGGATCAGAATAACCAGATAGGTCCCCCAAAGTAAAGGTAAATGACGCAAAAGATTGACCGTTACGAGGAGTAAGAATATCCCAAGTAGTTTCACCCTGGGATCTAAGGCTTGCAGGAAACCTGAACGAACAGCGATCTCCTCAGAAAAGACGGATTCCTTAACAAGAACAATGATAGCTTGAAGCGTCTTTTGAATAAAGTTGGATTGCTTTAATTTAGATGGGGAAGGCTCAAGGGGACTATTTTCTTGAAGCCACAGAGGAAGATCCATACTGATTATCTCTCTTTCATTAATTCAGTGTCGGTTCTTTCTAAAACAATTCGGTGGTTGAGGAGCGTCATGTCCTTAATTCTGGCCTGGATAAACATCTGTTTACCGAAAATATCCATCAACTTAAGACCGTTTTCATAGGGCTCGATGGTATCGACTGACTCCATGAACAACACTTCGGTTTCTCCTTCTTTAAGATAGGCATTTGCTTCACACATTATATTTCCGCTCCTTCTCGATTAATGAATTAAAAAGACCATAGATTATTCATGTTCAGGTCAGACCTCCATGGCTTTTTGGCATATACAAGTTATAGTTATTATTCGACAGCAAGAAGGGATTTCCTGTAAAAGTGTATAAATAAAACTCTACAAAGAAGTTGGAAGCTAAATGTGACCTTTATATGGTAGCGTATGTCATTTGTTGAGATTGTATCCGAGAACAGGGATCGTCTTCGTTGATCCGGCTGTCGATGAGCAGCTCGGAACCCTTCTACTTATCCTCAGATGTCATTTAGGGACTAGACAAATTATTCTGAGTTGTGTTAATATTAAAGGCAATTAAATATGTAGGGATAAGTGATTCTTTTCTGAGGAAAGGAATTGAAAAGGGAAGTCAGTTAAGCTGACGCGGTGCCCGCCACTGTAAAAGGGAGTCTACTTACAAGATGTCACTGGGAGCGCTTCTCGGGAAGACGTAAGTTGATGAAGATCTTTAGCCAGGAGACCTGCTTATGCCGAAGTCAAGCTACCTACGGGAATGTTAGGGAGGTGTTTTAACTGTGTCTTCTGGTTTACTCTTATTATCAGATACTAGTTAGCCCTTTTACCATTTAGGCGGTAAAAGGGCTTTTATTTTTTATACTATCGGAAAGTATAAACTTGCGTTATATACTTTCCGAGCATAAGAGCAACTAGGCAGCGGCCTTCGCCAAGGCTTGGCGCCAGCCAAGTTTTCTTTATTTGGCATTTTCTATTGTTTTTGTCTTTTTTCATTTCGTACTAAATAATTGGAGGTTTTAAGATTGCATATTGAAGATGGTATCTTGTCGCCCTTAGCTTGTACCGCCTGGTACGCAGCGGCTACTACATTTGTCATTCCGGGTGTGATGGAAATCAAACGCAAGGTCCAAGAAAATTTGGCTTATAAACCTTTCTTGGCTATGGTTGGAGTAGGCGTCTTTGTTATTTCGTGTATGCACTTGCCTGTACCTGTGACAGGCTCCTGTTCTCATCCTTGTGGTACGCCGTTAGCGGCAATTATAGTTGGTCCTTTTGCGACAGTCGTAATTTCTGCCATCGTTCTCTTCTTTCAGGCGATATTTCTGGGTCATGGCGGGATTACAACGATTGGCGCCAATACTTTTTCTATGGGGATTATCGGAGGTATATCCGGTTACTTAAGTTGGAAACTACTGCGTGCGCTGGGTAGTCCCATATGGCTGGCAGCCGGGGTTGCTGGTTTTGTGGGAGATATCTTGACCTATTTAGCCAGTGCGTTTGAACTCGCCTTGAGTTTACACGGCAATATTCCCCTGCTTAAACAATGGATGATTTTCTTTATGGGTTATGGACCGACCCAATTACCGCTGGCCATAGCTGAGGCTGTTTTTACGGCGGCTGTGCTTCAAGCTATGGTCAGTCGTCGGCCTGATTTGTTGCCTGGGATTAAACTTCGCCAAAAATCCAGCGAGGAGGTAAAAACAAATGTCGTCAGCCGTTAATGTCAAGACATCCACAGAAAAAGTTAAATTCTTCGATTCCTATACTCGAGTCCTGTTGTCTGTGATGTTTGTCATCTTGCTTTTTATCTTTGGAGCCGGTAAATACATGGCCAGTCACCAAATGGAGGCAAGTGGTACCGATGACGCAGTCAACAACCTCGCGACAGCGGTCACGAAAGGAGAACACCATCCTTTTGCTGAGTTACCGGGAGATGCACAAGTCGGCGCTTTTTCTGTTGCTAATTTTTTTGCCGGTCTAATTGTGGGCCACCATTGGGAAAAGATTTTTGGTAAACCAGTCCAAGAGGAAGAGGACGAAAAGAGGACGTAATAAAAGGTGGTATAAGCGGTGGAAATTGCAGTGTTAGATAAAATGGCCAGAGCGGATAGTCCTTTACATCATTGGGATGGACGCGTAAAGACTGTATTATTTTTAGGTGCCATCATCCTATCAACAGCTTTTCAACACTGGTATCTTGTAGCAGTGTTGTGGATGGCCAGTATTATATTGTTTGGTACGCTTCGCCTTCCGTGGCGTACCCTGCTTATTCGCTTGGCTATGCCTTTCGGTATAGCTTGGTTGGTCTTCCTTAGCTTGTTATTCACGAATGGAAGCCAAACCGTGATGGTGATATATTTGGGGAAGTTGGCCTTCCCAGTGTACCGTGAAGGTCTGCAGCTTGGTTTTTTAATTCTGTTTAGAATTATGACAGCCGTTACATTGGGCAGTTTACTCTCTTTTTCAACACCAATGATAGAAATTTTGGAAACGTTGCGCTTATGTAAAGTTCCTGCAATAATCATTGATCTTGCTGCTATGATGTATCGCTATGTTTTTCTCGTCGAAGAAACAGCACGCAGTATGCGCCGTGCTCAGCTATGTCGAATGGGGGACCGGATGACTTGGATACAGCAGGCCCGCGATATTGGAAAGGTTGCAGGGCATGTGTTAATTAAATCCCTAGACCGCAGTACGAGGATCTATAAAGCGATGTTATCTAGGGGGTACAGTGAAACCAGCAAGGGGGCTGAATTCTTTACAAGTTCAATACCCTCAGCAGATTGGAAAAATGGTCTGCTGCTTGCGTTGTTGATTACTCTCCTACTGATCTTAGATATTTTGATCTAAGGAAGGTGTCTCTACTTCAATTTTCTAGTATCTGATTTTTTTCCCCCAAGAATTCTTGTGGTGCTTTTGCTTGATTCTGAGTTGTCTGACCCAATTGCCATTGTCTTCAAACATCTCACCCCCTAGTGTTTTAATCATACGTGTTCCGTTCACTGTCTTGGCCTCAGGTACACCGTAAAAGGAGCAGGTTAACTGGGTAAGGACAGTAATTACTCGATTTTTCCTAACGATAAGCACGACTTGAAAACCCTCTCGCGTAGGATCAGGGGCCAGATAATAAGTGCATTTTTTCATCCTATTTAAAATACAGGCTACCTCGGTAGCATCCTCAAAAGATACCTCGTGTGCAGTTTGTAACCACTCCTGCATAAAGCGGTTCACAGTAAGTGGGTCTAACCCGAGTCTTCCGACAACACCTGCTAAGCTATGAACGGTGGCTGTAATCATGATATTTTCCTCCCATCAACGATCCTGATGAACAATTTCTGCTTTAGAAATCCATCCTTTAAGCGACTTGCACATGAAGATAAATATTCTCAGGCACCTCCTACATAAAGTAATGTGATTCAGACAGGCAGTTGAATTGTTTCGGATGTTGGCAAAGGAAAACAAATTAACCTCCTGCACGCAGCTGCAGGAGGTTATAGATATACTGAAAAACACGAATATCCTTACCTCCCATCCGTCGTGGGTGTAAAAAGGCAAATTACAAATGAGCAGGTTTCCTGGCTTTAGTTCATCACAGCCCTACGTCTTCCCGGATAAAATCCAGTGACTTATTGTAAGGCCGCTCCCTATTACAGTGGCGGGACCGCGTCAGATTTGAACTGACTTCCCTTTTAAACATTGTCTTAGTTATATGAAAAGGACAATGTACTCATTTGTCTAATATTAAGCTGATTAAAGAATAGCATGGATAAAATTCCCTGTCAATGGTTAATTATTTTATTGCGAATGGGAGATAATGTTAGTGGCTAAAGAAGTAAGGGAGAGAGTAACATTGAATAGAGCCTTCTCAGCGTTTCATCCATCGGTAAGCTTTGTGTTTTTTGCAGTAATGTTAGCTTTTACGATGCTTTGCGTGCATCCCGTTTTTCTGGGGGTAACCTTAATTTCAGCTTTTATCTTCTCTTTAATTTTGAATGGGCGTAGGGGCGTAAAGTTAAGCATCATATTTTACTTGCCTATGTTCTTATTAATCGCCATTAGTAATCCCTTATTTAATCATCGAGGAAGAACAACGTTATTTTTCTTCATGGACAGTCCCATTACTTTAGAAGCTATGCTCTATGGAATATGCTCAGCGGCGTCTCTGATCGCCATTATTGTTTGGTTCTCTTGTTATAATAAAGTTATTACATCCGATAAATTTTTGTATTTGTTTGCTAAGCTGACTCCGGCGGTTGCTCTGCTGATTACAATGACTATTAGAATGATTTTAAAACTAAAACAGCAACTAAAGACAATAGCCAATGCTCAACATACGATAGGGTTGGATCAAAGGACAGGAAGTCTCAGCGAGAGAGTAAAGAAGGGAATGAGAGTCATATCCATACTACTGAGCTGGTCGATGGAGGAGGCTATTGAAACGGCTGATTCAATGAAGGCGAGAGGCTATGGACTGAAAGATAGAACGACATTTTCACTTTTTAAATTTGATAAGCGGGATGGCTTGGTATTAGGCCTGATTAGCGTACTGGCGGGCATCTGCTTTGCGGGGTATTTTTCAGGATATGGGACAATGCAATTTTACCCGTCAATCAGGCCTTTGAATTTATCACCCCAAGCAATTAGCTTATATATAGTATTTTCGGTATTAGCATTTTTGCCGATTATTATCGAAGTAAGGGAGAACTTCAAATGGCGTTCTTACAAATAGAAAACTTGAGCTTTTCCTATCCTAATACCCAGGAAAGAGCACTCAAAAGTGTGAATTTAGAGATTAAGGAAGGCGAGTTTATTTTAGTATGCGGCGTGTCAGGTTGTGGCAAGAGCACTCTTTTACGGCATATCAAGCGTGAGCTTACACCGCATGGCAGGAAGGCAGGTGTGGTGTATTATCGAGGCCTGGATATCGAAAAACTAGATCACAGAAGGGCTGCCTCTGAGATTGGATTTGTGCTGCAAAATCCGGAGAATCAGTTGGTGACCGATACCGTTTGGCATGAATTGGCGTTTGGTCTTGAAAATTTAGGGCTGAGTACACCTGAAATTCGTCGTAAGGTGGCAGAAATGGCGAGCTTCTTTGGCATTGATGGCTGGTTTAGAAAATCTGTGGCTGAATTGTCAGGCGGACAAAAACAAATCCTGAATCTAGCTTCGGTGATGGCCATGCAACCAAAAATACTGATTTTGGATGAACCAACGGCTCAACTAGATCCCATTGCGGCTCAAGATTTTCTGGCAACGATCGCTAAAATTAATCGAGAATTAGCAGTTACAGTAGTTTTAACAGAACATAGACTGGAAGAAGTATTCCTGATGGCGGACAGAATTGTGGTCATGGAAAAAGGTGAAATAGTTTGCTTTGATAGACCGGAGCAAACCGCCAAACTTTTAGCTGCTGGGAAGGGTAAACAGACTATGTTTAAAGGATTGCCTTCGGCAATTCGGATTTATAGCGAGCTAAGATTGGGCAATTATTGTCCTTTAAGCGTGAGGGACGGAAGAAAATGGCTTGGTGAATATATGATCCCCGCAGCGGAGGGATTATCAGAAAATCAATTCAAGGATCAAGTTCAAAAGCAAAAGCCTGTCATTAAAGCCGAAGAAATATGGTTCAAATATTCAAAGGAAGAAAATGACATTTTGCGAGGATTCTCGCTGAAGGCTTACTCGGGGGAAATACTCTGTGTGTTAGGCGGCAACGGAACCGGCAAAACGACTATGCTCGGAGTGATTTCAGGCTTACTAAAGCAGTATAGAGGAAAGGTTGCCATCAACGGTAAGAGAATAGAGGCTTTCCAAGCGCAAGAGCTTTACCGCAACAATATAGCTCTCTTATCTCAGAATCCAAGGGCATTATTTGTTTGCGATACCGTCTTAGGGGATTTGGAGGAGGCGGCAGCGATGCTTGAACCGGATAAGGCTGCTCTGAAAGTTGAAATTAACAGGATTGCCCAAGAATTGAGAATCAACGATTTTTTGGTCAGACATCCGTATGATTTAAGCGGCGGAGAGCAGCAAAAAGTGGCACTCGCCAAGCTTTTGCTATTGAAACCCAAAATTGTGTTATTAGATGAGCCGACAAAGGGACTTGATGCAGAGTCTAAAGAAGGGTTAGGTGAAATCCTCAAAAAGTTATGCAGTCAAAATGTTGCCATAGTCTTAGTGACTCATGATATCGAATTCGCGGCTCAGTATGCTGATCAATGTGCCCTGATGTTTGACGGGGATATTGTATCAGAAGGAAAAGCTAAGGAGTTTTTTGCAGGAAACAATTTTTATACAACCGCTGCCAACCGGATGGCAAGAGGAATCTTCCCTAAGGCAGTGACTTGTGAGGACGTGATTGAACTATGCAAGATAAGCGTCTAAGCCGGTACACAAACGTCATGAAAATTATGTTGATCATTGTATTACCGTTATTGTTGGTGCTCTCGGCGTTGAGCGGGGATAAGAACTACGCTTTATTGAGTGTGGTATTTATCATAGTTGCGATGATTCCTTTCTTTCTAAGGTTTGAAAAACGCAGGCCTGAAGCCAGAGAATTGGTGGTTATTGCTGTCATGGCTGCTCTGGCAGCTTTGGGACGGGTTGCTTTTGCCCCATTCTCCAATTTTAAGCCGACCTCAGCCATCATCATCATAACAGCTCTGGCGTTCGGACCTGAGGCAGGGTTTTTAACAGGCGCTACGGCTGCAGCAGCCTCAAATCTATTTTTTGGACAAGGTCCGTGGACCCCGTGGCAAATGTTCTGTTGGGGGATGATCGGTTTTATTGCGGGTATTTTAAGAAATGCAGGGTTTCTCAAAGGGAAATTAGGCTTATCTATCTATGGACTATGCTCAGGGTTTGCCTTTGGCTGGGTTATGAATATCTGGTTTATTATCGGATTTATCAATCCTATTACTTGGCAATCGATCACAGCCGCCTACATCTCAAGTTTTTGGCTTGATTTCATTCAGGCAGTATCAACCCTAAGCTTCCTTTTGTTGTTGGCAAAGCCTTGGCTAAAAAAGCTGGACAGGATAAAAGTAAAATTTGGTTTGATGGAATGACGATTGTTGATTAAAGCGGTTGTAAAAGATAAAAGCCCATTTAGAGGAAATCACTTATAAATAGCTGCAATAACGTTGGCTACTGGGATAAGGAACAATTGGCCCAGGAGGGTGCCGATTAGTTTGGCACTCATTAACATAACGACAAGGGCTTTGACATCTGCATAGGGGCGATATCCCCTCAAGGCTTGATCTGTAATAATCGATGATTTGGGGTCAATAAACAGCATAAAGATAATATTCGCGGCAGTATTGATGATTCCGGCAGAGGCTGAAGCTGCCAGGCGGTGTTGAGCAACAACAAGCGAAGCAGCATAATAAGCTGCCATCACTCCAATCGTGTAAACTCCGGTGACCAAAACATTGAGAACTATCAAATCAACAGGTATTTTGTGATACGGCAGACGATTTATCATTTCTTTGGAAGGCAAAGTAATATTTTCGAGAACTCTACGGATACTGCGAAATTTTAAAGCATCAATAACAACGGTTGACACGGAGCCTGTCCGCTCAAGATTATTGACTGCTCTAAAAAAGTTTTTCAAAAAGGTAGGAGTTAAGATTATGCCCAAGAATGTTCCTGCGCTTGCTATCCATAGGACCTTGCGGATACTGGGCAGGGGATCAATACTTTGACTGAGAGAGCTATCCATCAAGCCCCCAATTAAAGGAGCTTGCAGCGTATGAGCTATCAAAGAAATTAAGTAAAATAAGTTAAAAAATGTCGTGGATAAGGCGAATAGCCCACTTTTGACAGAGTTGAGCCGAACGGAGTAAGCAAACGTATCAATTATGTGAATTATAAACGTCAAAAAGAACAATTGGTACATATTAAACGGCACTTGGCCCACCCCCATCCTTAATATGACTATGTCGGATAGGGGACAGAAATACTATATGGCTAGATGAACGTGTTGCTCATTTTGGCGGGAAATTTTATGCTACCTCAGTAGCTTCTTCAAAGGATACCTCGCGGGCAGTTTGTAACCACTCTTTCATAAAACGGTTAACTGTAAGCGGGTCTAACCCGAGTCTGCAGATCACACCTTTTAAGCTATGAACAGTGGCTGTAATCATAACATTTCGCTCCCTTTCATTAGGCAAGATTGAGGTATCTTAGTCAAGTGATTGACCGTTGCAGAGAGTTAATTAACCAATTAAGACCAGACCACAAATTGGTGAGCTTGATTCCTGATCAGTATTGGCTGCATTCGAAGCTTGGTTGATAAACCAGCCTGCCGTTTTATTTAGCTCATGGATGTTGATTCCATAGGCTTCAATTGCAGGTCGGGCATATTGTGGATTTCGACACTCTCCCTTGTTAGTTAACATTCGGCAGCTTGGATGACTGTTGCAAAAGATTTCTTTGCAGGAACCGGCGGCAAAAGCCATAGCATTGGAATAACCCAGCTTAATAGCTGATCTTTCAATATCGGCAACGATTTCGTGCAATAATCTCATGATGACAAGACGTTCATCAGTAACTAACCATCCCGATGGAACATCGATTTTTATGGCCAGTGCCGATCGGCGGATTCCTAACATAGCCCGGAACCCGGATGGACCAGAAACATAAGGCGGGCAGTTAGCCGAAAGACCGTAAAATGCACATTTTGGTTTTCGACACAGATCAGCCAAATCGTCCTCAATTGAGATGTCACCTGAGGAAATTACCGCCACACTGATTATTCCTGAACCAATTTGTAAAGCGATCTGAACTAATTCGTCAATGCCTAATTTGGTTTTATCTACTTGCAACGTATGGTCATTCATAAGCTTATCTCCTCATCACCCTTGAAAGTCCGTTAATAGGAATTAACGAAGCATCTGGTACCAGTTCCAATAGCTTTATTTTAGGTAATTTTATCATAGGACTAAAAAGTAAGATGTTAAATACTTAACCTAAAAAACCTCCTGCACCTAAGGTAGAAGGTCCGAGATATGTTAGTTAAAGCGCCAAAGTTAAATTGTCAGCAGGTACCCTGGCTATGGTTCAGTGACCTCAGTTAGACTTTCCAAGAAATCCAGGCAGTTTTTGTCCTAACTTTCTCCGTCACAAATCCATCGATGGAGATTTCTTGGAGATAATTCCTTATCAAATCGTTTTTCTCAAGCTCTGAGTAATGTTCTGTTTCAAAGAGCGTACCATAATAAAGGCAAGCTTCTTCGGTCGTTCGGATATGTTCTCGATCTGTATTAACATAGGTAATACTGGGGTAATAACCCATTAGCCAAAGGATGTTGAAAATGCAGTAAATGGCGTTGGTGTAAAATCTTACTCCCTTAAGCTTGAGAATCTCTGTGCGAATAATATCTTGAACAGAGTCCGAACGATCAACAATATTGGACAGAAAACAGTCTCCCTTGCTGGCAGCGCACATCTTCTCCAAAGTGATTTGATCGTAGATCCCGGGACTATTGATTGCAGTAACAAGGTTAAACCTTTTTGTCCAGTTATGCTCTTCAAGGTTAACCTCATGCCAGTCTAATTTTCTGAAAGAGACGTTGGTGAGATTCTCAGCTTCGGCATTCTGCACCGCAAAGTCCAACATTTTATCAGATATGTCCAGGCCGGTGACGTCTGCAGCTTGCTTAGCAAATTCAACAGCGAACCTCCCCGGTCCGCAGCCTATATCCAGGACGCTGCTCTGCTCGGTGAGAAGACTATTATGTAACAAAAATTTAATGATTTTCTTAATGCGCTCATCTGGGCGGCCTTGACAAACCACCTTGTTAAACTCGCTTGCTCTGTTGTCCCAAAACGAGTTAGCGGCTGCGTGAGTAGGTTTGCCCTCGCTCCAAAGCCGGGTAAAATATTGAATATTCATTCCTTTATCATCCTCTCAAATAGTTATGGTGGCAATCTGGGCATACCTTTAAGATAGAGTCAGACCTGAGGATATTCGTGACGGTCAGATCAGAATACCCTTAGGCCTGAGGTCGATAATATTCCGTAAGTATCCAAAACTCCTTAGGAATTATGAGTGAATATGCAAGATTGTTTTGAAGGTACTCTGGAACGTGGAATTCATTACATTACAAACTATGGAAAGGCATTGGGCACGGGCAATATGTCTATAATCACCTCCTTTAAAAGGAAAAATCCATGGAAGAACTGACCAGACTTAATGTCAGGTCAAGACCTCCATGGTCTCTTTTTTATGATTCGTAAGATTATATTTTTTACTTTACTACAGTTGATAATGTTCTACACAAAAGTATTAATCCCTGCTGCAGGTGTGATTTCTATTATGACGTTTTCTGATAGTTCCCATATCTGGTGCATAACATATCTCCTGACAAGAAGCCACCGTTTATTCGGTGGCTTTCGGCTTCTCATCAGCAGAAGTGGGTAAAATAGTTAAAGATACTTAATTGATAATGAATTGGAAGGGATATACAGACCGGATGTGGAATTTTAACATAGCCTTTGTTTACAGGGCTTATGTCATGTTTATCAGTATCTTTTCACGATTATCCTTTTTTATATTTAATCGAAAAATCAGATAATATTTATTATATGTTTCTGCCCTTGGTGGGAATGTTGTTTATCATTCCTTGCTTGATCTTCTGGCGCTATG
>Ga0326727_10010376_pt1 | contig 22218 bp, 19 predicted proteins | sample MB2enrmetagenome_FD_207643 | JGI IMG/M metagenome (GOLD analysis project Ga0326727, IMG submission 207643) | Lab enriched peat soil microbial communities from McLean, Ithaca, NY, United States - MB29MY | ecosystem: Environmental > Terrestrial > Soil > Wetlands > Peat | place: USA: New York...
AGCAATCCAAATCCACCGCCGATATCGAGGACTTCGCGCTCCTGCGCAGCGACGGCATGCCCACTTACCACCTGGGATCCTGCGCCGACGACGTGGATCTGCGGATCAGCCATATCATCCGCGGCCAGGATCACCTGACCAACACCTTCAAGCACGTGCTGATCTTCGAAGCGGCGGGCGTCGCGCCGCCGCGTTTCGCGCACCTGCCGCTGCTGGTGGCCCCCGATGGCGCCAAGCTTTCCAAGCGCCGCCACGGGCCCGTGGTCAGCGTCACGACGTATCGCGACGCCGGCTTTCTGCCGCACGCCTTCGTGAATTTTCTGTGCCTGCTGGGCTGGTCCCCCAAGGACGACCGGCAGCAGATGAGCCGCGCCGAGCTTCTGGACGCTTTCTCGCTCGAAGGCATCAACCGCAGTAACGCGGTGGTCAACTTCACCGAAGAGGATCCCTTCGATGCCAAGGCCGTCTGGTTGAATGCCGAACTGATCCGCGCGCTGCCGGTCGAGGAACTCTCGGCGCGCCTGCTTCCGGTCGTCCAGGCCGCGGGCTTTTCAATTACGCCCGAGAAGATGGCGCGGATCACGCCCTTGGTGCGCGAGCGCATCAAGCTCCTGCGCGACGTGCTGGCGGTGGCCGATTTCTTCTTCGTCCGCCAATTGCCGCCCTACGACCCCGCCGAGCTGATCCCCCAAAAGGGCGACACCTCGATGGCTCTGCGGGCTCTCGAAGCCGGTTGCGAGATCCTGAGCGGCGTCGAGTTCACCCATGACGCGCTCGAAGGCTCGTTGCGCGCCGGGGCGGCCCAACTGGGGATCAAGACCGGGCAGATGTTCCAACCCATCCGCGTGGCGGTTTGCGGCCGCAAAAACGCGCCGCCCCTGTTTGCAACCCTCGAAGCGCTTGGCCGCGAGCTTACGCTCGAACGCATCGGCCAGGCGGTGCGGAAACTGAAAGAGATATGAACCCTCCCAACCCTCTTGGGCCGGCCGACAACGCTGGTGCCCCCTCCAATTTTATTCGCGACATCATCGTCGACGATCTGAAAACCAACAAGTACGACGGCCGCGTGCACACGCGCTTCCCGCCCGAGCCCAACGGCTACCTGCACATTGGGCACGCCAAGTCCATCTGCCTCAATTTCGGACTGGCGGCCGAATTCGGCGGCCAAACCAATCTGCGGTTCGACGACACCAATCCCGAAAAAGAGGAAACCGAGTACGTCGATTCCATCATGGAGAACGTCCGCTGGCTGGGCTTCGATTGGGAAGACCGTCTTTTCTACGCCTCGGACTACTTTGGCCAATTGCACGATTGGGCGGTCCAGCTTATCAAAGCCGGCAAGGCCTACGTTTGCGATCTCACGGCAGAGGAAGTGCGCCAGTACCGCGGCAGCCTGACCGAGCCGGGCAGGGAGAGCCCCTACCGCAACCGCTCCGTCGAGGAGAACCTGGATTTGTTCGCGCGTATGCGCGCCGGGGAATTCCCGGATGGATTCCGCACCTTGCGCGCCAAAATCGACATGGCTTCGGCGAACCTCAATATGCGCGACCCGGTGATGTACAGAATCCTGCACGCCGAGCATCATCGCACCGGCGACCAGTGGTGCATCTACCCCATGTACGACTACGCCCACGGCCAGTGCGATTCCATCGAGCGCATCACCCACTCGATCTGCACGCTGGAGTTCGAGGATCACCGGCCGCTCTACGATTGGTTTGTCGAGGCGCTGGGCATTTACCATCCGCAGCAGATCGAGTTCGACCGCCTGAACCTCACTTACACTCTGTTGAGTAAGCGCAAGTTACTCACTTTGGTGCAGGAGGGCCACGTGCGTGGCTGGGACGATCCGCGCATGCCGACTCTCTCGGGCATACGCCGCCGCGGCTACACGCCGGAAGCCATCCGCAACTTCTGCCGCTCCATCGGCGTTTCGAAGACCAACGGCATTATCGAATTCGGATTGATCGAACACCACGTGCGCGAAGACCTGAACAAGCGCGCGCCGCGCGTGATGGGCGTGCTGCGGCCCCTCCGCCTCGTGATCGATAATTACCCCGAAGGTCAGGTCGAAGAGATGGAGGCCGTGAACAATCCCGAAGACGCCTCCGCCGGCACGCGCCAGGTGCCGTTTTCGAAGGTGCTCTATATCGAGCAGGACGATTTCCGCGAAGATCCGCCCAAGCAGTATTACCGCCTCTCGCCCGGCCGCGAAGTCCGCCTGCGCTACGGCTATCTGGTCACCTGTACCGGCGTGGTGAAGAACGAGCAAGGCGAAGTGGTGGAGGTGCACTGCACCTACGACCCGGCCACGCGCGGCGGCAACACGCCCGATGGACGCCGTGTGAAGGGCACGATCCACTGGGTTTCGGCCGCCCACGCCATCGATGCCGAGGTGCGGCTCTACGATTCCCTGTTCACGGTCGAGAATCCCAACGAGGTCCCGGACGGCAAGGATTTCACCGCCAACCTGAATCCCAAATCGCTTGAAGTCGTAACCGGCGCCAAGCTGGAGCCTTCCCTCGGCGGCGCGCCCGTGGGAAGCGGCTACCAGTTCGAGCGCCTGGGCTATTTTTGCGTGGACCCGGACAGCGCTCCCGATCGCCCGGTGTTCAACCGCACTGCCACTCTGCGCGACACCTGGGCCAAAATCGAGAAGCGGGCCGCCAAATGATCGTTCTCGGAATCGGCGGCATCCTTGGCGATGCCGCCACCGCCATCCTTAAGGACGGCGAGCTGGTGGCCGCCGTCGAAGAATCCAAGCTCATCCGCCGCCGCATCCAGTGGGGCGGGCAGGGGCAGATGCCCGAGCACTCCATCGCTGCCTGCCTCGAGCTGGCCGGCGTCACGCCGGCCCAAGTGGATGCCGTGGCCCTGGCGCGGCCCATCCCCGAAACCGATTTTCATCTGAAGATCCGCGCGCGCTTTCCGGCCGCCCGCATCCTGGTGATCGAGCACCACCGCGCCCACGCGGCCTCGGCTTACTATCCGTCGCCCTTCGAGGAAGCCACCGTGCTCACGCTCGATCGCGGCGGCGATTTCCGCTGCGGCTCGCGCTGGCAAGCCAGCGGCGCGGAGCTGGCGCTCGATGCCGAACATTACGTGCCGGATTCTCTGGGGGATCTTTACGGCCGTGTCGCCGAGCTATTGGGCTTCGAATCCCAGGTGGATGAGCACAAGGTGCAGTGGCTCTCGGTGGCCGGCGACGAGCGCCATCGCGACCTGTTTCTCGAAATCCTGGGTATGTGCGAGGCAGGCCCGCGCATCGACCGGAGCTTTTTCGGCACCGAACGGCTCACCCATGGCGGTTTTGGTCCGCGCTTTTACAAACGCCTGGGGCTCCCGGATGGTGCGCCCATCCCTGAACCCGAGCGCGCGCACGTGGCGGCAGGCATCCAGAAGGCCATAGAGACGGCCGCCATCCGCGTGGCCGGCCCCGCCCGCAACCTGTGCCTGGCCGGCGGTTTGGGCCTCAACGCCCTGCTGGTATCCGCGCTCGAAAACCACTTCGGCCCGTGCAACGTCTTCGTTCAACCGGCGGCCGGCAACGCCGGCACCGCCATGGGCGCGGTGCTGGATGCCTGGCACGGCGCCTTCCGCCAAACCCGGCGCGTGGCCCTCGATACGGTCTGTCTCGGCCCGGCCTTCGCCGCCGGCGATATCAAGCGGGTCCTTGAGAATTGCAAACTGCGCTTCCATTACATGCTGACGGACGACGAAGTGATCGCCGCCGCCGTTGAGCAGCTCTCCGAAAACCGCATCGTTGCCTGGATGCACGGCCGCATGGAATTCGGCGCGCGCGCGTTGGGAAACCGCAGCATCCTGGCCTCGCCGCTCGACCCCTATTCCACGGAAAATCTCAACGCTTTCATCAAGCATCGCGAGCCGTTCCGCAAATTCGCCGCCTCGGTGCCCGCCGAGTTGTGCGCCGAGTATTTCGAAGTAGGCTCCAACGCGCGATATCTTTCTACGGTGGGCCGCGTGAAGCCTGCCTGGCGCGACCAGTTTGCCGCCGCCATCCTGGCCGGAGACCTGGTGCGCGTGCATACCGTGGATCGCGACGAGAACCCGCTCTACTGGAAGCTGCTCAACGCCGCCGGCAAAGCCACCGGCCTGCCGGTGCTCTACAACACCTCGTTCAACCTCTTCGGCGAGCCGCTGGTCTGCACGCCGCGCGACGCCGTGCGCAGCTTCTACTCATCGGGCATCGACGCCATGTTCGTGGGCCACTTCTTCCTGCAGAAATAGCGCGCGCTAATTCTCCGCGGCCGCGCTGGACTTGGCGGCCGCGGGGTAGAAGATCGGGTTGGCCGTGAGCGGAACGGCCGACTGGACTGCGTTGCCAGGTATGAACGCGTGGATCGCCCCTGTGGCTGTGTCGAAGATTTCCAGCGAGGAACCGAGCGTGCAAGACGGTGCCGCAAGGATCAGAGTTCCAGAGGAAGTCCCCGACGGAATCGAGACCGGAACGCCCGTCATCGTTTCCGTCACGGTCACCGTGTTCACAATCTCGGCCCGTATGATCGCCCGCGAAGCTGGCACCAGGCTTGAACCAGCCAGCGACACGGAGGACATCTTCCCGGCTGCGACCGAGAAAGTGCCCGTGCCGATCTGGGTGCCGCTGGCATTGAAGAACGCCACGGAGCCGGTGCAGGGCGCAGGTGTCGCGGTGGTGGACGCCGTGGCGGGCGCGCTAGCCGTGTTGACGAGAATGACCTGAGCGGTCTCGCTGGGCGCCAGACCTACCGGCGGCAGGTTGGACGTAGTTGTATAAGTTATGGTGTTCGTAGAGGTGGTCTGCCCAAAGGCGCAAAAAGCCACCATAAATAGGACAGCGCCAAATGCGATCAATCGGTTGAACATGAATGACCTCGTCTGAGCGCAATTATCGCACTTACTTCGCGATGGCGCACCGCTGCGCGCCCACCACGCGCGCGAGGTCCTCCGGCGCTACCAGCATCTGACATCCGCGCAAGCCCGCGCTCACCGAGATGAAGTCCCACAGATCGGCCGTCTCGTCCAGATAGACCGGATAAGGTTTCCGCGTCCCCACCGGCGAAACCCCGCCGCGAATATACCCGGTCAGACCCAGCACTTCCTTCACGGGCACCAACTCCACCTTCTTGTTGCCGCTCGCGGCGGCCAGCGCCTTCAGATCCAGTTCGGTGTTTGCGGGAATAACGGCCAGCAGCACGCCGCCGCGGTCGCCGCGCGCCACCAGCGTTTTGAAAACCTGCTCGGGAGGCAGCCCGAGCGCCGCAGCTACGTGCGGCGCGCTCAGGTCTGCCTCATCTACCGGGTACTCGCGCAATTCGTAGCGCACGCCGGCCTGGTCCAGCAGGCGGGCGGCGTTGGTTTTGGCCTTCACCATCCGTGCCGCGCCAGAGCCTCACGCGCCAGCGTGATCACGGCCGGGTTCACCAGCTCGCGATAATCCGCGGTGCGCATGTGGATCTCGTCGCGATGCGTCCCTCCATTAAAGGCGATGGTCTCCTCTCCCGCCAGGCTGCTATCCAGGTAGACGGGCATACCGTAGAGATTGCCCATGGGCGGCATGGCGCCCAGCTCGCAATCCGGGAACAGGCGGCTCAACTCCTCCTCGGTGGCCATGCGCGCGTGGGTGAGTCCCAGGGTCAGGCGGACCTCCTGGAAATCCACCACGCGGTTGGCCGGCAAAACCAGCATGTGGAAGCCGTCGTCGCCGAAGACCACCACGGTTTTAGCCACCTCGCGCGGCGGCAAGTGTTCGGCCGAAGCCACTTCACGGGCGGTATAGGCAAGCGGGTGAACGGTGTGCGTGTATTCGGTGCGGTTCTCCTCGAGGAATACGCGCAGTTTCTCCGAAAGTGCCATAAGAACCTCCGCTGCTTCAGATTCTACGCCCGCCCGCCGGCGGGTGGATGCGCGCGCCCGCACATCGGAAGAAAGTCAGCGCCAGTTCTTCAATTTGGGCCAGTACTCGGCTAATGGATACTTCACCCCGCGGCAGTAGAACACGTCGAAGTGCTCGTAGGGCATCGAGTAGGGGTGCTCCACATGGCCGACTTTGCGCACTTCGGCGAAGAGCGCTTCGAGCCTCTCCCGGCGGTCGCCCATCACAATCACGCTTTCCCCGGTGTAACCGCGCGGTCCCCAGTAGAAGTAGTTCTGGTGGCCGCTGATGGCTTTGGGAAGGCCGTAGCGGGCCCCGAACAGGTCCACCGCGCCGGCCTGTCCGTAATTCTGCCCGAAAATCGCGGTGCGGGCGCGCACGTCCGGCGGCAGGCTGTTGTAGACGCGCGCCACCTCGGCCACCATCTCCTCCCAGCCGAACTGATCGGCGAACAACTGGGGCAGCGGTCCCAACCGCATGGTCTCGATGCGCGGCTGCTGCATGTGGATCGCCCTGGAATAGCGGATGAAGGTCTCGGGCGGCAGGATGGGGATCAGCAATGGCGTGAGCAGCGCCCCCATCACCACCATGAGCGCAACGTAAACCGGCTTGATCCAGCGCGTGCGAGGCCCCGCCAGCCAAGCTTCCCAGGCCACGGCGCCGGCCGCGAACAACATCGGGAACGCCGGAAAGAGATAGTAGATCCGCGGGCTGAGCGCCAGGATCGCCGCCGCCGTGGCCAGCCAGGCCCAGCCCAGCGCACGATACGGCCGGCCTTCGGGCTGGAAAAAGAAAAACCACAGGCCTGCCAGCCAGACCGGCGCGGCTAGCGGCAGCATGGCGAGGATTTCCTGGCCCCAGAATGCACCGGGCGAAAGGCTCACGTTCCGTCCGCTCTGCCGGAGGTTGGCTTGCAATTCCAGGAACGGGAAATGGTGGCGCACGTTCCACACCAGATTGGGCAGGAAGATCAGGAAGGCCAGCGCACCGGCGGCCCAGAGCCAGGGACTCCGGAAAAGGCGGCGCTGGGGCGTCAGCAAGAGGCCGAGCACGATCCCGAAACCGAAGATCAGCATGGAGTGCTTGTTCTCGATCCCTAGCCCCGCCAGCAGCCCAAACCAAAGCCAGAGCCGCTGGTTGCCGGTCTTGACGATGCGGATCAGGATCGCCGCGCACCCCATCCAGAACAGCGGTTCGAAGGCGTTCATGGAAAGAAAATGATCCAGGCTCAAGAAGCCGGGCGCGAGCAGCGCGCACAGGGCGGCCAACCCCTGGGCGAACCGGCGGCCTCCCAATTCGCGCGCGATGAAGCCCGTCAACAGCACCATTCCGGCGCCCGCCAGGGCGGGGAAAAAGCGGATGGCGGGCAGCGAATCGCCCAGCAGGATGCGGCCGATCCGCGCAATCAGGGCGATCAGGGGCGGCTGATCGACGTAGCCCCAATCCAGGTGCTCGGCGCAAGCCAGGTAATAAAGCTCGTCGATAAAGTAGCCGTAGTGCCGGCCGGTATAAAGGTGCAGCGCCAGCTTCACAAGCGCCAGCACGGCCACCATCGCGCCGGCTCCCAGAAGCCAGGGGCGGCGCGAGGCGTCGGGCTCGGGAGCGGCGGCGGGGACCGCATCCATGGTGCTCATTCCGCTTCAGTCTACCGCCATCGCGGTTACACTGAAACAGATAGAACCGTGACCATCCGCCAAACCTTGCTCATCCGCCAGGCCCTCTACAATCTGCGCGGCGGCTTCCTGGTGCGTCCGTTCAGCATTGCGCTGGTGCTGGGTCTCGCGGGCGCATTCCTCTCGTGGCTGGAAGAAAGCACTCCAGGGTTCAGCGACTGGGTGCCGAAGCTGCTCTTCCCCTCGCACGCCGATCCCCAGGTCGCCCAGGTCATTCTGGCAGGCATCGCGGCCTCCATCATGACCGTCGTTTCCATTGTCTTTGCGATCCTGCTGATGACCCTGACGCTGGCCTCCATGCAATTCTCGCCGCGTATCATCGTGAGCTTTGCCAGGGACCGCGTGACGCAGTGGACGCTGGGCATCTTCCTGGGCACATTTTCCTATTGCATGGCGGCTCTTCCCGCGGCCCACTCTCTGCCGCAACCCTTCGCACCCGTTGTTACGGTGATGGGGGCGATGCTGCTGGCCATGGCGTGTGTTGGGTGGCTGCTCTTTTTCATCCACCATATAGCGCACGCCATCAGCGTCGGTCACATTGTGGACAGAATCGCGTCGGAAACGGAGGCCATAGTCGACGAGATGATGCCATGGCCGCACCGCAATACGCACATGGCCGAGCCTGGCATGGCGCAGACCGAAACCTGGGAAACGCCCGTGCTGAACGAGACCTCCGGTTACATCCGCTTTATCGACACCAGCCGCCTGGTGGAGCTGGCGAAGTCCTATCGCGTGAAGATCCATGTAGTGCGCAGGGTGGGCCTCTTCGTTCCGGCGGGCACTCCGCTTCTGATGGTGCGCAAGGGAGACCGGCTCTCCCCGGAAGCGATCGCCGGATTGCGAGGCGCCTTCGATCTGGGACCCTCCCGCACCCTGCAGCAGGACATCGAGTTTGGAATCCTGCAGATTGTCGATATCGCACTTAAGGCCATCTCGCCCGCAGTGAACGATCCCACGACGGCCGTCGGCTGCGTGGACCAGTTGAGCCGCGTCCTGATCCGCGTTGCCGCGCGTGAGCCAACCGCGAGTCTGCTGTTCGATCCTCCCGGCGTGCTGCGTGTCAGTATTCCGTGGATCTCCTTTGAGCCGTTGCTGCACTCGGCATTCGATCAAATTCGCCTCTATTCCAAGTCGGATACGGCTGTGAGCCTGCGCATGCTGCGGGCCCTCGGCGACATTGCCATTACCGCGCCGGACCAGGAGATCCGGCGTATGCTCTATGAACGGGGGAAACGGATCGTGGACGGTTGCGCCGAGAAGCTGGACGAAGAGGACATCCGGCCCATGCGCACCCGCCTGGCCAGGCTGGAGAAACTTCTGGTGGAGACGCCGCAGTTGGAGCTTCCGCGGAACGAGGGAGCGTAGCGCGCGTTTAGCGCCAGCGGAACAATTTCAAAGCCAGCGCGAAGCACACCACCAGCCAGACGCCCAGAATGCCCATCTGGGGAGCCACGCGCACCAGGCTTCCGCCCTGCAGCATGTTGGTGCGCAGGGCGTCGATCAGTGCCGTCAACGGCAGCGCGCGGATCGCCGGTTGCAGCGCGTCCGGGAAACGCTGCGACGAAAAGAAGACGCCGGAGACGATCCACATCGGCATCATGGTCACGTTCATCAGGCCTGAGGCGGCTTCGATGGTGCGCACGCGCGAGGCGATCAGCAGCCCTAGCGCGCTGAACGACAGCGAACCCAGCAGGCACAGCGCCGCCAGGCTGGCGAGCGACCCTCGCAGCGGCACGCCGAATACCAGATAGCCGAAACCCGCCACGGCCGCCACCTCGACCACCAGCAGCACCAGCCGCGAGAGCAGAAACGAGAGCAGGTAATACGCGCGCGGCATGGGCGTGGCGACGAGCCGCTTCATGAGCTTCTTGCGCCGGGCGTCCACGATGGCGAAACCTATGCCCCACATGGCGCTGCCCATCAGGTTCATGCCCAAAAGGCCGGGAATCAGGAAATCGATATAGCGCGATCCCGGCTCGCGCATCAGGCGGTCGAGCGACGCCACCGGATCGGCTCGCCCCGCGGACCTCTGGATGGCGTCATCCGCCAGCAGCCGCGCGGTGCGCCCCTCCGGATTGGTGTCATCGAAGCGGTAGATCACGGTCCCGCCGGGGCTGGGCGCGACCACCAGCGTCACCTTGCCGGTGCGCAACGCTTGCTCCGCCGCGGGTTCCGAAAGCTGCTCGACGCTCAGACCCTTCTCGGTCGCCAGCGCATGTGTCAGTTGAGGGGTTAGCGCGCCCACCGGTAGCACCTCCGCCGGGCGATTGCGGAACGCCAATCCCAGCCCCGCCGCCAGCAAAATGGGAAAGACGAAGACCCAGAACAGGGCTTCCGGCTCGCGCACGAACTCGCGAAAACGCACCAGGGTAAGCTGCACCAGCGGGTTGTCCGCCGGCGTGCGCCGGCCCTTCATGCCCGCTTCACTCATCGCGCAGGCGCCTCCCGGTCAGCGCCACGAACACGTCTTCCAGTGTCGGGGAGTGCGTCCGCAGCTCGGTCAGGGGAACGCCCTGGCGCCCCAGTTCATCCAGCAGGGCGGGCACGGCGCGATGCAGTTCGGTCACCTGCAGGCATACCGTGCCATTTTCGGACCGCACCGCGTGCACGCCTTCCAGACTCTCCAGAAGGCGCGTATCCACCACCGCCCCATGGGCCGCCGAGAACTCCACCAGGTGCTCCACGCCGATCGAGGCAATCAGCTCGCGAGGCGTGCCCTGCGCAATCATCCTCCCGCGATCCATGATGGCCACGCGGTCGCACAGCCTTTCCGCCTCGTCCATGTAGTGGGTGGTCAGCAGGATGGTCCGCCCGGCCCGGCGGAACCGCTCGATCAGGTCCCAGACCTGTCGGCGCGCCTGGGGATCGAGGCCGGTGGTGGGCTCGTCGAGAAACAGCAGGTGCGGATCGCCCACCAGCGCGCAGGCCAGCGCCAGCCGCTGCCTCTGCCCGCCCGAAAGATTGCCGACGCGCGCGTCGCGCTTCTCCACGAGCTGCACCAGCGCAATGACCTCGGCCGCCGGCGGTCCCTGCCGGAAGAAGCTGCGGAACAGGCGCACCGTTTCCCAGACCGTGAGCTTTTCGGTAAGCTGCGTTTCCTGAAGTTGGATGCCCAGCCGCTCGCGGAGTTCGCCGGCGTGCCGGGACCAATCGAGCCCCAGCACCTCAACCTCGCCGGAATCGGCGCTTGTCAGCCCTTCGCAAATCTCGATGGTGGTGGTTTTGCCGGCGCCATTGGGGCCCAGCAGGCCGAAGCACTCGCCCGGCCGCACCTCCAGCTCCAGGCCATCGATGGCAACGACTTCTTTGTAGGTTTTGCGTAGCCGGCTGACTCGCAATGCAGCCGGAAGCGCGGGCACGGACATATGTCCAGTATCCCGTGAATCGCGGCCCCTCCGGAGGAATAAGTTGCCGTGCCGTTCTTACGCGGCTTCCCCGTTGCGGGTGTTCCGGAAGGCGCCCGGCAGTCCCGCTTCGAGGCCGTACCAGAGCGGCACCTGGCGAACATGCACGGGGTCCAGGCCGCGCGCGGGACGGCGATCTTCCCAGCCATTGGCGCGGGCCGGGAACATGACCCAGCCGAGGCCGCTGGCGTGGGCGATCCATTGCCCGGGATGCTGTGCGCTCGTGTAGAGCTTGATCGTTCCGATGGTTTCCGTTTCTTCTGCAATCGCGACAGGTGAAATTGTTGATCCCTTGGTCATTTCAAGATGAAAATATCCGATATTGTTGAGTATTTCAACGTCTATTATGCGGGACCACGAATATCCTCTTTGGGGGGAGTACAATCGAGACGGTAATGGTCAGTTCGATTCTGCCGCCCGCCTTGGCCCGGAGAGACCGGCGTGAAGGCGGGTTCGTTATCCCCATAACAAAGCTGCATGGCGCATCCCAGGCCCGATGATATTCTTGTTGAAGAGAGCACAACATGAGAGTTTGGAAGGGCGTGGTCATTGGTTTCGTTGCGGCGCTGGTGTTGCTCGCCGTGGGTGCTTATTGTTATTTCGGATTCGGACTCGCCCCCGTCGCGACCGCTTCGAAGCCGATGCTCTTTGAGCGGTATCTGGCCCATCGCGCTTTGAAAGCGGTCATCGCCAAGGAGGCTGACAGGCCCTCGCCCGTGGATGCCAGTGAACCAAACCTGAAGAGCGGAGCCACCGTGTATCGCGAGAATTGCGCGGTCTGCCACGGCCTGCCCGGCCAGGAAATGAGCAGCATCGCCAAGGGTGAGTTTCCCAAGCCGCCGCACCTTTTCCGCGGCAAAGGCGTGACCGACGATTCGGTGGGCGAAACCTTCTGGAAAGCGCGGAACGGAATCCGCCTTACCGGCATGCCGGGTTTCCGGGGACTCCTCACGGACACCCAGCTTTGGCAGGTAAGCCAGTTGTTGGCCAACGCGGACAAGCTTCCCGACAGCGTCAAGCAAGAACTGAACCGCACACCATAGCGGATCGGTTCTCATTCGAGATAATCCACTTCAAGAGTGCCGCGATAGCGAATTACGCTCCGTATCCCGGCGCTTTGGAGCAGGTTCAAAGTGGTCTCGGATGGCTGAATCAGCGCCGTTTCCCGCGCATGTTGCTGGAGGTCCGCGAGCGTCCAGAAGCGATACGGATAGTTGCGCGCCAAGCCCATCGCATAACGGACAGTATTGAGACTCCGCAGCTCTTTCTCCGGCGGGATCAACAGCCGATAATCGCCGGGCTGACGGGAGTAGTAGTCCACTTCCACGTAGAGCATGCCGTTGAAACACAGGAAATACCGCTTGCCCTCGGAGCGCAAGCTGTCTTCAAGCTGGAGCATCCGCCTGGTTAGGGTTTGCTGATCGAACTGTTGAATCGACTCCGGGCGCCGCACGGCCTCCCACTGTCCGTATAGGGCTACGGCGGTCAGCACCAGCACCACGCCCGTGGAAACCCGCCGCGCATGAGGAAACTGGCGCTGGAACCAGCAGGCCAAGGCGATTGCCAGCCCGGGCAGCATCCCCATGAAGTACCGTGGCACGAAGGCGTTGGTCACCGCCAAAGCCAGAGCGTATCCGGCAAGGGGGATCAGCAGACACAACCAACCCGCGGATTCCGCCGGTTGCATGGGCGCTACTGCCGTGGTTTGCCTGGGCCCGCGGAGGACGATCAGAAGCATGAGGAGCGCCAGCAGGAACAGGCCGTCCGGAATCAGCCCCGAAAAAACGTTGCGAAGTCCGTACAGCGTTGGCGGGGACCAAAAGGCCGCCGCATACCGGTTGGCTCCGAATATCTGGTGTGCGAGCAAGACCGCGGCGGCAGCGATTCCCGCCCCGCCCGCGAGCAACTTCGGCGAGGGCAGCCGCCACGGCTTCCAGTAAATGGCCTCCCAGGCGGCAAAAGGAACCATGCACAGCACGCAGTAGTAATGAAACAAAGTGCCTGCGAGCATGATCGTTCCGAACCATGCGGCCGCGCGCCAACTCTGTTTCGGCGTCTGGCTCCAGACCCAGAAACTCATTGCCGCAAACATGAAGTAAATGCCGTAAGACCGTGCCTCATAGCCGTAGTACGGCAGCAAGGTGCAGCCCAGGAACGCGGCTGCTATCAAGCCGTGCAAGCCGTCGGTCAGACGGCGGGTGCAATCGAACGTAATCAGCAGGCCTAAAGCCAGGGCTAGAGCGGAAGGCAGCCGCGCGGCAACCTCGGCGCGAGGAAGCAGCCTCAAAAAAGCATGAACTACCAGGAAGTAGGGCGCCGGCATGTTGTTGTCGGCATGGCTCAGGGCGTCCAGAATGGCGGGGGTGTTGGGGAGCCGTGAAATCAGCACCGTGTACAGTTCGTCGTACCAGAACCAGCGATGCGCGGCGATGTAGATGGAAGTCCCCAGGTAAAACACCGCCATGGCGGCCGCCGCCATGCTCCAGCCATACGATGAAAAAACCGTAGGAACAGGCTTGACGCGCGTGGATTGCATCTCGGGTTCGGAAATAAGTGTCGTCACTTGGATCCGTCCTTACCACAGGTCACCCCAGGCGTAGTCCAAACTCGCCGCGGCGCGATCTGATATCCAAAATTTCGAGAAAGCTGGATGACTTTTGTCCGCCGGCCTTCCAGATCCCAGTCGAGGATGCACTCAATGGCCGCGTCCCCGCGCTGCCATTCAGCACCTTTGATTCCTAACGGCGGGGGCTACCTGGAATCAGGGCCGGGGAGGTGAACCGTGGGTAACCATAACTCCCGGTACTTCGGCCTCATCCCTGTAGTCCTGCCGGTACGAACCAGCGTTGAACTCACCCTTCAACGCCCCGATAATCGGGTTGACTGATGTTCCACTTACTCATATCCTTTGCCGTCCAGCCGGGCTCGCCGGCGATCGCTCCCACGTCGTTCACCTACCTGGTAGCCGCCTTCGCGGCCCTTGGCTTAAGCATGGAGTTGCGACGGCGCGCTAGTCGCGATGACACGCACGTGCGCCGCGGCCGGTACTAGTGGTTCAGTATTCCGCCCGCACCAGAAATAACCCCTTGGCCGGTGCCGTGGGACCGGATTTGGCGGGAAGCGCGGTGAGGTCCTCGATATTGCCTTTGCCGGCTTCGATGAGCGTGCCCACCACGTTGCGCACCATGTGCTTCAAGAAACCGCTGCCGCGGATGCGGTAGATCATGCGCTCCCCGGCGCTCTCCAGGGTCGAAGCGAAAACCGTGCGGACCTTCGAACCGCCCTCGGCATCCCGGTCGTCGGACGCCGCAAAAGCAGTGAAATCGTGCTCGCCTTCGAACAGCCGCGCCAGCCGCGCCATCGGGCTTACGTCCAGAGGGTAGGGATAGTGATGCACGAAGGGATATTCGAAAGGGCTGCAAACCTCCCCGCGGAAGATCCGGTACTCGTACATTTTCCAGACACAATCGAAACGCGGGTGGAACCCGGCGGGCGCCTCTTCAGCCGTCAGAACGCGAATGGCCGGCGGGAGGAGACGGTTGACGGCGCGGCGCAGGTTGGGAAGCGGAATGGGATTGGCGATGCTGAAGGCGGCCACCTGCTCGAGCGCGTGGACGCCCGCGTCCGTCCGCCCCGAGCCGGCCACCGGAACGGGCCCGCCTTCGATTCCCGCCAGAACCTCCTCCAGGATCCCCTGAATCGTTGCCAGACCGGGCTGCACCTGCCAGCCGTGAAACGGACCGCCGTTGTAAGCCAGAGTGACCTTGATGCGTCGCATCAGGTTGCGCGCGAGCCCGGCTTCACCACGGGGATGCCCAGACGGCACAGCGGGCATTCCTGAGGATCCCAGACGGTGGCTTCGAGCGTGGCCAGCGCCGTGCGCGCCACCCCTACCCCGGCGCGGCCGCCACTCCGGTCGATGATGGATCCGGCCGCCAGAACCTCCGCGCCCGCCGCGCGCAGCGCTTCGACCACTTCACGCGTGCTGCCGCCGGTGGTGACCACATCCTCCACCACCACGGCCCTTTCGCCGGAAGCCAGCGCGAAGCCTCGCCGCAGCGTCATCTTCTGCGTGGCCGGGTCCCGCTCGGTGAAAATGAACCGCGCTCCCATCGCGCGGGCCACCTCATGGCCGATGATCAGCCCCCCCAAGGCGGGCGAGGCGACCACGTCGAGGGAGCCGGCCACCAGGGGGCGCAGGCGGGCCGCCAGCATCCCGCCGAGTTGGACGGCTGCCGCGGGATGTTGCAGCACCAGCGCGCACTGGAGGTACTCGGAGCTGTGCAGTCCGCTGGTGAGCCGGAAATGACCCTGGAGATAGGCGCCGGTGGATCGGAACAGTTCCAGGACGGGGTCGGGTTGCGGCGTCACAAAGGCCTACTATACCATTGAACTTACAGGAAACGGACAGGAAGCTCTCAAATCCGGCCCTCTGAGGAAAGATCCATGTACGGAGTAAAGCAGCACACCGTATTCTTATGTATCTTGTTGCTGTTGCTGGCCCCTGCGGGCAGTTTCGCCGCCGATAATTCATCCAGCCCTCCGGCTGAAAATCCAGCCACGCCGGCCGCGGTTTCGGATCTCGGGACCCTGGTGGCGCCGCCGCATGGCATTGTGGGCCGCGTCGACCATCCCTACCGCCCGCCCACAGTGCCGGATCCCGATCTGGTCAACTCCCGGCATCTGTCGTCCTTGCTGCGGGCCGGAAATCTCTACCTTTCCCTGAGCGACACCCTGGCGTTGGCGCTTGAGAACAACATCGATCTTGAGATCCAGCGGTATGTTCCGCGTATAGCCGAGGCCGAGGTTCTGCGGGCGCGGGCCGGTGGATACGCGCCCACCACGGTCGGGACGGCGGTACTCCCCGGGCCCGCCAGCGTCGGCGGCATCGTTCCCGCGAGCGGCCTGCAGGCCTACCAGGTAGCGGGTTTGACGCAGATCGGCCCCATGCCCCCCGGCCTGGACCCCGTACTGGTGGGATCCGCGAACTGGGCCCACACTACGGCGCCTCAGAGCAATACCGTAACCACCGGAACCAGCGCCCTGATTCAGCGCCAGGACACCAATACGTTGAGCGTCCAGCAGTATTTTCTAACCGGCACTCAGGTCAGTCTGGGATTGAACGACAGCACGATATTCACCAACAGCAACCACTCGGCTATCAGTCCGGGCACCACCTCGGGGCTGAATCTTACGGTGTTGCAGCACCTGCTGCAAGGCTTCGGACCGGGGCTGAATAGCCACCAGATCCATATCGCCAAGAATAACCGCGAAGTTTCGGACCTGACCTTCAAGGCGCAGGTGATCACTACCATCGTGGCGGTTGCGGGCCTCTATTGGGATCTGGTCAGCTTCAACGAAAACGTGAAGGTGAAACGCGACGCCATGGCCGCCTCCCAACGGCTGCTGGAGGACAACCGGAAGCAGGTGGAGGTGGGAACCATGGCTCCCATCAGCGTGGTCCAGGCAGAGGCCGAGATCGCCTCCGACGAGCAGGCCCTGGTAGTGGCGGAAACGCAGGTGCTGCAACAGGAAACCATCCTCAAGAACGCCCTTAGCCGGACCGGGGTGCTGAATCCGCTGGTGGCCGCTGCCCACATTATCCCCACCGATGCCATCACGATTCCCCCTCAGGAGGCTATCGCGCCGATTCAGGACGCCATGGCCCTGGCGGAAAGCTCGCGTCCCGAACTGGCGCAGTACCGGATTCTGGTTGAGAACCAGCGAATTGCCGTCGCGGGAACCCGCAACGAGTTGCTGCCCACCCTGGATCTGGTGGGAACGCTGCAGAACAACGGCCTCGCCGGAGTAGTGAACCCGCTATTCGTCGGCGCCGTTCCGCCGGTTTTTATAGGAGGCTACGGCACGGTCCTTTCGCAGCTTTTCGCCCGCCATTTCCCGAACTATTCGCTGGGCTTCAACCTGAACATCCCGATCCACAACCGCGCCGCGCAGTCCGATTACATCAACGCCGATCTGACGCTCCGCCAGCAACAACTGGGGCTTCAGCGCATGGAAAACCAGATTCGCGTGGAGGTACAGAACGCGGTGATCGGCCTGCAGCAGGCCCGCGCGCAATACCAGGCGGCCGCCAAGCAGCGCGTGCTGGAAGAGCAAACCGTGGATGCCGAGCAGAAGAAACTCGCGGCGGGGGTTTCCACTACTTACAACGTCATCCTGGCGCAGCGCGACCTGGTGACCGCGCAATCCAACGAAGTGGCCGCCCGGAGTGCGTATGCCAAGGCGCGCGTGGAAATGGACCGCGTCACCGGGCAAACGCTTTACAACAACAACATCTCGATGGATGAGGCCGTCAGTGGCCAGGTCTCGAGACCCGTTGGAGCCACCCAGTCCGCTTCGCCGGCGCCGCGCCCGTAAGCCGGCGCCACGCCCATAATTACGCCGCGGAGGTCGATGGGGTTGGACTTCCGGAACAAAGTTTTGCCACCCGCGTGCCAATTTTTCATACGCAAAGCTGCGAATTTGCCTCTACATATCTGATTTCCGGCTGGTTGTGATTTGGTGAGGCGATTGCTCGACCTAGGGCGTGAACAGCAATGCACAGGCCCGGAAAGAGACGATTGAGCCTCTGTACCCTTCGCCCGCCTGGAAAGTCGCCTCGTAACGAATTCCGCTAGCATTCCCCAAATTCCCTCACAATCGTCGCTCACGGGCCTGTGGGATTTCCAAAGGCCCCGGTCCGACTATCCCGGTTCGGTTAGGATAGATCTATGTCCGACGGCATGTTTGACGTGGAATGCCCCTGTTGCCAGGCCATCCTGAAAATCGATCCGGAAACGCGGGCCGTGATTGCCCACACTGTGCCCGAGAAGCCCCCCGCCATTGAAGACCTGGCCGCTGAGGTGGCCAAACTGAAGGGCGCGGGAGCCCGTCGCGAAGAGCTGTTTCAAAAACAGTTCGCAGCGGAAAAAACGCACGGTAAGGTCTTGGAGCGGAAATTCGACGAATTGTTCAAACGGGCGAAAGAAAACCCGGATCTGACGCCTCCCAAGCGGGATATCGATCTCGATTGAGATGCCGGCCGGGCGGGGCATGTCCCCCTAGCCCAGCAGGTTGAGAATCGTCCCGCCGGCCTGCTGCGCGCCCGAGCGATAGGCCGTGGCGTTCGGATCAGACGCGGCATCCACTTGCCGCTGGGCGGCGGCTTCCATCATGGCCGCCTGGGCGGCTACGGCGCGATCCTGCGAGGAGGGGTCGGCCGGCGCGTTGGCGGCGGCTTCGATCACATGCGCCTTCTGGATGGTGGCCTCCGGATCGCCGCTCACCGGCGAAACATCCAGGACGACGTCGCCGCCGACGGCATAACGGCGGCCATCGGGTCCAGTGGTGTACGAGTAAGACGGTCCGCCGATGGCATACGGACCCGCCGCGGCCAGATGAGCCTGTTCGTGCGCGCGGACATGGCGATCGGTTGCCGACAGGCGCGAAATTTCCATCAATTGAGAGCTGCTGAGCTGAGTGCTGCCGAGCGTGAGTGCCGCCACCGACAATGCCTCGATCTTCTTATCGGCGGGCCAAGTCCTTTGTGTGCTCGAATCCACGTTTAGATTGCTGAAGGAACGCGGTGCGAATCTATACTCGAATTGCCTGATCACATTCCGATGCGCCCGATCGCTGCCGTTCTTCTTCCTGTTGTTTGGTCCGCCACCGCGTCCGCACAACCCTACACCATATCGACCCTCGCCGGCGGCGGATTGCCGATGAATGTTCCCGGAACTTCGGCCATTCTGGTTCCCCAAACGGTTGCGCTGGACCAGGCCGGGAACGTTTTTTTCGCCAATGAAAACACCGTCCTGAGATCGGACGCCGCCACGGGTGCCCTCACGCTGGTCGCCGGAAATGGGACCTACGGCTTCAGTGGCGACAACGGCGCGGCCACCGGCGCCCAATTAGCCTCTCCCAAGGGACTCGCCGTGGATTCCGCCGGCAACCTGTTCATCGCCGACACCGGTAACCAGTGCATCCGCAAGGTGACCAACGGGGTAATCACCACCGTGGCGGGGAACGGGACCTACGGCTTCAGCGGCGACAACGGCCCGGCCGCCAACGCCGGGTTGAGCACTCCATACGGCGTCGCCGTGGATTCCGCCGGCAGCCTGTACATCGCCGACACCAATAATAACCGCATCCGCAAGGTGACTGACGGCGTGATCGGCACCGTGGCGGGGAACGGGACCTATGGCTTCGGCGGCGACAATGGCGCGGCCACCAGCGCCGAGTTGCGCTCTCCCCAAGGACTGGCCGTCGATTCGGCCGGCAACCTCTTCATCGCCGACGCGGGTAACCAGCGCATTCGCAAGGTCTCCGGCGGGACAATCGCGACTGTGGCCGGGAACGGGATCGTGAACGGAGGCACTTCCAATTTCAGCGGCGATGGCGGCCCGGCCACCAGCGCCCAGTTGTGGAATCCCCTCGGCGTGGCTGTGGACTCCGCCGGCAACCTGTACATTGCCGACACGGGAAATCAGCGCATCCGCAAGGTCTCCGGCGGTGTGATCACGACCGTGGCCGGAACGGGAGGGAGTGGCTTCAGCGGCGACGCCGGCCCCGCCACGAGCGCCGAATTGTGGACGCCCGACGGCGTGGCTGTGGACACCGCCGGCAGCCTGTACATCGCCGATGACGGCAACGGCCGCATCCGTAAAGTCTCCGGCGGCGTGATCGCTACCCTGGCCGGAGGTGGCGCGGCGACCGCCCCCGACGGGCCGGCCGCCGGCGCCCGGTTGAGCAATGTGCAGGGCTTGGCCATGGGATCTCCGGGCAGCCTGTATCTCGCCGCCGGCTACCTTCTCAAGCTTTCGAACGGAACGATCAGTACGGTGGCGGGCGGGCCGGCCGCCAGCGCCCAGTTGAACGCCGCTGGCGTTGCAGTGGACACCGCCGGCAATCTGTATATCGCCGACTATACGAACGAGGTCGTACGCAAAGTCTCCGGCGGCGTCATCACCACCGTGGCAGGGAATGGTACCGCGGCGCAAGGCGCCTCACTTTCCTTAGGCGACAGCGGCCCGGCCACTAGCGCCCATCTATTTGGGCCAACCGGCGTGGCGGTGGACAGCGCCGGCAACCTATACATCGCCGACGCCGGCGGCGATCGCATCCGCAAGGTCTCAAACGGTGTGATTACCACGATCGCGGGGGGTGGCCCGGGACTGGGCGACAACGTTCCAGCCACCAGCGTGCAGTTGAACTTTCCCGCGGGCGTGGCCGTGGACCAAGCCGGCACAACCGTGTACATTGCCGATACCGATGACAACCGCGTCCGCAAGATTTCCAACGGGATAATCGCCGCCGTGGCAGGGAACGGGATCACCGGCTACAGCGGACAAAGCGGCGCGGCCACCGATGCGGAGCTAAATTCGCCCTACGCCGTAGCGGTGGACTCCGCCGGTAACCTCTTCATCGCGGACTATGGCAATCACGCGATCCGCAAGGTCACGAACGAGATCATTAGCACCGTGGCCGGAAATGGGATGCAGGGTTTCAGCGGCGATGGCGGGCTGGCCACCAACGCCGAAATGAGCTATCCCCAGGGCATAGCCGTGGATTCCGCGGGCAATCTGTACGTCGCCGACACCGGCAACAACCGCATCCGCCTTTTGACCCCGGAGACGGCGCCGGCCATCTCCAGCGTCTCTCCTGTCTACAGTCCGGCTTCCGTGATTCAACCCGGCTCATGGGTCTCGATCTATGGCAGCAACCTGGCGAGCGGGACCGCTCTTTGGAACGGCGATTTCCCCAAGTCTCTGGGGGGCACGAGCGTGACGATCGACGGCAAACTGGCGTACCTGTGGTTCGTCAGTCCCACGCAGATCAACCTGCAGGTACCTGACGATTCGACGACGGGCCCGGTGAGCGTGGTTGTCACCACCGGTTCCGGGACGGCCTCGTCTGCGGTGACGCTGGCCCCGTACGGCCCCTCGTTCAGCCTGCTGGGGGATGGCAAGCACGTAGCCGCGGAAATCGCAACACCGGATGGGACCGGCGCCTACGCAGGCGGAACATACGACCTGGTGGGACCCTCCAATACCTTCTCTTTCAATACGCGTCCGGTTCGGGCGGCCGAAACCTTGGTTCTATACGGCGTGGGCTTCGGGCCGACGAATCCTCACGTGTCGGCGGGACAGCTTTTTTCCGGCGTAGCGCCGACCAATAGCCCGGTCACCATCACAATCGGTGGCGTGCCGGTGATTGCCGGGTTTGCCGCCATGACGGAGGCCGGGCTGTACCAAATCAACGTAACCGTGCCAGTTACGGGAACGGGCGACCAGCCCATACAGGCCTCCGTTAACGGAGTCCAGACGCCGGCCGGCCCGGTCGTCAGCGTTCAGTAGGCCCAGCGCTACTTCGATTTGCTTAACTTACGGAAATACTCGGCGACGGCATCGGCATACCCCTGCGGCACCGGCTCGCTGCCCGGGCTGCGCACACTGCCGCCTCCGGTTTCATCCACCTTCCGCCGAAGTTCCATTTCCACCTGTTCCACGCCGGTTGTAAGAGCCGCCTGAATGCGCTCGCCAAGCAGCGGATCGTTGGCGTAGGCATAGGGATCAATCTGGCGCAACTGTTCGATGAGTGTCCGGATGTCGCGGGCCGTGCCGGGGTCGGCGCGCATCTGCTGTTCGAGATCGGATAGGCTCCGCAGGGTATCGCGATAGGTGTTCTGGAAGTCCTGCGGGCGTACGGGGCCGTCGGCCCACGGACCGCCCGCGCCGTCCCAGGCGCCGCCGGGATTCCAGCCGCCGTTCCGGTAGCCGCCATACGATCCGCCGTTCCAGTTGCTGCCGCCTCCCGGACCCCCGCCGCCGTTGGGGCTCCCGCCGGGTTGGCCGCCCTGAGCCTGCTGACCACCCTGCTGCCCGCCTTGACCTTGCTGCCCGCTTTGACCTTGCTGGCCACTTTGCTGACCGGCCTGACCGCCCTGCTGCTGGCCCTGCTGGCCACTTCGCCCCTGCCGGCCTCCGGCGTTGGCCTGCAACTGCTCCATTTGGCGTCTCAGGCGCTCGACCTGGTTGAGAGCCTGCTGGGCGGCCTGGCCGTCCTGCTGGCCCTCACCCTCCTTGCCGGATGCCAGGGCCTGCTCGGCCGTGTGCAGCCGGTCGCGCAGATTGTTCAGGCTCTGCGTCATGTTGAATTCGGACATGACCGCATATTCGCCCATTCCGCGGCGGATCCAATCGGCGTTGCGCTGCATGTCGCGCGGCATTTCGGCCTGCTGCATCTCGCCGAGGGCGTCGCGCAGCCGGGCGGA